>Ga0247813_10000326_pt1 | contig 50343 bp, 50 predicted proteins | sample UWRJL169409C1_FD_180719 | JGI IMG/M metagenome (GOLD analysis project Ga0247813, IMG submission 180719) | Plant litter microbial communities from Arlington Agricultural Research Station in Wisconsin, United States - UWRJ-L169-409C-1 | ecosystem: Environmental > Terrestrial > Plant litter >... | reverse complement strand
GTAGGGATCGCGGAAATCGAGGGTCAGGCCGAGACCCACCGGGCGGTTTGCCAGGATGACCTCGGCTTGGCTGGCGGTGATGATGTTGTGCGAGGTGGCGGTCAGTTGCACCTGGGTTTCGGGTTTACGGTCGATGACCTGTTCGGTGAAGAAGACGCGGATACCGCCGTCGTTTTCAATCGGGATCGCCGAGCCGGAAAAGGCGCCGCCCCGCCGGTCCGGCCGGGCCGTCAGGTCTTCGGAGGGAAACAAAAAGATCGGCATATGATGCCAGTGGATGTAATCCTCCGACACCGCATGGCCCCAGTGCATGGTGTTCCAGCGAAGGCCGTGGGAATAATGCTGGTAGAACAGGTGCGGCCGTCCGGCGAAACGGCCAAAGCCGTTGGGATCGTTCATCCAGCCGAAGGGCGGACGGAAATGGTAGCCGTGCGGCACGGGGGCCGGCGCATTGGCGGCGCTCGTGTGCATCACGGTGATACCCTTTTCCACCACTTCCGCGGCGTTGAAAAAATAGGCGACGGAGACTGCTGTTGTCGCAGTATCATAGACGCAGGATAGCGCGCCGCCGCTGGTGGCGACGAAAGTGCGGAAGACATATTCCTCGGCATTGCTGACCGAAACCTCGCCGATCTTGTCGCCGCCGAGCATGAACGCCAGCGTCCCCGGCACCTGCGGCGTCACCGCTTTCAGCCAGACATGCAGCGTCGCGCTGAGCGGCACCTCCGCCTGCAAGACCTTAAGCGTTTCCGTGGTGATTGCATCCGCCATTCCCGCGTTCCTTCCTTCAGCGCACAGCCGCCTTCCAATCGAGGAAACGATGCGCGCCTTTCTCAAAGCCATTCCTGCGACCTAGCGCCGAAGGGCTGGATGTAAAGACAACGATCCGGCGCGGCAGATAGCAAAAGCATCCCCGCGCGGTGTTCGCCGTGGTTTTGAAATCATGCACTCAATCGGACGGGGCACTGGAAACCGCCTCTAATGAGTAAAGGTATGTGACGCTTTCCAGCGCCCCGTTTGGCGTTCTCTCGGGAGCTTTCCTCCCTACAGACCCCGACTGCGGATTCTCTGACCCGGGACGATCGTCGCAACATAGGCTTCCGGCCCGGCGTTAAGCATCACGGTTCCGGTACATCACGCGTCTCATCCCGGCATGCGTGCCACACAGGCACACCCGCCCCAGAAGGACAGGGGGAATCCATTTTCCGGGGGCTCTCCTTCCGGTCCGCCTAACGTTCGCAGCCTCCTCATCGGAGACCACGAGGCTTCACGTGGAGCGCCAGCCCTGCCTCGCCGCAAACGTCTTGCGGTGCATCCGTGACAGAACGCCATGATCATGGCACGGTTTTTCAGGGCGGGGATTCTGGGAGAAGACAATTGCGAGAAAACTGTTCGATTTCAACGCAGGGACATGTAGCATCCCGCTTGAACATCCACGTTCGTAGGGGAAAACCATGCTGTTGAGAATGGAAGCGAAACTTGCCGGCGTCTGTACGCCGGTTTTCACCAGCCATCCGGTTCGCTGGCTGGGGCTCCTGGCACTCTGCTCTATTTATATCTTGAGCGGCGTGACCAAGCTCCTGGATTTCGGCAGCGCCGTCGCCGAGATGGAGCGATACGGGCTTTTGCCGGCAAGACCAATCGCCGCCGTGGTCGTTCTTTTCCAGCTGAGCGCTTCGGTCATGGTCATCAGTGGTTTCCTGCGTTGGATCGGTTCGCTTTCTCTGGCGCTGTTTACTGTCCTTGCCACCGTCATTGCCCTGCGTTTCTGGGAAATGCCGCCGGGACAGGAACGTTTCATGACGATGAACATGTTCGTCGAGCATCTCGGGCTGGCCGGAGCCTTTCTCCTCGTCGCCTGGTACGACCTGCACAGATGGCGCCGGGGCGACAGGGACTGGAGCTGATCTGCATATCCCTGTTCAATCAGTTTGTTGCATAAGGCGATCAAGAACCTGGCGGGCTGCCGATTGAAGTCTTCGACAGCTGCGCAGCGCCCCTAAAACAAACAACCGGCTGCCGGCAAATCCATTGCTTGTTATCGATAGGTCATTAGGGGAACTCAGTGGCAGCCCAGACCACCCTCACGCCTGTCCTCGGGCGTGACCCAAGGGGTGTCACAGGAGGCCAGCCAGCCCAAGCCTTTGGGATGGAAGGTCTTTTGACCCGACGGACGCCGGGTCGCTGGATGCCCGCCACAAGGGCGAGCATGACGGAGGGTGGGAGTGTCCGCGTCGCCAAGCAACAATTTTCGAGGCTCATCAGTAAACCAGAAACCCGGCTGCAGGGGACAGCCGGGCTCTCGGGGAGGAGGTTGGGGCAGAGGAACTTATTCGCAGACGCGGATCTTCTTGATGATCACATTGCCGTAGCGGTCGTAAGTCTTAACCTTCTTGACGAAGCAATAGGGCTGGCAATCATCGCTGTAGTACCCGGCCTGCGAAGGGGCTGCGAAGGAAACAGCGGTGATGGCAGCAATGGCGGCGGTCAAAACGAACTTACGCATGCATCGTCTCTCCTGAAAATCGTGCGGATGAGCATCCCTCATCCAATGACCGGACTATCCCACACGCCGGATAGGCGCGCTGTTCCGGATGGAACAGGCCTTGCCCCGCCGTACCTGCGTCCATGACGGTGATCCGCCTGGGACGTGCGAAGGAACCGACCGTGCGCGCACAATTCTTTCCAAAACTGCATTTTCCTTGAACGGAAGTTGCGTTAAGAACGCGCCTGACACGCCCACCCTTCGATATGAGGAATGCCCCATGACAGTGCGCAATCTTTTCCTTCTGCCCGGCGACGGCATCGGCCCGGAAGCCATGGCGGAAGTCCGCAAAATCATCGCCTATATGAACGCCGAGATGGCGGGCGGCTTCACGACCGACGAAGGCCTGGTCGGCGGATCGGCCTATGACGCCCATGGCGCGGCGATTTCCGATGCTGACATGGAAAAGGCGATGGCGGCGGATGCCGTGCTGTTCGGTGCCGTCGGCGGCCCGAAATGGGATGACGTTCCTTATGACGTGCGCCCGGAAGCCGGTCTGCTGCGCCTGCGCAAGGATATGCAGCTGTTTGCCAATCTGCGCCCGGCGATCTGCTATCCGGCGCTTTCCGACGCTTCTTCGCTGAAGCCGGAACTGGTCGAAGGCCTCGACATCCTGATCGTGCGCGAATTGACCGGCGGCGTCTATTTCGGCGAACCGAAGGAGATCATCGATCTCGGCAACGGCCAGAAGCGCGGTATCGATACGCAGGTCTATGACACCTACGAGATCGAGCGCATTGCCGGTGTTGCCTTCGAATTGGCCCGCACCCGCGGCAACCGCGTCTGCTCGATGGAAAAGCGCAACGTCATGAAATCCGGCGTGTTGTGGAACCAGGTGGTGACCGCGACGCACAAGGCAAAGTATTCCGATGTCGCGCTCGACCATATGCTGGCCGATGCCGGCGGCATGCAGCTCGTTCGCGCGCCAAAGCAGTTCGACGTCATCGTCACCGACAACCTGTTCGGCGACATGCTGTCGGACGTTGCCGCCATGCTGACCGGTTCGCTCGGCATGCTGCCGTCGGCGTCGCTCGGCGCACCGGACGCCAAGACCGGCAAGCGCAAGGCGCTGTATGAGCCCGTGCACGGCTCTGCCCCCGACATTGCCGGCAAGGGCATTGCCAACCCGATCGCGATGATCGCCTCGTTTGCCATGTGCCTGCGCTACTCCTTCAACCTCGTGACGGAAGCCGACAATCTGGAAAAGGCGATCGCCAACGTTCTCGACAAGGGGATCCGCACCGGCGATATCATGGCCGATGGCGCCCGTCAGGTCGGCACTGTCGAGATGGGCGATGCGATCCTGGCCGAATTCAAGGCGCTTTCGGCGTAAATCTTGCCGGAGCGATATTATTGGGCGGCATCCGGGCTACGGTCCGGATGCCGTTTTTGTTTGGGTGGGGTTGAATCTTCGCGACGAACCCACAAGTTTCATCGGATAGCTATTCAGCCTCCGTCATTCCTGTGCTTGTCACAGGAATCCAGCGACGCGGCGTCTGCCGCGTCAGGAGTCTTCTGCGGCGCAGACGCGCCGCAACTGGATCCCCGCCACAAGGGCGGACATGACGGAGAAGGAAGGGGCGCCCTGCCAAGAAAGTCCTTACGTTCATGAACCGACCGCTCTCCTCGTCTCTTTGGCTTCTCTTGACGGCCGTCCTCCTGGTCGCCGCACTGCTGCCCTTTGACGGTATCCTCTCGCAGACGGCGCAGGCGCTGCCGGGCGGGGTGGTTGCCTTCAACAAGCGGATCACCGATTTCGGCACGTTTGCCTGGATGATCTACGGCTCCGGCTCGATCGTCATCGTCGCCTATATCCTGCACAGGGTGTCGCGCAGCGACGGGTTTTCCTCGAAGACGAAAACGGGCTGGCGGCTGGCGCTGTATTTTCTCGTGACGATCGGCAGCGCCAGCATCGTGGTGCACCTAGCGAAACTGGTGATCGGCCGGGCGCGGCCCGAACTCTTCACGGAGTATGGTGCCCACAGCATATCGTTCCTGTCCGGTCATGACTGGGTATTCCAGAGTTTCCCCTCCGGCCATTCGGCCGCTGTTGGCTCGTTCTTCGGCGCCTTCTCGATGCTGGCACCACGGCTGCGCATCGCCTTTGCGCTGGGGGCGCTGGCGATCGGTATCAGCCGCGTTGTCGTCGGCGCGCACTATCCCAGCGACGTGGCGGCCGGGCTGCTGGTGGGGCTCTGGACGGCGCTGATGACGGCCTTTTTCTTTGCCCGGCGGACCTGGCTGTTCCGGCTGGACGACAAGGGCTGGCCGCGGCCGAAAAACAGCTTCAACGCTGCGACCTGAACGCTGCGAGACTCTTTCCGCCAGCGTGATATGCTCCAGACGCCTTGCCGCGATCTGCCGGCACGGGAGGCGAAGTATAGGAACCGGCACGGGAGGAGAACATGCCTGCTACCGTTTCTCTACATCCACTGCTCGACAAGGGTGCGCTCAAGGGCGCGTCCGGCTTCACTGGCGGCGTTCTGGTCTGCGCCTGTACCGACAGGCCTGTCCGGGTCAAGGTCGAGGGTGACGTCGCCCATAACCATGCCTGCGGCTGCACCAAATGCTGGAAACCGGCCGGGGCGACGTTTTCGGTGGTCGCGGTCGTTCCGCATGACAAGATCACAGTGCTTGAGAATGGCGACAAGCTTGAGGTCGTCGACAGGACGGCGCTGATCCAGCGGCATGCCTGCAAGGGCTGTGGCGTGCACATGTATGGTCCGGTGGAACGGGAGCATCCGTTTCAGGGGCTGGACTTCATTCACCCGGAACGCTTCGACAAGGACGGCTGGTCGCCGCCCGGCTTTGCTGCCTTCGTGTCGTCGATCATCGAAGCTGGTACCGATCCCGCCGATATGCCGGCCATCCGCGCCCGCCTGAGCGAACTCGGCCTGACGCCATCCGACTGCCTCAACAATGCGCTGATGGACTATATCGCCACCTGGACGGCGAAGAAGAGCGGCGTTCTGAAATCCTGAACTATCGGCAGATACCACCGGCCTGAACGAAAAAGGGCGCAGCGATCGATATCGCTGCGCCCTTGTCTCTTTGTTTTGAACGGTCTGCTTATGCAGCGCCGCGCGACTTTTCGAAACGCTTGCGGTCGTTGCTATCGAGGTACATCTTGCGCAGGCGGATGTTCTTCGGCGTCACTTCGACCAGTTCGTCGTCCTGGATCCAGGAGAGCGCGCGGTCGAGCGTCATGCGGATCGGCGGCGTCAGCTTGACGGCTTCGTCCTTGCCCGAGGCGCGCATGTTGGTGAGCTTCTTGCCCTTCAGCACGTTGACTTCGAGGTCGTTGTCACGCGTGTGGATGCCGATGATCATGCCGGCATAGACCTTCTCGCCGACGTCGATGATCATCGGGCCGCGGTCTTCCAGGTTGAACATGGCGTAGGCAACGGATTCGCCGGCGTCGTTGGAGAGCAGAACGCCCTGAACGCGGCCTCCGATATCGCCCTTGTAAGGCTGATATTCGTGGAACAGGCGGTTCATGATCGCCGTGCCGCGCGTGTCGGTCATCAGTTCCGACTGGTAGCCGATCAGGCCACGGGTCGGAGCGAAGAACTTCAGGCGAACGCGATTGCCGCCGGACGGACGAAGCTCGGCCATTTCAGCCTTGCGCTCGGACATCTTCTGGACGACGACGCCGGAATATTCCTCATCGACGTCGATGACGACTTCTTCGACCGGTTCCAGCATCTGGCCGGTTGCTTCATCCTTGTGCATGACGACGCGCGGACGCGATACGGCAAGCTCAAAACCTTCGCGGCGCATGGTTTCGATGAGAACGGCCAGCTGCAATTCGCCACGGCCGGAGACGTAGAACGAATCCTTGCCTTCGGCTTCTTCGATCTTCAGCGCGACGTTGCCTTCGGCTTCCTTGAACAGGCGGTCGCGAATGACGCGGCTAGTAACCTTGTCGCCTTCGGTGCCGGCGAGCGGGCTGTCGTTGACGATGAAGGACATGGTGACGGTCGGCGGGTCGATCGGCTGGGCATGCAGCGCCTCGGTGACCGAAGGATCGCAGAACGTGTCGGCGACCGTACCCTTGGACAGGCCGGCGATGGCGACGATGTCGCCCGCATGCGCTTCGTCGATCGGTGTACGCTCGATGCCGCGGAAGGCGAGGATCTTGGAGATACGGCCGTTCTCGATCAGCTTGCCGTCCTGGCCGAGAACCTTGACGGCCTGGTTCGGCTTGATCGAACCGGAATGGATGCGGCCGGTGATGATGCGGCCGAGGAAGGGGTTGGCTTCCAGGATCGTGCCGATCATGCGGAACGCGCCGTCTTCTTCGCCGACGCTCGGCTCCGGAACGTGCTTGAGAACGAGGTCGAGAAGCGGTGCGAGACCCTCTTCCTTCGGGCCTTCCGGATTGACGTTCATCCAGCCGTTGCGGCCCGAACCGTAGAGGATCGGGAAGTCGAGCTGCTCGTCGGTCGCGTCGAGGTTTGCGAAGAGGTCGAAGACTTCGTTGATGACTTCTTCGTGGCGGCCGTCCGGACGGTCGATCTTGTTGATCGCGACGATCGGGCGAAGGCCGACCTTCAGCGCCTTGGAAACGACGAACTTGGTCTGCGGCATCGGGCCTTCCGACGAGTCCACCAGAACGATCGCGCCGTCCACCATCGACAGGATACGCTCGACTTCACCACCGAAGTCGGCGTGGCCGGGGGTGTCGACGATGTTGATGCGAACGCCCTTCCACTCGATCGAGGTCGCCTTGGCCAGAATGGTGATGCCACGCTCTTTTTCAAGATCGGTGCTGTCCATCATGCGCTCGGTCGTGCGCTGGTTGTCGCGGAAAGAACCCGACTGCTTCAGAAGTTCGTCGACAAGCGTGGTTTTCCCATGGTCAACGTGTGCGATGATCGCGATGTTGCGCATTTTCATGTGTGAATACTCGGAGGTTTCGGGGCGTATGTGATGAACGCCGCATCTTCAATTGCGCGGCTCATACAGGTTTTTTTGCATTTGCGAAAGGGGGGAGGGCGGCAAAGTCTTGAGAGAGAGTGAATCCGGTGGCCGTTTCATACGGAATTCCCGATTGGGTCGAGCGTGATCTGCCAGAGTTCCTGATCGTCGCGATCCATCAGCCGGACCGTCATCTGCTCGGTCTGGCCGTTGATATCGACAAGGCCGAAGAACTGCAGGCCGGCAGAGGGCGGCAGGTTCTGGTCGATGCCGGTGCCGGCAGCCTTGATGAAACGCACCTCCGGACCGAAGGTCATGTCCAGTTCCTTCGGCCCATAGGTACCGGAATGCAGCGGGCCGGAGACGAACTCCCAAAATGGCAGGAAGTCCTTGAAGGCGGCGCGGGCCGGGTCGTAATGGTGGGCTGCGGTGTAATGGACATCCGCCGTCAGCCAGACGGTGTTCTGGATGGCGTTGTCGCGGATGAAGGTGAGTATATCGGCGAATTCCTTCTCGCGGCCGGTAGGCTGGCCGTTGTCGCCATTGGCGATCGCATCGGAACCCTGCCGGTTGGCGAAATCGTCCCAGACGACGAGGCCGATCGGCATGTCGCAGGCAATCACCTTCCAGGTGGCTTTCGAGGCGGCCAGCTCGCGCTTCAGCCAGTCCGCCTGCCGCCAGCCGAACAGTTCGTTGCCGCCGCCCTGATTGGCTTCACGGTAGGAGCGCAGATCGACGAAGAACACATCGAGCAGCCGGCCATAGGGGATTTTGCGGAAGATGCGGCCTGGTTGAGCCGGAATGGCGCGGATCGGCGTCATTTCCTGGAAGGCCTGCATGGCGCGTGCGGCATAAACCGAGACGTCCTTGTCCGGGTAGCGATTATCGTCGCGAAGGTCGGTCGAGGGCGACCAGTTGTTCAGCACCTCATGGTCGTCCCACTGGTAGAAGGTGGGGCAGGCAGCGTTCATGGCGCGCACGTGATCGTCGAGAAGATTGTATTTCCACTGGCCGCGATATTCGTCGAGCGTGCGCGCCACCTCTCGTTTTTCCGGCGTGACGATGCGGTTCTTCCAGATGGTGCCGTCCCGGAGCGGAATCTCGTCGGGGATCGGGTTGTCGGCATAGATCGTGTCGCCGGAATGAATGAAGAAATCCGGCTCGTGCAGCTGCATGGTCGAATAGGTCTTCATGCCGGTATCGTCGATGCCCCAGCCTTGGCCGGCCGTATCGCCCGACCAGACGAAACGCACCGAGCGGCGGCGCAGGGGCGCGGTGCGAAACCGGCCGGTGACCGGCTCGGACACGCTGTTGCTGTCGTAGAGATCGGTTGCGGTGAAACGGTAGAAGATGTCCTGGTCCGGCAGCAGGTTGTTCAGCGCACATTTCACGGCGTAGTCGCTGCCGGGCAGCGCATCGATCGACGGCAGCCGCACCGGCGCCGAAAAGCTTTCGGTCGTCGAATATTCGACCGCGATGCGCGATGGCCGGTCCGTCCGTGTCCAGATCATTCCGGACTTCGTATCGACATCGCCGGACTGGACGCCATGCGTGAAGGACGGCCTGCCGGAGCTTCGGGAATAAAAGGGCGTGGCCAGAACGGATGTGGCGGCAAACCCGGCAGCACCTGCAGACAAAAGGAAGGAGCGGCGGGTGAGCGTATCCTGAATATCGACCAAATCGGCCTCCGGTACCGTCTCGGGAATCACGTGAAACCCGAGGCGGACCTTTGGCGAAAGCGATGTCAGTTCGTTTACAGTTGGATGAATCTATTCCAACGGTTTGGCGACAGTTCCGTGACGTGGAGGCAACGAGTGTGATGTTTATTGACAATAAACATCACACATTTCATTATCTTTCACTTCAGAGGAGACCAGCATGGCGTCCGAAAGTATTCATGTCCGCGTGACGGGACCGTTGCAGGCGCATCTTCAACAGCAGATCGGCCGGGACGGTCTGTATGAAAATGCTAGCGAATACATACGCGCGCTGATCCGGCGTGATCTTCAAAGCCGGACGGAAGCCTGGGACTGGCTTCAGAGGAAACTCGAGCCTGCGTTGAGGGCCGAGGAAAGCGACTATGTCAGCGTCTCCGCCGAAGACGTTATCCGCCGCAATGCACTGAAATAGGATGGGCGGATATCTCTTCTATCCTCCGGCAGATGCAGCTCAGGACCGCATTTGGAAAGACACCGTCGTTCAGTGGGGCGAAGCCCAGGCGGTTACCTATATCACAGGCCTTCATGCTCATCTGCAGAAGCTGTCGGAGACCAAGGCCCTCTGGCGCCGCTTGCCAAATGATCTCGCTATACCAGCCGATCTTAAAATCCACGCCTTCTTCAGCCGCTACGAACGCCATTATCTGTTTTTTCGCGAGCTTCCGAGCGGCAAGATTGGCGTCCTAGCTATCCTTCACGACCGGATGGATATCCCCGTGCGGCTGCACGAGGATCTGATCGGTTTCGCTGATAAATCCGAAGATTCATAGCGTGCTCAGGCGTCGGAGCCCGAAAGCTCTTCCGTCACAGCCAGCCCCTTCTTCGCCAACATTGCATCCGGGCTCGGCAGCTTGCCGCGGAAGGCCTTGTAGGCGTCTTCCGGATCGAGTGAGCCGCCGACGGAATAGATGTAGTCCTTCAGCTTCTTGGCCATCGCCGTATCGAACGCATCGCCGGTTTCCTCAAACGCAGCGAAGGCATCGGCGTCGAGCACTTCCGACCACATGTAGGAATAGTAGCCGGCCGAATAGCCGCCGGCGAAGATGTGCTGGAAGTGCGGCGATGCGTGGCGCATGACCAGGGACTTCGGGATGCCAAGCCCGGCCAGGATTTCCGCTTGCACCGCCATCGGATCGTCGATCGGGCCGCGGGTGTGGAATTCCATGTCGACGATCGCCGAGGAGGTGAATTCCACCGTGTTGAACCCGGCATTGAAGGTGCGGGCCGCCAGAACCTTGTCGAGCAGGGATTGCGGCATCGGCGCGCCGGTTTCGACATGCACGGCATATTGCTTGAGGATCGCCGGTACCGTCAGCCAATGTTCGTAGAGTTGCGAAGGCAGCTCGACGAAATCGCGGGACACTGCAGTGCCGGATACGGACGGATAGGTGACATCCGACAGCATGCCGTGCAGGGCGTGGCCAAATTCGTGGAACAGCGTGCGGGCATCGTCGAGCGACAGCAGCGCCGGCTTGCCTTCAGCGGGCTTGGCGAAGTTGCAGACATTGTAGATGATCGGCATTTCGCCGGTCTTGCCATTTTTCAGCGGCAGCTTGTGCTGCGACTGGAAGGCGCTCATCCAGGCGCCGGAGCGCTTCGAGCCGCGGGCAAAATAGTCGCCGAGGAAAAGCGCGACGAGTTTGTTCTGCGCGTCGCGGATCTCGAAGACGCGCACGTCCGGGTGATAGGCTGTAATGTCCTTCTTCTCGACGGCGCGAATGCCGAACAGCCGGTTGGCGACATCGAAACAGGCATCGATGATCTTTTCGAGCTGCAGATAGGGCTTCAGTTCGGCTTCGGAGAAGTTGAATTTCTGGGCGCGAATGCGCTCGGAGTAGAAGCGCCAATCCCAGGGCATGACGTCATGGTTCTTGCCGTCTTCGGCAATCAGCCCGGCGATATCGGCTTCTTCCTCGCGGGCGCGTTTCACGGCTTTTGCCCAGACAGCGCGCAGCAGATCGTTCACCGCGGCCGGGGTCTTCGCCATGGTGTTGTCGAGCTTCATTTCGGCGAAGTTGCCGTAGCCGAGCAGTTTGGCGACTTCGCTGCGCAGTGCCAGCGTTTTGCGGATGATGCCGCGATTGTCGGTCTCGCCGGGATTTTCGCCGCGGGCCACCCATGCCTTGAAAGCCTGTTCGCGCAGATCGCGGCGCTCCGAGAAGGTCAGGAAGGGCTCGATGATCGAGCGCGAGAGGGTGACGGCATATTTGCCGTCTTCGCCGCGTTCACGGGCGGCCGACGCCATGGCATCTTTCAGGAAATCCGGCAGCCCTTCGAGTTCCGGGCCTTCGAAGAGGATAAGCGCCCAGCCCTTTTCGTCGGCCAGAACGTTCTGGCCGAACTGGGTGCTCAAGCCCGCGAGCTTTTCGTTGATCCCGGCCAGCGTTTCCTGCTCAGGCTTGGGCAGCTTGGCGCCGGATTTGACAAAACCCTTCCAGTGGCGCTCGAGAACGCGTGTCTGTTCCAACGTCAGGCCAAGACTTTCGCGTTTCTCCCAGAGCTGGTCGATCCGCTGAAACAGCGCTGCATTCATGCCGATCTTCGAATAGTGCCGTGACATCTTCGGTGAGATATCCCGCTCCAGTGCCTGGATGGCGTCGTTGGTATGGGCGCCGGCACGGTTCCAGAACAGCGACGAGACGCGTGAGAGGCTATCGCCGGCGATCTCGAGGGCGACGATGGTGTTCTCGAATGTCGGGGCCGCGCTGTTGTTGGCGATGGCGTCGATTTCGGTTTCGTGTCCGGCAAGGGCCGCCTCGAACGATGCTGCAAAATCGCTGTCGTTGACCGCTTCGAAGCGGGGTAGTCCATCCGGGCCGTTCCAGTCGGTGATGGCAGGGTTCAGCGCGGGGCTCGACGTCATAGGGTAGTCCTTTCGCATTCCGGTCTGTCCCACTGAAAGCGGGTACTGCCCACAGTTGTCGGCAGCGATTGTGGAAATATCAAGATTGTCAGTTGGGCGCTTGGCGGTCGCCGGTCAAGGCTTGCGCAGTCCCAAAAGTCCGGGTGCCGCATGCCAGACGGCCTGCACGGCAAAGCCGATGAACAGCACGCCGGACAGCCGCACGATCGCCAGTTCATGGCGGCGGTAGAAGCGGCGCACGACCGAGGCGCCGATGATGCCGATGAGAATGATATCGGCGACAAGGAACCCGAGGAAGGAGACGGCGAGCAGCGCCGGCAGCGCATGAAAATCGAGCGCATTGGAGGAGCCAGCGAGCAGCGCCGTGAAGGTCGCCAGCGCCACAGGATAGCCCTTCGGGTTGGTGAGGCCGAAGATCAGGCCACGGCGATACGGCCGCTCGACGGTCATCAGCGGCTGGTTTTCGCCACGGGGCTTCGCCCGAAGTGCGTTCCAGCCGATCCAGGCCAGATAGAAGCCGCAGAGCAGGCCGAGAATATCGAAGACAGTGCTGCCGATCGTCTTGGCGCCAACGATGGCGACCAAGGCCAGCGTCGACCAGAGCAGGTCGCCGGCCAGATGTCCGCCCATGAACATCGCGCCGGCCTTGCGGCCCTGTCCGGCACCGATGCCGAGAAGCGCGAGAAATGCGGGTCCGGGGATGAGAACGTAAAGGAGGGCCGCCAGAAAGGCGCCGAAAAGCAGGGTCTGCGTCATGGAATCTCCTCGCGTGAAGATCCATTCGACCTTGCGACGATGATTCCGTCAAGATGCAGTTGGGCGCAATGCGGGGCAGGGCCAGGCAAGGCCCCGCCCGCGCGAAACGTGGCAAAGCTTATTTCGCTTCAGTTGCCTTCATGGCGTTGTCGAGATGCATGGAGCAGTCGCCGGTCTTGCCGTCTTTCATCGCCATTTTGGCGCTATCGACTTCCTTCATCGCCATCATCATCTGATCCTTCTTCATCGGATCGGTCATGCCCTTGGCCATTGATTCTGTCTTCATGATGGACGCGTCATCACAGGCCATCATGCCGGCGGCGAAGGCCGGAGCCGAAAGGCCGGCAATGATGGCTGTGGCGGCGAAAATTGTCTTGAACATGTTATCTCTCCCAGTAGACGGGGCATGATCGCCCCGCGATCAACTCTGCGCCCGAAGGACGAACACGTTCAATTCACGCATTCGCGATGCACGGCATCGTCATAACGCGTGCTTTTCATTGCCATTTTCGTGATCGTTTTATCACCGATTCTGCATATATTCTGGAGTTCTTCGCGGAACTTGCCGGTTTACCTCTCGCTTGATAAGTAAAGCTTACAATAACCCAAAGGCGAGTCCGATGCCGGTCAGATTGGAAACCGATACGATCGGCATGCTGCTCACCGATGTGTCCCGGCTGCTGCGCGGTGCGTTTGATCGCCGTATCACGGCATCGGGTCTGGGCGTGACACCGGGGGAGGCACGGGCGCTGATCCAGGTGGCGGCGACCGAGGGCATCAAGCAGGCGGAGATCGCTATCAAGATGGGCATTGAGCCGATGACGCTCTCCACCTATCTCGACCGTCTTGAAGGACTAGGGCTTGTCGAGCGTGTTCCCGACCCCTGCGACCGCCGGGCGAAAAATGTCGTGGTGACCGACAAGGCGGATACGCTGCTTCTCGACATTCGCAAGGAGGTTCGTGACCTGATGGATCAGGTCACGCTCGGCCTCGATGCGGAGGGCCTTGAGGCGCTCAGGGCAAGCCTGAAGGGCCTGCGCGAAAATCTCCACCAGCTGGATCGCTGCGCATCCTCTGACAAGAAAAGTGCCTCCGAATGAGCCTGCGGATGAGCGAACGGCGGACCAGCATGCTCGGCGCGTTGCTGGCGACGCTTGGGCCGATCTCCATGTCGATCTACACGCCGGCCATGCCCGAACTGGTTGAGGCCTTCGGCACCACGGAATCGATGATCAAGCTGACGCTGTCGGTCTATTTCGGCGGTTTCTCGGTGGCGCAGCTGATCGCCGGGCCGATGTCGGATGCATTCGGCCGCAAGGCGGCGACGCTCGCTTTCGTTGGCATCAATCTTCTTGGCAGCCTGATCTGCGCCTTCGCGCCCACGGTCGAATGGCTGCTGGCTGGGCGGCTGATCCAGGGCATCGGTGCCTCCGTCGGAATCACCGTGGCGCGGGCCATCGTGCGCGACCAGTTCACCGGTGCAGAGGCATCGCGGATCATGAACCTGATCGGCATCATGCTGGCCATTGGCCCGGCCATGGCGCCGACCATCGGCGGGCTGGCGTTGGCGGTGTTCGGCTGGCAGGCGATTTTCTTCCTGCTGATCGGTTTCGGGCTGATCGCAATCGCCGCCGTCATCCTCTTCATGCGCGAAACCACGGTGCCGGACCGCCGCCGCGCCCGGCCGCGGCCTCTGCTGTCGGCCTATGGCGAGCTTATCCGCGATTCCCGCTTCGTGGCGGCTGCCATCGTGCTCGGCGGCTCGGTCGGCGCGCTTTATGCGCAATCGACCATGCTGTCCTTCATTCTGATCGACAGGGTCGGGATGACACCGACGGGTTTCGGGATCGGTATGCTGATGCAGAGCGGTTGCTATTTTTCAGGTTCGGTCTGCCTCAAGCTGACGGCGGCAAAACTTGGCGGCGAATGTTCGGTTCGCGCCGGGCTTGCCCTTTGTGCGATCGGCGGGCTGCTGATCGCCCTGTCCGTCCATTTCATCGCGCCGACCTATCTGTCGGTGATGCTGCCGATTGCCTTTTCCGCCTTCGGCACCGCCTTCCTGACACCGCATATGACCACGGCGGCGCTGCATTCCTTCCCGCATATTGCCGGTTCGGCGTCGGCGATGATGGGGTTCATCCAGATGGCCGGCGGTTTTCTCGGCGGTCTTGCGGCAGCGCTGCTCGGCACGCCGTTTGCGGCCTTCGGCATGATCATCCCGGTGATGCTGTTTGCGTCGGTTGCCAGCTATGGATGGTTTCAGTATTCGACGCGGCGTCTGGTGCTGGATACGGACAGGACGCGGGGCGAATAAACGAATAAGCCCGCTTCCTTGCGGAAGCGGGCTTCTGACCTGCAAAAAAGTGATTTTCACCATTTGATGTTTACTTGGGAAATTGGCGATTGCCAAATCTTCCGTCATCTCTGTGCTTGTCACAGAGATCCAGCCAGCCCAAGTCCCTGGGCTGAAAGGGTCTTTTGACCCGACGGACGTCGGGTCGCTGGATCCCCGCCTCAAGGGCGAGGAAGACGGAGAGGGGGTGCCGCTCTCGCCAGATAAGTGTTTTCAGTGTTTGTCAGAAGTCTGAACCCGCCTCCCTGCGGAAGCGGGTTTTGATCGGAACTTTCTGAACTTACTTGTCGCGATTGCGGGCGGCGAGCGTGCGCAGGCGGAGCGCGTTCAGCTTGATGAAGCCGGCGGCGTCTTTCTGGTCGTAGGCGCCCTGGTCGTCTTCGAAGGTGACCAGCTTGTCGGAGTAGAGCGATTTGTTGCTCTCGCGGCCGGTGACCATGACATTGCCCTTGTAGAGCTTCAGCGTCACTTCGCCTTCGACATGTTCCTGGCTCTTGTCGATCAGCGCCTGCAGCATTTCGCGTTCCGGCGAGAACCAGAAGCCGTAATAGATCAGCTCGGCGTAGCGCGGCATGATGTCGTCCTTGAGGTGGGCTGCACCCCGGTCGAGCGTGATCGATTCGATGGCGCGGTGGGCAGCCAAAAGGATGGTGCCGCCGGGGGTCTCGTAGACGCCGCGCGACTTCATGCCGACGAAGCGGTTTTCGACGAGATCGAGGCGGCCGATGCCGTTGTCGCGGCCGAGCGCGTTGAGCGCGGTCAGGATCGACGCCGGGCTCATGTCCTTGCCGTCGATCGAAACGGCGTCACCCTTGCGGAAGCCGATCTTGACGGTGGTCGCCACATCCGGCGCTTCTTCCGGCGAAATGGTGCGCATGTAGACGTAGTTCGGGGCTTCGACGGCCGGGTCTTCGAGAACCTTGCCCTCGGACGAGGAGTGCAACAGGTTGGCGTCGACGGAGAATGGCGCTTCGCCCATCTTGTCCTTGGCGACCGGGATCTGGTGCTCCTCGGCAAAGGCGAGCAGGTCGGTACGGCTCTTGAACGACCAGTCGCGCCAAGGCGCAATGATCTTGATGTCGGGGTTCAGCGCATAGGCGGAAAGCTCGAAGCGGACCTGGTCGTTGCCTTTGCCGGTGGCGCCATGGGCAATGGCGTCGGCGCCGGTTTCGCGGGCGATGTCGATCAGGTGCTTGGAGATCAGCGGACGGGCGATCGAGGTGCCGAGCAGGTAGACGCCTTCATAGACTGCGTTGGCGCGGAACATCGGGAAGACGAAATCCTTGACGAACTCTTCGCGGACGTCGCGGATATAGATGTCCTTGATGCCCATCATCTCGGCCTTCTTGCGGGCCGGCTCGAGCTCTTCGCCCTGACCGAGGTCGGCGGTGAAGGTTACGACTTCAGCGCCGAGTTCGGTCTGCAGCCATTTCAGGATGATCGACGTGTCGAGACCGCCGGAATAGGCGAGAACGACCTTTTTCACTTGCTTTGCCATGTTTGTCTGTCCGTCTTGTCAGAGAAAACGCGGGCTTGTCCGAGAAAATGCGGGATCGCGCCCAAGAAAAATTCTGCGGCACTTTTAGCGAGATTGCCGGGCCACGCAACCCTTTCGGCCAGAGAATAGCGTGTTGGGCGCCTCAATCGGGTTTGACGCTTGGGCAATTCGGAGGTCCCTTCGATGACAAAACAGAAAGCCCGAAGACCTCAGGGGCAGCGGGCTTGATTGCGTCATAGCGAGGGCGAGTGGCTACCGCCTAGTTGCACTGGCGGCGTGGCCCGTAATTCGGCTGGTATGTGTTGTCGGAAGCCCGGTACGAGCGATACCGCGCATAGCAGGCCTGCGTGTGGGAGTTGCCATTGGAGTAGCGCGGCTGCGATGCGATGGCGCCGCCGATGATCGCGCCGGCAGCAAGGCCACCGATGATTGCCGCGGCATTGTTGTTCCGGTCGCGGCGGCGATAATCGTCCCGGTAGTAACCACGGCGATCGTCGCGGTGGTTGCGATCCCATCTGTTATTCCGGTCACGGTCCCAGCCATTGCCCCGTTGGTTCCTGCGAATGATCGTGGGTCCGCGGTGGTCGCCAACCTGGACAATATCGGATTGCGTGGTCTGGGTTCTGACCGCAGTTGGAAAGGCCTGCGCGGGCGCAAAGCTGGTCAGCGCCGTTACGGCTGAAATGAAGAGGACTGCAATTTTTCTCATGAATTCTTTCCTTGTGTCGTGACGGAAACGGCGGAGGCGAACATTCGTTCCGGTTGTGTGCCATCACCATTTGGTGATGCATGTATTCGGGTGTCTTTCGGCACCCGGTGGCTGGCGAAATGTCGAATTGCTTTCAGCCGCCATTTGGGACATTCAATAGGCGTGCATCGAACGAATGCGCGGCTTCACCGTCCCATAGGATTGAAAGATGGATTTCCTGCCCAGCCTGCCGACACTTCTGGCCTTCACGGCAGCAACGCTGCTTTTGGCGGCGACGCCGGGTCCCGACATGACGCTATCGATCAGCCGGGCGCTGTCGCAGGGAAAATCCGCCGCCTTCTTCATCGTTGTCGGAACCAGCCTTGGTTGCGTCGTGCACACGCTTTTGGTCGCCTTCGGCATCTCGGCGCTGATCACGGCCTCGCCGACAGCCTTCATGATCCTGAAGACCGGCGGTGCCGCCTATCTGTTCTGGCTGGCAGTGCAGGCGATCCGTTATGGATCGACGCTGACGGTCAAGAAGGTCGATGACACCGGGGCATCGCCGCTGGCAAACATCTCGACGGGGTTGGGGGTCAATTTGCTCAATCCGAAGGTCATCATCTTCTTCATGACCTTCCTGCCGCAGTTCGTCACTGCCAACGATCCGGCCGTGACGCAGAAACTGTTGTTCCTCGGCTTCTTCTTCATCGTCGCGTCGATGCCGGTCAATGTGCTGGTCATCCTGACGGCTGACGGCCTGTCCGGCTGGCTGCAGCGCCGCAAAAGCGTCATGCGCGGCATCGACTACACGTTTGCCGGCGTCTTTTCGATCTTCGCGGTAAAAATCCTGTTCACGCAGACGCGCTGATCAGCCGATCAGCAGTGCATCATCATCCAGCGTCTGGCCGCGAATCTTGCGGAACATGGCGATGAGGTCTTCGACCTGCAGCGTCTTGCGGCTGTCGCCGGAGACGTCGAGCACGACTTCGCCGCCATGCAGCATGATGGTGCGGTGACCGAAATCGAGCGCCTGGCGCATCGAATGCGTCACCATCAGCGCCGTCAGCTTGCGTTCGGACACGATCTTCTGGGTGAGGTTCATGATGAACTCGGCCATGCCGGGATCGAGCGCTGCGGTATGCTCGTCGAGCAGCAGCACTTCGGAGCCGGCGAGTGTCGCCATGACCAGCGAAACCGCCTGCCGTTGGCCGCCCGACAACAGGTCCATGCGGTCCCGCATCCGGTTTTCAAGGCCGAGGTTCAGTTCGGCGATGCGCGCGCGAAAATGCTCGCGGCGCTTTGGGCCAAGCGCCGGTGTAAGCCCCCGGCTTTCGCCGCGCCGCGCGGCCAGCGCCAGATTTTCCTCGATCGACAGGGCGCCGCAGCTTCCGGCAAGCGGATCCTGAAAGACGCGGGCAACCAGGCCGGCCCGGGCGGCGGTGCCCTTGCGGGTAACGTCGGTATTGCCGATCGTGACCTGGCCTGCGGTCGGGATAACATCGCCGGCAAGCACGCCGAGCACGGTGGATTTGCCGGCGCCGTTGGAGCCGATGACGGTGACGAAGGTGCCTTCCTCGATGGTCAGGCTGACGCCGTTCAGGGCCTGCTTCTGCAGCGGTGTACCCTTGCCGAAGATGACCTGGATATTGTCGAGCTTGATCATGCGGCACCTCCGCGGCGCAGGCGGGGAAGAACGAGGGCGACCGTGACGAGCGCTGCGGTAACCAGATTGAGATCGGAGGCCTGAAGGCCGAGCATATCGGTCGAGAGCGCCAGCTGGATGGCGATGCGGTAGAGGATCGAGCCGAGTACGCAGCCGATCAGCGCAATCAGGATGCCGCGCGCACCGAGCAATGTTTCGCCGATGATGACGGCGGCGAGGCCGACGACGATGGTGCCGACACCCGAGGTGACGTCGGCAAAGCCGTTGGTCTGGGCAAACAGCGCGCCACCAAGCGCAACCAGCGCGTTGGACAGCGCCATGCCGAGATAGATCTGGCGGCTGGTGTCGACGCCTTGCGCCCTTGCCATGCGCGCATTGGCGCCGGTTGCCCGCATCGCAAGGCCGGCGTCGCTCTCAAGGAAGCGCCAGACGGCGATAACCGCAACGAGGACCAGGAGCCCGATGAACAGAGGGCGGACGTAAAAGTCCCGCAGGCCAAGGCCGAAGAAGGGAGACAGCATCGTGTCGGCGTTGATCAGGGCGACGTTCGGTTTGCCCATGACACGCAGGTTGACCGAGAACAGCGCGATCATCGTCAGGATCGATGCCAGAAGATTGAGGATGCGGAAGCGGACGTTGAGGATAGCGGTGACGATGCCCGCAGCCGCACCCGCGACCATGGCGACGCCCGAGGCGAGCCAGGGATTGACGCCGGCGATGATCAGCACGGCGGCAACGGCGGCACCCAGCGGAAACGAGCCGTCGACGGTCAGATCCGGAAAATCGAGCACGCGGAAGGCAAGGAACACGCCGATGGCGACGAAGGCATAGACGAGCCCAAGCTCGACTGCTCCCCAGAAGGCAATTTGGCTCACCGCTGTCGGTCCTCTTCTCAAATTCGTCAAGCCCGGTCCGGCTCGGCCGGTAAAGCGAGGCTTGTTTTACAGATGAACCGCCCCCGTATGAAAGGAGGGCGGTTCAAAATCAATCAGATTGTGCAAATATAAGGTGGTCTGGCCCTATTCGATGACGCGGGTGGCGCGGCTGAGAACGCTTTCCGGGAAGGTGACGCCCATCTTGACGGCAGAGCCCTTGTTGATGACCAGATCGGTGCCGGCGGCAACCTTGACGGCGATATCGCCGGGGTTTTCACCCTTCAGGATGCGAACGACGATGTCGCCGGTCTGCTTGCCGACGTCATGATAGTTGAAGCCGAGGGCAGCAACGGCGCCACGCGAGACGGAATCCGTGTCGGCGGTGAACAGCGGCAGCTTGGCTTCTACGGCCACGGCAACAGCGCCTTCCAGCGCCGAGATGATCGTGTTGTCGGTGGGAACGTAGATGACGTCGGCGCGGCCGACCAGCGCGCGGGCAGCGCCCTGCACTTCGGCCGACTTCGTCGCAGCGGATTCAACCACGGTCAGGCCGGCCTTTTCGGCTTCGACCTTCAGGACGGCAAGCAGCGATACGGAGTTTGCCTCGCCGGAATTGTAGAGATAGCCGATCGACTTCACGTTCGGCAGGATTTCCTTGATCAGGGCGACATGTTCGGCAACCGGCGAAAGGTCGGAAAGGCCGGTGACGTTGCCGCCTGGCTTGTCCATGTCCTTGATCAGCTGAGCGCCGAGCGGATCTGAAACAGCGGTGAAGACAATCGGAATGTCACGCGTCGAGGAGACGACGGCCTGGGCCGACGGGGTGGAGATCGGCACGATGACATTCGGGGCTTCGCCGGCGAACTGGCGGGCGATCTGGGCTGCCGTTGCCGGGTTGCCCTGGGCGGATTCGTAGAGGAACTTGAGGTTCTCGCCTTCCTTGTAGCCGGCAGCGGCCAGGGTTTCCTTGACGCCGTCACGCACGGCATCGAGTGCCGGATGTTCGACGATCGCGGTGACCGCAACCGTGACATCTTCCGCCCGGGCGGGCAGGGTGAGGGCGACGGTTGCCGCAAGAGCAATAAGAAGTGAGCGCATGAGTGTCCTCCAAGACTGATTTTTAGGCAGTCTTAGGAAGGCTCGACACTTAAATCAATCCAATTGCAGACCAGCATCCATCAAATTTGCTGATCAATCCTCGCCGTGATTGGCGATCATCATCGCCTCGAAGGCCATGCGATCGACCTTGCGCATGCGCTCGGAGTCCGATTTCAGCTGGCCGCAGGCGGCAAGAATATCGCGGCCGCGCGGCGTGCGGATCGGCGAGGCATAGCCGGCCGCATTGATGAAGTCGGCGAACTTTTCGATCTGTTCCCATTTCGAACACTGGTAGTTCGTGCCCGGCCAGGGGTTGAACGGGATCAAGTTGATCTTGGCGGGAATGCCTTTCAACAGGCGCACCAGTTCCTTGGCATCTTCCAGCGTGTCGTTGACGCCTTCGAGCATCACGTATTCGAAGGTGATGCGACGGGCATTCGACAGGCCGGGATAGTTGCGGCAGGCGTCGAGCAGGTCCTTCAGCGGATATTTCTTGTTGATCGGCACCAGCATGTCGCGCAGGTCGTCCTTCACCGCATGCAGTGAGATCGCCAGCATGACGCCGATTTCCTCGCCGGTGCGGAAGATTTCCGGGACGATGCCGGAGGTCGACAGGGTGACGCGGCGCTTCGACAGCGACAGGCCGTCGCCATCGGTTGCGATCAGGAGCGCCGTCTTGACATTCTCGAAATTGTAGAGCGGTTCGCCCATGCCCATCATCACCATATTGGTGACCTTGCGGCCTTCATTGGGGACGGCGGTGCCGACCGGCGTGTCGCGGTCCGGGAAATCGCCCAGCCGGTCGCGGGCCAGCAGCAGCTGCGAAAGGATTTCTTCGGCGGTCAGGTTGCGCACCAGCTTCTGGGTGCCGGTATGACAGAAGGAACAGGTGAGCGTGCAGCCGACCTGGCTGGAAACGCAGAGCGTGCCGCGGCCTTCCTCGGGAATATAGACGGTTTCGATCTCGACGGGACGGCCAGCACCCCGCGGTGGAAAGCGCAGAAGCCATTTGCGGGTGCCGTCGCTGGAGACCTGTTCCTCGACGATTTCAGGCCGGGCAATGGTGAAATGCGTCTTCAGCAGCTCGCGCATGTCCTTCGACACATTGGTCATGTGGTCGAAATCGGAAACGCCGCGCACATAGAGCCAGTTCCACAGCTGGCTGGAGCGCATCTTGACCTGCTTTGCCGGAACGCCGACCTCGGCCAGCGCCTTGCCCATGTCTTCGCGCGACAGGCCGATCAGCGTCGGCTTTTCGGCCATCATGGCCGGGCGGACGGGCGCCTTGACGGGACGGTCCAGATCGAGTGCTTCAGTCGCGGCCATTCTCGCCATTTCCCATGTTTGCGATACGCAAGGTCCGTTCAAGCGCTTTTGCCTGCAGCCGGTCGCGTAAATGCTGAGATCAGAGTTCGTTTGCCGCGCATCGGGATCGCCAGGAATCCGCGCAGCTATCGTTATGCGGGCCTTTAGCACGGTTTTCGCCCCGCGTCACCCTCCCGCACGTCAGGGCAGATCTGCAAAAAGACGAAGGGCTTAACGTCAAAAGGCCGGATGAACCGGCCTTTTGGGAGAATGATGATATCAGACTGAGCTTACTTGCAGTTTTCAATCTGCTTCAGCGCGGCCGAGATGCCCGAGAGCGAATAGGAATAGGCCGTCGGCGTGCCCTTGCGCGACTTGGCAGCAACGGACATGGCCTTGCCGGTCTTCATGGCAGCCACGAGCGCCGGCTCTTCAGCGGCGTTTTCCACCCAGGCGGAATTGCCCTTGGTGAACATCGTGAAATTCTTGGCATCGATGGTCACGGTGACCTTGGAATTTTCCTGAAGCGGATAGCCCATCATCGCCTGCGGTTCATAGGAGATGTTCTGGCCGGGGCGCTGCGACACGAGGAAGAAGATATCGCCGTGATCGACATTGGCCGGGCTCTTGTCCTTCGGGACGGAGAGCACATAGCAGACCTTGCCGGCGCCGGCCTGATAGGAATAGGCGCCCCAGGCATTGAACTGCTGAATGCGGGTCGGCGACTGGGCCGAAGCAACGCCGGCGAATGCCAGCACGAGTGCGATTGCGAGGTTGAGCTTTCTTACAAACATCTTGTCCTGCCGGTTTCTTGCTGCCAAAGCCCGATCAGCATCAGCCGGGCAACGCATGGTCATGATTTCATTGATTTTGACTTAATTCAGGTTACCAAACCGTCAACATTCCCCGAATTCGCTGCCTTTCCGCTTTAATACGGAACAGAGTACGACGCAAACCCGGCTCGGGTTTCGGGTTAGCGGTTAAGCGCCCGAACTATGCAAGCTTGCCTTGATCCATGGTGTGCGAAAACCCAGAGAACGGTCGCGGCGGGAAATACCGAATTCCGTCTGCCTTGCACGTTTCACTTGCCGGGCAATTGCCCGATCAGCCGACGCGTGCCCGGCGCTCGTTTTATGTCACAAAGAATCAGGCAAGAGTTTGACCTTTGGCAAAAGCGCTGTACCTCTTGTTAAATACTGCGAAAATCAGGACGGGAGGCCATCAAAAGCGGAATGAATGTTGAAGTCAGACAGCATTTTACCGCCCTTGCCGTGGCCGTCGCACGCAATCGTGATCAGACCGCCTTTTCGGAACTCTTCGACTTTTTCGCCCCACGGTTGAAATCATTCCTGATGCGTCAGAATGCCGGCGTCGCGGAGGCGGAAGAGGTGGTGCAGGAAGTGATGGTCATCCTTTGGCAGAAGGCCCATCTCTACGATCCGGAAAAATCCTCGCTTTCGACATGGCTTTTCCGCATCGCCCGCAACCGGCGTATCGATGCGGCACGGCGCCAGCGCAACGGAACGCTTGATGCGCATGAACCGCTTCTGCTGCCCACGGCGCCACCAGCGCCGGATGACCTGATCGAAAGTGAAGATCGCGAACAGATCGTCCGGATTGCGCTCGCGAAGTTACCCTTGGAGCAGGTCACCCTGATCCAGATGGCATTTTTCTTCGGTCAGTCTCATTCTGAGATTTCCGCAGCGACGGGTCTGCCGCTGGGAACCGTCAAGTCCCGCATCCGGCTCGCCTTCGGCAAATTGCGGACGCTGCTCGAAGCGGGCGGCGTCGATAGCGCCTACTGACGCCAATCAATCGGGAAGCTTGTCCTGCAGGGCCTCGTCCGCCTTGATATAGTGCTTTTCCTTGATCTGGCCGCTGATGGCGGCAAAGGCGGCGGTGAGCACGGCGATGTCGTCGGAAAAGCCGACCATGGCCAAGACATCGGGAATGAAATCGAACGGCATGACGAAATAGGCGAGTGCGCCGAGCAGGATGCCGCGCGTGCGCAGCGGTGTCGTCGGGTCCATGGCGCAGTAATAGGCGGCAACGACGTCGCGGCTGAACGGCACCTGCCGCATCGCCCGTTTCAGGGTCGGCCAGAAGCGGCGCTGCACCTTGCGGGCTTTCGCCTCCTGCTCGCTTTCCTCGCCGGGCAGCAAAATCTCGCCGATCTTGATGTCATCCATTCTGTTTGTCCCATCCGTCATGGAAAATCATATGGTGAGCACAGCCGGGATTTCAAATGTGCTGTTTCAAATGATCCGGCATCCGGCCTGCCGCCGCGCGATCCATCTTTGCGGCAAGCTTGAAGTCCAGCTCGGTCAGCCCTTGTGAATCATGGGTGGTGAGCGTCACGTCCACCTTGTTGTAGACATTGAACCATTCGGGATGATGGCCGAGCTTCTCGGCCGAGATCGCGCTTTCCGTCATGAAGCCGAAGGCTTCGACAAAGCTCTTGAAACGGAAGGCTTTCCAGATCGAAAGTCCGTCTTCGGCAAGCACCCAGCCCTCCATCTTCGAAAGGTTTTCGGCAACGGCCTCCTTGGCGAGCTTTTCCTGTTGCATGGCGCAATCCCCTCCAGTTTTTTGATAGCGGCAACCGATATCCCAGTTCCACAACGCGGCAGCCGCAGATAGGTTCAACCTTTTCCCGGGCCTTTTGAATAACATGAAACCTGTCAGAATTCTTTTCGTCTGTCTCGGCAATATCTGCCGCTCACCCTTGGCCGAGGGCATTTTGCGGCATGTCGCAGGCGATGGTTTGGTGGATGCCGATTCGGCCGGAACGGGCGGTTGGCATATCGGCGATCCGCCGGATCACCGCTCGATCGCAGTTGCGCTGAAACACGGGATCGATATTGCCGGTCAGCGCTGCCGGAAGGTCGATGCCAGTGATTTCGAAGCCTTCGATCTCATCTTTGCGATGGACCGCAGCAATCTTGCTCATCTGCATGCGATGGCACCGCCGAAGGCGCAGCACAAGCTGCATCTGTTTCTTGATTATGCGCTGGGGACCACCCACGATGTTCCCGACCCCTACTACGAGGGGCCGGAGGGGTTTGAGACCGTCTACAGCATGCTCCTTCAGGGATGCAGGTCGCTGACCGGCAGGCTCGAAGAGCGCTCATAGAGCGGGAAGACCTCTTCGGTGACGTAAGGGCCGCCACCCACCGAATCGCGTGATGACAGAAGCACGAAGCGCGAAACGGTGAACGGGTTGGTGTAGAAGCCGCCGCGGCCGGAGAGGTAGCTGACGACATCCTCCACCCGCGAGGCCCGCAACCGGCCGAGCGTCACATGCGGGGTGAACTTGCGGGGGTCGGCGGGCAGGCCGAGCCGTTGGCAGATCCGTTCGATTTCGGCCTGAAGGGCATAGAGTTCCGGCGGGTTGCTCACGCCGGCCCAGACGGAATGCGGTTTTTTCGATCCGAAAGCGCCGGTGCCGGTCAGTTGCAATTGGAATTCCGGGCGTTCGATGCGGTCGAGCCGGTCGACGATCTCGTCGGCGGTGCGGTTTTCGACGTCACCGATGAAGCGAAGCGTGATGTGGTAATTCTCCACATCGATCCAACGGGCACCGGGAAGACCACCACGCAACAATGAAAGGCTCATTGCGGCATTACGCGGTATCTCGAGGGCGGTGAAAAGTCTCGGCATAACGAGCTCCCCGAATCTCTTGAAGATAACCCAGCGAATCATGCTTGCCTGCTAGAAGCAATTATAATTTCGCACCTGCAATATTTATCCAACGCGATTAACAGGGGCTGAACAAGCAAATAATTCTTGTTTGGTTAGCGTCAGCCCCCGGTTGCCAGTGATTGAAGGAAACGTTCTGCTGACGGCAGGAAACGCTCGACCATGACGCCGATCCCATCGCCGTTGGGGTGCATGCCGTCCTCGATCTTCAGCTTGGCATCCCCGACGACGCCATCGAGGAAGAATGGATAGAGTTCCAGCCCATATGTCTTGGCCAGTTCCGGATAGACCGGATTGAACCGGGCGGCATAGTCGGCGCCCATGTTTGGCGGCGCCATCATCCCAACCAGAAGCACGGCGATGCCGCGTGATTTCAACTTCTCGATCATGGCGACAAGGTTCTTGCGGCTCTCCTCGGGCGCGATGCCACGCAGGGCATCGTTGGCGCCGAGTTCGAGAATGACGCCTTTGGTGCCATCCGGTACCGACCAGTCGATCCGTGCCAGACCGCCGGAGGTCGTGTCACCGGAGACGCCGGCATTGCTGATTGTCACGTCATGGCCCTTTTCGCGCAGGGCCTTTTCCAGCCGGGCGGGGAAGGCGTCTTCGGCCGGCAGCTGGTAGCCGGCCATCAGGCTATCGCCGAAGCCGACGAGGCTGATCGGCGCGGCGCGGCTGATCATGGGCGTGATCACAATCGCCGTGATCGCCAACAAAAATGTACAGAAACCTTTTATTCGCATCGTTGCGCCCTTAAATCGGTAAAACTCAGCCGCTCTGGCAATCTTCATATTGTACATATAGGACAGTTTCCCTTGGCAAAAACCATGATCGACCTGAAAAATGCGGATCTGACCCTCGGCCAGGCCGCTGCGTCCGTTCATGTGCTCAAGGGTATGAATCTCGTCATCGATGCGGGTGAATCGGTTGGCATCGTTGGTCCATCCGGGTCCGGAAAGTCCACCCTCCTAATGGTTCTGGCCGGGCTGGAGCGTCTCGATAGCGGCGAGATCGTCATCGACGGCACGCCCTTGCACGGTTTGAGCGAAGACAGGGTGGCGGAGTTTCGTGGCCGCAATATCGGCATCGTCTTCCAGTCGTTCCATCTGATTCCCAACATGACGGCGCTGGAAAACGTCGCCGTGCCGCTCGAGCTTGCCAATGTCCGCGACGCGTTCGAGATCGCCCGGCAGGAGCTGATCTCCGTCGGCCTTGGCGAGCGGCTGTCGCATTATCCTGGCCAGTTGTCGGGTGGCGAGCAGCAGCGCGTCGCCATTGCCCGGGCGCTTGCACCATCGCCAAAACTTCTGATCGCCGATGAGCCGACCGGCAATCTCGATGCCGAAACCGGCAAGCAGGTGGCCGATCTGATTTTCTCCAAGCAGGCCGAGCGCGACATGACGCTGGTTCTGGTCACCCATGACACGTCGCTTGCCGCCCGCTGCTCACGCCAGGTCCGGGTCCGTTCCGGCGAGATCGTGTCCGGCTCCGGTCATGAGCAGCCGGTTTCCGCTTCGATATCCAAGGTCGCGTCCGCATGAGGGCCTCCGGCGGTTTCCGTCTTGGGCTGGCTTTCCGCCTTGCGTTGCGGGAAATGCGCGGCGGCTTGCGGGGGTTCTATATCTTCCTTGCCTGCGTTGCATTGGGAACGGCAGCGATCGCCGGGGTCAATTCATTGTCGCAGTCAATCACCGGCTCGATCGCCAGCCAGGGCCGCGAGCTTTTGGCGGGCGATATCCGCTTCGAACTCAACAACCGCGTCGCAAGCGACGAGGAAAAAACGTTCATCGACAGCCTTGGCTCGGTCTCTGTCTCGTCGGGCCTGCGCTCGATGGCCCGGCTGCCGGATGGCTCCAACCAGGCGCTGGTCGAGCTGAAAGCCGTTGATAGTGCCTATCCGCTCTACGGCACGTTCGAAAGCGAACCGGCGGCACCGGTTGGTGATGCGCTCACCGAAAACAGCGGCGTTTACGACGCGCTGGCCGCGCCGCTTCTGCTGGAGCGTCTCGGCATCAAGACGGGCGATGAAATCCTGCTCGGGACCGCCCGCATTCGCGTCGCCGGCACCATCGTGCGCGAACCGGATGCCCTGTCGGACGGTTTCGGGTTTGCGCCGCGCCTGCTGATTTCCAAGCAGGCGCTTGATGCCTCCGGTCTCGTGCAGACAGGAAGCCTCGTCGAGCATACCTACAAGGTGAAGGTCGCTGATAGCACCAGCGTGCCGGCCTTGCGCAGGCAGGCGGAGGAAAAGTTCCCGCAGGCCGGATGGTCCGTCCGCACCAGCCAGAACGCTGCCCCGGCGCTGACGGCGAATATTACCCGCTTTTCGCAGTTCCTCACCCTCGTCGGGCTGACAGCGCTGATCGTCGGTGGCGTCGGGGTTGCCAATGCGGTGCGTTCCTATCTCGATTCCAAGCGCGGCGTCATCGCCACGTTCAAATGTGTCGGCGCGCCGGCTTCGATGGTCACCACCATCTATCTCATCCAGATCCTGCTGATTGCCTTTATCGGCATCGGCATCGGCCTTGTGCTCGGCGCGCTCATTCCGTTTATTGCGGCGCAATTCCTGGCCGGTGTGCTGCCGGTCTCAACCGCATTCCAGCTTTATCCGGGTGCTCTTGGCCTTGCCGCCGTGTTCGGACTTTTGACATCGCTTGCCTTTGCCATCCTGCCGCTCGGTCATGCGCGCGAAGTGCCGGCAACCGCGCTGTTTCGCGAGCAGGGGTTCGAGCGAGCGCGTCTGCCGTCCTGGCCTTATCTGGTGGCCGCCGCCCTTTGCCTCGGGGCTCTGGCAGGCCTTGCGATCTTCACGGCCTATGACCGGACGATTTCGCTGACCTTCCTCGGTGCCATCGCCTTTTCGTTCGTGGTGCTGCGCGGTGTCGCTATCCTGGTCGCCATGCTTGCCCGCCGGGCGCCGCGCGTCAGCTCGCCGGCCCTCAGGCTTGCCATCGGTAATATCCATCGCCCTGGCGCGCTGACGCCCTCGGTGGTCCTGTCGCTCGGCCTTGGGCTGGCGCTTCTGGTGACCTTAGCGCTGATCGACGGCAACCTGCGCCGCGAGCTGACCGGCAACCTGCCGGAACGGGCGCCGAATTTCTTCTTCGTCGATATCCAGAGCGCCGAGGTCGAGGGTTTCCGCTCCCTGCTGCAGACAAGCCTGCCGGAGGGCAAGGTCATCGAAGTGCCGATGCTACGCGGCCGTATCCTCGCCTTCAATGGCCAGGACGTGACCAAGATGAACGTGCCGCCTGCCGGTCAATGGGTCCTGCGTGGTGACCGGGGCGTCACCTATGCCAAGAACAGGCCCGAGAATTCGATACTGACCGAGGGCGACTGGTGGGCATCGGATTATACCGGCGAGCCGCTGGTGTCGTTTTCCTCCGAGGAGGCCGGTGAACTCGGCCTGAAGATCGGCGATACCGTCACCGTCAACGTGCTTGGCCGCAATCTCACCGCCCGGATCGCCAATTTCCGCAAGGTCGAGTGGGAATCCCTGTCGATCAATTTCGTCATGGTGTTCTCGCCCAACACCTTTGCCGGCGCGCCGCATGCCTGGCTGGCCACCGTGATCGATCCGGGTGCGACGGCGCAGGAGGAGGCAGCCACTCTCAAGGCCGTCACCAACGCCTATCCGACGATCACCAGCGTGCGGGTCAAGGACGCGCTCGACATCATCAACGTGCTGGTCGGCCAGCTGGCGACAGCCATCCGTGCCGCCGCTGCCGTGGCGCTGGTTGCATCGATCCTGGTGCTTGCCGGCGCGCTTGCGGCCGGCAACCGGGCACGCACCCATGATGCCGTGGTTTTGAAGACGCTGGGCGCCACGCGCTCGACGCTGATCCGCGCCTTCTGCTACGAATATGCCATCCTCGGACTATCCACGGCGATCTTCGCGCTGTTTGCCGGCGGGGTTGCAGCATGGTTCGTTGTCAGCAAAATCATGAGCTTGCCGTCGTCCTTCCTGCCGGATGTGGCGCTGATCACCATGGCTGTCGCACTGATCGTCACGGTCGGTTTCGGCCTGGCGGGCACCTGGCGGGTGCTCGGGCAGAAGGCTGCACCCGTCCTGCGCGAGCTCTGAGCGCCCAGTTAACCGTTAACGCTAACCCCCGAAAGCCCTGAGAATCCGCTTTTCGGCTGATTCTCAGGGCTGCCGGTCTTGTGTAAGTCATATTTCGACATCATATTCGCTACAGGCATGCTGGAGCCCCGCAGCGGCGCCTGGGTTAAGTGGCTGGCACCTTTCAAGGATGCGCCTTTACCGCCCGACACCGTAAACTTAACCGGGGCTTTTAAAGAGGAAACAATGGCTGATCTTAGAAACTACCAAACCCGAATGTCGCCTGCCGGCGCACAGGCGGGGGCCGTAATCGACGAAGGTCTGCGCACCTATATGCTCAAGGTGTACAACCTGATGGCTCTCGGTCTGGCAATCACCGGTATCGCCGCCTATGCTGCTTTCCAGTTCGCGTTTGCGGACGGGCAACTGACAGCGTTCGGCCAGGCGATCTATGTGAGCCCGCTGAAGTGGGTCGTCATGCTCGCACCGCTGGCTCTGGTGTTCTACATGAGCTTCCGCATCAACTCGATGAGCGTGTCGGCCGCGCGGGCGACCTTCTGGGTCTATGCCGGTCTGATGGGGCTCTCGCTGTCGTCGATCTTCCTGATCTACACCGGCCAGAGCATCACCCAGACGTTCTTCATCACGGCCGCTTCGTTCGGCGCCCTGTCGCTCTACGGCTATACCACCAAGCGTAGCCTGTCCGGCATGGGTTCGTTCCTGATGATGGGCCTGTTCGGCCTGATCATCGCCTCGATCGTCAATATTTTCCTCGCCTCCTCGGCGCTGAACTTTGCGATCTCGGCTATCGGTGTTCTGATCTTCGCAGGCCTCACCGCCTACGATACCCAGAAGATCAAGGAAATGTACTTCGAAGCAGACAGTGAAGATGCTGCTGGCCGCAAGGCTATCATGGGCGCCCTGACGCTGTACCTCGACTTCATCAACCTGTTCCTGTTCATGCTGCGTTTCCTCGGAAACCGCAACTAATCCAGAACTCGGTACTTCTGAAAAGGCGGCTTCGGCCGCCTTTTTTGTTGCCTGCATTTTGGCAAGACTGCGCGCTTGAATGGCCGAATGCGATATGGCAGACGAGGGAACACTCTTCCAGACAGGTCTGCCCATGTCCTTTCTCCTGCGCGATGCGACCCTATCCGACATCCCGGCCATCACCGGGATCTATCAGGACTCCGTGCTGAACGGCGTCGCCTCCTATGAGATGACGGCGCCGGATGAAGCCGAAATGGCCGCGCGCTTTTCTGTGATCACCGGCAACGGCTCTACCCCTATATCGCTGCGGTCGATGCGGACGGCATCCTCCTGGGCTACGCCTATGCCTCGGCATTCCGCACCCGCACGGCCTATCGGTTCCTGGTCGAGGATTCGATCTATCTGGCGCCTGAAGCACGAGGGCGTGGTGTGGGCAAGGCGCTGCTTGCCGAGCTGATCCGGCTCTGCACGGGGCTGGGCTTCCGCCAGATGGTCGCCGTCATCGGCGGCGCGCATCCGGCCTCCGTCGCCGTCCATCGTGCTGCCGGTTTCGAGCATGGCGGGCTGATGAAAGGCACGTGTTTCAAGCACGGCCGCTGGCTCGATACGATCATCATGCAATTGCCGCTCGGCGAGGGCCTGACCACCGATCCGGAACCGGGCGTCTACCCCGATACGCTCTATCGCAGCTGATTCAGGTCTTGATGACCTTCAGAATTTTGTCGAAGACCTTGAGGACCTGCTGCAGGTCGTGACCGCGCTTGAGGATCATGCCGTGGGTATTGACGACGCTGAAAGCACCTTGCTTGGCTGACAGTTTCGGGTTCTTTTCGATCCGGAACAACGGCATTTCACCCGACCGCTTGAAAACCGAGAAGACGGCCTTGTCGCGCAGATGGTCCATCGCATAGTCGCGCCACTCACCTTCGCCCACCATACGGCCGTAGATCCTGAGGATCAGATCGAGCTCGCGGCGATGGAAGGTGATGGGGAGTTGGTCCTGGTTGCTGCTGCGATATTCGTGCAGGTTAACAACCACATCGGACGATTTCTGCCTTTCGGAACGGGTCTCGCCTTGCGGCAAATCCGGCTGATCAGTCATCGGTACTCCGGCCTTATATTGTGACAGGACGGTTACAGTTTGCCTGAGCTTGGCTGAAATGCAAGCAGCAAGGCCGGCCGAAATAGGGGAAGACTTTTTTCACCCTGCCGCATTTCAAACAAACCGACGCCCCATTTGACAAGGAAACTCGCGCTCGCTGGCACAAGGGAGTCCTTCCGAGTGTCTGCCTGCATGTTTGTTTGGGATTTTCTGTCTCGAGCGGGTGCAGCAATGGAGCGGCTAGCCAAAGCGCCCTTCGGGCGCGGTTGCTCCGGACGCCATGTCGAGCGGGTGCAGTCTGCGCCTGCGAAATATGGCCGGTTCGGTCCGGCATCTTCGAACCCTCAGCCCCAGCCCCTCGATGCTGCCGGGCCGAACCAGACTATTCGTCAGTTGGCGGTGTTATCCGCCATGACGGTTGTCGCGCCGACGATGGCGCCGGGTGTTTCGCTGTCCTTCATCTTCTGCAGGAGCACGGCGCAGCCCCCGTTTTCTCCCTCGTTGAGGATGGAGGCGGGCAGGACGAAACTGGCAGGCTTGCCGTCCCACATGCCGATTGTCTGGATGTCGCGGACGGAGTGCCAATAGGAAATCTTCTTGCCGCTGTTCTCGCCCTTTTTGACGTCGACGAGCTGCTCACGATTGAAATAGACCACGACGACATTCGCCTTGCCGTTGCCGCCCCCTATCTTGATGTCGATCTCGTCCTTGCTGACGCTGGCGGAGACCGGAACAGCAAGCCCCTTTCCCGCCGAATTCATCGCCGAAAGGCGATTGTTGATCCCGTCGAGATCAGCGCCATTGATATGGTCGCGGCCGTTGAGCACCGCCTGTGGCGTATAAACGCCGCTGCGGCCGAACATTTTCGCGTAGGCATATTGCCGGGCAGTATTGTCTTTGGAGGCCAGCGTGTCGGCCCAGCCGAGATAGTTCCAGTAATCGACGTGGTAGGAGAGCGCCACGACCTTGCCGTCGTCGATCAGCGTCTTCAAGGCAGCGTCCGCCGGCGGGCAGGACGAACAGCCCTGGCTGGTGAACAGTTCCACGACGCCTGCCGGCTGCACCGCATCTTCGGCCACAGCCGGCATCGCCATGAGGCCAAGGCCACAGGCGAGCATGATGCGGCGAACGGTGCTTGATCCAGACATCGGGACTTCCATTTCAAGGGCGTGGCATTTCAACGGTGTTGTACAGGTGTACAGCGTTTATCTGCGTCCTTCATACGCTGCTCCCCTTTCAACGGAAAATCACGTTGGAGTGAGGCTCGGTCCTCTGGCGATCACAAAAAAGCCGGGGCTCGTGAAAGCCCCGGCTTCGTTCATGTCAGCATCAAGGATGCATCAGGCAGCGAGGTCGCGCAGAACAGTCTGCAGGATGCCGCCATTGTTCATGTAGGTGACCTCATCGAGTGTATCGATGCGGCAGATCAGGGATACGTCCTTCACCGTGCCATCGGCATAGGTGATCCTGGCGACGCGCTTTTCACGCGGCTGGACATTGGCGAGACCGTCGATCGTGACGCTCTCGTCGCCCTTCAGGCCGAGCGATTCCCAGGTCGTGCCTTCCTCGAAGACGAAGGGCACGATGCCCATGCCGACGAGGTTGGAGCGGTGGATACGCTCGAAGGACTGGGCGATCACGGCCTTGACGCCAAGCAGGTTGGTGCCCTTGGCAGCCCAGTCACGCGACGAACCGTTGCCGTATTCGACACCGGCGAAGATGACCAGCGGTACGCCCTCGGCCTTGTACTGCATGGCGGCGTCGTAGATCGACATCTCTTCCTTCGAAGGATAGTGGATCGTGTAGCCGCCTTCCTTGCCGTTCGGGCCCATCATGTGGTTGCGGATGCGGATATTGGCAAACGTGCCGCGCATCATCACTTCATGGTTGCCGCGGCGCGTGCCGTACTGGTTGAAGTCGGCAACGCCGACGCCGTGGTTGATCAGGTATGCACCGGCAGGCGATGCTGCCTTGATCGAGCCGGCAGGCGAGATGTGGTCGGTGGTGATCTTGTCGCCGAACAGGCCAAGAACGCGTGCGCCCTTGATGTCGGAGATGCCCGAACCGGTCTTGCCCATGCCGACGAAGTAGGGCGGGTTCTGGACATAGGTCGAGTTGTCGTCCCAGGCGTAGGTCTGGCCTTCCGGAATCTGAACGGCCTGCCAGTTGGCGTCGCCCTTGAACACGTCGGCATATTTCGATGCGTAGAGTGCGCGGGTGACGTATTTCAGGATGTATTCCTGGATTTCCTGCGATGTCGGCCAGATGTCCTTGAGGAACACCGGCTGTCCATCGCTGCCGATGCCGAGCGGCTCGGTGGTCAGGTCCTTCTGGACCGTACCGGCGAGTGCGTAGGCGACGACCAGCGGCGGCGAGGCGAGGTAGTTCGCCTGAACGTCCGGCGAGATACGGCCTTCGAAGTTGCGGTTGCCCGAGAGAACGCCGGACATGATCAGGCCCTTCTCGTTGATCGTCTTCGAGATCGGCGCCGGCAGCGGGCCGGAATTGCCGATGCAGGTCGTGCAGCCGAAGCCGACGAGGTTGAAGCCCAGCGCATCCAGCGAATCCTGCAGGCCGGATCTCGACAGGTATTCGCCGACGACCTGGCTTCCAGGTGCAAGCGAGGTCTTGACCCAGGGGGCTGTCTTCAGACCCTTGGCGACGGCGTTGCGGGCGAGAAGGCCGGCAGCGATCAGAACCGAGGGGTTGGACGTGTTGGTGCAGGACGTGATGGCGGCAATCGCCACGTCGCCGTGACCGATATCGTAATCCGCGCCTTCGACGGCGTAGCGCATGTCGAGTTGGCCCGGCTTCTTGTATTCGCCTTCCAGCGAACCGGCAAAACCGGATGCGATGTTTTCGAGCGGAATGCGGCCTTCCGGACGCTTCGGGCCGGCCATGGCCGGGACGACCTGACCGAGGTCGAGTTCGAGCGTATCGGTGAAGATGAGGTCGGCGCCGTCATTGTCACGCCACATGCCTTGAGCCTTCGAATAGGCTTCGACCAGCGCGATGCGCTGTTCTTCGCGGCCGGACATGGTGAGGTAGTTGATGGTTTCGGAATCGACCGGGAAGAAGCCGCAGGTCGCGCCGTATTCCGGACCCATGTTGCCGATCGTCGCGCGGTCGGCCAGCGTCATGTTGTCGAGGCCGGAACCGAAGAATTCGACGAACTTGGACACGACGCCCTTCTTGCGCAGCATCTGCACGACCATCAGCACGAGGTCGGTCGCGGTAACGCCTTCCTTGAGCTTGCCGGTCAGCTTGAAGCCGATGACTTCAGGCAGGAGCATGGAAACGGGCTGGCCGAGCATGGCTGCTTCCGCCTCGATACCGCCAACGCCCCAGCCGAGAACGCCCAGACCATTGATCATGGTCGTGTGGCTGTCGGTGCCGACGCAGGTATCCGGATAGGCGATGATCTCGCCGTCCTCTTCCTTGGTCCAGACGGTCTGGCCGAGATATTCGAGGTTGACCTGGTGACAGATGCCTGTACCGGGCGGGACAACGCGAAAATTCTTGAAGGCCTGCTGGCCCCATTTCAGGAAGCGGTAGCGCTCGCCGTTGCGCTCGTATTCGAGTTCGACGTTGCGGGCAAAAGCCGTTGGCGTACCGAATTCGTCGACAATGACCGAGTGGTCGATGACGAGGTCGACGGGAACCAGCGGGTTGATCTTTTCCGGATCGCCACCGAGCGAGACCATGGCGTCGCGCATCGCGGCCAGATCGACGACGGCGGGAACGCCGGTGAAGTCCTGCATCAGCACGCGGGCCGGGCGGTAGGCGATTTCGTTTTCTTCGCGGCCCTTGTTGTTCAGCCACTCGGCAACGGCCAGGATATTCTCCTTGGTGACCGTTCGGCCGTCTTCGAAGCGCAAGAGGTTCTCAAGCAGAACCTTCATCGAATAGGGGAGCTTTGAAACGCCGGCGAGGCCGTTTTCTTCCGCCTTCGGCAGGCTGTAATAGACATAGTCTACGCCATTGACCGAGAGCGTCGACCGACAATTGAAACTGTCTAGGGATTTGGACACTGGAATACCCCGTTCCGTTAGATCGCCAAAAACGTGACGCACGAACGCCCGAACGCATTTAAAGCGCGATATGGGATGCGGGTACGGCCATTTCCGCTGTCCGTACGTGGAAATCATTCCAAGTTCGGCGCTAGGATGAAATTCACGCCGACCGCTGGCGTGTTGGGGCGGTTATAGATAATTTCTCCGGAACGTGCCAGACCATCCGTCCTCAATTTGAGACAATTTTTTTGCGCTGCGACGAACGTCGTAAAGGGAATGTGAATGCCGATCCGCCTGCGTGTCGAAGGCCTCTGTGCGAAACGCGGTGAGGACCTGATTTTCCACGATATTTCGTTCGTTCTTGCGGCCGGAGAAGCCTTGATCGTCACCGGTCCGAACGGTTCGGGCAAGTCGACATTGCTGCGCGTTCTGGCGGGGCTTCTGACGCCTGAATCCGGCAGTGTCCGGCTGGACGATACATCAGCCGATATTGGCCATCCGCGTGAGCTCTGCCACTATCTCGGCCACCGCAACGCGATGAAGCACGAGCTGACCGTTGAAGAAAATCTCTCCTTCTGGAAATCCTTCATGGGTGATTCGCCCGGCGGCTCCGGCATCGGCATCGAGGAGGCGACGGAAGCGCTTGGTCTCGCTGGAATTTCACATCTTCCCTTCGGCTACCTCTCGGCTGGACAGCAACGGCGCATGGCGATGGCCAAGCTGCAGGTCGCCTACCGGCCGGTCTGGATCCTCGACGAGCCGACGGCGGCACTCGATGCCGCGGCGGACCGGATATTTGCCGGACTGGTGGAGCGGCATCTGAGTGCGGGTGGGATTGTTGTTGCGGCGACGCATCAGCCGTTGGGGGTGACTGCGCGGGAGTTGCGGATGGTGGGGTTTGCGGGAGTTGGGGAATTGGTTTGATGTCAGTGTCTGCCGTAATCACCCCCCTCTGTCACTTCGTGACATCTCCCCCACAAGGGGGGAGATCACCGGCCGCACCTTCTCGCAGAATCTTGGCTGGTGAAGTATTGGGGAGGTCGAGTGGGAAAAGAGTGATCTCCCCCCTTGTGGGGGAGATGTCGGCATCTCCGACAGAGGGGGGTAAAACTCTCCATGCAGGAGAAGCCAGCTTATGATCGCCCTCTTCCTCCGCGACCTCAAACTCTCTGTCCGCTCCGGTGGCGGCGCTTTGATCGGCGTCTTGTTCTTCATGACGGTCGTTGCCGTCGTGCCCTTTGCCGTCGGCCCCGATCTCAATCTCCTTTCCCGCATCGGTCCGGCGATCCTGTGGATCGGTGCGCTGCTAGCCTCGCTGCTCGGGCTCGACCGGCTTTTCCAGGCGGAGCGCGAGGATGGCTCTCTGGACCTGATGCTGATGCAGGAGACGCCGCTGGTGCTGACGGTGCTGGTGAAATGCCTGGCGCACTGGACGGCGACCGGGCTGCCGCTGGTGATTGCCGCGCCGCTGCTCGGGCTGTTCATGAACATGAGCGAGGTGGCGATCGGCGCAACGATGCTGACGCTGCTGGTCGGCACGCCTGCCATCACCTTCATCGGCGCGACCGGCGCTGCCGTGGCGGTCACCCTGCCACGCGGCGGGTTGCTGGTGTCGATCCTGGTTCTGCCGCTGGCGATTCCGGTGCTGATCTTCGGCGTCAGTGCCGCCTATGCCGCCGTGCAGGACCCGGCGCCATTTCTGCCGCCTCTGCTGATCCTGATCGCCATTACATTGTTCTTTGCGGTTATCGGCCCCTTGGCGGCAGCATTGGCGCTGCGGTCGGCATCGGACTAGAATGAGCGCGCCTCTGCGTTCATTGAACGCGCGGCGCTCTGACGCAAATGTGATTGCAGCAGCTTTATTGAAGAGAAGCCCGTTGCGCGTTAAAGAACCATCATGAGCGAAAATAGTCTGGCCATTCGAAAATTCAGCGACCTTGCCAATCCGACCCGGTTTCTGGCCCTGGCGGCCCGTGTCCTGCCGTGGTTTGCCGGATTGACGGTGCTTTTGTTTGCCGCCGGGCTCTATCTGTCCTTCACCACCGAAGGCGATTACCAGCAGGGCGAGACGGTGCGCATCATGTATGTGCATGTGCCAGCCGCCTGGTTGTCGATGATGTGTTACTCGGTGATGGCGGTTTCGGCACTGGGCACGCTGGTCTGGCGCCACCCGCTGGCCGATGTCGCGGCCCGGGCTGCGGCTCCGATCGGTGCTTCCTTCACCTTTCTGGCGCTGGTCACCGGTTCGCTCTGGGGCAAGCCGATGTGGGGCACCTGGTGGGTCTGGGATGCGCGGCTGACCTCGGTCTTCGTGCTGTTCCTGATGTATCTCGGGCTGATGGCGCTCAACCGGGCGATGGACGAGCCCGGAAAGGCCGCCAAGGTTTCGGCCGTGCTCATCCTCGTCGGCTTCGTCAATATCCCGATCATCAAGTTTTCGGTCGAATGGTGGAACACGCTGCATCAGCCGGCAAGTGTATTGAGGCTCGGCGGGTCGGCGATCGATCCGGAGTTCCTGCGGCCGCTCTTGGTCATGGCGGTTGCCTTCACCATGTTGTTTTTCACGCTGCACATTGCCGCGATGCGCAACGAGATCTGGCGCCGACGGGTGACGTCGATGCGCCGTCAGGCTGCCCGCAGTGCTGGCCGGGAGGTTTGAGCCGATGATGACCCATACCGCCTATGTTCTTGCCAGTTACGGCATCGCCGCGGTCACCGTGCTTGCCCTGGTCCTCTGGGTCTGGACCGATGGACGGGCGCGGCGCCGCGAATTGCAGGCGCTTGAAGCCGCCGGTATCCGCCGCCGCTCAGTTCAGGCCGGAGACGTGCAATGAGCATCGAGACCCCCGCCACGCCCGAGGCCAGCCGGCCGGGCAAGATACGCATCGTCTTTGCGGTGCTGCCGCTTCTGATCTTTGCAGCGCTTGCCGCGATCTTCTGGAGCCAGCTCGATTCCGGCCGCAGTATCAGCGAAATCCCGTCTGCACTGATCGGCACCAAGGCGCCGTTACTGGATATGCCGCCGCTCGAGGGTGCTACGTTCAAGGGTGCTCCAATGCCGGCGCTCACCGACGCGGCGATCAAGGGCAAGCTGACGCTGGTCAATGTCTGGGCATCCTGGTGCGTGCCCTGCCGTGAAGAAAATCCGATCATTCTGGAACTGGCCAAGGACCCGCGGCTGACGGTGGTCGGGATCAACTACAAGGACCAGACCGAGAATGCGCTGCGCTTCCTTGGCGAACTCGGCAATCCGTTTGCCGCCGTCGGTGTCGATCCGCGCGGCAAGGCGGCGATCGACTGGGGCGTCTACGGTATCCCGGAATCCTACCTCGTCGATGCGTCGGGAACGATCGTCTACAAGCGGGTGGGCCCCTTCGATGAGCGCAGCCTGAAGGGTGGGCTTTATCCGGCGATCGAAAAGGCTGTGGCTGGGAAGTAGATTTTCGAGATCATTCCCTCTCGCGGGGAGACGGCGGCCCGAAGGGCGATACCCTCCCCAGTGAGGGGAGGGTGCAGATACGTTTGCCAAATCCCCGTCATTCCTGGGCTTGTCACAGGAATATAGCCAGCTCAAGTCCTTGAGCTGAAAGGGTCCTTGACCCGACGGACGTCGGGTCTCTGGATCCCCACCACAAGGGTGAGGATGACGGAGTGTGGGGTGCCGCTCTCGCCAAACAATCTTATTCAGGGTTTGTTGGCAGACTGACCCTCCCCTGTAAGGGGAGGGGTAAAAATCTCATTTCCAGTCGCGAATGTCGACGAAGTGTCCGGAAACCGCTGCGGCGGCAGCCATCGCTGGCGATACCAGATGGGTGCGGCCCTTGAAGCCCTGGCGGCCTTCGAAGTTGCGGTTGGAGGTCGAGGCGCAGCGCTCGCCCGGCTTCAGGCGGTCGTCGTTCATCGCCAGGCACATCGAGCAGCCCGGCTCGCGCCAGTCGAAACCGGCGGCCTTGAAGATCACGTCGAGGCCTTCGGCTTCCGCCTGTTCCTTGACGAGGCCGGAGCCCGGAACGATCATCGCCGACACGGTGGAGGCCACCGTCCTGCCTTCGACGACCTTTGCGACTTCGCGAAGGTCCTCGATGCGGCCATTGGTGCAGGAGCCGATGAAGACGCGGTCGATATTGATATCGGTGATCTTCGTGCCCGGCTTCAGGCCCATATAGTCGAGCGCGCGCCACTTGGAGGTGCGCTTGTTCTCGTCGGTGATTTCGTCCGGGTTCGGCACGATGCCCTGAACCGAGATGACGTCTTCCGGCGAGGAACCCCAGGAAACGATCGGCGGCAGCGACGCGGCGTCAAGTACGACGACGCGGTCATAATGCGCGCCTTCATCGGTATTGAGCGTCTTCCAGTAGGCGATCGCCTTTTCAAGGTCTTCGCCCTTCGGGGCGCGCGGCTTGCCCTTGATATATTCGAAGGTCTTTTCGTCCGGCGCGATCAGGCCGGCGCGGGCGCCGCCTTCGATCGTCATGTTGCAGACGGTCATGCGGCCTTCCATCGACAGCGCGCGGATGGCTTCGCCGGCAAACTCGATGACATGGCCGGTGCCGCCGGCGGTGCCGATTTCGCCGATGATGGCGAGGATGATGTCCTTGGCGGTGACATGCTCCGGCAGAACGCCATCGACACGCACCAGCATGTTCTTGGCCTTCTTCTGGATCAGCGTCTGGGTGGCCAGCACATGCTCGACCTCGGACGTGCCGATGCCGTGGGCAAGCGCGCCGAAAGCACCGTGCGTCGAGGTGTGGCTATCGCCGCAGACGATGGTCATGCCGGGCAGGGTGAAGCCCTGTTCCGGTCCGACGATGTGGACGATGCCCTGGCGGATATCGCTGGCCGAATAATATTCGACGCCGAAATCGGCAGCGTTCTGGGCCAGCGCCTCAACCTGGATGCGGCTTTCCTCGTTCTTGATGCCGAGATGGCGATCCGGCGAGGTGGGCACGTTGTGGTCGACGACGGCCAGCGTCTTCTGCGGAGCCCGGACCTGACGGTTCGTCAAGCGAAGGCCTTCGAACGCCTGCGGGCTCGTCACTTCGTGAACGAGATGGCGATCGATATAGAGAAGACAGGTTCCGTCATCCTGGCTGTCGACCAGATGGTCGTCCCAGATCTTGTCGTAGAGGGTACGCGGTGCGCTCATGGCTGTGCATCCATTTGAAGTTCGGGCGTTGTGAAAAGCTAAGGAAGAAGTCCGGCAAAGGCGCCGGTGACCAGGTCGGGGATCAAGCCCCGACGATCAGATAAGCCGGCTGCTGAGGGCGCCGGAAACGCACGCAAAAAACCGTGCCGGCAGACGCTTGTGGTCCTGCAGCACGACGATTTTCTGCTCAAAACATCCGAATTTGGATTCCATGGGTGGGATATAGCAGTTTTGTGAATAGGCGGCAATATCGGCGTAGCGGTAACAGGGCGAGGCTCGTGCGTGAAATTAGCCTGCCTCAAGGAGCCGCTTGGCCCCACAGACGCCTCCTCCACTCCGTCATCCTCGCCCTTGTGGCGGGGATGACGGGACTTGCTGGCTCAGAAAACCAAGCCAAACCGCAGCACCAATATGGCTCGCGCCGCCTACCCTCGCTGCCCCTGCCTCAATCTCTGCTCTAATCGCCGCAGCCCCAGCGACAGACCCACCGTCAAGATCAGGTAGATATAGGCGACAATCGAATAGGTTTCGAAGAACCGGAAGGAGCCGGAGGCATAGATCTTGCCCGCCTGGGTGATATCGGCGACGCCGAGTACCGAGACCAGGGATGAATCCTTCACCATCGCCACGAAATCATTGCCGAGCGGTGGCAGGATGACGCGGATCGCTTGCGGGAAAACCACCAGCCTGAAGCGTTGATAGCGCGACAGGCCGAGTGCCTTGGCGGCCTCGATCTGTCCCTTGTCGACCGAGAGGATGCCTGCGCGAAAAACCTCGGCGATGAAGGCGGAATAGCCGATCGACAGCGCGATGATCGCCCGCCACATCAAGGACAGGTCGCGCACCACCATCGGCTCGATTGCGCCTGCCGAAATCAGCGGCGACAGCAGGAAGTTGATCGCGACGACCAGGGCCGGAGCGCCGGCAAAGGCGATGTAGAACAATAGAACCAGGATCGGGATGCCGCGGATCACCTCGGTATAGAACCGGGCGATCTGGCGCAGGGCGGCCCGGTCCGACAGCGCCATCAGCGCAATGCCGAGCCCCAGGGCCGTGGCGAAGAAAAAGCCGACCAGCGTCACAAAAATGGTGATGCCGATACCGGCCGAGACGATGCTGAAGACCTGGCGGTACACGCCATTGGAGACGATTTCCACGGCCAGCGCCACGGCGGTCACGGCAAGGGCGACCAGCCACCAGGGATAGTCGCCCTTCTGAGAAGTGTCGTGCGCAGGCGTCATCGGGCGGCGATCATTCGCCCATCTTGTAATCGACGAACCATTTCTGGTTCAGCTTGTCGAGCGTGCCGTCCGCCTTCAGTGCAGCGATGGCGGCATTGACCGGGGCGACGAGATCCGAACCCTTCTTGAAGATGAAGCCGAAATCCTCGGTGCCGAGCGGCCCGCCGACAACCTTCAGGCCACCGGCCGACGAATCGACATAACCCTTTGCGGCAACGCTGTCGGTCAAAACGACATCGACATCACCCGCCTTCAGGGCCTGCACCGTCGCGCCGAATGTTTCGAACAGTTTCACACGCGGATTCTGCTCGTTGCCGTCGAGCATTTCGTAGACTGCGGTGTAGAAAGGCGAGGTTCCGGGCTGGGCGCCGACCAGGCCATCGGCAAAAGCGCCAAACGTCTTGGCATCGGTGAAGCGGCTCTCGTCGCCGCGCACCAGCATGAACTGCTGCGAGCGCATATAGGGGGCGGAGAAATCCACCTTCGCCTTGCGCTCATCCTTGATGGTGATGCCGGTCATGCCGATGTCGTATTGGCCATCGGACACCGACTGGATCATCGCATCCCACGAGGTGTTCTGGATCTCCAGCTTGAAATTCAGCCGCTTGGAGATCTCTTCCATCGCGTCATATTCCCAGCCGATCGCCTTGCCACTCTTCGGATCGACGAACTGCAGCGGCGGATAGGCATTCTCGGTGACCACGATGACGCTACGCCCGCCCAGATCCGGCAGATCGGCGGCGGCAACGCTCAAGGGTGCAAGAACAACGGCGGTCAGGCCGGCGAGAATGGTGCGGCGGGAAAACATGGGCGGCTCCTGAATTGTGGCGACCGGAACCTGTCACATCTCAAGAGGGGGTGGCAAGGGCATGCGCCACATCCATGGCGCAAATTCGGGAAAGAGACAGCGCCGCAGAAGGTTTTTCGGCAAAACTGTTTCAACGGTCGCCAGCTCTGTCCATCTTGCCACTCTCTCCGCCGCCCTCGCAACCTTGAATATGCAGGCGGGCGCTCTCTATACCGGGTACGTGCCATCGTCCGGCATGACCTGATGAGGAGGACAGACGTTGGTCTCAGAGAAAGCCCTGATCTCGAAAATCACCTGGCGCATGATGCCCTTTCTGGGGCTGCTCTATCTTATCGCCTATATCGACCGCCAGAATGTCAGCTATGCGAAGCTTCAGATGGTCGGTGACCTCGGCATGAGCGAATATGCCTATGGCCTCGGCGCCTCGCTGTTCTTCATCGGCTATTTTCTGTTCGAGATACCCAGCAATCTCTTTCTCAACCGTTTCGGCGCCAGCCGCTGGTTTGCCCGCATTCTGTTATCCTGGGGGATCGTCACGATCGCGCTGGCCTACACCCAGAACCCGACGATGTTCTACGTGCTGCGCTTCCTGCTCGGCGTCTGCGAGGCCGGCTTCTTTCCCGGCGTGCTCTATTTGCTGACGCTGTGGTTCCCCAAGGATTATCGCGGCCGGATGATCGGTCTCTTCATGATCTTCAGCGCATTGGCCAATGCCATCGGCGCCCCGCTCGGCGGCATGCTGCTCGAGCTCGATGGCTTCCTCGGTTATGCCGGCTGGGAATGGGTCTTTCTCGCCACCGGCCTGCCAGCCGTCATCGCCGGCATCGTCACATTCTTCTATCTCGACGACACGCCGGAAAAGGCAAAATTCCTCACCGAGGATGAAAAGCGCTGGCTTCAGGACCGGATTGCTGCGGAAAACTCCGGCATGGAGGACCATGCCGATAATGGTTTCAAGGCGCTGACCAATCCGCGCGTGCTGTTGATGTCGCTGTGCTACGTTGGCTTTCCGCTGGCGGCCTATGGCCTCAGCTACTGGCTGCCGACGATCGTCAAGAGTTTCGGCGTGTCGAACATTGCCAACGGCTTCATCAACATCATTCCCTGGGTGATCGTGGCGATCGCGCTCTATGTGGTCCCGTCCGCCGCCGACAAATCAGAAAACAAGACGCCCTATATCGTCATTCCGGCCTTTGCCGGTGCGCTTTGCCTGCTTCTCTCGGCACTGGTGACCAACCCGGCGCTGCAGTTCGCTTTCCTGTGCATCGCCGCCGCCGGGATTTTTGCCGGTCAGCCGGTATTCTGGAGCCTGCCGTCGCGCTTCCTCAAGGGAGCGGGCGCTGCCGCCGGCATTGCCGCTATCAATTCCGTCGGCAATCTCGGCGGCTTCGTCGCCCAGAATGTGGTGCCGGGCATTCGTGATTATACCGGCAGCACGATTGCGCCGATGTTCTTCCTTGCCGCCTGCCTCGCCTTTGCCGGCATCCTTGTGATCGTGGTCCAGCGGATGTTCTTGACGCGCCCGGTTGCCGAAGCGCATTGACCGCCAACCGGCCGAACTGTTCAGACTTGACCTATCCGACCTTCGTCGCCCCGATCGAGAATGACAGCGGAATGCGCGGTAGGCCCGGTGCCTGTTCGAACTGGTCTTCGCCGGTCTCGATCATGCCCGGATAATGACGCCAGACCAGAATTTCGTGCTCGTTGAGAAAATCGAGCGCCAGTCCGGCCTTCAAGAGCGCGTTGACGGTATCGCTGAGCGGGTGCAGCCATTCGTACATGCGCTGGTGGGTCAGCGGCCGTTCGTCGCCGGTATAGGTGTGGGTTTCCTCAAACAAAAGCGGCGCATTGGCCGGCGTGCGCCAGCCGTAAGTAAGCGACAGGCTACCATTCTCCGTGCCGTCGTACTGATACATCTGCGGATGCCCGTCGAGCAGGTAGAGCCGGCCGCCGGGCCGCAGCAGGGTGGCAACGACCCTGGCCCATTCAAAAATATCCGGCAGCCAATGGATGGCGCCCCAGGTGACGAAGACGATGTCGTAGGTCCGGTGCTCCAGCGCCTCTACTGCATCATAGACCGAGGCCTCGACGAAGGTTGCCTCCGTACCGGCCCTCATCGCAAAATCCCGCGCAGCAGTGATGGCGACCGGCGAAAAATCGAGCCCGGTGACCGAGCGCGCACCCAGATGCTTGAGGCTCAGCGTATCCAGCCCGATATGGCATTGCAGATGGACGATATCCTTATCCGCGATCTCGCCGATCTCGCCTGCCTCCAGCGCATGCAGCGACGAGCCGCCTGCAAGCACCCGGCCGATCCGGTAGCTGCCCGTCGTGTCGGTCGCATGCAACGCCGCCCGGTCGTCCCAGTTCAGGCGGTTGGTTTCGATATAATCGTTCAACGTGTTCTTCCCCCCAAAGAATGCCCCTGCCCAAAACAGAAAAAGGCGGCCCGAAGACCGCCTTTTCCAAACAATCCCTAGGGATTGAAACTTATTCTGCTGCCGGCTCAGCGGCGGCGGCTGCAGCGGCTGCTTCTTCAGCGGCCTTGGCTGCTGCTGCTTCTGCTGCGGCGGCTTCGGCTGCTGCCTTTTCGGCGGCCAGAGCCTGTGCTGCTGCGACCTTTTCAGCTTCCAGACGTGCCTTTTCTTCGGCAACGGCGGCGCGTTCTGCGTCGTTCAGCTTGCGGGCGCGAACGCCGGTGTCTTCAACGATACGAGCCGACTTACCGCGACGATCGCGCAGGTAGTACAGCTTGGCGCGACGAACCTTACCGCGGCGAACGATCTCGACGCCTTCGACCATCGGCGAGTAAACCGGGAATACGCGCTCGACGCCTTCGCCGTAGGAAATCTTGCGGACCGTGAAGCTTTCGTTGATGCCACCGCCGGAACGGGCAATGCAAACGCCTTCATAGGCCTGGATACGGGTACGGGTACCTTCCGTGACGCGAACGTTGACGCGGAGGGTGTCGCCTGCCGAAAATTCCGGAAGCGTGCGCTTGGCGGCAATCTTGGCGGCCTGTTCGGCTTCCAGCTGCTGGATGATGTTCATGGGTCTAACCTTCTCAAGTTCTTCTGCAACAGCCAGAGCGCTCAATCGAACCTGTTGGACCTGACCTCATATGAGGCGCCTCAAGGTTTTGTTTCTCGAGAGAAACAGGAGCGAATTCACCATTCTTTGTTTTCGGCTGACGGGATTTTTCCCGAACCGGTCGGGCGAATACACCAAAGCACAGCGTTTGTCATCCCCGGACGACAAAAATTCTCCCTGCCGCAAGCCTGCGGAGGATGATTTCCGCGTCTTGCCGCCGGTGAACCTGCAGGCTATGTCCGATTCTACCGCTGGAGGAGCGTCATGTCCATATCCACTGCCATCATGCTGTTTGTCGCAGGGTTCCTGTCAAGCGCCGTCAATGCGGTGGCCGGCGGCGGCACCTTTCTGACCTTCGGCGCCATGACATTGGTCGGACTGCCGCCGATCATCGCCAATGCCACCTCCTCCATCGTCCAGTTCCCGGGCTACGTCACCTCGGCTCTCGCCTATCGCAAGGAGATCTGGGCAGACCGCCGCGAGGCCGCCATCCTCGGTGTTCTTTCGCTGATCGGCGGGCTGGCGGGGGCGCTGATTTTGCTGTCGCTGTCCAATCCGTCCTTCCGGGCCATGGTCCCCTGGCTGCTGATCGCCGCAACCGTGATCTTTGCCGCCGGCCCGCTGTTGCGGCCGAAATCGGCTAGCGACGACGCACCGATGGGTCCGCTCGGCTTGCTCGGCCAGTTTGCCACCGCCATCTATGGCGGCTTCTTTGGCGCCGGCATGGGCATCATGATGCTTGCCGTACTCGGCCTTGCCAAGGGCGGTGATTACCACCGGTTGAACGCGCTGAAGAATTTCCTTGCCATGGTCATCGCCGCCGTCGCCATCGTCGTCTTTGCCGGCGGCAATGTCGTCGGCTGGCTGCATGCCGCCGTCATGATCCCCGGGGGCGCGCTCGGCGGCTATGCCGGCGTCTGGCTCGCCCGCCGCGTACCACAGGCGCTGATCCGCGGGCTTGTGGTCGCGGTCGGCCTGTTGCTTGCGGTCTATTATTTCGTCACGGGGTAAGGCGCGCCGTAGCCGCCTCTACTTCAACCGCAACCCTTCCAGCAGGGTGCGAAACCCCTGCACCGCCCGCTTAGATGTTTCCTGCGGATCGTCGGAATTGGCAATCCACAGGGCGGCATTGCTGCTGGCGCCATTGATCAGGCGCGCGGTCACTTCCTCGTCGATGTCGATGATCACGCCGTCCTGCTTGAGTTCAATGAGGCTTTGTTTCAGGGCCGCGATACAGCCGTTGGTGGTCGGCCACTGCGAGATGTCGCCAAGCACGGCCGGGCCATCGCGGAACATGATCCGCTGGATTTCCGGCTCCAGCGCCATCTCGATATAGGTCGAGCACTCATCGACAAACCCCTGCCAACGTGTCGGGGCACCGGCCGAAACCGTGTGCAATCGCACCGTCATCTCTGCATCGATTTCCTGGATCACCGCCTGCAGCAAGCCCTTCTTGTCGCCGAAATGGTGATACAGCGCGCCACGCGTCAGGCCCGCCGCCGCCGTGAAATCATCCATCGATGACTGCGCGTATCCAACGGTGCCAAAGGCATGGCGCGCAGCGGCCAAAAGCTTGGCGCGCGTTTCGGCGATCATTTCCGGGCGAGGCTTGATTATCCTCATCGAGGAACTCCTGGTTCACATACGCGGCGTATTTATTTTTACATACGTTGCGTATTTTAATTGACATACGCCGCGTACGCAACCACTTTAAGACATACGCCACGTATGTAGGTGGTTTCTTCGGAAGATACTAGGAGCATCCAATGTCCAACCCATACAAGGAAATATTCAGTGTGCCGGGGGCTAAGGGCTTCTCCGCGGCAGGTTTCTTCGCCCGCCTGCCCATTGCCATGGCACCGATCGGCATCGTCGCCATGCTGTCGCAGACACGCGGCGAATACTGGATCGCCGGCGCGGTTTCGGCAACGTTTGCACTCACCAACGCGCTCGTCGCACCGCAGGTCTCGCGCCTTGTGGACCGGTTCGGGCAAAGCGCCATTCTCGTGCCGAGCACCATTGTCTCGGTGATCGCCTTTACCCTCCTCATTCTGTCGGCCAACCAGGACTGGCCGGAATGGACCTTGTTTGCCGCAGCCCTTCTGGCCGCCGCCATGCCCAGCATGCCGGCCATGCTGCGGGCCCGCTGGACGGAAATCTTTCGCGGCCGCCCAGAGCTCAACACCGCCTTTGCCTTTGAATCCGCAGCCGATGAGCTGGTGTACATCGCCGGTGCCTCGCTCTCGGTCGGTTTGGCAGTCTCGCTGTTTCCCGAGGCCGGCATGCTGATCTCAACGGTTTTCCTTGCTGTCGGAACTGCCGCCTTTGCCCTGCAGCGCTCGACCGAGCCGGTGGTGCGTCCCGGTGTAGCCGGAACGGTACGGACATCGGCCATCCGCCTGCGGTCCGTGCAGATCATCACGCTGGCGCTGATCTTCGTCGGCTCGATGTTTGCGACGGCCGAGGTCACCACGGTTGCCATGACCAAGGAACTCGGCCAACCCGGCTCGGCCAGCTTCGTCATCGGCGTCTACGCGATCGGGTCGTTCGTGCTGGGCTTGGTGCTGGGCGCGCTCAACCTGCGCACGCCGCTGCAGAAGCAGCTGCTGATCGCCGTCAGCGTCCTGGCGGTCACGGCACTGCCCCTGCTGATTGCCGAGACGGTCCCGTTTCTGGCTCTCGCCGTGTTCGTCAGCGGCATCGCCATCTCGCCCACCTTCATCACGGCCTTTGGACTGATCGAACGCCGGGTGCCGGAATCGATGCTGACGGAAGGCGTCACCTGGGTGACGACCGGCATTGGCATCGGCATGGCCTTGGGTGCGTTTCTGGCCGGCTGGGTGGTTGATAATTTCGGCGCCCGGAACGGCTTCTGGCTCTCGGTTGCGGCAGGCGCCGCGGTGGTGATCACCATCGCACTGGGCCAGAAGACCCTCGCCGGTGGCAGGCCGGAAACAACCGGTGATGCGCTGCCCCAGGCAGCCGAATAAAACCCGAAAACCGATGGCGCGCCGGTCTGGCGCGCCATATTTTTATGCAATGGCCACAGCACGGCATCGGCTCACCGCTCTACCAATGCCTCTGAAGAGATCAGCGCTCACTGCCGGTGCGGACCAGACCATCCCTCAGCGATTGAACCTTCTCGTTGAGCTCGATCATCTGCGGAATGGTAAATCCGGAGCGGCGCAGCAGCGCATCGGTGAGACAGCCGGTCTTGGGTTGCAGCTCCGTCCCCTTCGGGGTCAGGAACACCTCGACCAGACGCTCATCCACCGTGCTTCGCCTTCTTGACAGGAAGCCTGCCGCCTCCAGCCGCTTCACCGCCGGCGTAATCGTGCTCGGTTCAAGGCCAAGCCGGTCGGCAATGGCGGATATGGTCAGGCCATCGCGTTCCCAAAGCGCGCTGAGCGCCAGATACTGGGTGTAGGTGACGCCAAGATCGTCAAGCATCGGCTTATAGGCCCGGTTGATCGCAATCGCGGCGGAATAGATCGAAAAGCACAATTGGCTATCGAGCGGCAGGGTTGGGGCATCGGCCATGTCTGGTCTCCAAAAAATATCTCTGAGCGTTATCATCACATTATCACCAAAATCATTATTGCGATAATAAAAATGTGGACAAATAAAATCTGATGCCGTACGAGATAATTATCGCGATAATAATTATTGCGAAACAAACAACAGGAGTACCGCACATGCTCAAGAATGCCCTGCTTGCCGCCGCCGCCTCCATCGTTCTGGCCGCCACCGGCTCCTCACTCGCATCGGCACAGGATAACGCTGCCGTCAAGAATATCGTCCTCGTCCACGGCGGCTTCGTCGATGGCGCCGGCTGGAAGGGCGTCTACGATATCCTGAAGAAGGATGGCTACACCGTCAGCATCGTCCAGAACCCGACCACCTCGC
>Ga0247813_10000325_pt1 | contig 50462 bp, 40 predicted proteins | sample UWRJL169409C1_FD_180719 | JGI IMG/M metagenome (GOLD analysis project Ga0247813, IMG submission 180719) | Plant litter microbial communities from Arlington Agricultural Research Station in Wisconsin, United States - UWRJ-L169-409C-1 | ecosystem: Environmental > Terrestrial > Plant litter >... | reverse complement strand
AGCCGATCGCGTTGAGGAGCAGGGAGTCTCCGGTGGGCCCGGACACGTCGCCGAAGTTGTGCAGCACCCGGCCGTGCGGGGTCCGACCGAAGCCGACCGAGAAGATCACGGCCTCGCGGCTCAGCCCGGCGACAGACTGCAGGTCGGAGACGACCACGGGCTCTCGGCGCGAGGGGTCGAAGAACGGGCCGAGGGCCGCGTTCTGGCGCACCTGCCCGAGGATCGCCTCGCGGATCCGGTCGGCGTGCGCGCGCGACCCGGTGATGATCCCGAGGGACTCGTCGGGACGGTCGAGGGCGTGCATGATCGCCAGCTCGACCACGCGGTCGACCTCGGTCTGCGTGGACTCGACAGCACCCGAGACGGGGTCGGGCATGCCGACGCCGTCGACGGTCTCGAAGAAGACCAGACGCTCCTGGGAGGGCAGCGGCATCGGGTGCAGGACACCCGCGTAGCCGTGCTCCGACAAGAACTGCGTGAGCTCGGGGTCGCGCCGCGAGGCGTCACCGGCGAGGCCGACCGTCGGCAGCAGCTCCGCGAGGCTGCGGACAGCCTGACCCGGAGCGCAGCGGGCGTCGCCCACCACGACGATCTGGCGGCCGCGGGCGATCGCCGACAGGACGGACTCGACGGGCAGGTGCTGCGCGGCGTCGAGGATCACGAGGTCCACGGTGCGGTGCGCGGGAAGCACGTGCGGCACGAGGGTCGGTGTCGCGATCATGCAGGGGCGGAGCTTGCGCAGCACGTCGCCGTACTCGTCGGCCACGGTGCGCAGGCTCGTCAGCGACTCTTCGACGAGGAGCGCGAAGAGCCCTTCGGCCTGCTCCCTGTTGTCGCGGAGCGCTCCGTGGATCTGCGCGACGGCGGCCGCGCGGATCGGGGTGGCGAGGGAGTCGACGTGCTCGCGGTCGAGGGTGCGGAAGGTCTCGGCGAGCGCCTCGATGCCCCGGCCGCCGACCTCGGCGACGTAGGGGTCTGCGGCGAGGATCTGCTCGAAGACCGAGCTCCACCAGGCGAGGTCGAGCTCGGCCTCGACCAGCCCGCGCTCGACGCGGCGAGCGGTGAGGTCGGTGAGCAGCGTGCCGAGCCCGTGAGCCGTGAGGCTGCGGACCAGACGGGTGCGCTCGGGCAGCGAGGTGAGCGCGCCACGGTCGTCGAGCAGACGCTGCAGGCGCTCGGTGAGGTCGCCGAGGGTCATCCCGGCGAGGCCGGCACCAGCCGAGGTCGTCGCGAGGACCGCGTCGAGGGCTGTGAGGTCCTCGACCACGTCGCGGTAGGTCTTCTCGATGGCCGCGAGGCCCTCGGGCAGGCGGGGCCACCCGCCGGACGGGCAGTGCTCGGCCCAGGTCTGGCGCTGCGCCTGGACCTCGAGCAGCGCAGAGTGCAGGTCGGCCACGCGTGAGCCGGGACGGATCATGTCCTTCGCACGCTTGACGAGACGGCGGCGGTGCAGCCCGCTCATCTCGACGTCGTGCTCGTTGCGCCACTGGCGGCTCGCCGTCGCGGCGACCAGGTCGTCGGCGGTCCGCTCGAAGACCATCGGCTGGAAGACCTCGAGGGTCGTGCGCATGCCGGCGAGCATCTCGATCTGCTCGCCCCAGGCGGAGACCGTGCGGGCGGCCTGCAGCCCGGTGTCCTCGACCACGGCGTCCATCTGGCGGCGCAGGTCGGCGAGCGAGACGTCGAGCAGCCGGGTGATCCGGGCGACGGCGTCCTCGGCCGTGGCGTCGGTGTCGATGTCAGCCCCGTACCAGGGCGAGGTGCCCGGCTGGGCCGAGAACGCGTCGAGGGACGCGGCCCGGACCAGGTCGGCGCCGACCTCCTGGCGCACCGAGGCGATGCGCGCGAGCGTCGCGGCGTCGAGCCTGACCGTCGTGGCGGGGGTCGGGCGTTCGGAGGTGAGCCGGGCCAGGGCCTGGAGCGCGTCGTAGGCGGAGATGTCCCACGGAGCACGCAGCTGGTGCAGACCGTCGATCATCCGGGTGAGCCTGGACCGGGTCTCCACGAGGGCGAGGCGGGTGTCGGCGATGCGCGCGGCATCGACAGTCGGCGCCTCGAGGGTCATGGCACCGAGCAGGCGGCGCGACACCGAGGTGCGCCAGCTCGGGCTCGGGGTGACGTCGAGGACCAGGTCGCCCAGACCGAGGTCCTCTAGGCGGGCGGTGAGCGCGTCGGCGGCGCGACGGTGGCCGGGGACGTACAGGACGCTACGGCCGATGGCGGCAGCCTCCGCGACCACTGCTGCGACGGCGCCCGTGGCGTCGGCGCCGACAGGAGCGTCGACGAAGAGGTGGCTGCCCGTGGCGAGCGCGTCGAGGACGTTGCGCCCCGAGGGGTCGAGGTCGCCGACGCCGCGCTCCATGTTGGGCTCGGCGTCGCCTGTGCGTAGCGCAGGCATCGAGGCCGCGAGGGAGTCGATGGCCCCCTGGTCCCCGGCGAGGGCGGCGATGACCTCGTGACGGTCCAGCCCGATGTTGAGGTCGTCGAGGTCGTCGACGAGCATCTGCCCCGGGTGGGCGAAGGTCCCGACGAGCAGCTTGTCGGTCATGGTGAAGTCGGCGAGCACCGCCGAGCCGAGGGCGTTGATGCGGTCGAGGGCGACAGCAGGGTCGAAGCCCGAGCCCGTGAAAGCACCGCGGGCGAGGGCGGCGGCGTCGAGCAGGGCTCCGCGGGAGCGCAGCGCCCGGGCCAGCACGGGGTTGATCTCGGCCGTGGGCTCGAGGGCGAGCTCGTAGTCGGTCTCCCCTCCCCCGCGGGCCTCGATCTCGATCGGGCGCAGCAGGACCGGGGCGCGGACCGTGCGACCGGCAGCGCGGGAGGCCTCGGCCGCGGCGTCGTCGTAGACCCCACGGTCGGACCCGCCGGAGAAGGCGACACGGGCGAGCGCGGCGACGTCGTCGGAGGTCTCGTCGACCTCGTGCTCGGTCCAGGTCGCAAGCCCGATCGCCAGATACGTCGGGGCGATGCCGTAGCGCTCGGCCTGCTCCTGGGAGCGCTGGGCGACGGCGCGCGCACGGCGGCGGGCGACGGGCAGCGAGCTGCCCTCGCGGAAGATGTTCGCCAGGCGGGTGCTGCGGCCGGCGAAGAGCTGGGCGATGCCCGACGGGTGCGCGGCGGTGAGGTCGAGCACAGCGTCGCCGAGCAGACCGACGTCGGCGAGCGTCGAGCCACCGGCCAGCGAGACCAGGGTCGAGCGCCAGCGGTCGATCGCGGCGGCGACGGTCTCGGCCGTGGTGGCAGGCTTGACGAGGGTGGGGACCGTGCGCATGGCACGCGTCTCGGCGTTCGCGTCGGCGTCGCCGTGGACCGCGCCGGAGGCGGACTGGTCCGTGCTGGTCATGTCAGGGGTTCTCTCGCTGGACGGGTCGTGAGGCGCAGCCGGGCTCGGGTCGTGGTCGGAGCGGGCCCTGTCGGTCCCCGCCGTCCTGTCGCGATCGGGAGCTGTCACCCCAGCACCGTAACTGGCCGGGACGGCGTTCGTGGCCTGACGCGCCGACGACGGGGGCCACGACGGGCCTGGGCGCTGCTGGAGGGGGTTGTCCGGCACCTCGACGGAGCGGTGACCTGGCCGTCCGTGACCGGGCTGAGCGCGGTGGGAGGGGCTGGGTACGTCCGGAGAAAAAGGAACAGTGCGTGCCGCGCAGGGGGCAGGCGGCACGCACTGTCAGGGACAACTATGCACTCGCCCAGATCGAGTGTCAACAGGGAAGTTGAATCTTCTTCCAGATCGGTTCGACCGGGGCGTTCGAGCCCTCCCTGACCAGCGCTCCGACCTGGGCATCTGCTCGGCCGATGGGTGGCTCAGCACCGCAAGAGTGACCCCGGGCACACCCGTGAAGACCGGGCCGCGCTGCACCGCCACGGCGGGCTCGAGAGGTGGCGCGTGCCACGGGCGACTGTCAGGTAGCCTTGTCTCGCTCTCGCGCCCGTAGCTCAGGGGATAGAGCACCGCTCTCCTAAAGCGGGTGTCGGCAGTTCGAATCTGCCCGGGCGCACCAGTTCTCCCCTGTCTCGGCGTGCACCAGCGCGAGACCAGCGGCGCCCCAGGGCGTCAGACCTTCTTCACCACGCTCGACTTGAGCTGCATCGGACCGAAGCCGTCGACCTTGCAGTCGATGTCGTGGTCGCCCACCCCGTCGACGAGCCTGATGCCGCGCACCTTGGTGCCGACCTTGATGGCGGTCGCGCTGCCCTTGACCTTGAGGTCTTTGACGACGGTGACGGTGTCGCCGTCCTGCAGCACGTTGCCGACGGCGTCGCGGATCTCGCGCGGGCCGTCAGACGCCACGGCCGGGCCTACCTCAGCGGGCTCCCACTCGTGGGCGCACTCGGGGCAGACGAGCAGCGCACCCATCTCGTAGGTGTAGACGGAGGAGCACTCGGGGCACGGTGGCAGGGTGTCGGTCACGGCCGCAACCCTACCGATCTCCGGGAGGCGCCCGGTCCCCTGGGTGGACTCCCGACCAGGCGGGCTGCTAGATCGCCCGATCCCCAGGCCCAGCACGATGGCGGAAGGCAGTCGACTGCGGGCGATGGCGCACGACGAGCGAGGAGCCTCCCGCCCGGGCCCCGCCCCCACGCACAGAGGGGCCGGGCCCGCCGGACCCGACCCCTCTCGACTGCGGCGTGCCGCTAGCGCTTGCCCGCGGCCGCAGGCTCGGCTGCGACGTCCTCGTGCGAGGCGAGGCCGTAGTCGACGTCCTTCGTCTCCTTGGACAGGATCACCGCGATGAGGGTGAGGACCGCAGCCCCCGACAGGTAGAGCCCCACGAGCCAGGTGTCGCCGTCCGCCTGGGCCCAGAGCGCGACGGCGACGATCGGCGCGAGAGCCGCACCCAGGATCGAGCTCACGTTGTAGGCGATGGCGGACCCCGTGTACCGGACGTTGGTGGGGAACAGCTCGGGGAGCAGCGCGCCCATCGGCCCGAAGGTCACGCCCATGAGCGTGAAGCCGAGGATGAGGAAGGCCTGGACGAGGCCGCCTGTGAAGGCGGCGTCGGCGCGGGGCACCAGGAACAGGTGGAAGGTCAGCCCGAAGACGACGATGAGGCTCGACACCCCGATGAGCAGCCGGCGACGTCCGATGAGGTCGGCGACGGGCCCGGAGATCAGCGTGAACAGCCCGAAGAAGATCACGCCGATGATCTGCATGATGACGAAGTGCACGTACGGGATGCCCAGGCCCGCGGGGTCGGCGTCAGCAGCCTTGGTGCCGTAGGTGAGCGTGAAGCTGGTCATGAGGTAGAAGAGCACGTAGGTCGCGAGCATGATGAACGTGCCGAGGACCAGCTGGCGCCAGTGGAACTTGAACACCGTGGCGAGGGGCGTCTTGGTGATTGCGCCCTTCTTCTCGGCCGTGACGAAGGCCTCGGACTCGACGAGCTTGAGCCGCACCCACAGACCGATGATCACCATGACGGCCGAGAACAGGAACGGGATGCGCCAGCCCCACGAGAGGAAGGCCTCGGACTGCAGGAGCGAGTCCTCAGGGTGCGGGAGCACGGCGTTGATGGTGAGGAACAGCCCGTTGGCGATGATGAAGCCGATCGGCGCGCCGAGCTGCGGGAAGGTCCCGTACCAGGCGCGCTTGTTCGCGGGGGCGTTCTCGGTCGCGACGAGCGCGGCTCCGGACCACTCGCCGCCGAGCGCGAAGCCCTGCGCGAGGCGCAGGACGAGCAGCAGGACGGGGGCCGCGACACCGATCGAGTCGAAGGTGGGCAGCGTGCCGATGAGGAAGGTCGCGATCCCCATGGTGAGCAGCGAGATGACCAGGGTCGTCTTGCGGCCCTTCTTGTCGCCGAGGTGGCCGAAGACGATCGCGCCGACGGGCCGCGCGACCATCGCCGCGCCGAAGACGGCGAAAGAGGCGAGGAGCGCCGTGGTGTCGTTGCCCGTGGGGAAGAACAACGTCGGGAAGACGAGGACTGCCGCGGTCGCGTAGACGTAGAAGTCGTAGAACTCGATCGTCGTGCCGACGAGGCTCGCGGTGATGACCCTCCCGCGGGAGTTCAGCGGTCGGACAGGTGCTGCTGTGGTGGACATGTGGTGCTCCGGTCGGTGGGCGCTCACGTGCGAGGCGTCGTTCGCGGACGGGCGTCCGGGCGGCGGCGCGCTGGCTCTGGAGGCTGCAGCGCGGGGCCGGGGGAACAAGAGGCCGTGCTCGACACGTCGGTGACGGTACCGAGGAACCCTAGTCCCGTCTCACCATGAGGCCAGAGCGCCTCCAGCATCTGGACAGACAGGGGCGTCCCGGCCGCGCGACCGGGGAACAGGCCAGCACGCTCCGCCCTGGGCGGACACCCCGGGCGCGACGGCCGAGCCGGTGGAAGAATCACCAGATGACCCAGGACACCAACCCCGCACCCGGCACAGTCTCCCCCGCACCCCAGCCCGGCACGCAGCCGGCCCTCTGGGTCGAGCGGACCGGCGGTCGCCGGTACGTCGGCCGCAGCGCCCGCGGAGGCGAGGTGCAGCTCGGCGGTCTCGACGTCGAGGGCACCTTCACCCCCGGCGAGCTCCTCAAGATCGCCCTCGCGGCCTGCACAGGCTTCGCCTCGGACGTCACCCTGGCGCGTCGCCTCGGCGACGACTACGCGGCCACGGTGCACGTCTCGGGCGCCTCGGACCCCGAGGAAGACCGCTACCCGGTCCTCACCGAGCGTCTCGAGCTCGACCTGTCCGGCCTCGACGACGAGGCTCGCGAGCGCCTGCTGACCGTCGTCAACCGCGCCGTCGACGCATCCTGCACGGTCGGACGCACGCTCAAGGCGGGTGCGACCGTCGAGCTGACCATCGCCTCGGTGTCGACGACCGAATGATCTCGGGTGGCGCGGCCCCGGACAGGGTCGCGCCAGCTCCACCCGGCCGCCCCACCCCGCCGGCCGACCCACGACGAACCGCAAGGAGCCACTGTGACCCAGAAGCTGTCCTTCGCCCGGACCCCGCTGATCGACGCCGCCCTCGACCAGGCGATCACCCTGCCGTCCTCGACAGTGCGGGCGCACGTCGACAGCCTGCGCCGACGCAACCCCGAGGCGTCGCCCCAGCAGATCGTCACGCTGCTCACCAAGGAGTACTCCCTCGTGCTCCAGGGCGCCGGCGGCGCCGTGGGTGCTGCGGCGGCGTTCCCCGGGGTGGGCACGGGGGTGTCGATGATCCTCAGCGGTGGTGACGTCGCGACCTTCTTCAGCGCCTCGGCCGCCTACGCGCTGTGCGTCGCAGAGGTCCACGGCGTGGAGGCTGACGACCTCGACCGCCGCCGCGCGCTGCTGCTCGCCACGGTCCTCGGCGAGTCCGGCGCGCGGTCGGTCGAAGAGGTGTCGGGCAAGTCGGCGGCAGCCTGGGGCACCGCCCTGATGACGACCATGCCGAAGAGCACGATCCGGCAGGTCAACAAGGTGCTGACGCGGCGGTTCGTCAAGCGGCAGATCGCCAAGCAGACCTCGCTCATGATGGGCCGGGTCATCCCCTTCGGCATCGGTGCCGTCGTCGGCGTCGCGGGTGGCCGGGCGCTCGCCCGCACCGTCGCCCACCAGGCGACCAAGGCCTTCGGAGAGCCGCCCGCGCACTTCGCGCGCGAGGTGGGCCCAGCACGCTCGAAGGCCTCCAGCAAGGTCTACGAGTCCGTCGAGCCCGGCCGTGCCTCGAAGATCCCGCTGGTCGACCGCGCCCGACGGGCACGGATCGGCCGTGGGAGGTCGAGCGAGGTCGGCTCCGGCCGCACCCCCGGGAAGGACGAGTCGTGACGGGCCGTCCGGCAGCGCACGACGCTGCAGCCGAGGGGCGAGGTCTGCGACGGGTCAGCGTCTCCCGGGAGCTGCCCGGGCAGCCCGGCGACGTCTTCGACCTGGTGGCCGACGTCCGCCACCACTCGCGGTGGATCCCGCTGACCTGGGGTTCGTTCCCCGTGGAACCATCGGGCCGCCCGCTCCCCGACGGCCCGCTGCCCCTCTGCGCCCGGTTCACCATGTACAGCCACCCGGGGATCGTCGACCGCATGGAGGTCGTCGGTCTCGAGCGTCCTGCCGGCGACGCGCTGAGCGGCACCGAGCACCACAGGCTCGTGCTGCGCAAGGCCGGACCGCTGCTCCACGGCACGGCGGGCATCGACGTCGAGCCCGTCGACCACGCGACGAGCCTGGTCACCTGGTGGGAAGAGGTCTACCTCGCCGGACCGCTCCCGGCCCGCCTGACCTCCCCGCTCCTCGGGGTACCCCTCGGCCTCATGCTCCGCCTCGCCCTGCACAGGGTGTCCCGCGAGCTCGACGCAGTCTGACCCCGCCCGTCGCTCTCGAGCGATGTCCGGCAGAGGAGATGCGTCCTCCCGCGCGCTCCCGCAGGTCCGGGCGTAGTGTCGGCCATCACACAGACCGTGCGACGGCCGGCCGGGGCATCCTCCGGACGGCTCAGCGTCACCCCTCGCCACGAGCGACAGCCTGAGGAGCCCGCCGATGACCGCAGCCCACGCCCGCCGTTATCTCATGTGCCGCCCGGAGTACTTCACGGTGAGCTACGAGATCAACCCGTGGATGGACGTGAGCCGCCCGACGGACACGGCGCGTGCCGTCGAGCAGTGGGAGCGTCTGCGCGACGTGTACCTCGACCTCGGGCACACCGTCGACCTCGTCGAGCCCGTGCCGGGGCTCCCTGACATGGTCTACGCGGCGAACGGTGCGACGGTCGTCGACGGTGTCGTCTACAGCGCCCTGTTCACCCACCCCGAGCGTGCCCCCGAGGCCGCCGTCTACCTGCGGTGGTTCGCCGAGAACGGCTTCGAGGTGCACGACGCCCTCGAGCGCAACGAGGGTGAGGGCGACATCCTCACGGTCGGCCCCCTCTCCCTCGCCGGCACGGGCTTCCGCACCGACACGGCCGCGCACGCCGAGGCCGCGAGGCTCTGGGGCCGCGAGGTCGTGACCCTCGAGCTCGTCGACCCGCGGTTCTACCACCTCGACACCGCGCTCACAGTCCTCGAGGGCTCCGAGGGTGGCACCACCCCCGGCAAGGTCGCGTACTACCCCGACGCCTTCTCGGCCGAGAGCCGCGCAGTCCTGGCGGACCTCTTCCCCGACGCCGTCCACGCCGCCGAGTCCGACGCGACGGTCCTCGGGCTCAACGCCGTCTCCGACGGCCACCACGTGATCCTCAACCCCGCCGCCACGCGCCTCCAGGCGCAGCTGAGAGAGCGCGGCTACGAACCGATCGGCGTCGACACCTCCGAGCTGCTGCTCGGCGGGGGCGGCGCGAAGTGCTGCACGCTCGAGATCCGGGCGGCGGGCTGAGAGGAGCCGACCATGGACGGGACGCACGTCGAGACCAGAGACCACCTGGTGCACAACTACGCGCCGCTCCCGGTCACGGTCGCGCACGGTGAGGGCTCCTGGGTCACGGACACCGACGGTCGCCGGTACCTGGACCTGCTCTCCGGCTACTCGGCGCTCAACTTCGGGCACAGGCACCCGACCCTCGTGGCGGCTGCGGTCGAACAGCTCGGGCGCGTGACGCTGACGTCCCGCGCCTTCGACAACGACCAGCTCGGCCCCTTCGCGGACGAGCTCTGCGCCCTCGTCGGCGACTCGCTCGCCCTCGAGGGCACCCACGCCGCGATGCTGCCGATGAACACCGGCGCAGAGGCCGTCGAGACCGCGGTCAAGGCGGTCCGCAAGTGGGGCCACAGGCGCGGCATCGCCGAGCCGACGATCGTCGTCGCCCGCGACAACTTCCACGGTCGCACCACGACGGTCGTGTCCTTCTCGACCGACGACGAGGCCCGCGAGGGCTACGGCCCCTTCACACCGGGCTTCCGCGTCGTCCCCTACGGAGACGCCGAGGCTGTCGCGGCGGCCGTCGACGAGACCACCGTCGCGGTGCTCATGGAACCGATCCAGGGCGAGGCCGGTGTGGTCGTGCCCCCGCCAGGCTTCTGGGCCTCGCTGCGGACGGTCTGCGACGACGCCGGGATCTTGCTCGTCGCCGACGAGATCCAGTCCGGCCTCGGGCGCACAGGGACGACTCTCGCGTGCGAGCTCTGGAACGTCCGTCCTGACCTCGTGACCCTCGGCAAGGCGCTCGGTGGCGGGATCCTGCCCGTGAGCGCTGTCGTCGGGCGCTCTGACGTCCTGGACGTCTTCACCCCGGGCACCCACGGCTCGACCTTCGGCGGCAACCCGCTCGCCTGCGCCGTGGGTCGCGCCGTGGTCAGGCTCCTCGACTCCGGTGAGGTCCAGGAGCGTGCCGCGGAGCTCGGCGACCACCTCCAGCTGCGTCTCGACGAGATGGTCGAGTCCGAGCTGCTGACCGAGGTCCGGGGCGCGGGCCTGTGGGCCGGGGTCGACCTGCCGCCTACGTGGGAGTCGGGCCGAGAGCTCTGCCTCGCCCTGCGCGACGCGGGCGTGCTCGCCAAGGACACGCACGGCACCACGATCCGGCTCGCTCCCCCGCTGACCATCAGCCTGGACGACCTCGACCTCGGTCTCGACAGGCTGCGGGACGTCCTCGCCACGCGCTGACCTGCGCCCGCACAACTGCGCAAGAAAGAAGTAGCCGCCCCTCGCAGCCGAGGCACAGGATGGTCGCCATGACCTCCTACGCGATCGAGGCTCACGGGCTCGTCAAGCACTTCGGCACGACGCGTGCGGTCGACGGCATCGACCTCGCCGTCCCCGCCGGCACGGTGTACGGCGTGCTCGGACCCAACGGAGCCGGCAAGACGACAGCCGTCCGCATGCTCGCCACCCTGCTGCGCCCCGACGCGGGCAGCGCGAGCATCTTGGGGCACGACATCCTCCGCGAGGCCGACACCGTCCGCAGCCTCGTCGGGCTCACCGGGCAGTACGCCTCGGTCGACGAAGACCTCACAGGCGCCGAGAACCTCATGGTGCTCGCGCGCCTCTACGGCTTCACGCGCGCCGCCGCCCGACGCCGCGGCGCCGACCTGCTCGAGGCCTTCGACCTCACGGAGGCGGCCGGCAAGCAGGTCAAGACGTACTCGGGCGGCATGCGACGCCGGATCGACCTCGCCGCGAGCCTGGTCATGAGCCCGTCCGTGCTGTTCCTCGACGAACCCACCACCGGGCTCGACCCGCGCAGCCGCAACGACGTGTGGGACATCGTCCGGGTGCTCGTCGCCGACGGTGCCACCGTCCTGCTGACCACGCAGTACCTCGAAGAGGCCGACCAGCTCGCGAACCGCATCGCCGTGGTCGACCACGGGAAGGTGATCGCCGAGGGAACCGCCCCCGAGCTCAAGAGCTCTGTCGGCTCAGGCTCGGTCCAGCTGCGCCTCGCCGACCAGAGCCGCCGGGACGAGGCGGCGCGCATCGTCGCCGCACTCCTCGGCGACCCCGACGCCGTCTCGTTGTCCCCCGACCCGTCGGCGCTCTCGGCCCGCATCGACAGCAGCGCCGACGGCTCTGCGCAGGCGCACCAGATCCTCCCCCGCCTCCACGAGGCCGGGATCCACGTGCCCGAGTTCTCGCTCGGCCAGCCGAGCCTCGACGAGGTGTTCCTCGCCCTCACAGGTCAGCCGACCGACCCCACGAGCCCGGCAGACGCCGAACAGCCCTCCGAGGAGGCCACCTCATGAGCACCACAGACAGCCCGACGACGTCGGCTACCACGCTGCGGTCGGCGGTGTCCCTCGACAGCCGGCCGACGCGCCCCTCGGCGATCGAGAACACCCTGACCTTCGCCTGGCGGGCCCTGCTGAAGATCAAGCACGTGCCCGAGCAGCTGTTCGACGTGACGCTCACGCCGATCATCTTCACGCTGATGTTCACGTATCTCTTCGGCGGGGCGATCGCGGGCGACACCGCGACCTACCTGCAGTTCTTGCTGCCCGGCATCCTCGTCCAGACCGTCCTCATCATCACCGTGTACACGGGGTTCACGCTCAACACGGACATCACCAAGGGCGTCTTCGACAGGTTCAGGTCGCTGCCCATCTGGCGTCCGGCCCCGATCGTCGGCGCACTGCTCGGCGACACCGTGCGCTACACGATCGCCTCGGTCATCACCATCGGCCTCGGGCTCGTCCTGGGCTACAGGCCGGACGGTGGGCTGCCCGGGACGCTGGCGGCCGTGGCGCTGCTGCTCGTCTTCGCCTTCTCGCTCAGCTGGATCTTCACCATCTTCGGGCTGCTTATGCGCACGCCCAACGCTGTCATGGGTGTCTCGATGCTCATCCTCATGCCGCTGACCTTCGCGTCGAACATCTTCGTCGACCCGGCGACCATGCCGTCAGCGCTGCGAGCTGTCGTCGACGTCAACCCGGTGACCCACCTCGTCACGGCCATCCGCGGGCTGATGGGCGGCACCGCGCAGTTCGGCGACGTCGTGTGGGTGCTCGTCGCCGCTGCGGCGCTCACCCTCGTCTTCGCTCCGATCACCATGCGGCTGTACCGCACCAAGAACTGAGCACCAGCCCAGCGCGAGATCCGGTCGAGACGCCGTGCGCGGGCGGCCCGGCCGGACCTCTCGTCCGGCCCGCGGGTCAGTCTGCGGGGATCTCGCAGTGCTTGTTGACGACGAGCACGGGGCAGGTGGAGTGGTGCAGCACGGCCTGGCTCGTCGAGCCGAGGAGCAGACCTGCGAAGCCTCCTCGTCCACGCGAGCCGACGACCAAGAGGTCGCTCGCCTCGGAGAACTCGGTGAGCAGCTCGGCGCCGCTGCCGTCGAGCACGATGCGGCGCACGACGGTGCCGGGGTGCGCCGCCTCGGCCTTGTCGACGATCGAGTTGAGCGCGTCGGTGACGTCGGCGAGCACCTGCTCGTGGTCGATGGCTGCCGGCAGCCAGGCGAGCATGCCGGCGCCCGAGCCGACAGGGACCCCGGCGACGGCGACGATCTCGGCGCCCCAGAGGTTCGCCTGGTGGATCGCTGCGTGCAGGGCGCCGTAGGCCGACGGTGAGCCGTCGACCCCCACCACGACGCGCTTCATCGGGTGGGTCGGGACGCTCGCGTCGGGGTCGCCGCTGCCGCGGTAGGGCACCACGACGGTCGGGCAGTGCCCGTGCGCCGGGAGGGCCGAGGAGACCGTGCCGAGGAGGCGCTCGGCGAAGCCGCCGCGACCACGGGTCCCCACGACGGCGAGGGAGAAGTCCTTGGAGCGCTCGACGAGCACCCCGGCCGCGTCGCCGGCGGCGAGCTCGGTCGTCAGCGTGACGCCGGAGCGGGCTGCACGCTCCCGGGCGTCGTCGAGCACCGAGCGTGCGCCGTCCTGGATCGCGTTGTCGTCGAGCGCCGCGTAGCCGCCGTCGAGGGAGGCCGCCGCGAAGGACGGGAGCGAGTACGAGCAGACTGCGGTGATCGGCTGACCAGACCTCGAGGCGTGGGCGATGGCCCAGTCGAGCGCGTGGAGGCTCGAGACCGAGCCGTCGACACCGACGAGGATGGCATCTGAGTGCGACATGGCGTTCTCCTCCTGCATCACGGACAAGCGGCGGTGCTTGTCCCGTACATTACCCGCTCATGACGCTGAGAACACGTTCGGCGGGCCTGCAAGATCCACGAGCGTCACGGACGCACGAGAGCCCGGACCGCAGTGCGGTCCGGGCTCTCGTGGCGAGACGTCTGCCGAGGCAGGACGACGTGTCAGCCGATGCGGATGAATGTCGGGTTGGTCTGCCAGATCTCACGGAACTGGATCGTCTTGCCGGGGCGCGGTGCGTCGATCTGCGAGTTGCCACCCGCGTAGATCGCGATGTGCCCGGGCGAGTAGATCAGGTCGCCAGGCTGGGCGTCAGCGCGGGACACGACGGTGCCGGCCGAGGCCTGGGCACCAGAGGTGCGCGGCAGGTTGATGCCGAGCTGGGCGAAGACGTACGAGGTGAAGCCCGAGCAGTCGAAGCCGTCGGGGGTGGTGCCACCCGAGACGTACGGCACGCCGACGTAGCGACCAGCCACGTCGAGGATGGCCGAGCCGCTCGCGGAGGCGGGGACCGGCGCTGCGGCCTCGACAGGAGCCTCGGCGGCGACCTCGACGGTCGACTCCGTGGACTCGGTCTGCGTGTCAGCAGAGATCGAGGTGCGCTCGGCGGTGCGCGAGGCGGCGGCAGGAGCGCGGACGGGCTCCGGCTCCGGCTCGGGCTCGGGCGCCGGGGTGACGACCATGTCGGTCTGCTCGACGGTCCAGGAGGCGTCGGCAGCGACGGTCACGGCGGGAGCCGTGCTGAGCGCGGCGCGAGCCTCGGCCTTGAGCGACGCGACGTCGACGGTCGCGACCGAGGCGTCAGAGGGGAGGGGGGCTGCCGAGGCAGAGGTGGCACCCATCAGGGAGACGATGAGGCCAGAGGACGCAGCCACGAGGGCTGTCCGGCGTCCGACGGTTGCTGCGTTCTCGCTGGCCACGGAGGCGATCGAGGTCAGCGGCGCCAAGGGACGCCGTGCCGCGCGGTGGCGGGCACGAGCAGTGCTAGTAGTCACAAGTTCTCTCCAGTACGCCTGCGAGGTCAGCTGTCGGGTTCGAGTAGGAGAACACTCGGCCTCACGACCGTCAGACGGTCGTAGGGCTTCACCCCAAGGACGCTGCGAGCAGCGCCCAGATTTGGGTCCCCCGTCCCTGCCATGCGGGTTGTCGGCGGCTCATGCAGTGGCAGGGTTAGGCGATCTGCACGAGCGCGTCTTCGGCATGACTGCCTATGACGCTCCACGAAGGTACAACAGGTTTTCAGCAAATGTCACGCTCAGGTCACGAGAAATATTGTGACCCAGGTCTCACTCTGAGACGAAGATGTGGCGCGAGACCTCTTCGGGGAGGTCGAGCACCAGGTCAGCGCCCTCTGAGGTCACCGAGATGCCGATGCCGGACTCCGTACGGCCGACTGTGATCTGCCCCCCAGGGACGACCCCGCTGCCTGCGAGACGCTCCAGGAGCTCGATGTCGGTCTGCAGAGGCTCGCCCAGGCGGGCCACGGTCGCCTCGAAGGACTCGTTGGGGTGAGCCGTCACGGCCGCCTTGAGCGAGACCACGCCGTCGAGGAACCCGACCGCGGCGGCGCCCTCGCCCAGCTCGACCAAGCCCGGGATCGGGTTCCCGTACGGCGAGAAGTGCGGGTGGTCGAGGAGGTCGACGAGGCGCTTCTCGACGCGGTCGCTCATCACGTGCTCCCAGCGGCAGGCCTCTTCGTGGACGAAGGCCCAGTCGAGACCGATGACGTCGGTGAGCAGCCGCTCGGCCAGCCTGTGCTTGCGCATGACGCGCATCGCCTTGGTCTGGCCGACCTCGGTGAGCTCGAGGTGACGGTCGCCGCTGACGACGACGAGACCGTCGCGCTCCATGCGGGCGACGGTCTGCGAGACCGTCGGCCCCGAGTGCCCCAGACGCTCCGCGATGCGCGCCCGCAGCGGGACGATGCCCTCTTCGGCCAGCTCGTAGATGGTCCGCAGGTACATCTCGGTGGTGTCGATCAGGTCGCTCACGCGTTCCTCCAGTGCGTCAGGTGGCGCCGGACGACCCCGGCAGGCTCCGAGGAGCCTGCCGAGAGGCACAGGGGTGCCGGCCGGAGCCGCTCAGGGCCCCGTCGCATCGTCCACACGTCTTCTCCGGACAGCCTATCTCGCCCTGCGCAGGCGCGGGGCGGGGGCCCTGACCGGGGGCTAAGGTGGGCCTCGTGACCGCCATGCCCAGCATCCCCGCCGCCCTCCTGCCCGCCGACGGCCGCTTCGGGAGCGGTCCGGGGAAGGTCCGCGACGCGCAGCTCGACGCGCTCGCCTCGACCGGCCGGACGTTGCTCGGCACGTCACACAGGCAGGCCCCCGTCAAAGACCTCGTGGGCCGGGTGCGGTCCGGCCTCGCCGAGCTCTTCGACGTGCCCGAGGGCTACGAGGTCGTCCTCGGCAACGGCGGGTCGACAGCCTTCTGGGACGCCGCGACCTTCTCGCTCGTCCGCGACCGCGCGGCGCACGGCGTGTTCGGCGAGTTCGGCGGCAAGTTCGCCGCCGCGACGACAGCAGCCCCCTTCCTCGAGAGGTCGGCCGTGACGACCGGGGCACCGGGCACCGTGGCGCTGCCCGTCGCGGTCGACGACGCCGACGTCTACGCCTGGGCCCACAACGAGACGTCCACGGGTGCGATGGCACCTGTCCGGCGCATCGCCGGGGCGGCGGCCGACGCGCTCACGGTCATCGATGCGACCTCCGGCGCGGGAGGCCTGCCCGTCGACATCGCCGAGACCGACGTCTACTACTTCGCCCCGCAGAAGTCCTTCGCCTCCGACGGCGGGCTCTGGCTCGCGGTGGTCTCCCCCGCAGCCGTAGAGCGCATCGGTCAGATCGCGACGCGCGGCCGGTGGATCCCGGAGTTCTTGTCCCTGCAGACGGCACTGACGAACTCCCGGGCCAACCAGACTCTCAACACCCCGGCGATCGCGACGCTGTTCCTGCTCGGTGAGCAGGTGCGGTGGATGCTCGACCAGGGCGGTCTCGCCTGGGCTGCGGCGAGGACCGCAGAGTCGGCAGCACACCTCTACTCGTGGGCGGAGAGCCGCGAGTGGGCGACCCCCTTCGTGCCCGACCCTGCCGACCGCTCGACGGTCGTCGGCACGATCGACCTCGACGAGAGCATCGACGCCGCAGCGATCGCGCGGACGCTCCGCGAGCACGGGGTCGTCGACGTCGACCCGTACCGCAAGCTCGGCCGCAACCAGCTGCGCGTCGCGATGTTCCCGTCCGTCGACCCCTCCGACGTCCAGGCCCTCACAGCCTGCGTCGACCACCTGGTCGAGCACAGCGCCTGAACCCCGCCCGCCGGGACGTCGACCGTCAGGTCGCGGTCGTGCGGTCTTTCGCCTCTTGGACGCCGAGGTCGTCGGCGACGTCGCGGCGGGCGTGGGCCTCGTCGGCGGGTCTGTGGACGGCATCGGCCGAGGGTGCGTAGGTGACCTCGACGTGGGGGCGGTGGAACACCTGGTAGGTGACCGTGTAGTCCCAGTTCTTCTTGGTCCACAGCGCGGCACCTGCGGCCACGAGCAGCGCGGTGATCGAGCCGATGCCGATCGCCCAGCGTGCACCGTAGGTCTCGGCGATCCACCCGACCACGGGCGAGCCGATCGGCGTGGCCCCGAGGAACACCATCATGTAGAGCGCCATGACCCGGCCGCGCATCTGCGGCTCGGTCGACATCTGGATGGTCGAGTTCGCGGCGGTGAGCATGGTCAGGCTCGAGAACCCTACGGGGATGCTCATCAGCGCATAGGTCCAGTAGGTCGGCATGATCGCCATCAGACCTGTCGAGACACCGAAGGCGAAGGCTGACCCGATGACGAGCCTCACGCGGGGACGCTCGCGGCGGGCCGCGAGGAGGGCACCTGCCAGGGACCCGATCGCGAGGATGGACCCGAGGATCCCGTACTCCCCCGCTCCCTTGCCGAACTCTGCCGTCGCCATGACGGCTGAGGTCAGCTGGAAGTTCAGGCCGAAGGTCGACACGACGCAGACCACGCACATGATGACGACGATGTCGCTGCGGTTGCGCACGTACCTGACGCCCTCGCGGATCTGCCCCTTGGCCCGTGGGGCCACAGGCAACCTGTTGAGCTCGCTCACGCGCATGCGGGTCATCGCGACGATCACCGCGGCGAAGGTCAGCCCGTTGATGATGAACATCCACCCCGGGCCGAAGGCCGCGATGAGCAGACCGGCCGCACCAGGACCGACGAGGCGGGCAGCGTTGAAGCCTGCGGAGTTGAGGCCCACGGCGTTGGAGAGCTTCTCCTTGGGCACCATCTCGGCGACGAAGGTCTGGCGCACAGGGTTGTCGATCGCCGTGACACAGCCGAGGAGCGCCGCGAAGACGTACACGTGCCAGAGCTCGGCGTGACCTGAGAGCACGAGCGCCCCGAGGGCGAGGGCGAGCACGCCGAGGGCCGTCTGGGTGATGATCAGCAGCTTGCGGCGGTCGACGCGGTCGGCGAGCACACCTGCCCACGCCGAGAGCGCGAGGACGGGCAAGAACTGCAGCGCGGTGACGATGCCGACGGCGGTCCCCGAGTTGTCGGTGAGGACCGTGAGCACGAGCCAGTCCTGGGCCACGCGCTGCATCCAGGTCCCGACGTTCGCCACGAGGGCGGCGCTGAACCAGAGTCTGTAGTTGTAGTACCTCAGGGAGGCAAAGGTAGGGCTCATCGACTGGCGATCCTCACGAGCAGCTCGCTCGCCGCTGCGAGCGTCTGCCGTTCTTCGGGGGTCAGCTGACCCAGGTTCTTGGTCAACCAGGCCTCGCGGCGTCGCCTGGTCTCTCTCACTTCGTCGCGGCCCGTCGTCGTCAGCTCGACGAGGACGAGCCTCTTGTCGGTCTCGTGCCCGACCTTGGTCACGAGACCTAGCTCGGCGAGCGCGTTGACCGTGCGCGTCATCGACGGCGGGCGGATGTGCTCGTGGTCGGCGAGCGCGCCGGGCGTCATCGGGCCGTGCTTGTAGATCGTGGTGAGGACTGCGAACTGTCCCTCGGGGAGGTCGGCCTCACCGCGCTGGCTCCGGAGTCGTCGGGAGATCCGGGTCAGCGCCACGCGGAGCTGCCCTCCGAGGGTCCCGGGGGCGCAGGCGTCAGGTGTTGTCACTGTCCTTACCCTAACTCATTACCCTAGGTAATGAAAGGGTCGGCGCAGCGCGTCAGGGCACGTAGGCGACGACGACCTGCCCGTCGCCGTCGAGCGTCATGTGACCCGCGTCGTGCGGGACGAAGACCGACTCGCCGCGGTCGAGCGTCGCGACAGGGCCGAGCGGCCCCGAGAGCGTGAGCCGCCCGTCGAGGCACAGGACGATGCGCGGGCCGTCGTGCGTGACGAGCGCACTCCCGCTCACCGCCCCGAACAGCAGGGAGAACTCCGGGACGGGTGCCCTGTACGCGGTCAGGCCGCCAGGCTCCGCGCGCAGGACAGGCCGCTGAGGCGGGCGCGGGGCGTAGCTCGCGCAGGACATCAGCTCCTCGACGTCCACGCGCTTGGTGGTCAGCCCGGCGCGCAGCACGTTGTCCGAGCTCGCCATCACCTCGACACCGACACCGGTCAGGTAGGCGTGGACCTCCCCCGCGGCAAGGAAGACGGCCTCACCCGGGGCCAGGGAGACCCTGTTGAGCATGATCGAGACCAACGCTCCGGGGTCACCGGGGAACCAGCCGTCCAGGTCGAGCACGGTCTGGTCGGCCCGGGACGTCGAGAGCCCGGCGTCGATCCGGGCGCGCACGGAGGCCACGGTGCGGGCGAGGTCGTCGGTGCAGTCCACGTCGCGGGCCGAGAGCGCGACCTCGAATGCTGCGCGGACGCCGTCGGCGTCAGGAGACGCCCGCAGGGCCTCGCGCATCCTGGCGACGAAGTCTCCGTCGAGGCCCTCGAGCAGGGCCAGGGTGCGCGCCGGCCGGCGGAAGCCGCACAACCCCTCGAAGGAGGTGAGCGCGAGGAGCATCTCGGGCTTGTGCTGGTCGTCCTTGTAGTTGCGCGACGGCGCGTCGAGGGCGATGCCCGCAGCGGTCTCCCGGCGGAAGCCCGCCCGGGCGACGTGCGGGTGCGGGTGCACCTGGAGGGACAACGAGGACTCGGCAGCCAAGATCTTCAGCAAGAAGGGCAGCCGAGGACCGTAGGCCTCGACGACCGAGCGGCCGAGCATCGCGTCGGGCGACGACCTCACGAGGGCCGCGAGGTCGACGGTCTCAGCCTCGTCGCGCGCCGCCGCTCCGGCGACAGCCGTCGCGAGCGAGGGGGCGAGCGGGTGCGCACCGAGCCACATCTCGGCGACAGGCTGGCCGTCTGGCGCCGCACCCAGGATCTCCGGGATCGCCGTCGGAGACCCCCACGCGTACCGCTGGAGCGTGTTGGTGAGGCGGAAGACGCGGCTGGGTGTCACAGCACTAGACCCTACGACAGCGCCCCGCCCGGGTCCGCTCCCAGGGGAGCGGACCCGGGCGGGGCGCTGGTCGAGCAGGTGCAAGAGCCGTGCAGGCGCGTGCACGAGGTGCAGGCCGTGCGTGGTGCGCGGCTCAGACCCGTGGGTCCGACGGAGCCGGCCCGAGCCTCGGGTCAGAAGACGCCGAGCGCGTCGCCGAGCGGTCCGCGGACGAAGTACAGGACGAAGAGCACCGCGGCGATCCACATGAGCGGGTGCACCTGGCGGACCTTGCCGACCGCGATGCGGATGACGACGAAGGTGATGAAGCCCGCGCCGATGCCCGCCGTGATCGAGAAGGTGAAGGGCATGACGACGATCGTGAGGAACGCCGGGATGGCGAGCTCCATGTTCTTCCAGTCGATGCCTGTCACCTGCATGACCATGAGGAAGCCGACGACCACGAGGGCCGGCGTGGCCGCCTCGGACGGCACCATCTCGACGAGCGGGGCGAAGAGCGTCGCGAGCAAGAACGCGACACCCGTGACGACGGAGGCGAGACCCGTGCGGGCACCGTCACCGACACCCGCTGCGGACTCGACGTACCCGGTGTTGGACGAGACACCACCGGCACCACCGGCGATCGCGGCGACCGAGTCGACGACGAGGATCTGGCGCGTCTTGGGGATGTTGCCGTCCTTGTCGACGAGGCCGGCCTCGGAGCCGACGGCGACCATCGTGCCCATGGTGTCGAAGAAGTCGGCGAGCAGGAGGGAGAAGACGAGCAGGATGACGGCGACAGCGCCGATCTTCTCGAAGGAGCCGAAGAGCGAGAACTGGCCGAGGAGCGAGAAGTCGGGCCAGTCGACCACGCTGTCCGGGAGCTGCGGGACGTTGAGCTTCCAGCCGTGGGAGTTCAGGACGCCGTCGGCGCCGACCATCCCGCCGACCTTGGCGACGGCCTCGATGACCACGGCGACGACCGTGGACGCGATGATCGAGATGAGGATGGCGCCCTTGACCTTGCGGACCATGAGCACGATCGCGGTGAGCACACCGAAGACGAAGACGAGCAGCGGCCACCCGGCGACAGAACCGGCGACACCGAGCTCGACGGGCGTGCCGGAGCCCGGGCGCACGAAGCCGGCGTCGACCATGCCGACGAAGGCGATGAACAGGCCGATGCCGACGCTGATCGCGACCTTGAGCTCGGGCGGGACCGCGCGGAACACAGCCTCGCGGAAGCCTGTGAGGACGAGCAGCAGGATGATGATGCCCTCGAGCACCACGATGCCCATCGCGTCGGCCCAGGTCATCTCGGGCAGCGAGGCGATCGAGTACGCCACGACGGCGTTGAGGCCCATGCCGGCCGCGAGCGCGAGCGGGAAGTTCGCGACGAGTCCCATGATGATCGACAGGACACCGGCGATGAGTGCAGTCGCCGCGGCGATCATCGTGATGTTCGGCTCGTCGGTGCCGCCACCGAGCAGCTGGCCGGTGCCGTCCTGGACGTTGCCGAGGATGATCGGGTTGAGGACGATGATGTAGCTCATCGCGAAGAAGGTGACGAGGCCACCTCGGATCTCGGAGGTGAGCGAGGAGCCCCGCTCGGAGATCTTGAAGAATCGGTCGAGCGCGCCTGCGGGCGCGGCTGTGTCACGGGTTGTGCTGTTCGCCATGGGGACTAGTGTGCCCGACCGTCCGCCGCAGCCTCACCACGATCTCATCACACCCGCGACACACCCAGACCACCTAGGCTGAGGGCGTGCGCACCTTCTTCGACCTCTTCCTCCACCCGGAACGGCGCCGACCAGGCCCGCAGCCTCGTCAGGTCGACCTGCGTCGCGCAATCCTGGCGGGCATCGTGCTCTGGGCCGTGGCAGCTGCTGTGCTCGCCGTGGTGGGGCTCACGACAGACCTGTCGGTGCGGTCGAACCTCGTGGTCTGCGCGACGGGCGGGGGCCTCGGGCTGCTCGCCCTCGCGTGGGAGCAGAACAACCGCCGCCGCTACAGGGCCGTGGCCGAGACTGTCGACGTGGTCGACGGCACCGCAGCCCAGGACCGCACCCAAGACTGACCTGGTCCGGGCGCGACCGGGGCAGTCAGCTGAGCCACCCTGCCGTCAGACGCGCCGGGGGCCGGCCTCGAGCAGCACACGCAGCTCGTCCGCGAGCGCCTCGTCGGTCGGCCCGCTCCGCGCGACCGAGGCCACCACCCCGAGGAGGTCACCCGGGGTGTCGAGCCAGGCCCGTGGTGCGCGCTCGGAGACGAGCAGCCGCAGGAGCGCCTCGACCGCCCGGGCGTGCGGCGCCCAGTAGCCACGCCCGGCGAAGCCGTCGCAGGCGACGATCCCGACCCCTGAGGCCGTGGTGATCTCGACGTCGAAGGCCGCTCCCTCGGGGTACCACTCGATGCCGATGTTCCCGACGACGGCCGCGACGACGGTCGACAGGACCCCGGGGTAGCGCCACCGGGTGGTCGGGGCGTCGATCTCGAGGGCCGCGAGGTCACCCCACCGCACGAGGCCGCGCGGGACGCCGTCGTCGGCGTCGTCCTCGTCGGCTCCGGCATCACCGTCTGAGGCGTCGACACGGGCGCCGCGGTCGTCGTCGTCGAAGTGGTCGCCGTCATCGATGTCGCCGTCGTCGAGGTCGTCGTCGTCGAGCTCGTCGTCAGACTCGATGTCGTCGGCTGCAGCGCCCGCACCGGGCGAGGCGTAGAGCCCGTCCACGCTCAGCCTGACGTGGCGACCACCGGGGTCTCCGAGGCAGAGCACGCCGCCCCGGACATTCGCGAACGCCACCCGCACAGACCTGCTCCTCATCTCCTCGGACGCTGACCTGCTCACAGGGTCGTCGCCGCCCCCGCCATCTTGCCGCACGGGCAGGGCTCTCGCCCTGGGCACGCGGGTTCTCGCCCGAGGTGCGCCGAGCCACGCCCGGAGTTGGACGTTCTGTCTGCTCTGCGCCCTTCATGAGACCCTGGGGACCATGAGCCTGCGCATCATGACCGTCTACGGAACACGCCCCGAGGCGATCAAGGTCGCTCCTGTGATCGCCGCCGTCGAGGCCGACGAGAGGTTCGAGAACGTCGTCGTCGTCACCGGGCAGCACCGGGAGATGCTCGACCAGGTGAACGAGATCTTCGGGATCGTCCCCGACGCGGACCTCGACGTCTTCGGCCACAAGCAGCCCCTCGCGGTCACCGCCGCGAAGATCCTCGCGGGTCTCGCTCCAGTGCTCGATGAGCACCGGCCGGACGCCGTGGTCGTCCAGGGAGACACGACCACGTCGACCGCTGCGGCTCTCGCCGCCTTCTACGCGGGCATCCCCGTGGTCCACCTGGAGGCGGGGCTGCGCTCGGGTGACATCACGTCGCCGTTCCCCGAGGAGGCCAACCGGAAGATCACCTCGCAGATCGCCGCCCTGCACCTGGCGCCGACCTCAGAGAGCAGGGCGAACCTCGTCCGCGAGAGCGTCGATCCCGCCGCGATCGCCGTCACGGGGAACACGGTGATCGACGCCCTGCTGGCGACGGCGCGGAGCGAGCACCCCTTCACCGACGCTGCCCTCGAGTCTGCGACGGCGTCTGGCCGCCCGATCCTGCTCGTCACGACGCACCGTCGCGAGAGCTGGGGTCCTGCGATGGAGGGGGTCGGCCGTGCGCTGCGCCGCATCGCCGACGCGCACCCCGAGTACCTCGTGGTGCTCCCCCTGCACCGCAACCCTGTGGTGCGCGACGCGGTCCTGCCGCCGTTGACCGGTGCAGAGAACGTCGTCGTGACGGAGCCTCTGGCCTACGGGGAGTTCACACGGCTGCTCGGTGCGTGCCGGATCGTGCTGACCGACTCGGGGGGCGTGCAGGAGGAGGCCCCGAGCCTCGGCAAGCCCGTGCTCGTCATGCGGGAGAACACCGAGCGTCCCGAGGCCGTCGCCGCCGGGACCGTGAAGCTCATCGGGACCGACGAAGAGCGGATCGTCGCCGAGGTCGAGCGGCTCGTCACGGACGACGAGCACTTCGTGTCGATGTCGACGGCCGTCAACCCCTACGGTGACGGCGCGGCGAGCGGGCGGGCCGTCGCCGCGATCGCCCAGCTGCTCGGGGTCGGGAGCCGCCTGGACGACTTCGTCGCCTGACCGGCCGCTCCCGTGCACGGCTGAGCCCGCTCGACCTCGCGGCCGAGCGGGCTCAGCTGCGCTCGGTGGCTACTTGACCGTCGCCCCGAGGACACCGAGGGCGTCCTTGTTGGCCTCGATGTACTCGGCCGAGGTGTCCTGCGCGATCGCGGCCACGAGCGGGTCGAAGGCTGCGCGGTCGAGCAGCACGATCGACTGCCCGTCGGCGCTCGTGCCGGTCCCGGCGTCCGGGGCCGTGAGGAAGGTGATGTCGTTGGTCGCGAGGCCGTCGAGGCTCTCGGCGATCGCCCGCATCTCGTTGATGCCGAGGCTGTCGTCGACAGACACCGACCGGCTCACCACGGTGAGCAGGTTCGTGAGCCGCACAGGGTTCGAGATCAACCCGTCGTTCTTGGTCTTGGCGACCATCGCGCGGATCCAGTTCTGCTGGCGCTTGACCCTGTCGAAGTCACCACCGGGGAGACCGTAGCGCTGGCGGGTGTAGGCGAGCGCCTGCTCCCCGCTCAGGGTCTGCTTGCCGGCCGAGAACAAGAGCGTGTCGTGCTCGTAGACGTCCTCGGGGACGGTGATCTGCACACCACCGAGCGTGTCGGTCAGCTCGACGAAGGACGTGAAGTCCGCCACCACGAAGTTGTCGATGCGGATGCCGGTGAGGTCTTCGACCGTCTGGATGGCCAGGGTCGGCCCTCCGAAGGAGAAGGCTGCGTTGATCTTCGCCTCCCCGTGCCCCGGGACGGGGACCCAGGAGTCACGCGGGATCGACATGACGACGGCGCTCTTGCGGTCGGCCGGGAGGTGCACGACCATCAGCGCGTCGGTGCGCTGGCCGCCTTCCTCCCACGAGCTCGGGTCCCCTGCGGAGATCCGGCTGTCCGAGCCGAGCACGAGGATGTTGAGCGGGGTCGCCTCGGCACCCGGCTCGGTCGGGGCAGGGGTCGGCCGCGCGGCGGGGTCGAGGTCGTCGAAGGGGTCGGCGATCCGCTCGATGTTGTTGTTGACCCACGCGAGATAGCCGGCGACGGCACCACCACCCAGCACGACGAGGCCGAGGAGCACCGAGAAGGCGATGATGACCGCACGTCGGCCGCCGGAGCGCCGCTCCTCGGGCTCCGCGTACGGGTCGTCGTCGTTCGTACCGCGTCGAGACCGGCGTGCCGGTTCGGTCGTCATCCCCTCGAAGGGGTCCCCTGTGCTCACAGTCACTCATGGTACGGCCTCGGGCGGTTTGGCTCCGTTACCCGGAACACCGGGTTTATGATGGTGGCCGCACTCATCACACACACGATCTCCACGAGCGGAGCACGTGAGGGCACGGCACGTGCGACGACGAAGACCACAGGGGGGGCGGACGGGTGCGCATCTTGCTGGTCAGCCACCACTACGCACCGGAGAACAACGCTCCGCAGCGGCGATGGTCCGCCCTGGTGCCTCGCCTGCTCGATCTCGGGAACGAGGTCGTCGTGTTCGCCCCGCCGCCCCACTACCCCACAGGCACCCTCGACGACCCCCACGGCGAGCACGCCGTCGGGTCGACGTCGAGGGGACAGCACGGTGAGACCGTCCACCGCGTGAGGTTCCGGGAGCACGGGCCAGGACTCAGGTCGCGGTCGGCTGACCAGGGCGTCGCCGCCCTCGACACCGTCTGGCGTGCGCTCGTCAGGCTGCGCCACCGCGCCGACAGGCCCGACGTCGTCGTCTCGACGGCCCCCGGTCTGCCCTCCCTCTTCGCAGGCTGGGTCCTCGCGCTCGTCTGGCGGGTCCCGCACGTGGTCGAGATGCGCGACGCCTGGCCCGACCTCATCCACGCGAGCGGTGTGCTGCACGACGGCCGACGGACCGTCTCACTCAAGCGCCGGGTGGCGACCCATGTCGCCGACCGTGCTGTCACCTGGGTCCAGCGCCGGGCTGCCGCCGTGGTGACCACGACCGACGCCTTCGCCGAGGTGCTGCGGTCCCGCGGCATGCGACGGGTCGAGGTCGTCCGCAACGGTGCCCCCGTCGACGCCGTGCCGGCGCTCGAACGGCCTCGAGACGAAGGTGGGCTCCACGTCCTCTACGTCGGGACCGTCGGGCGGAGCCAAGGGCTCGAGACTGCCGTCGAGGCGGCTGCGGCGGCCCGCGCGCTCGGGATCGACGTGAGGCTGCGCATCGTCGGCGGCGGTGCCCTGCACTCCGAGCTGCAGGCTCTCGCCTCGACCCTCGGCGCGCCGGTCGAGTTCGTCGGGCGGGTCCTCGCCGACAAGGTGCCCGAGCACTACGTGTGGGCGGACACCGTCCTGGTCTCCCTGCGCGACTGGCCCCCCTTCGCCTGGACCGTCCCGTCCAAGCTCTACGAGGCCCTCGCTGTCGGTCGGCACATCTCGGCTGCCGTCACCGGGGAGGCCGCGCACCTCGTCTCGGGTACAGGCGCCGGGACCGTCGTGCCGCCCGGCGACGTCGAGGCCCTCGTCACGCTGTGGGGCGAGCTGTCCGACGACAGGACCCTGCTGAGCACACCGTCGACAGGGCGCGAGTGGGCTCGCGCCAACGCCGGGTTCGCCGAGCTAGCCGCCAGCTACGACGCGCTGCTCCGTGAGGTGGTCCGGTGACGGGCCGTACCGCCGAGCTGGTCACCAACCTGCGGCTGACGGTGAGCACCGTGGCCGGGCACCTGCGGGAAGACCCGCTGCTGCTCGCGGTCCAGGTGAGCCGCAGGGCGCCGCGCCGCGTCACCCGTGCGACAGGGACCGCTCTGACCCGCTCGGGCGAGCCGCTCACTCGCGCCACTGGAGCCTGGCTGCTCGGAGAGCTCGACGACGCCCGCGACCACCTGCGCCAGGCTGTGGCACTCCCCCGGTCCCGGGGCGGGCTCCTCCGAGCCGGTCAGGTGCGGCGCCGCTGGCTCGTCGAGCTCGCGGTCCAGCTCGGTGCCGCCGACGACCTTCCCGCCGAGCTGTTCGACGGGCTCCGTCAGAGCCGCGCACGGGCGCTGTGGCAGCGCGGCGACCTCAGCGGAGCTGTCGCCACGCTCGACGCGGCGACGGGTGGCACGGTGTCGCGCGGCCCAGGTGAGACCGGACAGGCCCAGAGCACTGCTCCACAGGGCGTCGCGGCACGACGGGACTCCCCGCTCCGTGCGCGGCTCGCTTCCGAGGTGCGGATGATGAGCCCGGGCGTCGACCTCGTCGTCCCGAAGACCTCCGCCCCCCGCGCCCCGAGCCGCGGAGAGACGTCCACGACGACGCCCGCTGGGATCTCCGTCCTGCACGTCCTCACCAACTCGCTGCCGCACACCCAGAGCGGGTACACCCACCGCAGCCACGCCGTGCTCCGCGCCCAGCAGGACGCCGGTCTGCGCGTCACCGCCGCCACCAGGCTCGGCTACCCCGTCACCGTCGGCACGATCGCTGCACGGCACACCGACACGATCGACGGGGTCGACTACCGCCGGCTGGTGCTGCCGTCCCCAGGCGCGACGGTCGAGGCCAGGCTGCGCCAGAGCGTCCATATGCTGCTGCCCCTCGCCGAGGAGGTCGAGGCTCAGGTACTGCACGCCACCACCAACTACACCAACGGCCTCGTCGCCCGGGCTGCAGCCCGTGAGCTCGGCGTCCCGTGGGTCTACGAGGTCCGGGGGCTGCTGGAGGAGACGTGGGTCGCGAGCCGACCCGCAGGTGCGCAGCAGGAGCGCGCCGCCCAGAGCGAGAAGTACCGGATGCTGCGCGACCGCGAGACCGAGCTCGCCATGGCGGCCGACCACGTCTTCACGCTGAGCGAGACGCTCCGCGACGAGCTCGTGGCCCGCGGGGTCGACCGCGACACCATCTCCCTCGTGCCGAACGCCGTCGACTCCGAGCTGCTCGAAGGGTCGCTCGACGCTGTCGACGCGAGGCAGGTCCTCGGGCTCCCGGCCGAGGGGTTCTGGGTCGGCACCGTGAGCAGCCTGGTCGACTACGAAGGCCTCGACACCCTGCTCGGGGCTGTCGCGCTGCTCCGGCAGCGCGACGTGGACGCCCGGGCGCTGATCGTCGGCGACGGAGTCTCCCGCAGGGCGCTCGAGGCCGAGGCCAGACGCCTCGGGATCGACCGGGTTACGCTGTTCACCGGCCGGGTGCCACGTTCGCAGGCGCTCATGTACCACCAGGCCCTCGACGTGTTCGTCGTCCCACGACGCGACGTCAGGGTGTGCCGGCTGGTCACCCCACTGAAACCGATCGAGGCCATGGCGTACGGACGACCAGTTGTCGCGAGCGACCTGCCTGCGCTGCGCGAGATCGTCGGGGGGCCCGGGAGCGGGGTGCTGGTGACGGCGGGCGACGCGTCGGCTCTCGCCGTCGCGCTTGAGACGCTGGGCTCCGACAGCGGGCTCCGGGGTGCGTGCTCTTCGGCAGGACGAGCCTTTGCAGGCTCCCGGACATGGTCCGCAGTTGGCCTCGAGTACCGCGCGTCGTTGCTCGACATCACGCGCCGAGAGCCGCGCCAGTGACCACGACCACGACTACGAGCGCGCTCGGCGAGAGCATCACCGTATTCGGCCTCGACGAAGTCGGACGACGCCCCCCACTGGCGAGGTACGTGGCGCAGCTCTGGCGGCGACGCCACTTCATCTTGGCTGACTCGCGAGCTCGAATCTCGAGCAATACCCGCCAGATGATGCTCGGAAACCTCTGGCTAGTCCTCAAACCTCTCCTCGACGGCATCACCTACTTTGTCATCTTCGGGCTCATCTTGAATTCACGACGCGACATCGACAATTTCATCGGATATCTGGTCATCGGCGTCTTCATGTTCCAGTTCACCGCACGATGCCTGTCTACAGGAGCAACTTCGGTCGTCGCGAATAAGAACCTCATTCGCTCATTCTCGTTCCCTCGAGCAGCACTGCCGCTCGCTGCTACGATCCGGGAGACACTGAACATGGGGCCAGTCATCATCGCGATGCTGGTGATCATCCTGGTCGCCCCTCCCCACGCGGCCCTCACATGGCGATGGGGGCTGGTGCCACTGGTGTTCTTCCTCCAGCTGATCTTCAATCTCGGCCTCGCACTGATCGCGGCCCGCGCAGTCAGCCAGGTGAGAGACCTCAACAATGTCATCTCCTTCCTGACGAGGTTCTGGCTCTACGGCTCTGGCGTCTTCTTCTCCTTCGAGAGCTTTGTCTCCCACCCGACCGCTCTCACGATCGCCACCCTCAATCCGCTCTACATCGTGCTGGACATCTTCAGGGACCTTTTGCTGTATGGCACTACGCCCGAGCTACGCTCCTGGGCGATCCTCGCAGCCTGGTCAGCAGCGTCAATGACGGTCGGCCTTCTCTACTTCTGGAGAGGCGAAGAACGCTATGGCACCGCCTGACGAGAACGGCCCGAATGGCGACGTCACCGTCGCGGTCTCGGGCCTCGACATGCACTACAAAGTCGCCTCGTCGGGCCCCTCGCAACCTCATCGCAGCGCCCAGTTCCACCGGAAGTTCCTCGGGCTCGGGCAGAAGGTTGTCGTGAGGGCGCTCGCTGGCGTCTCTCTGGTCGCGCGTCATGGCGAGACGATCGGGGTCGTCGGGACCAACGGCTCTGGAAAGAGCACACTGCTGAGGTGCATCGCCGGTCTGGAGATACCGACCCGCGGACGAGTGGTGGCCGAGTCGACGCCGATCCTCCTCGGTGTGAACGCAGCGCTCATGCCAGAGCTGTCTGGGGAGGACAACATCCGGCTCGGGTGCCTCGCCATGGGGATGAAGCCGACCGAGATGTCAGACCGCATCCCGGAGATCATCGAGCTCTCGGGGATCGGCGATGCTGTGTTCCTACCGATGAAGACCTACTCCTCCGGGATGGCGGCCCGTCTGAGGTTTGCGATCGCGGCTTCCTTCAGACCGGACATCCTCCTCGTCGACGAGGCGCTGTCGACTGGCGACGCCGCGTTCAAAGAACGGAGCGAACAGCAGGTGCAGTCCTTGCGAGAGCACGCTGGCACCGTGTTCATCGTCAACCACGCAGCGCAGGTCATCGAGGAGACCTGCACCCGGGCCATCTGGCTTCATCGGGGCCGGATGGTCGCAGACGGAACCGCGAGCGAGACGGCAGTCCAGTACCGGCGCTGGGCGTGGAACATCGCCAAGGGAAACCCGGAGAAGGCCCACCTGATCCTCCGGGAGACGGTAGAGGCCTACACCCCGCCTCTGATCCGGACGGCGATGCGACCTGATCGTTCCGCGCCGCGCCATGCGAAGCGGAAATCATGAGTGTGGTGCCGCTCAAGACCTTTGTCTTCGGAAGCTGCGTCGCCCGTGACCTGGTGGCATCTCTAGGCACCTCGGTCTCTACAGTGGTGGGCTACACCGCACGACAGTCGCTTCTCAGCAGCTACTCCAAGGACCACGGTCCGAAGGCGGAGCTCCGACTCCCCAAGGAGCTGCCTTCGGCCTTTCGCACCCGGATGCTGACAGGCGATCTGCGCGGCTCTCTGCGAGAAGACCTTGAACGACGTGCCAGCGAGACTGACCTTGTCTTGATCGACCTGACCGACGAACGACTCGGCGTCTATCAGCTCTCCGCCAACTGCTACGTCACACGATCGATCGAGCTGATCGACTCCGGGCTGGATGTCGAGGTTCAAGCTCTCGGCACACACCTGCCTTTCGGCACCGACGAGCATTTCGAGGTCTGGTCGCGTGCAGCGCGCAGATTCGCCGAAGACCTGCGACGCCTGGACCTGCTGTCACGGTCGATCCTCGTCTCCCCAGGCTGGGCAGAGCGGGATGACAAGGGGAGAACCACGCCGACAAGCTTCGGTCTCACCGCACACGAAGCGTCTAGCCTGTTGACCCGGTACAGCGAGGTCCTCGGTGCTCAGATGCCATCCGTCTCGGCATCGGGGCGCACTCCAGTCGCGGCGAGCGACCATCGATGGGGTGAAGCCCCGTTCCACTACTCCGAAGACTTCTACAGATCCCTTGGGAGCGAAGTGATGCAGCATGTCAGGTCCTTCGACACGCGAGCGACGTCCGCTGACCGGGACGAGTCCGTTCGCGGTTCGATCGACAACGTCAGCTCGGACCGTACGCGCCTCTCGGGGTGGATCGAAGTGCACGACGAGACGCGGCACCCTGCCATCACCATCCACTGCGGATCTGAGGCATCCGGCACGCTGACCTACGGTTCACCTCGCGCAGACGTCACGTCAGCTGGAATCGAGAACCGCCAGTTCATCGCTACCCTCTCTGAGCCCGCTCCACTGACGGCGCTCCTGTCCGGAGAGCTCTGGCTCGACGCGCCGTCGCCATCTGGCTCGCGCGATCGGATCTCGCTGTCGTCCACTGCGCGGCGATCCGAGAACCTGCTGCTCCATGCATGGCTCAAGACTTTCGTAGACCCGCCTACGGAGACGACTGAGACGCAGTCTCCCGCTCAGACAACGCCACGGACCACCGACGACCTCTCGTCCGTCTCGTTCCCGGTCGGGACTCGTTCGACGGACGGATCAGCCATCCTCGGACGCGCTGGGCATCTCTTCCTGACGGGTGGGAGCAACGACGTCGGCCAGATCTACACGGTGCCCGCAACAGACGCAGCACGTCGGCTCCTGGAGCAGCGTGCGTCGGCGTGGGTCGGCCACGTGAACACACGTTCTGGAAAGATGCGCAGCCGACACATCTCCTACAGGCACCTCATCGTGCCCGAGAAGAACAGCTCGCTGCACGAGCTCCTCCCTGGAGGCATGCCTCTCTCACCGCTCCTCGAGCAGATCGAACGACGGCTCGACGGCGACGAGAGCTACGTCTCGTTGGTCCACATGCTCAGCAGTGCTGAAGCCCCGGAACACCTATGGCTCCGACATGACACTCACTTCTCAGCGAGCGGGGCTCGACGAGCGACTCGCCATGTCTTGCAGGGTCTCGCCGACATCCCCGCCGCCCTCGATGACCAGACGTTCTCCAGGCCCGCTCTATACCAGGGAGATCTCAGCCGTCGGTTCCTGGATCGCGAATTGTGGGACCGGCAGGACCTCCCACCCGACACCCTCCTGAAGGAACACGCGGAATCAGCACGTCTGGTGTCGGCGGTAGATCCCCAACCTGCGCGGCATGTCGGTAGCACGCGCCACTGGACCAATGCCGCCGCCACTATCGACAAGAAGGTGCTCGTGTTCGGGAACTCGTTCTTCGGACTGGCCGGGGACACGGCAGCCCGCATGAGCTGGTGGTTCAAATGCCTCTTCCGGGACTTCCACTTCGTCTGGTCCCCTGACGTGGACATCGAGCTGGTAGACGCCCTCCAGCCGGACATCGTGATCTCTCAGACCGTCGAGCGCTTCCTCACCACGATCCCGTCCACGTAGGACAGCGACCGAGGGCATCACGTCTCGTCGGCACCAATTCATGCACTGCGCGTCGAGAGGCGTCCTCCACTCAGATCACTGTGGACCTCGCCCGGACGACCACGACAGGTGACGGGTGAGGCTCGTCGCCCACCAGCGGCTTGTCGCGTTGAACTGGGACAGAACAAGTCAGCACGAGGTCTTCGAGCGCACTGTCGACACCAGGACCGATCTTGCCTCGATCCCAGTTCACCTGGGTGCCGTCGCTGTAGAGGGGGCGGGCGGCTGGCGGCCAAGGTACGGGACGCCGGTCAATACGCAGGAGGTCGAGGTCATCCCCGATCGTCAGGACGTCGACCTGCTGCCCACGCCTCACCTCGACCACCAGGGTCCCGCGGACAGCCTCAGGCCTCCCGATCTCAAGGGCGAACTCTAGGCTCCCCAGTCCGTCGAACTCCCAGGTGTACTCCCAGTCCGTGATCTGGCGCACGATCCAGCCACCATCGCCACGAACGGCACCGCAAATCTGCATTCGCCCACCCGAGTCACGTCGGTGGTAGACCACGACTCCGGAGCCTGAGCTCGTAAAGCCGAGCCTGACGTTGTTGTTGAGGAGGCCGCAACCGGTCGGAACGTCATGGACAACTTCACCGAGGCCAGGCCGGACCGGGAGAGCGATGTCGTTCCCCCAGGAATCTGTCCAAGTCCTCAGGTCGGTGCTCCGCGCGTACGAGATGGTGTGGTTAGTGTCAGCGTCTGGGGAGTCTCTCCATACCCAGAGGAGATGGAACTTGCCGTCCGGGCCGAGGATCGGGCCGTTCGCGTCGAAGTACGGGCTCATCGTGCCGGCCCCGTCAACTACCGGACCGCCAGCGGGATTCGTCCAGGCGGCCTCTCCCGAGTCATAGCGGTACAGGATCTCGCTGCCTGCCCCGCTGCCACCACTCCTGAAGGCGAACCACAGAGCTCCATCTGCGTCGTGGATGAAGTGCGGGTATGTGACCCGGGCCTCCACGCCCGCATCGATGAGGACGTCGAGGCGGCGAAGTGAGCCAGTGTCACCAGCGACGGCAGATCGGTAGTAGATCAGCTCACTTGAGTGCATGTTCGCCGCCACATGGAGGTGGCCTCGATCATCGACAGCGATCGCCGGGTAGTTGTGACTGTCGGCGCCGATCTTGGTGTCGAGCACCGTGGTCCACCACTCTCCACCCAGGGTCCGTGAGGCGACGCAGAGCGCACGATCGACATCGTAGAAAGCGACGTACTGTCGTTCTCCGTCGTCGTAGAGGGCTGGCGTGACATTGACCCCAGCGGTCGAGTACCCGACCACGGAGACGTCCTCGAGAGTCCAGTCGTCAAAGGTCTGTCCTCGGTGGAGGCTGAGGAGGAAGTCTGCCCCCCGGGCTGCCGGCCCGCCGTCCGCCGAGCGGTCACGCATCGACGCCCCGCCCCGTCAGGCCTTCGACGTCACGCACGAGCTCGGCAGCCCTCGCGTCGAAGGAGTGCTCTCCACGAACGCGTGCGGCGAGCGACACCATCTCCGCGTCGCTCGGGAAATACCGCTCCGACCCGCTCGCACACATCGCGGCGAGATGCTCCAGGGACTCATAGGCCACAGCGGCACCGCCGAAGATCTCGAGCCCAGCAACAGGGTCGGTCACAACGCGGGCCCCTGCAGCCACCGCGTCGAAGATACGGTTCTGCATGAATCCGGATTCCCTCATCTCCGGCCAGTGATCGGCAAGCACGACCCCTGCCCCCCGATAGAAGGCTGCCAGCTGATCGTTCTCGATGTAGGCGCCGCAGAGCACCCCCTCAGGGAGCGTCCCCTCCCAGCCGGGGCCGTAGACCCGCAGATCGCAACCCGCGTCGATCGCGTCCGTGACGACCTTTCGCTCGCGACCCGCATGGTTTCCCCCGACGAAGAGCGCACCGCCCGCACCTGAGGGCTCGACAGCGGTGTTAAACCTGTCGCGATCTGTCGCCTGTAGCAAGACTCTGACGTCCCGTGCGCCGCGAGCCCTCAGCTGCTCGGCATAGAGGACGGAGGCGACGTACACCAGGTCGAACTCGTCGATCTCGTCGGAGGTCACAAGCTCAGGGTGGCTGATCACCCAGAGCACGTTGATCTTTCCTGGCATCGCCCTGACCCGGTCGAGTCCTCGGATGACCAAGACGACATCGTCATACATCGACGCAGGCACCTCGTGACTGCCGTGCCGGTAGAGGACCGCATCCTGGCCCTGCCTCCGGAGAGCGCCCGCCAGAGCCTCGCCGAAGTGCGTGTCCCCCCACAGGTCTCCTCGCATCCCAGGGATCGACGCAATCTTCAGTCCCCAACGGGGGGCAGCGCTCAGTGCCCTCGCGAGCACCGGCCGAGGAGCTCTGATGGGCGAGTCGTCGGACGCGAGGTGCGCGATCCGGAAACCGGCGGCCTCCCACGCCCCGTGGTCGACCTCGGGGAGCTCGCCGTTCCACCTGTCGAGGAAGATCCGGCGATTTTCCGTCTGGTTCTTCGAGCGCCCGGGCGTCTTGCTCTCAAAGTGGATCACCTTTGCAGAAGGAACGACCCTGAATGCGCCGTCCCAGATCGCCCTCATACGGAGGCAGAGGTCGACGTCTTCCATCCCGTTGACGAAGATCGGGTCAAATCCTCGAGCCTCTACGAGTTGGTCCGCCTTCACCATGAAGGCGGCAGCAGTGACGGCAGCGAACTCGAAACTGCCAGTCCTGCTGGCGTCGGCAACCGGGTGCCCTGCGAAGAGATGACTCGGGAGCGAGTTCCGGCCGCTGAAGACAGTGCCGGCGGACTGAATTGTCTCGTCGGGGTACACGAGGAGCGGTTGGACGCCGAGAGTCTCAGGCTGGGACAGTCCTTCCACGAGCGACGAGATCGTACCGTCTCGCACGACGGTGTCGTTGTTGAGAAATAAGATGAACTCGCCGCGAGCGTGAGCAGCGCCGAAGTTGCTGCCGATAGCGAAGTTCAAGTTCCTCGGCAACCTCAGCAGGCGGACGCGCCCGGCTCCACGACCCACGAGCGCAGAGACAAGCCTCTGGCTGATCGCGAGGTTGGAACCGTTGTCGACCACGACGAGCTCGACCGAGCGGTGAGAAGAGTCCGCGAGGACTGCATCGACTGCCTTGATGGTCATCTCGGCATCGTTGTAGGTCGGGATCACCACGGACACGAGCCCGGTGACCCGGTCTCGTGCTGCCGCAGTCGGCCAGTCGACCCAGGCCTTGCCTAGGACGACCCACTGCCAGTGATCCGACTCTCGCTTGGTGATGCGGTCGGTTCGCTCGTCCGAGTCGTCGTACACGCAACCGACGAAGGGGAGCAGGCGCGGCACGGATAGACGGGCAACTCGGATCGCGAAGTCGTGGTCCACCCACCGCCTGAGCTCTTCGTCGAAGCCTTCCACCTGCTCTGCCAGCAGCCGATCGACGACCAGGACGTTCAGGTCGATGTGGTTGAGGACCATCAGGTGTTCGAGGCCACCGTCGAAGGCCCGGACCTCTCCCCCGGATGGACCGGCGTCGGCCGAGATCGTCGCGCTGTAGCAGGCGGACAGCCCGTCCCGTTCCATCGCCCGCACGCTGAGTTCAAGGAACCGGGGTGTCCATTCGTTGTCCGAGTCGAGGAAGGCTACGACATCTCCCGAGGCGATGCGCAGGCCTGTGTTCCTTGCACTGCTGACCCCCCGCCCTGGGTTACGGACGACAGTGATCCGTGAATCAGTTGCCACGAGGCGTTGGACCAGCTCAAGAGTCCCGTCGTCCGAACCGTCGTCGACGACCACCAGCTCCCAGCGGGAGTAGGTCTGGTTCAGGACCGAGCGCACAGCTGCCTCAATCGAGTCGATGCGGTTCAGTACCGGCATGATCACGCTGACCGTCCGCATCGGCTCGAATCCTTGCGCGCCACTCTCGAGCGTCTCGATCCACTGGCGCTCAGTCTCGAAGTCCCACACATCGCCGTTGCGTCGGCCCATGAGCAACCTCGAGTCGTAGAAGGTGCGTGCCGCGTCGATCAGGGCGCCCCGAGCATCTCCGAGTGTCAGACCTCGCTGCGGCGAGCTGTCCGGGACCGGGAGCGGAGAGCCGTCGGTTGCGGTCGTCAGGTAGAAGCCGAGCGGACCACCGGGATGTACCTTCGCCAAGACGGTCGGTGCTCCGAGGCACCGCCCGTCGAACCAGTCGCTCAACCGTCCGAGGGCACCGTCGCCGCGCAGGTGAACTACGAGCGGCCCGATATCTCCATCAGTCATCGCCCTGCGGACCGCGCCAGGAAGCTCAGCCGCATCGAGGAGGGGCGTCGGCATCGTGCCACTGCGCATGCCGACAGACAGATAGTGCGACGAAGCGTCAGCGGGTCTGAAGAACACCGCGTTGGACACTGCTGCGTAGTACTCGTGGTCAAAGATCCCGAGATTCGAGAGCCGCTCGACATCAGGGTGGTTCTTCCACCCTGCACCCCTTGGCTTCTCCGGCACAGTCACCGGCACCGGCTCACTCGCCTGGGACTCCTCAGGCGCTCTGATCACGCCGGCGGCTCGGAGACCGTCGGTCAGACGCCAGTCCCACTGGGACGCCTTCTTGTGATGGGTCTTCTGGAGCTCGACCGACTGCCTGATCGCGGCCGTCTGTCTGCGCAGCGCCATGAGTACGACCCCGAATCCCCAGCACACCAAGAGCAGAGCCAGGAGCAGAGCCACCTCGACCTTCCTCATGGCCAGGGCGGCAGCAAAGAGGGCGACCAGGAGACCTGCAACACCTGCCACGACACCGTTGACCTTCACGCTGCACTCCGCCCGAACCGCAGGACTTCCTGGGTCGCGCTCGACGTGATGTCAGAGTACGCGGAGTGTCCCACCAAGATGACGACGATGTTCGCCCAGTCCAGCACCTCTTCGGTGGTCTTTAGTGAGAGATTCTCGTGCGTGCTGAGGCCGGTAGGTAGCTCGGCGACATAGGGGTCCGTGACCCAGACCTCCTGCTCGTCGACGATGTCAGCGACACGATCCACTACCTCGAGCGAAGGAGACTCCCGAAGATCCCCACTCTCCGGCTTGTAGGACAGTCCCATGAGCGCGATCCTCGGTTCCACTACGTCGCTCATCGCGCGTCGGACCTGGGTCGCGACCCACTCCGGCATCGAGTCGTTCACAGCTCTTGCCGCGCGGATCAGCGGTGTCGAGCTCTGTGCCGCGGCTGCAAGGAACCAGGGGTCGACGGCGATGCAGTGCCCACCCACACCCGGGCCAGGATTGAGGATGTCCACTCTGGGGTGCCTGTTGGCCAGCTCGATGACTAAATCGACGTCGACACCGATCGACTCGCTCACTTTCGCCACCTCGTTCGCGAAGGCTATGTTGACGTCTCGGTAGGAATTCTCCACCAGCTTGACGGTCTCGGCGGTCTTCGCGTCAGTCGCATGTATGCGTCCCTGGCAGAAGGTCGAGTACAGAGCGCTCGCACGTTCGGTCCCTCGCGAGGTCGTCCCTCCGACGACCCTGTCGTTGAGGATCAGCTCAATCATGATCCGGCCTGGCAGAACACGTTCTGGACAGTGGGCAAAGTCGATCCGAGTCTCGGGCACCAGCTGATCCAGGTCGGGTCGCATCTCCATGATCATGGCGCGCAACGTGTGGGTCGTCCCCGGAGGCGACGTCGACTCCAGGACGACGAGCTCACCGCCCGACAGTTGCGGGGCGATCCCCTGGGCGGCCTTCTCTATGTGGCGCAGGTCAGGTTGGTGGTCTGCTCCGAACGGGGTGGGCACGGCCACGATGTATGCATCAGCGCGAGGTGTAGTCGTCGAGGCTGTCAGACGGCGGTGCTTGACCGCGTTGACCAGGTACGACTCCACGTCGGGCTCCGCGAAAGGCACCTCCCCGCGGTTCACCGCTGCGACCCGGGCTGGGTCGACGTCAACCCCCACAACGGTGATCCCCTGGGTGGCGAGGATCGCCGCTGTCGGAAGGCCTATGTAGCCCAGCCCGATCACGGCGACGGTCTTGATCTTGTCCATGCCAGATTCCCCTAGATCATGACGTGCGCTTCGGCACGCCCGTAGAACTGCACCTGACTGGAAGCCAGGACCTCGGTGTCAGTCAACGTCCATGTGTGTGTGCCACTGTCGGCCGCTCTCACCTGGACAAAGTTGTATCGGTCAGCTGCGTAGACCAACTCGCCGGCTTCGACCACGTCGCCCAAGAACCGCGTGTCTTCACCGCGTCCCACCGCGGCGAACCTGTGCGCCAGCGCGACGTCACGCGCGGCGACGATCGTCGGCCCCATGACGAAGTCGGTGTACCTGTGCTCGCGCTCCGCGAACCGCAGCACCGTCGCGCCAGAGGCCTCGAGGTGCATGTAGTGCGCCTGCTTGCCGACCACCCGGGCGCCGCTGTAGCCCATGGCGTACAGCTGGTCGGAGAGGTAGTGCTCGCCGTAGAGGTCGTCGTCGTCCATCTTGGCGACCACGTCGCCGTCGGCGGCGTCGACGAGCACGTTGAGGCAGCTGCCCAGCGGCGTCGCCGCGTCAGCGCTGAGGTGCACGACGTCGGCGAGCCCCAGACCTGCGGCGAGCCTGCTGACAGCGTCACGGTCGGCCTCGAAGCCGTGGGTGAGCAGCGCGAGCTGCACCTCGACGTCGCGCTGGGCGGCGACGGCACGGACGACGTGCTCGAGCTGGTGCGGCCGGTGGGTCGAGACCAGGGCTGTCACGGTCGGCCGCCTCCGGGCGCCGGGCTCGCGCAGCCCGGCCGCGACGAGCACCTCGTCGGCGCGGTGGGCGTAGGTGTGCTGGGACCAGATGCGTCGCTGCGCGCGGTGCGTCGAGCGGTCGCGCAGCTCCGGGCTGCGAACGAGCGCCCGCAGGACGTTCTCGGCCTCGTCGGGCTCGCTGACGGTGAAGACCTCGTCGGGCGGGAAGAACGCCCCGATCGCGGCGCTCGGGGTGGACACCACGGGGGTCCCGCAGGCCGTGATCTCGAAGATGCGCCGGGCGCACATGCTGGGCGAGCCGACCACAGAGTTGACGTTGAGGAACACCTTGAAGTCGCGGTAGGCGGTGAGCATCTGGTCGTAGCGCAGCGAGCCGACCACGTGCTGGGCGAAGGGCTCGGGGAACTGGTAGTCGGGGTCTCCCCCGAGCTGCCGCGAGAAGATCTCGAGACCTGAGGGCATCGTGTCCCCGGCGCGGACCGCGGCTCCGAGCAGGAGGTCCATCTGCTCGCGCCGCTCGGGGTACTTGTGCGCGAAGTACATCCCGGCGAAGGCGACGTCGCCTCGCGGGCCCTTCCCGTGGCTCCGGACGGGGTTGTGCACGCTCGTCTGCGCCGCGAAGCCGAGGACCCCGACCCTGTCGTGGCCGAGCGCGCGTCGGTAGTCCTCGACGCGGGCGACGTCGGTGGTGAGCACGTGGTCGAAGAGGCGTGCGGTGTCGAGGAAGTCCTCGAAGTGGGCCGGGTCCTCCTTGTTCCAGAAGACCGTCGGGACCCCGCGCTCACGGCACCGGGCGAGCATCTCGACGAGGGCTGGGCGCGGGGCTGTCGGCCCGGTGAGGTGGTAGCTCCACGCGCCACCGTTGCCGGCCCACGCCGACTCGACGAAGACGAGGTCGAGCGCGTCCTCGTCGAGGGTGGTCTGCCAGCTCGAGGGCTTGAGCAGCACCTGGTGCCACTCGGGCTCGAAGGCGACCCTCGAGAAGTCGTCGAGCACCACCCCGACCCGGGGAACCGACGGGTCCGTCACCCGTGGCGCGGGCACCCACGCCCTGTACTCGCCCGAGGCCGTGGTCGGCGAGGCGGTGCGGAGCCGGCGTCTCCTCGACGCCCTGAGCTGCGAGAGCCCGCCGTGGCGGAGGTGCCAGACGTCGCGCCTGAGGCGGTCGAAGGCCGAGCCGTTCACAGAGGGCTCCTCATCCTTCGCCTGGTCAGCAGGGGACACCACGGGCCACGGCGGTCGCCTGCCGTGCCGGTCCGTCCGGCTTGTCCTCAGACACTACCAAATCTTCACCTTCTCACCGGACCTTCACCATCGACCGGACAGCCCGGTGTCGCTGTCGGGGATGGTCGGCGGCAGCGGACGGTCAGCGCTCGGCCACCGGAGCCGTGCGCTCGCCCGCGGTCCGCCGGGACGCCCCAGACGCACGAGAGACCCGAGGCGAGGCCTCGGGTCTCTCGTGGTCCGCTCGGAGGCGGCCGCAGTCGTCAGGGAACCAGCACCGAGAGGTTCCCCGGTCCGTAGCCGGAGACGTCGCACTCGAGGTCGAGGCGCGGCACGTAGGCCAGCACCCAGCCTGCGACGTCGTTCGGCAGCGCCGCCTTGGGCGGGTGCACGGCGCTGAGCCGCAGGTGCGGGGCACCCTCGGCGTTGAACAGCGACGCCATGACGTTGAGGATCTCGCCGGCGTTCTCGAGCAGCACGTCGGTGAGCTCTCCGGCGCCCACGGCGTTCTCCGAGGCGAGGGAGGGCATGAGGGCGATCGACGCGCCGGAGCGTGCCGCGAGCGGCACGTCCATGACGACGATGGCCGCGAGCTGCATCTGGTCCGAGACGAACTCGGCGACGAGCGCGCCGTCGGTGCTGCCGGGGTCGACCATCGGGCCACCCGTGGCCACCTCGACCTCACGGCCGAGGAGACCCTCGAGCAGCTCGCGCACCTCGAGGGCGCTGGGCAGCGGCGTCGCGCTCACGCGAGCACCGGGTCGATGACCTCGCGGAAGGACTCCGCGGTGAAGGGCTTCGCGATGAGGAACAGCGCGCCCGCGGCGGCTGCCTGGTCGCGCATCTCCTGCGACCCCTCGGAGGTGACGAAGCCGAACGGGATCATGCAGCCGGCCTGGCGGAGCGCCTGGAGCGCCTCGATGCCCGTGGCGTTGGGCATGTTCCAGTCCGAGAGGATGAGGTCGGGATTCTCGGCGAGGGCCATGTCGTAGGCCTCCTGACCGTCGGTGGCCTCGATGATCTGCCAGTCGTACCCTGCCTGGCGCAGAGTACGGATCACGATCTGCCGCATCACGCGGCTGTCGTCGGCGACAAGGACGTACATAAGGGGGTTCCTCTCCTGCTTCTACTGGTGGTGCGGGGTCAGACCAGCGACCACAGCGACACGACGAGGACGTGGCCCCGCCAGTCGAGGGCGATGTCCTGCAAGAACTGCTGCTCGGGGAGCTCGGGGGCTGACTGTGCGACCGTCGGGAGCGAGAGCACCGCGGGTGCCGACAGCAGCGACTTGACGTTACCGCCCACGACGTTGGCGAGCTCACCGAAGGCGTCGGCGAGGTCTTCCTGGCCGACGGGCTCGGAGGCGTCCATCATCAGCAGGGCGCGGGTGAGCTCGTCGGCGGCCGGGCGCTCGGTGCGCACGATCGTGCGCACCCCGAGACCGAGCTCGGCGACGGTCATGTCGACCCACGCGCTGAGCGGCTCGACGGGGGCCGGCACGGGCTCGAGGCGCTCGGAGACGAGCACCTCGCCGCCACCGTCGATCATCGCGGCGAAGACGTCTTCGGTGATGGTCAGGATCTGCTCCCTGGCCACAGCCACAAGGTGGGCGATCATGCGTTCTCCTCTACGGGGAGCAGCCCGAGCAGCTCCAGCTTGTCCCGGAGAGCGTCCGGGGTGAACGGTTTGATGAGGTACTCGTGGGCCCCGGCCGCGAGAGCCCTGACGATCTGCCCGTGCTCGCTCTCGGTCGTGACCATCATGAGCGTGATGCCGCGCCAGGCGCGGTTCTCCCGGACCTTCGTGACGAAGGTGAGCCCGTCCATCACGGGCATGTTCCAGTCGATGCACGCGAGCTGGAACTCGTCGCCCACCTCGAGGGCGTCGAGGGCCTGCTGGCCGTCCCCGGCCTCGACGGTCTCGTAGCCGAGATCCTTGAGGGTCGAGGACACGATGCGCCGCATGGTCCGAGAGTCGTCGATCACGAGTGCTTTCATGCGGGTCTCCCTGAGTTCTGGTAGATCGAGCTGCGGCCGACCTGGACACGGGTCCAGGCGTCGTCGATGCCGACTGTGGTCTCTGCTGCCCCGAGGACGAGGAACCCTCCGGGGCGCATCTGCGGTCGCAGGCGTCGCAGGATGTCCCGCTTGACCTCGACGTCGAAGTAGATGAGCACGTTGCGCAGGAACACGATGTCGAAGGGTCCCCCTGCCGGCGGCGCGCTCAGCAGGTTGTGCTTGCTGAACCGCACCATCGACCTCACGTCGTCGGCGATCTGCCACTGCGCGCCCGACTTGGTGAAGTGCTTGACGAGATAGGTCACGGGCAGGCCGCGGTTCACCTCGAGCTGGGAGTACAGGCCGGACTTGGCCTTGTCGAGGACCTCGTTGGACAGGTCCGTCGCGGTGATCTCGGCCCGGCGGGTGCCGAGCCTCTCGCGCAGGACCATCGCGATCGAGTACGGCTCCTGGCCCGTCGAGCAGGCCGCCGACCAGATCCGCAGGGGCGCGGCAGGCAGCAGCCTGGACGTCACCTCCGGGAGGATGTGGTCGGTCAACGACTGGAACGGCAGCGCGTCCCGGAACCAGCTCGTCTCGTTGGTCGTCAGCGCCTCGACGATCATCTCCGACTCGAGCTGGTCGGGGCGGGTGCGCTGGCTGCGCACGTACTCGTCGACCGACACGCCGCGCCTGCGTGCGAGCGGCAGCAGCCGGCTCTCGACGAGGTACTCCTTGCCGGGGGCGAGGTGGATCGCGCTGCGTGCGCGGACGAGGTCAGCGACGAAGGAGAAGCTCTCCGTGGTCAGGCTCACTCAGTTCACCTCCTGTGGTGCGGCGCTCGCCTGGACGAGGGCCGAGATGGTCTGCCCGATCTCGAGGATCGGGACGATGCGGTGTGCGTAGCCGGCCTGGGCGGTGACGCCCGGCATGCCCCACACGACAGAGGTCTTCTCGTCCTGCACGACGATGGTCCCGCCGGCCTCGGCGATGGCCCCCGAGCCGGCCTTGCCGTCAGCGCCCATCCCCGTGAGGATCACGCCGAGCAGGTCCGGGCCGATGCGCTCGAGGACCGAGCGGAAGAGCACGTCGACCGACGGTCGGCAGAAGTTCACCGGCGGACCGTGCGTGATGCGCGCGCGCAGGTTGCCGGCCTTGCCGTCGACCTCGAGGTGGGTGTCGCCCGGTGCGATGTAGATGCCGCCGGGGACGAGCGCCTGGCCGTCCTCGGCCTCGACCACGGTCGACGGGCCGAGCCTGTCGAGACGGTTGGCCAGCTGACGGGTGAAGACCGCCGGCATGTGCTGCACCACGAGCATGGGGACCGGCAGCGGGACCGTGAGGCGCTCGACCACGCGGGAGAGCGCCTCGGGGCCACCTGTCGAGCAGCCGAGCACGACGGCCCGCACGGGGTGGCGGCGCGCACCCTGGCGGGGCGCTGCGGTGCGTGGTGCCGGCGGGGCACCGACGGCGGCCCGCGCCGGGACCCCGGCGGCACGCTGCGGTGCCTGCCGGGCTCCGGGCACCAGGGCACGGATCTTCGGGATCAGCTGGTCGGCGACGGCCTTGAGCGACTCGTTGATCGACCCGACGTTCGACGGCTTGGCCACGTAGTCCGACGCCCCGGCCGACAACGCGTCGAGGGTCGCTGTCGCGCCCCGCTCGGTCAGGGTCGAGAACATGATGATGGGCATCTGGTGGCCCCGCTTGCGGAGCTCGCGGACAGCCTCGACACCGTTGAGCTCGGGCATCTCGATGTCCATCGTCACGGCGTCGGGCCGCAGCTGCTCGACCTTGGCGAGCGCGAGCTTCCCGTTGGCGGCCGTCGAGATCACCTCGATGCCGGGGTCGCTCTCGAGGGCCTGGACGACGAGGCGGCGGATCACCACCGAGTCGTCGACCACGAGCACACGGATCGTCATGAGAGCACCTTGTCTGTCGGGAGGGAGAGTCAGACCGCGAACTGCGCGGTCTGGGAACGAAGGTCTGCGGAGGCGCTCGTGAGCTCCTCGACGGTCGTGCCCATACGGGCGACGACGTCGGAGGACTCCGAGGCGACGGCGGCGACCGAGCCGATGTGCACGGCGATCTCGCCGGCACCCGTGGCCGCCTCGGTGATGCCGCGGCTCATCTCGTTGGTCGTCGCGGTCTGCTCCTCGACCGCCGAGGCGATGGTCATCTGGTAGTCGCTGATGGTCCGGATGATCGTCGAGATCTCGGAGATCGCGGAGACCGTCGTGCCTGTCTGCGCCTGGATCTCGGCGATGCGGCGCGCGACGTCCTCGGCCGCACGGCCGGACTCCCCGGCGAGCTCTTTGACCTCGTGGGCGACGACCGCGAAGCCCTTGCCGGCCTCACCGGCACGAGCGGCCTCGATGGTCGCGTTGAGGGCCAGCAGGTTGGTCTGCTCCGCGATCGACGTGATGGCCTTGACCACGGCGCCGATCGCCTGCGAGGACTCCCCGAGCAGCCGGACGTTCTCGGCCGTCGTCTCGGAGACCTGGACAGCCTGCGCGGCGACCTTGGACGCCTCGTCGGCCGAGCCTGCGATCTCACGGATCGAGGCGCCCATCTGCTCGGCGCCGGCGGCGACCGACTGGATGGTGCGCGAGACGAGCTCGGCGGCCTCGGTCGCGACAGCCGCCTGCGCGCTCGTGGCCGCGGTCCCGCCGGCCACCTGGCTGTTGGCGGCGCCGAGGTCTTCGGCGCTCTGGGCGACGGCGTTCGCCGTGCCCACCACCCCGGTCATCGCCGTGCGCAGCGTGGAGACCGCGAGGTCGTAGGACTCGGACATCTGACCGAGCTCGTCGCGGCTGAGGACCTCGACCTCGTGGGTGAGGTCACCCGTGGCGAGGGACTCGAGCGCGGCCTGGACAGAACGGATCCCGGAGGTGATGCGGCGCACCACGAGCACCGCGAGGGTCACCGAGAGTCCGGCGCCGACGACGAACGCGACACCCAGGACGAGGATCGTCCTGGACACGTCGGCCTGGGCGTCGTGGAGCACCTCGGCCACCTGGAAGTCGATCTGCCCCTGCGCGAGGAGCAGCGCACGCCCGGCACGGTCAGGGTCGGCGGCGACGTCGGCCGCGAGGGCCTGCTCGACGCCGTCGACGTCGCCGGCCTGCGCGAGGGGCAGCACGACCGAGTCACGGTAGGTGGTCCACTCGTCCCAGCGGGTCACGAAGTCCTGCCACTGCTGGGTGCCGGACTGCTCGAAGGTCTCGACCTCGGCGATCAGCCTGTCGACGGCCGAGTCGTTCCAGTCCGAGGAGGTGAGGATCTGGGTGCGCAGAGCCTCGTCGGGAGCGGCGGCGGCGCGGCGCACGAGCAGCTGGCTGGTGGCCTGCGCGGCGCGGAGGTCGCCGAGGTCGCCCTGGAGCTTGCCGGTGAGGGTGTTCACCTGGTCCAGGTGGCCCGCGGCGCGGTCGAGGGCCAGTGCGGCCACCCCGCCGACCGAGGCGAAGACGACACCCATGACGACGAGGGACGTGCCGATCTTGGCCGCGACGGGACGGTCCCAGAACCACCGGGCCCGCGAGGAGCGCGGCGCCCTGGTGGGAGGCGTGGCCCCGGTCTCGACCGGTGCCACCGGGCTGTACGGGCTGCGTGCGGCAGGGCGGGCTGAGGGCGCAGCGCTGCGACCTGTCGGGCGTACGGGCCGCACTGACGTCGTCGTCATCGCAGCTCCTCCTCGGTGTAGTAGCCGCCGCCGACGAGCAGCGACTCGTAGTTCGTGGCGGTCACCACGACGGGGGCGAGCAGGTAGGTGGGGACGACAGTCACGCCGTTGTCGTAGGAGGTGACGTCGTTGACCTCGGGCGACTCGCCCTTGAGGAGCGCGTCACCCATGGCGACAGTCACCTCGGCGAGCTGGCGGGTGTCCTTGTAGATGCTGGAGAACTGCTCGCCGGCGATCACGGACTTGATCGAGGGGGCCTCGGCGTCCTGGCCGACGACCACGGGGAGCGGACGGGCCGGGGTGCCGTAGCCGGCACCCTTGAGCACGTCGATGATCGCGATCGAGATGCCGTCGTAGGGCGAGAGCACCCCGTCGATCTGCAGGTCGGTCCCGGCGTACACCGAGTCGAGCAGGCGGGTCATGCGCTCGCCGCCGACCTTGGCGTCCCAGGCCTCGATCGCGATGCTCGCGAAGTCGGTCTCGCCCGAGGGCACCTCGAGCACCCCGGAGTCGAGGTACGGCTGGAGGACGCTGAAGGCACCCTCGTAGAACACCGTCGCGTTGTTGTCGTCCGACGACCCCGCGAAGACCTCGATGGTGAAAGGCCCGGCAGCACCTGTCGGCTCCCCGGCGTCGTCGAGGACACCCAGGCCCTGGAGCAGCGACGTCGCCTGCTGGGTGCCGACCCGGAAGTTGTCGAAGGTCGCGTAGTAGTCGACGTCCGGCGACTCACGGATGAGCCGGTCGTAGGCGATCACCGGGATGCCCGCGTCGGCGGCCCGGGCGAGCTGGGCCTTGAGGGCGGTCCCGTCGATCGAGCCGACCACGAGCAGGTCGGCGCCGGCGTCGATCATCGAGTCGAGCTGGTCGACCTGCGTCGCCACGTCGTTCTCGGCGTAGCGCAGGTCGACCTGGTAGCCGAGCGCCTCGAGCTGGGCCTGGAGGTTGTCCCCGTCCTCGATCCACCGCAACGACGTGGTCGTCGGCATCGCCACGCCCACGAGGGACGCGTCGGCACCAGCAGCCTCGGACGCGCAGCCTGTCAGGGCGAGCGGGGCCGCGACGAGCAGCGCGAGGGCCGGCGCGACGCGGCGCGGCGACCAGGGTGGGCGGGAGAAGGACATCATCGGCCTCAGATCGTGAAGTGGGACACCTGGGACCGGAGGTCCCCGGAGAGATCGGCGAGCTCGGAGACCGTGCTGCCGACAGCTGTGAGCACACCCGTAGAGGTGTGCGCGGACTCGGCGACGTCGGTGATCGTCGCGGAGATCTCGGAGGCCCCGGCTGCGGCGTCGGTGACGGAGCGGGACATCTCGTTGGTGGTCGCGGTCTGCTCTTCGACAGCCGAGGCGATCGTCAGCTGGTAGTCGTTGATGCTCGCGATGATCGCCGAGATCTCACCGATCGCCGCGACAGCAGACGTCGTCTGCGCCTGCACCTGCGTGATCCGGCGCGCGATGTCCTCAGCAGCCCGACCCGACTCCGCAGCCAGGTCCTTGACCTCAGAGGCCACCACGGCGAAGCCCTTGCCGGCCTCACCAGCACGCGCAGCCTCGATCGTCGCGTTGAGCGCCAGCAGGTTCGTCTGCTCCGCGATGCTCGTGATCACCTTGACCACAGACCCGATCTCCTTCGAGCTCTCACCGAGTGCACCGACCGTCGCGGCGGTCGTGTTGGAGAAGGTCACGGCCTGGCTCGCGACCTTCGCGGCCTCGTTGGCGTTGGTCGCGATCTCGCGGATCGAGGCACCCATCTGCTCCGCGCCCGCGGCGACGGTCTGCACGTTGAGGGAGACCTACTCGGCGGCCCTCGCGGCCACCCCTGCCTGGGTGCTGGTCTGGCTGACGCCCCCGGCGACCTGGGTGTTGGCCGCGGCGAGGTCGTCGGCCTTGCTCGACACCGAGCCTGCGGCTGCGGCGACCTGGGTGAGGGTGCCGCGGAGCTCGCCCCGGGCGATCTCGAAGGCGTCGACGATCGAGCCGACCTCGTCGGAGTCGACGTGGACGGCCGGGTGGGTGAGGTCGCCGGCGGCGAGCTCGTCGATCGAGCCGCGCAGCATCTCGATGCTGCGGCGGACACGGCTGTTGACCGCGACGGTGAGGACCGTGCAGAGGATCGCGCCGACGACGAAGGCGACGGCGAGGACGGCGAGCGTCTGCGTGGCCTCCTGCTCGGCGGCTGTCGCGAGATCGGCCGCCGCGACGGGGTCGGCCTCGGCCGACACCGCGCGCAGGCTCGACGCGGCGCTGCGCAGCGCGAGTGCCCCGAGACCGCCCACCACCATGAAGACCGCGCCCATCAGCACCAGGGGTGCTGCGAACTTCACGCCGACGGGACGGTTCCAGAACCACTGCATCTTCGGTCATCTCCTGCTGTAGTGCGGGGCGACGCAGGACTGCGCCGCCCGGAAGGCATCCTCCCTATCGGCACGCTGGTGCCATGTGTGAGACGTCCCGGGCCGCGGCTCCGCGCCGCTGGCGACGGGGTCGACGTGGTGGTGCAGGCCGCGGCCGGGCTGGGCTCAGACGGTGAAGGAGCCGACCTGGGTCCTCAGCTCGGCCGAGGTCCGGGCCAGCTCGTCGACGGTCTCGGACATCTGCCCGACGGTGATCGTCGACTCGGCCGCGGCCGAGGCCACCCCGGTGATGTTCGCCGCGATCTCGCCCGCCCCCGTGGCCGCCTCGGTGACCGAGCGGGACATCTCGTTGGTCGTCGCGGTCTGCTCTTCGACAGCCGAGGCGATCGTCAGCTGGTAGTCGTTGATGCTCGCGATGATCGCCGAGATCTCACCGATCGCCGCGACAGCAGACGTCGTCTGCGCCTGCACCTGCGTGATCCTGCGCGCGATGTCCTCAGCAGCCCGACCCGACTCGGCGGCCAGGTCCTTGACCTCAGAGGCCACGACCGCGAAGCCCTTGCCCGCCTCACCAGCACGCGCAGCCTCGATCGTCGCGTTGAGGGCCAGCAGGTTCGTCTGCTCCGCGATGCTCGTGATCACCTTGACCACCGACCCGATCTCCTTCGAGCTCTCACCGAGCTCGCCGATCGCCGCGGCTGTCGCCGTCGAGAAGTCGACGGCCTGCCCGGCGACCCGGGCGGCCTCGTTGGCGTTCGTGGCGATCTCGCGGATCGAGGCACCCATCTCCTCGGCGCCAGCGGCGACGGTCTGGACGTTGCGCGAGACCTGCTCGGCCGCGGCGGCGACGACGCCGGCCTGCGCGCTCGTCTCCTCCGAGCCGGCGGCGACCTGCGAGCTCGACGACGCGAGCTGCTGGGCTGCCGTCGCGAGGACGTCGCTCGAGCCGACGACCCCGGCGAGCAGCCGCGCGATCGAGCGCTGCGCCTCGGCGAGGGAGGCCGCCATGTCGCCGATCTCGTCGGTGCTCGCGACCTGCGGGGTGCGGGTGAGGTCACCGACGGCGAGGGCCTCGAGGGCGCCGTTGACCTCGGCGGCCGAGCGCTTGACGCGACGGCCGAGCACGAGGCTCAGCGTGACCACCGCGGCCAGGCCGAGGAGCACCGCGGCCACCACGACGGCACCGTTGCGGGTGCGGGCCGAGGTCATGTCCTGCTGGAGCGTGTCGGCGCGGTCCGTGAGCGACTCGCCGAGCTCGGCGGTCTGGCTCGTGATCGCGTAGTACTGCTCGTAGCCGGCTCCGACTACGAGGCCGTCGGCCTCGACCTTGGAGGCCTCGGTGCCGTCTTCGTAGAGCCCGACGACCTGCGCGTCGACGGCCTCGAAGGCGTCCCAGCTGGAGGTGATCTCGGCGAAGAGCGCCTTCTCGGCATCGGTCATGGTCTCGACGTCGAGCTCGTCGAGCAGGGTGTGGAGCTCACCGATCGAGGTGACGAAGCCGGCGCGGTTGGCGGAGTCCGGCGCGACGGCCGCCTGCGGGCCGATCGTGCTGGCGTCCCAGGCGTAGGCGACCTGCCACCCGGAGACGTCGGAGTTGTAGCGCGAGATCTGCGCGACCTGGAGGCGCAGCGTGTCGAGCGCGACGATCTGGCTGCTGCTCGACTGCGAGGAGCTCAGGCCGCTCCAGCCCGCGGCGGCGACCAGGACGGCGACCAGCATGCCGACGGCTCCGACGGAGAGGATCTTGGCGCGGAGGTCGTAGCGCGGGCGGTTCTTCACGGTGGGCATGAGCGCTCCTGAGGCAGGCGGGTGGTACCAGACGTGCTCCCCCTGCGGGACGTCCCAGACGCGCGACGACCAGCTGGACGTCCTATCGTCCGGGCCACCCGGTAGTTGAGGCTTCACAGAAGGCGGGACCTGCCGGAGCCTGCGCAGCCCTCCCCTGCCCCACCCGCAGACACCGACGACGCGGCGGTCCCCCCCGGGCCGCCGCGCCGTCGCGCGCGGGTCAGTAGACGAAGCTGGCGACGCGTTCGCGCAGGTCAGCGGACATCATGGCGAGCTCCTGGACGGCCGTGCCCATCTGGGCGACGACGTCGGAGGACGCCACGGCGGCCGAGGCCACGCCGACGATGTTCTGCGCGATCTCACCCGATCCTGTGGCCGCCTCGGTGACCGACCTGGACATCTCGGTGGTCGTCGCGGTCTGCTCCTCGACGGCCGAG
>Ga0247813_10000324_pt1 | contig 50924 bp, 45 predicted proteins | sample UWRJL169409C1_FD_180719 | JGI IMG/M metagenome (GOLD analysis project Ga0247813, IMG submission 180719) | Plant litter microbial communities from Arlington Agricultural Research Station in Wisconsin, United States - UWRJ-L169-409C-1 | ecosystem: Environmental > Terrestrial > Plant litter >... | reverse complement strand
CCAGAGGTCCGCTTGTACGAATGTTGATCTCCTTGCCGTCTTTTTCGAATTCCCAAGGCAGCAATCCACCGGATGTCGTCATCCTGTAACCGATGCAGGCGTGGCGTTCCAGATCGTATGGTGTAAGCGGTGGCGGAAACCGCTCGAAATAGGACGGCGTTGCGACCACCACCGTGCGCAGTTCTGGCCCGATCCTGACCGCGATCATGTCCTTGGCGACCGCTTCCCCCAACCTGATACCGGCATCGAAGCCCGCAGCAACGATATCCGTCAGTCCATCCTCGATATTCACTTCGACACGGATTCCGGGATTGGCCAGCAGGAAGGTCGGCAACTTCGGCAAAAGCACCATTCGCGCCGCGTAGGCAAAGGTGGTGATCCTGACCGTGCCGGAGGGGTTGTCGCGCCATTCTGCCATTGCGTCGAGCCCGTTCTTGATGTCGGCAAGCGCCGGAACCAAGGATTGTAGTAGCCGTTCGCCCGCTTCGGTCGGCGCCACGCTTCGGGTCGTTCGCGCCATGAGCCGGACACCCAGACGCTCCTCCAGCCCGCGCATAGCATGGCTGAGTGCTGAGGGCGACATGCCGAGCATCGCGGCAGCCCGTGTAAAGCTACGCTCGCGGGCGACAGCGGCGAAAGCCATCAGATCGTTGAGTTCGTTTCGCTCCATTGCTGCATGCTGCTCACAAGTTCATGCCGGGATCAACCGCTAATTCTTGGCGGGGCGAGGGGCTACATTCTGCTTCATTGCAATGATGGAGAACACGCATGGATCTCACCAGCTACCGTACACTCGGCCAGTCCGGACTGATCGTAAGCCCTCTGGCACTTGGAACCATGACTTTCGGCGCCGAACGCTGGGGTGCGGGAGACAAGACGTCGCGCGACTTGTTCGAAGCCTATGTCGAAGCCGGAGGCAATTTTGTTGATACTGCCGATGTCTACTCCGCTGGCCGCAGCGAGGAGATGCTTGGCACGTACGTTGCGGAAAGCGGCAGGCGCGATCGTCTGGTGCTCGCCACCAAATCCGGGTTTCCGCGTGGACAGGTTACACCATTATGGGGCGGCAACGGTGCCAAGAACATTCGCATCGGTATCGAGGGATCTCTAAAGCGGTTGAAAACCGATTATATCGACATGTACTGGATGCATGTCTGGGACCGTACCACGCCGGCCGAAGAGGTTTTGCAGACGCTGACCGACGCCGTCCGGGCGGGCAAGATCCTTCACTACGGCTTTTCGAACACACCCGCCTGGTACGTCGCTAAGATCGCCACTCTCGCCGAAGTACATGGCCTGCCGAAGCCGATCGGCCTGCAATATGCCTATTCATTGATCGATCGTGGCATCGAGCTCGATCTTGTTCCGGCAGGTGCCGAATTCGGTTTGGGCATGGTGCCTTGGAGCCCGCTTGCCGCCGGCCTGCTGACTGGAAAATACGGTCGCGACAAAATCAGCGATGCCGGCCGTGCGACAGGACTGCCCGACAAGGCAGGATCGGCAACCGAAGCCGAAAGCGATGGCCGTCTCAATGGTGACAATCCGTTTGGCGGGATGCTGTTCACCGAGCGTAATTTCGACGTCGTCGATGCGCTCAAGGACGTGGCCTTGGAAATTGGCCGCTCGCCGGCAGAAGTGGCCCTGGCATGGGTGGTCAATCGTCCCGGCGTGTCCTCGGTGCTGATCGGCGCGAGCCGAGTGGATCAACTCTCCCAGAATGTCGCATCTCTCGATGTGGTGCTGGCCGATGCACACCTGCAGCGGTTGGAACAGGCGACTGCGCTGCCGCTCCTCAATCCGTATTTCATATTCCACCTGCCCAGCGAAAGTCTATTCGGAGGGCATCAGGTGCGGAGCTGGCATGCAAGCTTAACGGATGGCCGTAGATGACTCCTGGTCGACATTGAATGAAAGCCATCTGAGCAGCCGCGAAAAAAGGGTCGGCCTCGCGTCAAAACTGAGGCGGCGCGGTCTGTATCGGTCTCATAATATGGCTCGATTGCCCCGTCAGACGAGCTTTGTTCCGGAGGAGTTGCCGAGGCTGTGGTGAAGGTGAGCCTTTACCTGGAGAGGATGTTGCGCATGATTTCCTCGATATGGTCTTCAATGTCGTGAACACTGCCATTTTGAGCTGATACCTGAGCACCCTCGAGAAGGAATGTGATCTCCGCCGCGGCGAGTTGAGGGTTCACGATTCCCACGTTGCGGCACATTTCGAAAATGCGCTTTGCCTGTTTGATCTTATGCTCCTCAATACGTTGCCGCAGCGGGTGCTTTCGATCCGCTATTTCTGCGATAGTGTTCACGAAGGGGCAGCCTCTGTACGAGATGTCATGCAGGCCTCGCGCGATGTGATTCGCCCACGCCATAAGTTGTGCTCGTGGATTATCCGGGTAGGCCAGTTCAACCTGGTCCAGAGCGTGTCGATATCGCTCGATGGTTGCTACCAACCAGTTTTCAATCAGTGCATCCCTTGTTTCGAAATGACGGTAGACGCCCATCTTGGTCGTCTTTGCCTCTGCTGCGATCGCATCGATCGTAACATGCTGAATGCCCTTTTCATCGAACAGTTTATGGGCGGCGGCCGTAATCCGTTCGTTCAGCGACGCCATTTGTTTCCTCTTATCCGCACAAATACGCTTGACAATGATACCGTTGAGTATCATTGATACCTAACGGTATCATTTACACTAATTATCTGAAATAAGGAAGCAATCATGGACCTCCGCGACTACACGTCCTATGACGCTTTGGGTCTTGCCAAACTTATAAAAACTGGTGACGTCTCCCCTCAAGAGGTGGCGAAAGCCGCTGCGCATGCGAGCGAATTGGCCAATCCGGACATCAACGCGGTTATAGAGATCTGGACAGACGAAACCGTGCTGTTGGAACCTCGCCTGGAGTCAAACGCCACTCTTTACGGCGTCCCCTTCTTGATCAAGGATCTCGCTATAACCCGAGCGGGAAGAGCGAATGAACTGGGAACCCGCATAGCCGCTGGAGTTCGCACGGCCGAAAATTCTACGTTGATGAACAAGTTCCGAATGAGTGGACTTGTCACAATAGGTCGGACAACAACGCCTGAGTTTGCTATCAGCACAACAACTGAGGGCGTCGCAACTGGACCAACCCGAAACCCCTGGGACACGAGGCGCAGCGCTGGCGGATCAAGCGGGGGTTCCGGTGCCGCAGTTGCTGCAGGTATTGTTCCTGTTGCTCATGCGACTGACGGCGGCGGCAGTATCCGCGTCCCTGCGTCCGCGAATGGACTGTTCGGCATGAAGCCAACAAGGGGCAGAGTCTCGAATGGCCCTGTTGTTGATGAGGTCTGGAGCGGCTTGGCAGTACAACTTGGTCTTAGCCGTACTGTGAGAGATAGCGCTGCGCTGCTCGATGCTGCTCATGGCGGTGGTGTGGGCGAGCCGTATTATATCGCATCGCCTGAGAACAGCTTCCTGTCTGCGTCACTGGCCGATCCCCGGCCTCTCAAGATCGGCTTCATGTCCGATCCCCTGAATGGTGCGAAAACTGATCCGGCCGTTGCCGCTCAACTGGACCTGACCGCCAAGCTTTGTGAAAATCTTGGTCACGAAATCACTCAAATACAGCTTGACCTCGGCGTTTCCTGGGAAGCTTTCGTCTTCGCGAATGCTCAATTCTGGACGGTTAACACCGCCGCATGGATCGATGGCATTGCGCGATCCACAGGACGTTTGCCTAGTTTAGACGTTCTAGAACCCTCCACTTATGCCGTCTACGAGTACGGGCGAAACGTGACGGGCCTCAATTTGCTCAGTGCACTCGATGTTAGAAATAGTGTTACGCGCGCACTTGGCGCCTACTTTGAGAACTATGACATTCTTCTCACGCCAACCTTACCCCGATTGCCTCCTTTGATTGGCGAGTACAATAAGGGCCAGGAGCGGCTCGACGGACTTGGGTGGGTGGACCATGTTTTCAGTCATTCACCTTTTACTGCCGTGGCGAATGTTGCGGGCGTGCCAGCAATGTCGGTGCCATTGTATAAAGACCCCAATTCGGGGATGCCGGTAGGTTCACAGTTCTTCGCAGCCTTCGGTAAAGAGGCCTTATTGTTTAATCTGGCAGGACAACTGGAACGTGCCCAACCCTGGTCTGCTCGTCGGCCGAAGGTTTGGGCGGGATCACCGTTAAGGGGCTGACTGACCGACCGCTGTCGGTCCTATCCCGGCGGCTCGCGTCTATAAGAATGGACGAAAGAATTCAAACTTACCTTACCAGAGACGAGACCAAGTCCCCTCACGTTATGTCGCAGCAATGACTTGGAGCGGGTCAGACGCTTCTACGACGCCACGTTCACTGCGTTGGGAGGCTAGTCCGGCAATATGGATGCGAGACAAGCTGATTTATGCCCATGAGGGCGGGCTATTTCTATGCGCTCCGTGGCGACGGACGCTGGTTCTAGCAAAAAATATTTTGATCTCCCCACGCTGCATGGCGTGTATCCGGTTGTAGCGCTCGACATCCGCATTCTGTTGCGGTCTTCCGCGTAGGATGTAGCGTAAGGCAACTCCTTGCGTTTCGGCCCATCTCATCAATTTGCCATCGACATATCAGGTCCGATATCCACACGATAGCGAACGGTTTACCGCGCAATTCGATTATCTGATTCAGACTGCGGATGACGCGTTCAGCAGGCAGCGAAAAATCCACATCGATGCACAACCGATCGCGGTTGAAGTATCGGAGATCACGGCCGTTGTCGGTCGCAACGCGGCGGGAAAGACCGCGCGTCTCCATGCACTGTAGGAATCTATTCGGCGTGTCGCGTGCGCAGCGGCGCGCTGGCGGTGTCCCGAGCCACCATCCCTTTGGTATACTACGACAAGGCCGAATTTGCCCAAGCAACGTCGCATCGCACTGCCGCTCAATCTAATTTCGGCCGCATCACCTCCGATCCTTATCGGTTTGCTGACACAATTTGGCAGTCACGTCCCACGGTCTTGTATGAATCTCCAGCCACCGTCTGACTTCGGCGGCTGGAGTGTCGGCATGCGGGGGTTATGAGCGGAGGTTTATGGGCGAAAAGTTGAGCCCACGTGCCCCGATGTGGACCGAATCCCCGCACGAGCCATAATGGCCAGCATCTAAATCGATGCACTTCGAACAGGCCGGACACACGGCGGAACTCAACCGCATGCTCATGCCCGAAGAAGAAATCATTTGCATTCCGAGAGGTGTTCACACACGGTTTCTATGGGGCAACTCCACATCTAGACAACTGGTTATTAGATAAATCACCGATCGTTTTAGAAACCCAGGGTCAATGATGAGAGTATACTATAAGTTGCCTTACGTTGCGGCACTATCGTCGGAGTGCTAGTGTAAGCGATCGTATTATTCCAATAGACGCCTCTTGCTACAAGCAAAGCATAACTCACCGAAGCAGTGGTGATGTTTCGTGCTGGATCTTCACCTGCGTTTCGGTAAAAAGTAATGGCATCGTCACTGATAAAATTTCGACCGATGGATACAGCAAAAAGATCTAAGGGGCGCGACTGGAACGGGCCGATGTTATAGATCGTGGCTCCAACATCGGCGGCGAACGCATTGACTGATGGTTTGCCGTAGTTGCCTTTAACGTTGATATACCAACCTTTATAAGGCATTTCGGGGTCAGGTTGAGTTATTTGATAATCTAAGACACCATAGAAGCCGTAATTATCTTCTTCAGCGAACGGGGGGGAAAGCTGTGTATACCCCGATGTATTGTAGATAACTCCAGCCCTCATCCAAATTTTATGTTGTCCAGGTGCCGACGCAACGCGAAAACCAATCTCATCAATGATGGCTAGTTCGCTGTCCTTGATGTGGAAATTAAGTCCAGATCGGTTATGGTCCCACTCGTATTCCGGCCCGAGCGGAGACAGACTGCGACTAAAACCCACGTGGTTATACAATCGCTCGTCCGCCGTTTGAAACCGGATGTCAACACCCGGGGTGGGTAGCCATCCGCTGATACCTGTTTGGAATAGAAGGCCGCTATTGGACCCCAGCACTGCGGCACCACTAATATCACCGATATTGGAACCGTAGAATTGGGAACCCATATAGTATACGCCGGCCTGAACTATAATTCGATTGTCCCAAAATGGCAGCCTTGCAGAGAGTTGGTTAACGTGCAAGCCGGTTATTCCACTTCCGTCATAGGAATTGTAATTGAACACCGGTTTGAAGACAAATTGCGAACCCTCGTTTAACCCGAGTCTCGATAGGTCATATGTTATGGTTGGAAGCACGGATCCGGCATAGGTTGGTTCTTGGCCCGCGTAAATCTGAGTAATGGTGTCATCGTTCCGTAGATTATAATTGAAGAGCGTAGTGACGCCAGCCGAGATCCCTATGCCGTATTCAGCCAGTGCGCGACGTAAGCCTCCAAGATCCGGATCAATCGTCATGCAAGGATGTACGACAGGGTCCTCTGACCCTAGTTGAACAAACCTGTCATAGCGTTTGCAGGACTCTACGAGAAGTGTCGCATCGTCAGCTTGAGCTCCATTTATCAACGGCACGAGAGCAAAAGCAGCGATAAGCAACCTAAGACCGGTGCTCTCCACCCGTGTGGGCGTGGTATTTCTTTCATTTTTTTTCCTCAGCATTTCTCCCCCCTCGCTGACAAAATTCCATCAATGCCCTAATGAATTTTAATGACATCGATATCATTATGTTTTAAGGTCATTGATATCGATGTCAATCCAATATTTAGGATTGATTTGCGCTGCTGTGAGATTGGGAGGAGACGTCATGCCTACAGTGGAATTATTATCGCGACCTCTCGGACGTTGGATCAGTCCCGCCGCCCGCGCTTATTTTTTTGAAAACGTGGTAGGTCAGGAAGCACCATCTGGCGATCTGGCCACTTTACGTAGTCACTACGGCGCTATCAATCACCTGCGTTTCCAAACCGCCATGCAACTTTATCCAGTGAAGATTGAGGAAAGTGACCTCAATGGGGTTCCGGTTGCAATCATCACACCCGCCGACGGCGTTACGGATGGCCGCACTTTAATGTGTCTACATGGCGGAGGCTTCATGTGGGGACAAGGTGAGGCGGCTTGGCTGGAAGCACTGCCTGTGGCGGTTGCAATGGGCTGTACCGTCGTCGCGGTGGATTATCGGCTCGCGCCGGAACATATTTTTCCGGCTGCAGTCGATGACGCGCTCGCCTGTTTTCGCTCGTTGCTAGCTCGACAACCTGCAAGTAGTTTAGGTATCTTCGGTTCTTCCGCGGGTGCGATGCTCTGTGCACAACTGGTCGCTCGTCTTATAGCTGAGGAGGCTCAGCTACCAGGTGCTATAGCAATGTTGCACGGCGGCGCTCTGGATTTCGACGGAGACTCTGTCGCTTTCTCGATTAACCTAGACGGTAGTAACCAATTTCTAAGCGTCGCAGATCTACCGTATTTCGCATCTGCCGATCTAAGTAGCCCATTGGTTTTGCCCGCGAACCATCCGCAGACTCTCGCAAAGTTCCCAGTGAGTCTTCTCATCACAGGTACCCGCGATTTCGCGGGGAGTGCCGTTACCATGACCCATCGCCGCCTTCTACAGGCAGGCGTATCGGCAAGCCTCGTGATGTTTGACGGACTGTGGCATGCTCATCACGTTGATACGGAGCTGCCTGAATCCCAAGAAGTATTCGCCATACTTAGCCAGTTTTTCAAGGAAAAGCTGATCGAGCCGTAACGCCAAGTTCCTTCGCGCCGGTTGAAGCGCGGACAACCAGCTCGACGGGAAGCGGCGGCGGAGAAACTATTGTGTCGCCATTAATCATACTCAAAAGTGTTTCAGCAAGAACGCGGCCACCACGACTCCAATCCTGGCGTATTGAGCTTATGGGTGGATTATGGGTGGCTGCGAGGGGCACGTCATCAAAACCGATGACCGATACTTCAGATGGAATAGCAATGCCATGCGCAATGAGAGCGTCACAGGCACCAGCGGCGATGTAATCACTAACAGCAATAACGCCGTCGAAGGAGAGGCCATCCAGAAGAAGCTGTTTAATGGCGTTAACTGCAGACTGGTGTGAAAAAAGACACGGAACAACATGAACGGCTGCGATCAAAGCTTGCTCCAAACAATCCCGAACCCCTTGAAGGCGACTTGCCACTTCGGGGTGGGCAGGGTCTCCGAGAAAGAGCAAACGCTTGCGCCCCAACCCGAGCAAATGTTCAGCGGCGAGCTTGCCACCGAGTTTGTTGTCGCTGCCTATAACATATATATCATTTTGGCCGCTTTGCGTCACACGAGTGTCAGCACAACCCCAGACAACCGTTGGAAGCTTCCTTTTTGCTATTTCCAAAACGGCGTGACCGTCCTCCCCTTGCCCTAACAGGATAACGCCATCTGGATCGATGGCACTGGAAGCAAAATAATGCTCCTTAGTGGTCAGAAGCATCGCATACCCCATTGGGGTTAAAACTTCGAGCATTCCCCCTAGCATCAACAGAAGCAAGGGGTCTGAGATGTTTCGTTCGCCGTCTACGACATTTTCCATGACAACGGCCACGGTGTGCGTGCGTTGGGTACGCAGATTTCGGGCTGCGGCGTTGATGCGGTAGCCCAGACGCTGAGCAGCCTCAGCAATCTTTGTCCGTAACTCCGGGCGAACGAGGTCGCTATTGCGCAACGCGCGTGACGCCGTGATTTTGGATACACCGGCTGCTATGGCAACAGTTTCCAGGGTAGGGCGTTTTTGCAGCTCGCCGACTTTATCCATTATGATCAATACCCATTCAACCTAGCATAGCGCTGGAGTAATTGGCCAGTCAAGTTGTAAGAGGCGGCGATGGCGGGCTCGGTGATAGGGCGAATCATGAAACCGTGTGACAGCCCGAGCAGACGCTGGACCGTTGTTTCGACGCCAGCCTTAGCTAGTGCTAAAGCGTAGAATTCGCCGTCGTCGCGTAACGGATCACATTCGGCAGTAAGAATAATCGCCGGTGCCAATGCTGCATGAGACGATGCGAGATAAGGGGACACGTATGGATTCTCGATTTCTTCGGGTTTCGTCAAGTAAAGGTGTCGGAGCACAGACAATGCGTCGAGCGTTATTTCAGCAACTTGAACCTCACGCCAGGACGGTGCTACCCCGCGCAAGTCGGTCGCGGGGTGAATCAACAACTGAAAGAGTGGCTGTGATTCACTGCGGCTGGCTCTACGCAACGTTACTGCAGCCGCCAGATTGCCGCCGGCGCTCTCCCCGCCAATTGCGATGCGGGCCGGATCGCATCCGAGAGTTCGAGCGTTCGCTACCGCCCAACTGAACGCTTTATCGCAATCATCAAGGCCAGCTGGAAAGGGATGCTCCGGCGCAAGACGGTATTCCACCGCCAACACTGGATAACCCGCACTGAAAGCAAGCCAGGCGCAGACGGCATCATGGGTATCAAGATCGCCTTGAATCCAGCCTCCACCATGAAGGAATACAAGAAGCGGGCCCGCTACAGACACGTTTGGTTTGTAGAGCCGTAACCGAATATCGTCGACATTAAAATCTTGGCGGGATACGTCTTCGGGTTGTGGCAAGGCTTTGGTTAATGCTCGTAGCGATTCGCGTATTTGTTCTAGTCCTTTTGGACCAGGCAATGGCGTTGTCACAGACGAGTCTTGTTTCAAATCCGGTTCAAGCACTCGATCGTTAGACATACTTATTCACTTTCACGGTTGATGTTATCGATGTCATCCTATAATGATATCGATGTCATTGCAAGATGGTCTGGGGAGGGGCGGAAATGTTGAGAGTAGAAGTGGGTGAAGAAGTACCGGGCAAGGGAGGCGAAGCGACAAACGGATCGATTGCTTTACCGGGCTTGGCTTGGAGAGTTTCGGTGCTTTATGTAGCGCTTTACCTCCATTACGGGTTTTTCAATCTCATCAATCTGTGGCTGCATGAGACCGGATCTCAACCCAGCGAAATCGCTCTTCTGACGGCCCTGCCACTGATATTGCGGCTGATTACGGTTGCGCCTTTTGCTGCGTGGTGCGGCCGCCGTGGCTTGGTTCGCGATGCCATAGGCGCAACGGCGCTTATAGCAGCAATGGTGGCGCTATCTTTTCCGCTGATGACAAGTGATGTCACGCGACTATTGGTATTTTTAGTTTTCGCAGTCGCTTGGGACCAAATACCGGTATTGGTCGATGCTTACGCGGTAATGGCGGTGCGTAGCCAAAAACTAGATTTTGGCCGGCTGCGGGTATGGGGCTCGATTGCGGTCGTGATCTCTGGTCTCGTCGCTGGAAAGCTGATCGACTGGCTTGGCATTCTTAGCCTTCCGATGCTTGCGGGCGCGTTTCTTATGCTGACGGTGGTTGTGACGCCCTTCTTGCCTCGTGATCGGGCTTTAATGCACGAGCCAGCGAATATAGGCGGCGGGTGGCGAAATTTATTTAGTGACCGGCCGCTTATAGCAAGCATGGCGGCAGCGTCCCTGATACTTGGCAGCTCCGGCGTGTTTATGAGTTTCAGTGCGATACAATGGCAAGGTCAGGGCCTATCCGCGTTTACCATTGGCATCCTGAACGGCGTCGCGGTAGCCTCCGAAATTGTTGCCTTTGCCCTCGGTGCAAAGCTTCTTGGCAAACGAGATCCCAGAGTTCTAATTGCGGTCGCTGCAGTCGCGGCGGGTTTACGCTGGGCGATCATGGCGACCACACCTGGAATACCCCTTCTCATTTTCGCTCAGCTGCTGCAAAGTATTTCTGCCGCAGGCGCACTTCTCGCGCCGGTGATGCTTATTGCGGCTCGGGTACCAAATCGCCTTGCTTCTAACGCACAAGGTTTCTTTGCCGTAGTGTTAGGCGCGATTGCAGCTGCAGTAATTCTTTTATCCGGGTTTTTGTGGAGTCTCGGACCATCATGGGCATACCTCTTCATGACCGCCATTGCCCTGCTCGCATTACCAGTCCTTACATTCTGGCGACACGGCACACCCGTAGCCGATCTCACCTGAAATGCGAAGGGCGGCTGTTGACCAAAACAGCGTAAACCTGAGCTCGTCAACAGCGGCCGATCCTGCCAAGATGGAGGCCTTCTCATGCATTCCTACGGTGGGCAATTCTGCGAGGCGCGGGTCAGTGAAATCACTGGAGAGGTGCGGATTTCGCGATTTCTCGGCTCGTTCGATGCCGGGCGCATCCTCAACGCCAAGACGGCCACGAGTCAGTTCAAGGGCGCCATCATCAGGGTATGGGCCTGGCTCTCACCGAGGAAACGAATTTAGACGAGCGTAATGGTAGGACAATGACAGCATCATTGGCCGACTATCACATTGTCCTGTGTCCAACTTTGCACAACAGATAGATGTTTTCAAATTCTCGGCGTCTCTCTTCGTTTGTATTCCATTGATCGTCTCGATTAGCGTTATGTTTGGTGGGCGGGAGCGACGTCCTGTCCGATTGCCCAGAGAAACGCTGCCATTTCACGCGCGATCGCGGTCACTGCGACGGTCTTAATCTTCCCAGCCATGGTTAGTTTGCGGTAGCGCGCGCAAAGCCGAACCTGCCCTTTCCAGGCATCTCGCGCACCTTTTCCGGCAGGCCTTCCAACCACCTCGATCCTCGTGGGGGCGGAACAAGAACTGTTCCGGCAGACACGCTAAGACCGAGCGAAGCACGAACGCACGTAATTGATCTGTAGACGACGCTGGTTGAAGGCATGCGGCCGATGACGACCAATTTACCCTTGGGTTCGGTGTGCGCGCCAAGGGAGAACGCAAACGGGGAGAAGACAGCTCACCGAGGCTGACGCTGCCGAGTGTTGCCATAAGCATCTGGAAAGGTTGCGAAACTTCGATAAAGGGGGTGGGTCATGGCGCCCGTTGCGACCCTGTTCGTTTATTTGTAGAAACAAACGGTTGCGGTTCATTGGTCCGGGGTAACATTGAGATCGCTTCCACAAAGGGCAGCAACGATCCGGCAGCATACTTTGAGCTTACCGACCAATCAGCAGGCATTCGGAAATGTCCTGACTTCTCAACTCCGCAATGCGCGTACCATCGGATGGAGGATCCGACGGCTTCGCGGGAGGATATCATCGATATTGCCCGGTCGCTGGTCAGATCAACAAAGCGCGCTGCCACGGAGCTTAACAAGGAAGGCGGTTCGATTTGGTTCAAGCCGCTAACAGACGTGCTTCTTCACATGTTTGCCATTCCTATGAGCCTCTCAACAAGATCTGTTTGCGCGCGCCTGTTAGCGGACTTTCCGATCATCAGATATGCATGGGCAAGCGGCGGCGGCAGTCTGGAGTCAGAAATGTCAGTGCCGCAAATTCTGCAAACATCGGCCGTCACAAGCGATATGCCGACGCCCGAGCGCAAAGACCTCTCAAAGGACGTCCATGATGTGCTGTCCATCACGACCTTGTAGGGCACATTGTGTGCGTCCAGCATGTCGAGCGCATATCGCCGGTAGACACAGGGCTCTGGAAAAAAGACAAGCGGCAGCGGTCCGGTTCCGAGCTTGTAAGCCGGCCCGCCGGCCCAGGTCAACTGGTCCGACCACAGAATGTGCTCGGTTTCCGGCGTTTCAGAGAGATCGCGAACAATGGCCATCTCGATGTTGCCATCCTTGACCCGTTGCGCGAGCTTTACCGACGATTCTGTTTTGAACTCGACGGCGACGTCCGGGAAGGCGTGGTTGAATTCATTGATCGCGCTCATGATCGAAGGCCTGAAGCAGTCGTTGACGATGCCGATCGAAATCGGTCTCGTGGTTCGCCTTGGCCTGAAATACAGATCGATTTCGTCGAGGACGTGGACGATCTTGTTGGCCTGCAAATGAAAATATTCGCCGGCGGCCGTCTTCTCCATCATATTGCTCTTCCGGTCGAAGAGCTTGCAGTCGAGCTCGGCTTCGAGCCTCTGGATTTGATGGCTGAGGGTGGATTGCGTGCTGTTGAGCCGGGTCGCCGCGCGCGTGACGTTTCCTTCGTTGGCAATTTCCAGGAAGCTGCGGACCATGGTAGTCGATATGTTGAAACGCCTCATGCAGTTATCCTGATGATCCTTTGAGATTGCATCCACGCGGCTGGCGGCCGGCCTGCGATCATTGCAATATATGACAGCTTCAGGTCCTGTCAAAATCCAGTGGCGAAACGCTCAGGTGCGACGTCGCGAGCGCGGGTCGATGGCGTCTCGCAACGCTTCGCCGCACAAAGTGAAGCCCAGCGTGGCAATCGCCAGTATCAGGCACGACGCGATCACCGGCACGTACCCTTTCGACATGTTCTGGTAGGCATCCTGCAGCAAGCTGCCCCACCTGGCGAGCGGCGGCCGAATGCCCAGGCCGAGGAACGAGAGGCCCGCTTCCAGCGCGATGACGACCGGCACTTCCATGGCCGCCAGGACGATAAGAGGGGCAACCACATTGGGGATCACATGGAAGGCAAGGATTCTCGACTTCGATGCACCGATAACCAGTTCAGCTTCGATGCGCCCGGTCGGTTTCGGTTTACTTTGCGCGTGGATAACACCGATCATTTGGTATGGATTGATTGGGTGCCGAAAAAAGCGTAAATATTGGCTCACCTCGCCTGGGCTGAGCAAGATAAAATCCAAAGAAAATGAGAAGATCTCGCTAACCCGCCGGTTGAATCAACTTCAACCCATCCGCATCATCACAACTGACTTGAAGCACACATATGTCAACGGAGATTTCTATGTGCTCGATTTGGACCTCGCGAATGCTCGCGGCGCGGGAGGGCTTGTGCTAGACTTGCTAACTGCGGTCCCTGGTCTAAATGCCATAGCTTCTGAGAAGGGCGAAATCCGCAACGGGCATTTCAATGACTGGAATGGTGGATCCCTGTTCAGTTTCATCGACAAGGCTCTCAATCCGGGTAGGGGGCCAGCAGTTCTCGGAGAACCTTTTCCAGATTTGGTGTGCGATGACCTTCAACATGAAGTTGGAGATTTCATCGGGGTTGACGAACGACCAAAAAGCCCACGAGTCGCGCTGATCGTGGCAAAATGGAAGCAGGGCAATCCGGGTGTGTCGGCGTCGGCCTTTTACGACGTTTGTGCGCAAGGCGTGGAGAACCTTGCCTACATGAAAAGCGATGGTAATTCGTTACCTGGGTCTCAGACAAGGTTCGATGGGAACTGGCGACTGAGTGCGAATGGCCTGACACAGACCATCAATCGACGTCGGCACGGGCGCTCTTCAAAGGTTTTCCGTACAGCGTTTCAGCGAATGCGAACTGCGCCATCCACGGAGCGCTTCATCTGGTTGGTATGTGCGGGCGGCATGCTCTCGTTGGAAAAACTGAAGACAGAGTTTGCAAAGCCTCACCCTGAGCCGCACGTGATTCAATTCTACCATTTGGTTATGTCGACGTATTCGGCTTGCCAATCCGTTGGGGTGCAGCTCAAGATATTTTGTGCTGAGTAAGCTACCTCTATAGCGGAGACTTCACCAGGCGATTGCTCAGATCTCAATACCTTAGTGGCGCCGAGGCGACAGGGACGGTTCGAATACGCTCAAGAGATTCCATGTTTTTTGGCCACTTCAGAATTGATACGATCTGTTCAACGGCCTTGCTCAAGTATGAGCTTGAACCAACGCCCATAGTCATCAGCACGCTGCTCAACCTCGTTCCCTTGGCGTTCAACTTCCGCTATGATTTTTTGAAACTGCGCATCTGGAAGCTTGTCGAGCCGAAGTACTATAGCCTCCGCGGCCTCTTCGCGACGCTTCGGGAAAGCGTCCTTGATTCCAATGGCGAAATAAAGGTCACGCATATCACTCGTGGTTGGTGCCACGATCCGTCGTTTCATTGCCTGGAGAAGGGGCTCTAGGTACTTGGAGCGTTCAGTCGAGAAATTGATCGAGATAGTAGTTGGTTTGTTCGATGCCTGCTTAGCCAAATTTTTCTGTCTCGAATTCTGCTTCGGGCGCGGCGGGGTATACACTGAAGCAAGGTCACGAACAGCTTCCGCAATTTTGCCCCGCCCGCCGTTTTCCAGCTCCTTGATCACAGGTGACCAGTCCGTCAAACTGTATTTTACAAACAGAGTCGCGATTTCCTTTATCAAGGCTTGGCTCTTAGCAGTCATAATCCGATCCTCGTCAAAATTTCCCCACCCACCTCACCAAGTTCCTCTTTCCGAGTCGTTCTAGCATTATCCGTGAGAAAGATCGGCTTGCCTTGGCGAGCACCCGCCGGATAGCTGTCAGAGTGACTAAGGAAGTGACGAAAAAGAGGTAGGTCATTGAGAGCGGCTTGGTCGCGCACGAATTTTCGCGCACGCTTGTGCTCGGCTAGATCCCTAACATCATTGAAAAGAATGCCTGCAACAGACGGCTGATTCTCTCGTGGATGGGTTTTTTCAAACTCCTTAAGAGACTTCAACAACAGCGGTACCCCAATTGCCGAAAGGAACTCGGGTCGGACGGGCACGATAATTTGAGAGGCCGCAAGATATGTCGCCGTTGAAAGAATCGATTCAGTGGGCGCACAATCGATAAGGATGAGATCATAACGTTCCCGGACAGAATCTAATGCGTCACGCAAAACATGAGCGCGCTCAAGCGCCAAACGCATACTCCATGCTAGATCAAGGCTCGCTGGAGCTAGATGCAAACAAGACCCATCTTCCCATTCCTTGACTTCGTGGATCAAAGCCTGAAATTCACCAGACGCTATTCCTTCGGGATGGAAAAGCTTCTCAATAGTGGGAGCCTCACTCTCAACCAACTCTTCGTATTTTTCGACCCCAAGTATGTATTGGCTTAGATTGAATTGCGGATCGAGATCGACCAACAAGACACGCAAGTTGCGCTGGAATGCCGAATACCAACCGAGGTTAGCGGCGACAGTGGACTTTCCCACACCGCCTTTCATATTCATTACAGCAGCGACTATCGCTAAACGACGGTCCGACGGGGTATCGCCGGCTTCCTCGTTGATGCGGACCTCAATTCCTTCGCTTTCAGCCCAGTGAAGTATGGCTTCGCGCACCCATACAGGCCCGCTACGCAAAGTGGCAGCAGGTTCCGGGAATGTACCCTTCCTCGTGCGCCAGTTCGCGACTACTTGTTTTGAAACACCGAGCATCTCGGCGATTTCGGCCACACCTACTAAATCCACAGTTCACCCCACGCGCCTCACGTTGTAAACAAAATATGGAAAAATGCATATGCCGTCAACAGTCCTGTTGACAGGGGTCACAAATTGATATCTTGTGACGATGCGTAAACGGAGAGGTCTGAGAAGGTCTAGCTGATTTTCGTGGGGTGGCCCCGGGAGAGGCGTACCTGTCCCGGGGTCCAGAGTGCTAACTTTTGAAGTCAGCTGCTAATGCTGCTGTTATGGGCTTGCCATGGCCGAATGTCAAGAATCCTTCGACTATGATGCTGATCTCGTCGAGAGTTTAGGATTGGGTCTCTCGAAAGCTCGTTTCCAAAGGTATGTGGCGGAGTGCCACGGTGACTCTGAAAGGGCGATACACCTCTACCTCTGGAACGCTCGGCTAGCGAAGGCTTTTCTGTTCCCGCTGCAAATCTGCGAGGTCGTAAGCCGTAACACGATCCACTCGGCCTTCTCGACACGTTGGGGCGCAGACTGGGTTGTTGAGCCGCCCTTTGCTCTTAATGGTTTTTCCCGGGATTCTCATACCCGAACGGTTTCCCGAGTTCATCGAAATGCCGAAGCCAATAGGCTGGTTTGCCCCACCGCTGACGACATCGTCGCAGCTCTCACTTTCGACTTTTGGTCAAATCTGTTTCGTCAAGATTATGATCCAATTCTGTGGAGAGATGGCACTCTCTTGTCCGCCATTTTCCCCGAATTGCCAGAAGGACATAGCCGGAGAGAAGTCCAGCGTCTTATGGCGTCGGTGAATCAGCTTCGAAACCGCATAGCTCATCATGAGCCGATTTATAATCGCCAAGACCACGGCGCGAAGCTCAGTGAGATTCTTACTTTGATTGGATATGTCAGTCGGCCACTTCGGGAATGGACCAGGCAACATAGCACAGTGATGCTTACGTCAAAAACACCGCCAAACGCCCACTCCACAATACCAGGCCGTCCCTTGGCCCAGTCTAATTTGCGGAAGCCGCCGATATTTGAACCTACCGCAAAGCTCGTTGATGCTGTTCGGGTTATCGCCTCTTCAAAACCTGCCGTAGCTCTCGTGAGCGACCCAAGCAGTGATTGTGGCTTTTGTGCCGTAACCGCTCTTACCATAACCGCGTTTACGGCAGCGAGATTAGATGCCGCCGGTGGTCTCTTTGACTTCGGTGAACATACACTTCGAGATGTCATCGCACAAAACAGCGTTACGGTTGGTATGATAGATTACCGCAGTACCACAGGCGATGCGATGTCTAGGTTCTATCCGAAGAAAGGCCAAATCAGAGTAGACCTGTTAGCGGTTCAATCTAATGGTGAGATCATTGGTCTGCTCCAGCGTCCCGACACCCGTTTTTAAGAAAAGCTAGCTCCAGATTTCTTAAAAGTGAGGAAAAATTGAAAATTGTGAAATTCCAAATATTTAGCCGATATCCGGTTTGGAATCTGGTTCATATCCGTTCAAGGCGTAGCATTTTTGACTTCAGATCGTTGTTGTAATCCGCTCAAAACCATTGCGCCGATATTCCCCGGTATACCGGCTGAAGCCAATGTCTACGGATGTCGCGCGGCGGTGGATTTCAGCCTCGTCGATTCAAATATCGCATTAGCGCGCTCCCACTCGGCATGCGTAGCCTGATAGGCCAGCATTCTCTCACGAATGTCGGCTTTCGCGTCAGGCGTTTTGCAGCCTTGGCATTGCGGCGGTTTTGCACCAGGGCGTCGAGAACAAAACCATACTGATCGACAGCCCGCCACAGCCAGTGCTTATTTCCCTGGATGGTGATTACGACCTCGTGCAGATGCCACTTGTCGCCGAGCCTGGCGACTGATCGCCTCCAATTTCATTGGCGAAATGCCTGCCGAATTTCTCCGCTCAAAGTCTCACGGTCTGGTGAGACACTATGATGCCGCGTTCGGCCAACAGATCTTCGACCACTGCATGGGCGATGTCGTCAGCTGGAAATCGGTGACGGCGATAGAGAGGATCACGAGCTAATCTGGTCAGGACGCCAGATCCCACATTTCGATGGCTGCTTGGTTACTTTGCCTTCTTACGGCCGCCGCTTGAAGGTGTGCTCGTCGGCGGGAAAGGCCCGGGACCGTACCTCGCATGCATAGTTTGCAGCAGCCACATTGATCCTCCTGCCCAACTCCTCATAGCGTTTTACAAAACGTGGGGTGCAATCGCTGAACAAGCCAAACATATCGTCGGAAACCAGGATCTGACCGTCACATGCAACGGAAGCACCAATCCCGATCGTTGGAACGGGAAGTATAGATGTCACTTCACGTGCGGTAGCCTCGACTACACCTTCTAAGACCACAGCGAATGCACCCGCATTGCCGATCGCCTCGGCGTCGCCCTTTATTTTCTCGATCTCTGCTTCGGAATGACCAACAGAGCGGTAGCCTCCTGCAGCACTAACCCGCTGAGGCATCAAACCGACATGGCCAAGCACGGGAATTCCACGCTCGACCAAGAACGAAACGATTTCCGCCAGTTCTCTGCCCCCCTCGAGTTTAACGGCGTCGCAACCTGTTTCCTGAAGGATCCGGGCAGCATTCTTGAAGGCAACTTTCTTCCCACCCTGGTAAGTGCCAAAGGGCATATCTACCACTACGCAGGAGTTGGTTGCGCCACGCATCACTGCTTTGCCATGGGCGACCATCATGTCGAGCGTGACAGGAAGAGTACTCTCCATACCGTAAAGCACCATCCCGACGGAATCGCCCACAAGCAGAAGATTGCAATGCTGGTCTAGGAGGCGCGCCATCGGCGTTGTGTATGCGGTCAGGCAGACGATGGGAGGGCCACCCTTCATCGCCCGGATCCGGGGGGGGGTAAGCCGCTTGGTCTTATTAGGTACACTCATTACAAGTCTCCTTCTCTCGCGAGGTTATGGGGGTCACAGGAACTTGCCAAGATCGCCCTTACATGTTCGGGTAATTCGGACCGTCGCCCCCTTGCGGCACCGTCCAGGTGATGTTCTGGCTTGGCTCCTTGATGTCACAGGTTTTGCAGTGCACGCAGTTCTGAAAGTTGACGACAAATCTCGGTGCTGCCCTATCGTCCGGGATGTATTCATACACGCCGGCGGGGCAGTAGCGCTGCGACGGGCCGTTGTAGAGGTCATAATCCACCCTGATCGCCAATTGCGGATCGCCAAGGCGCAGATGCGCTGGCTGGTTCTCTTCGTGGTTGGTCGCCGCAAACGAGACGTTGGTCAGCCGGTCGAAGGAAAGGACACCGTCGGCCTTGGGGTATTCGAGCTTCGGGAAATCTGCGGACCTGCCGGTTGCTTGCGCGTCAGTTCCGGCATGCTTGATTGTGCCGAGAGGTGAGACACCGAAGAGATTCTCCATCCACATATCGAACGCGCCGATGGCCAGCCCGGCCGCAAGCCCCAGCTTTGACCAGAGCGGTTTGACGTTGCGCACCCGTTTGAGATCCTTGCCCACGGCGCCTTGGCGCAGTTCGCTATCGTAGCCATCGAGCACATCGCCGGCCCGGCCCGCCTTTAGCGCGCTGACGACATGTTCCGCCGCCGCCTTCCCCGAGAGCATGGCGTTGTGGTTGCCCTTAATCCGCGGAACGTTTACGAGGCCAACCGAACAGCCGAGCAAGGCCCCTCCGGGGAAAGCCGCTTTTGGCATTGACTGATATCCACCCTCTGAAATCGCGCGCGCGCCATATGCAAGACGCTTGCCGCCCTTCAAGAGGTCCGCGACCATGGGATGATGCTTCATCCGCTGGAATTCCATGTAGGGGAAGAGGTGCGGGTTCTTGTAGTCCAGATGAACCACGAAGCCGATGAACACCTGGTTGTTTTCGGCATGGTAGATGAAGCCGCCCCCGCCGGCATTGCCACCCAGAGGCCAACCCATCGTGTGGACGACCGTTCCTTCGCGATGCTTTTCCGGGTCAATCTCCCAGATCTCCTTCATCCCGAGGCCAAACTTTTGCGGTTGGCGCCCGGCGGACAGGTCGTATCTGGCGATGACTTCTTTCGTCAGTGAGCCCCGCGCGCCTTCAGCGAAAAGGACATATTTGCCATGCAACTCCATGCCCGGCTCATAAGCGTGGGTCGCCAGCCCGTCGCGACCCTTGCCGAATTCACCGGCAACGACACCTTTGATCTCGCCGCTCTCTCCGAAGACCAGTTCGGAGCAGGACATCCCTGTAAAGATCTCGACGCCTGCCTCCTCGGCCTGTTCGGCCATCCAGCGGCAAACGTTGCCCATGGAGACAATGTAGTTGCCATGGTTCTTCATTAACGGAGGCATCGGCCAGTTGGGAATTCGCAGCTGACCAGACGGGCCTAGTACATAGAAATCGTCCTTCGAAACGCGAGTGTTCAGCGGAGCGCGCTTTTCCTTCCAATCGGGAATCAAGGCATTCAGGCCAACCGGATCGAGAACTGCACCCGACAAGACGTGTGCTCCGACTTCGGAACCTTTCTCCAGAACAACAACGCTGATATCAGGGTCTAGTTGTTTGATGCGGATCGCGGCAGAGAGTCCGGCCGGTCCGGCTCCGACGATCACCACGTCATATTGCACAGAGTCGCGCTCTATTGCCATCATTGTGAACCTTTGCGCTTTCTGTTCATTCTGCATTAGCTCCTGCTGCTTTGCTCGATCTTCGACGGTGGCCAAGTCCGGATCTCGATGACGGGAGGCGGTATCTGCCCGCAGCCGCCGAGACATTGCACATTGTCCGTTCCCCCAATTCTAGAATTCGATCAGCAAATCCTTGGCGTCAATCTGGATGCCAGCCGTCACGTGGACGGCCTTCACGACACCAGTGCGATCAGCGTGGATCCCTGTCTCCATCTTCATCGCTTCAATGGTCAGCAGAAGATCGCCTTCTTGAACGCTCGCGCCGGCAAAAACGGCAAGTGAGGCGACGGCACCCGGCATTGGTGCGGCCACGTGGTTAGGGTTTTGCGGGTCGGCTTTTGGCCGGGTGGTTGTCGCGCCAGCCGCTCCGCGATGCGGAACACGGACGACGCGGGGCTGGCCGTTCAGTTCGAAGAAGACCCGGACATTGCCGTCGTCCTGAGTGTCTCCCACTGTAACCAGGCGGATCTCCAGCGTCTTGCCGGTGTCGATCTCCGCGGTGATCTCCTCTTCCGGTTTCATGCCGTAGAAATACGTCATTGTCGGCAGACAGCGAACCGGCCCGTAAACCGCATGGCGCCGGGCGTAATCGGCAAACACCTTCGGATACATGAGGTAGCCGTTCAGATCCTCGTCATCGATCTCGATACCGCCGGCAGCATCGCTGGCCTCCTTGCGCTTGTCTTCCAGATCGATTGGCTCCAGGTGCTTGCCGGGACGCTCTGTATTCGGCTTCTTGCCCTTGAGAACCTTCTCGACGATGGCCTGGGGGAAGCCGCCGGGTGGCTGGCCCAGATTACCGAGCATCATGTCGATCACCGAGTCGGGGAATGACACCTCCTTTTTCGGATGCTCGACGTCCGCGCGGGTCAGTCCTTGGCTGACCATCATCAATGCCATGTCGCCCACCACCTTGGACGAGGGCGTGACCTTCACGATGTCGCCGAACATTTGGTTCACGTCCGCATAGGCCAGCGCCACCTGGTGCCAGCGTTCCTCGAGCCCCATGGAACGCGCCTGCGCTTTGAGGTTGGCGAACTGGCCGCCCGGCATCTCATGCAGGTAGACCTCTGACGCCGGGGCTTGCATGCCACTCTCGAAAGCGGCGTACTGGCCGCGCACGGCTCCCCAGTAATCGGAGATTTCCCGCACCTTGGTAATGTCGATGGAGGACGCGCGAGCGCCGTGCTTCAGCGCTTCCAGCACCGACCCGAAGGTCGGCTGGGAGGTGTTGCCCGACACCGCGTCCATTGCGACGTCGACACAGTCGACGCCGGCCTGCGCGGCCATCAGGATGGTGGAGATAGCGGCGCCGGAGGTATCGTGGGTATGAAAGTGGATCGGTAGGTCCACCGCATCCTTGAGCGCGGGGAACAGCACCTCGGCTACCGCGGCGGTCATTACACCCGCCATGTCCTTGATTCCCAAGACATGGATGCCTGTGGCTTCCAACTCCTTCGCCATGTTGACGTAGTACTTGATGTCGTACTTTGCCCGTGCCGGATCCAGCGCGTCGCCTGTGTAGCAGATTGTTCCTTCGCAGATCTTGCCCGACGCATGGACCGCGTCCATCGCGACGCGCATGTTTTCCACCCAGTTCAGCGAGTCGAAGACGCGGAAGACGTCCACACCCGTTTTGGCCGCCTGACGCACGAATTCCTGCACCACGTTGTCGGGGTAGTTGGTGTAGCCAACCCCGTTCGAGGCGCGCAGAAGCATCTGCGTCAGGATGTTCGGCATCTTCTCGCGGATGTCGCGCAGGCGCTGCCAGGGGCATTCCTGCAGAAAGCGGTAAGCCACGTCGAAGGTTGCTCCGCCCCAGCATTCGACGGAGAAGAGGCCGGAGAGGTTCTGTGCATAGGCGGGTGCAATATTGATCATGTCCAGCGACCGCATCCGCGTTGCCAGCAGAGATTGGTGTCCGTCGCGCATCGTGGTGTCGGTAAAAAGAAGCTCCTTGCGGTCCTTCATCCATCTCGCCACCGCTTTCGGCCCCTCCCTTTCCAGCAGAGTGCGGGTGCCGTCGGGCACTGCTCCCGAGTTTTGCGGGATGCGCGGAGGTTTCAGTTCCGGGTCGGGCATCTGTCGGCCTTGCACCTCCGGATGGCCGTTCACGGTGATGTCTGCGATATACTTCAGCACCTTGGTGCCCCTGTCCTGGCGCGGCTTGAAGTCGAAGAGCTCCGGCGTCGTGTCGATAAACGTCGTCGTGTATTGGTTCGCCAGGAAGGTCGGGTGCTTCAGCAGGTTGATGACGAAGTCGATGTTGGTGCTGACGCCGCGGATCCGGAATTCGCGCAGGGCTCGGTCCATCCGACGGATCGCCTGTTCCGGTGTCGGCGCCTTGGCCGTGACCTTGACGAGCAGAGAGTCATAGTGACGCGTGACGACCCCGCCGGCATAGGCTGTGCCGCCGTCCAGTCGAATACCCATCCCGGTGGCCGACCGATAGGCCGTCAGACGGCCATAGTCAGGGATGAAGTTGTTGGTTGGATCCTCCGTGGTGATCCGGGTCTGTATGGCATGACCGCTCAGTTTAATGGCATCCTGGCTGTCTTTGCCGGTCGCCTCCGAAAGGCTCTTGCCCTCGGCGATCATGATCTGCGCCTGCACGATATCGATGCCGGTGATCTCTTCGGTTACGGTGTGTTCCACCTGCACGCGCGGGTTCACCTCGATGAAGTAGAAGCTGCCCGTTTCCATATCCATCAGAAACTCGACGGTGCCGGCGCACTCGTAGTTCACATGGGCGCAAACCTTGCGGCCCAGTTCGCACAGCTCCTCGCGCTGCGCCTGCGAAAGATAGGGGGCGGGGGCACGTTCCACGACCTTCTGGTTCCGTCGTTGGACGGAGCAGTCGCGTTCGTAGAGGTGGTAGATGTTGCCCATCTTGTCCCCAAGGATCTGAACCTCCACATGGCGGGCGCGAGTGATCATCTTCTCGAGGTAACCCTCGCCGTTACCGAAGGCGGCCTCGGCCTCGCGCCGACCCGCCAGCACTTTTTCCTTCAGTTCCTTGGCGTTTTCGATCGCGCGCATGCCGCGTCCGCCGCCGCCCCAGGACGCCTTGAGCATCAGCGGATAGCCGATCTCCTCGGCTTCCTTGGTGATGACGTCGAAATCAGCACCCAGAACCTCGGTTGCTGGGATGACTGGTACACCCGCCGCAACTGCCACCTTGCGGGCGCTGGCCTTGTCACCGAGCGCTCGCATGGTTTCTGCTCTCGGGCCGATGAAGGTGATACCCGCCGCGTCGCAGGCATCGACGAAATCCGGGTTCTCGGACAACAGGCCATAGCCGGGATGGATCGCATCGGCGCCGGCCATCTTCGCCACACGGATGATCTCGGGGATGGACAGATAGGCTGCCACAGGTCCGAGCCCCTCGCCGATGCGATAGGCCTCGTCCGCCTTGAACCGGTGCAAGGAAAGCTTGTCCTGCTCGGCATAGACGGCGACGGTGCGCTTGCCCATCTCATCTGCCGCACGCATGATACGGATGGCGATCTCTCCCCGGTTCGCGATCAGTATTTTCCGAAAATCAGCCATATGCGGTTTCCTCAAACCTCGGAGTGCTGGCATGGGAGAGCGGATGCGCCCCGTCGATTCCATGCCTCAAAGTTTTCCAGTTAGATCCGGGATGGCTTCGAAGAGGTCCGCAACGAGGCCGTAGTCGACGATCTGGAAGATCGGGGCCTCTTCGTCCTTGTTGATCGCGACGATGACCTTGCTGTCCTTCATGCCCGCGAGGTGCTGGATCGCGCCGGAGATGCCCACGGCGACATAGAGCTCCGGCGCCACGACTTTGCCGGTCTGGCCGACCTGCAGATCGTTCGAGGCAAATCCGCTGTCGACGGCAGCGCGCGACGCGCCCACAGCGGCACCGAACTTGTCGGCCAACGCATCGATCAGTGCGAAGTTTTCTTTGGAGCCTACGCCACGTCCGCCGGAGACGACGATCTTGGCCGCGGTCAGTTCTGGCCGGTCGCTTTCGGCCAGCATGTCTCCGATCCATTCGGAGATACCGGGATTGTCGCCCGCGCCGATCGCCTGGACAGCGGCCGATCCGCCTCGACCTGCAGCATTGAAGCTTGACGTGCGGAAGGTAATGACTTTAGTCGCGTCTTTCGACCTGACGGTCTGGGTCGCGTTGCCGGCATAGATCGGGCGCTCGAAAGTCTCGGCGTCGATCACAGCGATCACATCCGTCAACACCATGACATCCAGCAGTGCCGCAACACGCGGCAGGATGTTCTTGGCGTCAGTCGTCGCCGGGGCGACGATATGCGAATAATCTCTCGCCAGCGAGGCGAGCAGCGCCGATACGGGCTCAGCAAGGCGATGATCGTAGAGCGCATCCTCGGCGACAAGAACCCTGGCCACGCCGTCGATCTTGGCGGCTTCGGCGGCCGCGTCGTTCGCTTTCGCACCAACAGCCAGCACCGTGACCTCGCCCAGAGCCTTGGCCGCACTGACCGTTTTGGCAGTGGCGTCGAATGCCAGGGCGCCATCGTTGATTTCGGCAAGAAGCAGAACGGCCATCACACAAGTCCCCTCTCTTTGAGTTTCGCAATGAGCTCGTCGACCGAGCCCACAATTTCACCCGCTTGACGCACTGAAGGCTCGGACGTTCTCACTACTTCGAGGCGGGGTGCTAAATCGACGCCGTAGTCTGCGGCGTTTTTCTCATCGAGCGGCTTTTTCTTGGCCTTCATGATGTTGGGAAGGGATGCATATCGCGGCTCGTTCAGACGCAAGTCGGCGGTCACGATCGCGGGAAGCTTGACCTTGACGGTTTGCAAGCCGCCATCGACCTCGCGGGCGACGACCGCGCTGTCACCGACCACGTCCAGCGTGCTGGCAAAGGTACCCTGGCTCCAGCCTAGAAGTGCGGCCAGCATCTGGCCGGTCGCGTTCATATCGTTGTCGATCGCCTGTTTACCGGTGATGACAAGCCCGGGCCGCTCCTCGTCGATCACGGCCTTCAGAACTTTGGCAACGGCCAGCGGTTCGATATCCTGATGGACATCATCGGCTGCGACGATCAGGATCGCGCGGTCCGCGCCCATGGCGAGCGCGGTGCGCAGCGTCTCCTGGGCCTGCTTGACACCGATCGATACCACCACCACCTCATCGGCCTTGCCTTTTTCCTTCAGGCGAATGGCTTCTTCCACCGCGATCTCGTCGAAGGGGTTCATCGACATTTTCGTATTGGCCAGATCGACACCGCTCCCATCCGCTTTCACGCGAACCTTCACGCTGTAGTCGATCACACGTTTCACAGGTACGAGTACCTTCATTTGCGTGGGTCTCCTCTGATTGTCCCGGGGGCGGGACTGACCTGATGCCCAGGGAACTGGGCGAGCGTCGTTATTGCTGTCTTGCAGCCGCAAGGATGCTGAGCGCTTTGGCGCGCACAGGGGCGTCCACCATCTCCCCGTCCACCGCGACGGCGCCGTCACCAGCTGCAAGAACCCGGTTCGCCCAGGCGATCTCTTTCTCGTCGGGCGCGAAGGCCGTTCTGACGCTCTCCACCTGTTTGGGGTGAATGCAGAGCTTGCCGGTCATGCCGAGCGCGCGGGCGTGGGCCGCATCGTCGATCGGCAGGGCCGGGTCATCGAGCCTGGTCGTCACGCCGTCGATGGGAGCGGCGATCCCGGCCAGGCGTGACGCAAATACCAGTTCACTGCGCGCCGGAAGGAGTAGGGCGCGCTCATGCGACATTCCGAGATCGGCGCAATAATCCACCGAGCCGAAGACAAGGCGCCGGACGCCGGAAAGGGCGGCAATCGTCCGTGCGTCAGCCATGCCGCGAGCCGTCTCGACCAGGCCCAGCAGCGCAATGTCGCCAAGTGCTTTGGCAATGGCCGCCACCTGAACCGGGTTTTCGGCTTTAGGAAGCATCACGGCGGCGGGACGCAGTGCGATGACCGCACGCAAATCCGCATCATGCCAGGGCGTGCCAAGGGGATTGATGCGAACGAGCACGGGCAGGTCCGTGAAGCCGCATTCCAACGTGCCGCGGGCGGTGTCCTTGTCTGCGCTCGCAACGGCGTCTTCCAGATCGAGGATGACCGCATCCGGGCGGGACGCAGCCGCCTTGGCGAAGCGTTCGGGTCGGTTGGCCGGAACGAACAGGAGCGCACGCATGTCATCGAGAGTCACCATTCCGCGGTCCCCTCCATCCCCATCGGGCCGTTGTCTTGCGCGGTCCACAGCGTCATCGTGTTCCCACCGGAGGAGGCGTTCACGGTGAACGTGCCAGGCCCGAAAACCGGCGCGAGACTGCGGAACCTGAAGCTCTTTGGGGCGGCACCATGCCAGTCGGCTGCGTATTGACACAGCATGGTCGCCTGAAGCGGTCCGTGGACAACGAGACCAGGATAATGTTCTTCTTCACTCGAATAAGGGGCGTCGTAGTGAATGCGGTGACTGTTGAAGGTCAGTGCAGAATAGCGGAACAGAAACGGCGCAGTCGCGGCGACCTGCGCCGATCTCATGCCCACCGGAGCTTTTTCCATGGACCTGGCTGTTGTTCCGGGGGCCGCCGCATCGCGGTAGACGATGTCCTGGCGTTCCGTCAGCACAGGCCGTCCGTCGCTCTCAATATTGTGGCGGACGGTGACAAAGCACAGAGTCCCCGTGCGGCCGTGCTTGACCGTCACATCCTCGACGACGGAACGCCGTGTTACGATCTCGCCAATTCGCAGCGGCGCAAGGAAGTCGATCGCTCCAGCTGCCCACATGCGGCGCGGCAGGGGAACGGGTGGAAGAAAACCGCCGCGAGCGGGATGACCATCCGTTCCCAGTTCCGCCGTCGGCACAATCGGCTGCGCGAGGCAAAAATGAAGGAGCAATGGCAAATGAGCCGCTTCGTCACGGGACGAGGGACGATTGAAAGTCGCGTTGAACCGATCGACCGATGTCTGTGTCAGCATTTCGCTGTTCTGGTCTTCGTGGCCGATCCAGCCTCTGAGATGGTCGAGGTCGAGCTCCATCATCAACCCTCCGCAGACAAAGGCTGCAGCATGGGCACTGACCCATAATTTTGCGTCCTGCCGCGCCAGACCGGCGCTGGCGCAGGATAGGAGACCGGACCGTTGGGAGTATCGACGGTAATCCGGCGAAGGTGGGGATGAGCAGAAAGACCAGCCATATCATTGACTGAGGCAAACGCTATGTCGGCCTGTTCCAGCGCCGAGAACGCCTCGCTTCCGGATCGAGTTGCAAAACCTGCGGCAACAGTCGCGTCGGTCTCGGCACGGTTTCTGACGCGCGCCGCATTGATTGAAAACCGCGGGTCGCCTCTTAGTTCGGGGCGAGCCAAAAAGATGTTGCAGAATTTCGCCCATTCCCGGTCGCTCTGGATCGCGATCAGGATCTGGCTGCCATCCTTGGCGGTAAACACCCCATAGGGCGCGATGGAGGGATGCGCCATTCCGACACGCTGCGGGGTCTTGCCTCCTTCATGGTTGAGAAGCGGCACGGTGAGCCAATCCGCGATGACGTCGAACATCGAGATCGAAATCGTCGCGCCTTTGCCGGTCATGGCGCGCAGCAGAAGTGCTTCCAAAACCGCGGAGTATGCGGTCGCGCCGGTCGCAATGTCCACGACCGAGAGGCCGACCCGCGCCGGTTCGTCGGGACCGCCGGTGATTGAACACAGGCCCGATTCCGCCTGGATCAGGAGGTCGTAAGCTTTGCGATCCACCATCGGGCCGTTTTCGCCGTAGCCGGTGATCGAGCAGACGATCAGGCGGGGAAACTCCGCCGCCAGCCGCTCGAAGGAAAAGCCGAGCCGAGCGAGCGCGCCGTATTTGAGGTTCTGGACCAAGACATCGGCATCGCCGAGCAGGCGGGTCAATTCGCTTCTGCCTTCCGAGGAGGCGAGGTCGAGAGTAACCGACGTCTTGCCGCGGTTAAGCCACACGAAGTAGCTCGACTGTCCCTTCGCAACGCCGTCATAGCCCCGGGCGAAATCGCCTTCGGGACGTTCGATCTTGGTGACATCGGCGCCGGCATCCGCCATGCGGACTGTCACGAACGGCGCCGCCACTGCCTGCTCGATTGCGATGACCTTTATTCCTTCAAGCGGACGCACCATCAGAACGACCTCGGCAGATGCAGAACATGTTCCGCGATGTAGGAGAGGATGAGGTTTGTGGAGATCGGCGCGACCTGATATAGCCGGGTCTCGCGGAATTTGCGCTCCACGTCGTATTCGGTAGCGAAACCAAAGCCTCCATGAAACTGCAGGCAGGCATTCGCCGCTTCCCACGAGGCCTTCGCCGCGAGATACTTCGCCATGTTGGCTTGAGCGCCGCAATCCAGGCCGGCATCATAACGCCGGCACGCATCAAACCGCATAAGGTTTGCCGCCTCCACTTCGATGAAGGCCTCGGCAATAGGGAACTGTACGCCCTGATTTTGGCCGATCGGCCGTCCGAATACCTCGCGCTCGGAGACGTATTTGCTGACGCGCTCGGTAAACCAATAACCGTCACCAATGCATTCTGCAGCGATCAGGACACGTTCGGCGTTGAGGCCGGTCAGAATATACTTGAACCCGCTTCCCTCTTCGCCGATCAGGTTTTCTTCGGGAATTTCGAGATTGTCGAAGAAGAGTTCGTTCGTCTCGTGGTTCACCATATTGGGGATAGGCTTGACGGTCATGCCGCTCTTCACCGCGTCCTTGATGTCGACGAGGAAGATTGACAAGCCCTGGGACTTCTTCGCGACGTCCGATAGCGGCGTCGTGCGGGCGAGAAGGATCATGAGATCCGAATGCTGCACACGGCTGATCCACACCTTCTGCCCGTTGATGACGTAACGGTCGCCCGTCTTGACGGCCGTGGTCCTTATCTTGGTCGTATCGGTGCCGGTGGTGGGTTCGGTCACGCCCATCGACTGCAAACGCAGCTCGCCGGCGGCGATCTTCGGCAGGTACCTTTGCCGCTGCTCTTCCGAACCGTGCCGGATCAACGTGTTCATGTTATACATCTGGCCATGGCAGGCTCCGGAATTGCCGCCGGAACGATTTATCTCCTCCATGATGACGGATGCCTCTGTCAGGCCGAGCCCCGAGCCGCCGTATTGTTCGGGGATCAACGCGGACATCCATCCCTCGCGCGTCAGGGCGTCGACAAAGGCCTCGGGATAGGCGCGCTCTTCGTCGATCTTTCTGTGATATTCGTCGGGGTATTGTGCGCACAACGCGCGGACACCGGCTCGAATCTCCTGATAGTCTTCGTTGATCGTCGTCGTCACTCGCGTTTCTCCGCATGGAATTTGCACGATGGTACGTTTCCACACGGTATCGTGCAAATATATGTTTACGATATCAACGATATCATTATTATATGGGTCGTCATTTCGAACGGAGAACGCCATGGATTTAAGGCAATTGCGATATTTTCAGACGATTGCCGAACTTGGTTCCATCTCGGCAGCCTCTCAGCAGCTCGGCATCGCGCAGCCAGCGCTGTCATTGCATGTCCGCAACATGGAGGAGCGTCTCGGCGTCAAGCTGCTGACCCGTGAGGCGCGGGGTGTTTCCCTGACGGAAGCCGGGGACCTTCTGGCACGGCGTTCGAGAATGCTGCTGGACGAGATCACGCGCCTCGAAGATGATATACGCAACCTGGGTTCTTCCCCCACCGGCGATGTGCGGCTCGGACTGCCGGGCACGATCGGCGGAATCCTCTCCGTGCCGCTCGTCCTCGCGGTCAAGGAGCATTTTTCCGGCATCCGTTTGACTATCGGAGAAGCGATGAGCGGCTTCGTGCTGGACTGGTTGCGGGAGGGACGGATCGACATCGCTGTCCTATACCTCCCCGCAGAAGACCAACGATTCCGATCGGATTTTCTGTTGAGTGAGGAGCTCGTTGTGATCGCGCCAAACGAGGCTGTCATGGAGGAGCCTTTCGAGCCTGTGCATCTGACCAGCCTGCCGCTCATTCTCCCGAGCGCGGCTCATGGGTTACGAACCCTGCTTGACGGTTGGGCCCAGCAACACGCGATCACGCTGAATGCCAAGGTCGAACTGGACTCCTACTCGAACATCAAGACGCTTGTGGAGCAAGGATACGGCTATTCGATTCTTCCCCTTCACGCCGTCGCCGGGAATGCCCGTGAAGGCCGCCTTCGAGTGTTGCATTTCAATGAGAACGAATTGCGCCGGAACGTATTTCTCGTTCGCGATACCAGCAGACCGTCCAGTCATGCGGGTGAAGCGATCATCAACCTCACCCACGAAATCGTGGGTGAGCTCGTCGAGTCGGGCATATGGGCTGGTGCGCGACAGGAGGGATAGGCGCTTTGGGCGAATGAATAGAAGAGGACCGGCAATGAGATCGTCTCAGATCTGTGCCGATGCAGGCAAACAAAACTTGTGTGCAGCCAATGCCTAAGAGGAGCCAGATGCAATTGTCGTCAGCGCGGCGGGGGCAGTCCAAAGAAATTGGAGCTGATCCAATCCGCGGAGCGCTTGAGATCATGCGCCAGGTTCTGGATTTGGGCGCGTGACTGCTGGCCTGCAATGGAGATCCCGCTCAGTCCGTAGCGCGCGCGGGCATGAGAATCGGTAACGACCGCCGCAGCGACCTCAAGGCCGTTGAAGAGGTTTCCGAAATCAAACGCGAAACCGTCCTTGCGGGCGGCGGAGACATCCGATCGATAGTCTTCAAAACCTGGAGAGGTTTGCCAGACCAATGTATCGAATATCCGACGCAGAGCGTCGTCGGAGACGTTCTGGAGCGCTGCATAGCAGCGCCCCACGGCACCGACATAGGCCGGGAGACGTGCACCCAAATTCATATCGACCCGTACTGTCTTCGATGACGACGCTCGGTTGCTCAGCACGATGCGTTCGTCGGCCGTGAAGTTCCAAAGGCAGATCAGGCTGTTATGTTTACGCGAGAGCTCTTCGATCTCCGGTGTCACGATATCCACGGGATTTGTCGACAGCAGCGGCACCGCCAAGCCGAGAAGACCAATACCCGGCGAGTAGGTTTTCGTGGCATCGTCGAAGGCAACAAGGCCTTCCTGGAGCAGCGTACCGAGAATGTTGAAGCTGGTGCTGACGCTGACACCCGTTGCCCGAGCGATCTGGTTTACGCCCGTGGGCGTGCCCTGCTCGGATACGTAACGCAGAATGCGAAGGCCGTTATGGACCGCGCCAACTGACTTTCCCTTGACCGCTTCTTCTTTCGGCATGTTGTCGATCTGATCCTTTTGCAAACGAATATCTGTAAATGACACGTAGCGCCAGATTGGTTACGCCGAAACGAATGTTCGGCGTGGCCGGTTCAGACAGGGTCCCACGAAAAGACGTCCGCCGAGACTTCGAGTGGATAGAAATCGGCCTTTAGCGCAGGGATCGCATGCTCGGCAATATCGGAAACCGTCCAGCCTTCTCCGCGATGAACCGAACGAATGGGTCGTGGCTGGCTGAATAGGAAGATTTCGTTATTGCGTACACTGAAGATCTGGCCGCTTACCTCCCGCGCCGCGTCGGACAGAAGATAGGCAACCATCGTTGCAACCTTGTCCGGGGTCATCTGCTTAAGCTTGGCGACGCGCTCCTTCTGATCGTCGGTCTCGGCCTTGATCGAACTGACCATACGGCTCCAGGCGAAGGGTGCGATGCAATTGGAGCGGACCCCGAATTTCTGCATGTCGAGTGCAATTGACTTCGACAGTCCCACAATTCCCAGCTTCGCCGCCGAATAGTTTGCCTGCGCGAGATTGCCGATCAAGCCGGAGGTCGACGTCATATGGACGAATGATCCGCCGCCTTGCTCCTTGAAATAGGGCGCAGCCGCGCGGCTGACGTTAAAACTGCCGTAAAGATGCACCTTCAACACCTGATCAAGGTGCTCCACCGGCATTTTGTGAAAGAAGCCGTCGCGCAGAACGCCGGCGTTGTTCACCACGCCGTCGATGCGGCCGAAGGTCTTGATTGCGGTTGCGACCATTGCTTCTGCGCCGTCCGTGTCGGTGACGCTCGATGTATCGGCAACCGCTTCGCCACCGGCCTGATGGATTTCGGCGACGACCTGATGTGCCGGACCTTCATCGCTTCCGCTGCCGTCCAGCGCGGCGCCGATGTCGTTGACAACGACGCGCGCACCTTCGGCTGCTGCGGCCAGGGCGATTGCCCGACCAATGCCGCCGCCAGCGCCCGTCACTACAATGGATTTACCCTTGAGCATGGATGTTCCCATAATGTCTTCTCCCTCCGCAATCACAGACCGTTTTTGATAAGTTGACGGGCAATCAGCAATTGCTGAATCTGGCTCGTACCCTCGTAGATCCGGAACAGCCGGACGTCGCGATAGAACCGTTCGACCGCATACTCGGTCATATACCCGGCGCCGCCATGCACCTGAACCGCGCGATCGGCGATTCTGCCGACTGCCTCCGTCGCGAAATATTTCGTCGCGGATGCATTTATACGGGCAGAACCTGCGGCATCGTATTCGGCAGCCGTCGCACGCACGAGCGACTGCGCCGCCGTGAAATCGGTATAGCTGTCGGCGATCATCGCCTGAATAAGCTGGAATTCCGCAATTGCCTTGCCGAATTGGCGGCGATCCCGGGAGAAAGCCAACATTTCCTGGATCAGGCGCTTGCACATGCCCGTTGCCAACGCACCGATATGGATGCGGCCCCGGTCCAGAACCCGCATCGCCAGTTTGAAGCCTTGTCCCGGCTCCAGCCCGATGATGGCTTCAGAGGGCACCCGCACCCTGTCGAAGATAACGTCACACGTCGTCGTGCCGCGCTGGCCCATCTTCTTGTCCTTTGCGCCAAGCGTGATGCCCGGTGCATCTGCAGGAACGAGGAAGGCTGAAATCGCGCCGGCGCCGGTCGTTTCAAAATTGGTGCGCGCCATGACCGTGAATAGTCCCGCCCGCGAGGCGTTGGTGATGTAACGCTTGGTGCCCGAGATCAGGTAGTCGTCGCCGTCGCGCACCGCCTTCGTGGTGAGACTTGAGGGGTCGGAGCCGGAATCCGGTTCGGTGAGCGCGAAAGAGGCGATCATCTCTCCCGATGCAAGCTTCGGCAGATAGGTCTGCTTCTGCTTTTCGGTTCCGGCGAGAATCAGGCCGCGCGCACCGATGCCGATATTCGTCCCGAACAACGACCGGAAGGCCGGTGCCGTTTGACCGAGGATCATCGCGATTTCGGATTCCTGGCGGCAGTTTAGACCAATGCCGCCATAGTCGGGGGAAATCGTCAGGCCGAAAAGGCCGAGTTGCTTCATCTCTTCGACAAGCTCCTCGGGGATCTCGTCGGTTTCTTCGACATGCATTTCGTTGGGGACCAGTCGTTCCCTGACGAAGCGCTCGATTGCGTCCTTGAGCTGCGAAAAAGTCTCGTTGTCAATCTCGTCCATCGGTATCTCGTTTCTGTTTGTCTTTGGTTAGTCGTTGAGCCGAAGTGTGCCTTCAATCACACGTACGCCGTCATCGGTCGTTACATGGACGTGGTAGCTGCGATCGGCCGGGTCTATCTCACCGCCAGTCACCAGCGAGCTTCCCACCGGCGCTGGCCGCGAGAAGCGGACGTCCAATTCGTGCGGCACGTTGCCGAAAGTCATTTCAACGGCCTGCACCAATAACGACAGGCCTAGCGTCCCGTGATTGATTGGACCGCCGAAGACGGTATTCGCGGCGAATTCCGGATCGACGTGAATCGGGTTGAAGTCGCTGGTCAGCGCGGCATATCTCGCGGTTTTTGCCGCACTGGTCCGGGCTCGGGCTTCGGCCAGTCGGGCGGGCCAAGCGGCATTCGTCGTCTGCTCCATCACATCACTCCGCCCAGATTGTCAGAATTTCGCCGGTAAGCAGCGCGTCATTGCCCGACACTATCCGGCTTTCAAAGGTCAGCCACTTCCGGCCCTTGCGCTCTTCTTTCTTCGTCACGCGGGTCGTGACCGTGAGCGCTTCCCCTTTTCGGGGGGCACGGCCCAGGAGACGGAGCTTTTGGCCCGCGTGAATATTTCCAGGGGGCCGCGGCTGCGCCACGCCCAAATAAGCTTCCATCATCACGCTGATGAGCAAGCTGCTTGACAGCTGATGCTGATCTGCATCGTGCGGTCGATCAAAAATCTCGGCCCAAAGACGCAATTTCGCGTCATCGATCCTCAGTGTCATCGTGCCAAGATCTTGGCCTTCTTCGAACGCGGCATAGTTCCAGATTTTTGGAACGCTAGATCGAAGTCCCATTGGCTCCCTCCCATCGCTTCTGATTCCGTCAGGCCATTTTTTGGCTTGTATCGCTTCGATGAATGTGTGAATAGTATTCACTATAGAGAATTGTTAGCATGGTGCGGTTGGGTTTGGAAGCCCAAAAAGGTGGAGCCGAACCAGGATTGCTGCGAAGGGAGAGGATTTTGGGAGGGGAATTACAATCAAACGGCCCGGCATTGAGGGGACTGCGTGTCCTTGATTTTGGCCGTTATATCGCAGCGCCTCTCTGCGCGGCGCTTCTGGCGGATCTCGGTGCCGATGTCATCCGGGTGGAGCCCGAAGCGGGTGCGTCCGATCGTGATGTCATGCCTATCAGCCCTGAGCAGGACGGAGCTCTCTATTCCCAAATGAATAGGGGAAAGCGTTCGCTGTCTGTTGATTTCCGACGCCTTGACGATTCCGCGGTGCTGAAGGCGCTGGTGGCCACATCGGATGTCGTTGTCGTCAATATGCCGCCAAAGCAGCTTGAGAAGGCCGGGCTGACCTACGAGGCCCTGTGTGCGCTCAAGCCGGACATCATCCTGACGACCATCTCCGCCTATTCAACGTCGGGAGGGGATCGCGATCTGACCGGCTTCGATGGCACAGGCCAGGCGCTGAGCGGCGCGATGTACATTACTGGAAATGGCGGTATGCCCATGCGCGCGGCTGTTTCCTATGTCGACTACAGTACTGGTATCACTGCGGCCTATGCAACGCTTGCGGCCCTTATCACCCGGATGAGGAGCGGCCACGGACAGCATGTCGAGACCTCTCTCATGCAGAATGCGCTGGCGATCATGAACCCGATTTTGATCGAGGCGGCGACTGGCGCGCGTCAGCGCGTCGCCACAGGCAACCGCTCTCCGATTTCCGGTCCGTCCGACGCCTTCGAGACGATGGATGGCTGGATCATGATTCAGGTGATCGGCGATGCCATGTTCGCGCGTTTTGCCGAGCATATCGGACGCCCCGATCTCGTCGGTCATGACGGTTACGCCTCGGATATAGCACGCGGCGAAAACGGCGCGGCGCTAAGCGCCGTGGTCGCAGACTGGTGCCGAACGCAGAAATCCGAGGACATTCTTCGCCGCCTCTCGCAATCGCGCATTCCCTGTGTTCCGATCTTGACGCCTGCGCAGGCGTTGCAAATGCCGCAAACTCTTGGCGGCGGCTATTTTTCATATCCTGGCGAGAAGGACATTCCGATTGCGGCACCCATGGCGCAGATAGCCGGAGCTGCTGATCTTAGTCCCGCGCCCCGTCTGGGTGCCCACAACAATGAGATTCTACGGGAGCTCGGGATGCTTACCTGACGGGCAATGACGGGTCCGTTTCGAATCAACCATCTAAGGGAGGAACCAAGATGATCATCAAGAAACAATTGAAGAGCGGAGCGGCCGTGTTGGCGCTTGCCGGCCTGATCGCAGGCGCTGCGCAGGCCGAGGAAGTCATCAGGCTTGGCCTGTCAGTGCCGCTTTCCGGCGCGGCTGCCGTCTGGGGTAAGGGTGCAGAATTTCTCTGCAACACCGCGGCCCGGGAAATCCGGGAGGGCGGCGGCGTATCCGTTGGGGGCGAGACCTACAATTTCGAGTGCCTGTCTTATGACAATAAATACAATGCTGCCGAAGGCACAAAGGTCGCCCAGGCGCTGCTGAACCGCGAAGGCGTCAAGTTCATCGGTGGAAGTCTCGGCACTGCGCCGGTGCAGGCTTTGCAGGCGCTGGCCGAGCGCCAGGACGTCCTGGTGTTTACCGTGGCGTGGGGCGCAAGCATCAAGGGTGTCAAGCATCCCATGACCTTTACGCAGATGAATACGCCGGGTGAAATCCTGCCGCTTCTGATTGCCTACATCGCGAAGGAACACCCCGAGGCGAAGTCCGTCGCGATGCTCAATCCGAACGATGCAACCGGGAAGGAGACCGAGACGTTGGCCGGAGATATCTGGGCAAAGAACGGCGTCGATGTTGCAGCAAGCGATTTCTATGAACGCGGCACAACGGAATTCCAGCCGATCGCAGCGCGGCTTGCCTCGCTCAAGCCGGCGATTATCGACCTCGGGGCGACGCCGCCCGCCGATGCCGGCGCGATCTTCAAGGAACTTGATGTGCTCGGCTGGAAGGGTGTCAAGGTGGTCGAGGTCGGCACCGGCGCCGACGGCTTGAAAGCGACGGGCGGCGATGCCGCCGAAGGTGTATATATGGGCGCTGGCGTAACCTTCGAAGGCAACGCTGCCACAGATCATCAGAAGGCGATCAACGAGCAGGCAAAAGCTCAAATCGGCGAATCGCTCAATGCGGTGCAAATAGGATTCTACGATTCCGTCTACGCTTTGAAGGCGGCGATGGAAAAGGCCGGCAGTGTCGATCCGAAGATCGTCGCCGAAGTGCTTCCGCAGGTCACCTTCAAAAGCTTCTATGGCGAGGAGGTCGGCTTCTACGGAAAGGAACTTTACGGCCGCGATCAGCAGATGCGCCTGCCAATCATCGTAACCAAGGTGATTGGCGGCACGCTCGCCGAGGTCGCCCGGTTGAAGCCGTAAACGGGGCAATGCCCGGAACGTAGAGATACTTCGATGCAAACGTTTATTCAACTAAGCGCAACAGCGCTGCAGATCGGTGCTGTATACGTCCTCTTCTCCCTCGGATTGACGTTGATCTTCGGGGTAATGCGGATCGTGAACTTCGTACACGGTCACATTTTTTCGGTCGCGGCCCTGGTCGTTGCCTATCTTCTTCCAGCATTGGCTGCGGGCGGCTTATCCGCCCCGGCCGCTTATGTTCTGGCCAGCTTTGTCGGTATCGCCGTGGCGCTAAGCCTCGGCGCACTCCTCTACATCTTTGGCTTTCGCCACTTTCAGCGTGATCTCGTCGGATCCTTCATTCTTTCCATAGGTCTCGTGTTGCTGCTTGATGGGGTCCTGCTCCATGTTTTTGGCGGCGCCGTGCGTGGCGTGCCCGAAATCTTTCCAGGCAGGGTTTCGATTGGCGGGGCGCAGGTCACGATCCAACGGCTGTTTCTGTGCGCGGTCGCGGTGCTCATGGCAGTGTCGCTTTACCTGGCGCTCGGTCACAGCAGGCTGGGCAAGGCCCTGCGTGCCGTTTCCTATGATCATGAAGCGGCAATGATGGTGGGCATACCCTATTCACGCATCGCCTTTCTTGGCTTCATGATTGCCTCGCTGCTCGCCGCCATCGCCGGCGTGCTTCTGGCGCCTGTTACCATCGTTTCGCCCGTCATCGGCACCGACTATCTGATCAAGGGGTTCATCGCCGTCATCATCGGCGGACTGGGAAGTGTACCAGGTGCGATCCTGGGCAGTATTTTCGTCGCGTCGATCGAAACGTTCGGCAGCTACTACCTGGATTCGTCCTATGCGACGCTGGCCATTTTCGGGCTGGTGATCATTGTTCTGCTCTTCTGGCCCAAAGGAGTGTTCGGTCGTGGATAAGCGTTTCACTCTCGGTCTATGGCTCGTCCTTGGCGGCGCAGCGCTTCTGCTCTCGCTGCTGATTCAGGATTTCTACCTCAGAAGCATCCTGAACCTGATGGCGATCAGCGCACTTTTGGCCACAAGTCTGCGTTTCGTGATGCTCATGGGTGAGCTGAATTTCGCGCTGGCGGCTTTTACCGGACTGGGGGCCTATTCTGCCGGCTACCTGAGCACGGTGCTGGGCCTGCCCTTCGGCTTCGCGATCCTCCTCGCTGGACTGATTACGGCGGCGGTGAGTGCGCTTTTCGGGGCGATTACCCTGCGCGCCAAGGGGCCCTATTTCCTGCTTATCGGGTTTGCGTTCTCCGAGGCGATGCGGGTGGCCTACTCCAAGATCGACGCTGTCGGCGGGACGTCCGGCATGGTGGGAATCTATCCACCACGTGCATTCGACGACTGGTTACCCTTCGTCGTCGTGGGCACTGTCCTTCTTCTCCTGATCGCCTTTTATCTGGTCGAAAAATCGGACTTCGGCAGAATTCTTTTCGCCATCCGTGAAAACGAGGATGTTGCCCGCAGCGTCGGCATCAGAACATACCTTTACAAGGTAATCGCGATATCGGGCGCTTGTTTTGCCGCCGGCCTTGCAGGTGGGCTGCATGCCTTCGTCAACCAGGTCATCAGCCCTGGCGACTTCGGCTACTTGCTGGCGGCTTTCGCACTTGCCTACGTCAAGATTGGCGGAGAAGATTTTTTCCTCGGACCTATCGTGGGAGCCGTGCTGCTTGTCGCACTATCAAGCTACGCACTAGGACTTGGTGGCGACGAGCACTTTCTCTATGGCGGCGCCATCATAATTGCGGTGCTGCTGATGCCAAAAGGTGTTCTGGGCATGCTCGGCAAACTGCGGCTCAAGGCCGCCGTATCAAATGACAAGGTGAGCGCAGATGTACACTGACACGCAACCGCTTCTCAGGGTCGAGGGCATCAGCCGCCGCTTCGGCGGATTGATGGCCGTGAAAAACCTCAATCTAGAGCTCCGACCCGGCGAGATCTTCGGTCTGATCGGACCGAACGGTGCTGGAAAAAGCACGACATTCAACCTCATCAGCGGCTTTATGTCCCCGACGGCCGGAAAGGTGATCTTCGCCGGAGAGAAATTGCCAGGCGGTAAGGTCGGCGAGGCAAGCAAGGCCGGGCTGGTCCGCACGTTCCAGCATGGAAGTTACGTGCGAAGCATGAGTGTTGGTGACAACATCCGGCTTGGCACGCTGGCACGGGTCGCACCTGCCCGGCGCGCCGACAAGGTTCGTGAAACGGCCGCCGTGCTTGGCCTGACGGAGATATTGGACGAGCTCGCGGGCAATTTGCCGCATGGGCTTCAGCGACTGGTCAGCATCGCCATTGCAATTGCCGCCGCGCCGAAACTGCTTTGTCTCGACGAGCCGCTTACCGGTCTCAACGAGACGGAAGTCGCCACCGTACTGCGCGTTCTCGACGGGTACAGACAATCCATGGGGCGGGCAATCCTCCTGGTGGAACATAACATGAAGGCGGTCATGAAGATCTGTGATCGCATTCATGTGCTGCATCACGGTGAGTTCCTGGCCGCGGGAACACCTTTGGAAATACAAAGCAACAAGGCTGTCATCGAAGCCTACCTGGGGTCTGCCCATGCCACTTGATCATGCAACCCTCGAAGTTTCCGGCCTGAATGCGGGCTATGGATCGGTGCCTGTCCTGCACAATGTGTCGATAACCGTGAAGCGCAACAGCGTGGTCACCCTTATCGGGGCCAACGGCGCAGGCAAGTCGACACTGATCAAGGCGATCTGTGGGATGGTGCGTCCAACGGCAGGCTCGGTGTCGTTCAATGGCGCCGACTGCACCCGGCACCGCCCCGACCAGATGGTTCGTGCCGGCCTCGGCATCGTGCCGGAAGGACGCCGCCTGTTCGGCGAGATGACGCTGCGCGAGAACCTCGAGCTCGGTGCCTACGCACGACGCGATCGTCATAAGGTCGATGAGGATTTCGATCGCGTTCTTGCGCTGTTTCCGGAATTGCGGAGCCGTCTGTCGGCCCGGACAAGATCCTTTAGCGGCGGCCAGCAACAGATAGTGGCCATCGCCCGAGCGCTGATGGGCGCGCCCAAGCTCCTGCTGCTTGATGAGCCGACAATCGGTCTGGCGCCGGTCGTCGTCAACAGGGTTGCGTCCCTGATCCGCGAGATTTCAGCGCTTGGCGTGGATATTCTCCTCATCGAACAGAATGCCGAAGTTGCGCTTTCCATCGCGGACTTCGGTTATGTTTTGGAAAATGGACGCGTGGTCACAGCGGATCGGGCCGAGGCGCTGATGGAGAACCCGCAGGTGAGACAAGCCTATCTCGGAGTGTGATGTGACAAAAGTATTATCGATCTGGACGCCCGGACACGACATTGTCGAAAACGCGCAGGTGACGAAACTGGCGCGTACGCTTGGTTGCGCTGACTATGATGAACTCTATGCGTTCTCGCTCGCGGAGCCGCAGCGTTACTGGGATGCTGTCAACAGGTTTTGCGGCATCCGCTGGCGTCATCCTTACTCGAGCTATGCCGATTTCTCGCGCGGAAGAGAATTTCCGGTTTGGTTTCCCGGCGGGCGCCTGAACTGGACCGACACTCTGCTCGATCATGCCGACGACGGACCGGACAGGCCGGCGGTCACCGGTGTTACGGAATCCGGAGGAACGGAACTCCTGACCTATGGTGCGCTGCGCGCCAGCGTCAAGCACTTTGCCGGCGGATTGACGGCTCAGGGTATCGGGCGTGGAGACCGCATCGGGCTGCTGATGGAAAATGGCACCGCTGCGACCATCACGTTTCTTGCCATCAGCTACATTGGCGCGATCGCAGTGCCGCTTTTCAGCGGTTTTGGTAGCGACGCCATACTTGCCCGGCTTCAGTCCTGTGGTGCCTCCGTTCTTATCGTGAGCGCGGGGTTTGAGCGGCGCGGTAAATTCGTCTCCACCCGGCAAACGGTCGAAGCCGTGCGCGCGGCAATGCCGGCCGATATGAAGATAATACAGAAAGTGTCACCATCCGGACCAGGCGACCTCTGGCCCGGCGCGGTCAATTGGGATGATCTTACCAGGAGCGACGCGCTGGACGAACCCGAGGTGATGGAAACCTCGGACCCATTCATGCTGATCTATACATCCGGCACCACCGGCAAACCCAAAGGCACGGTCCACACCCACGGCAGCTTTCCAATCAAGGTCGCGCATGATTCCGCCGTGCATTTCAATGTCTCGCGTAGCTCGACCTATTGCTGGCCGGCCGATATGGGCTGGATCGCCGGTGCTCTCGTTCTCACCTCGGCGCTCAGTCGCGGCGCGCATCTCGTCTGTTACGACGGCGCGCCGGACTATCCCGACTGGGGCCGTCTCGGCCGCCTGATCGAATCCCATCGCATTACCCATTTCGGATCAGCGCCCACCCTGATCCGAGGGCTTGCGGCAAACCAGGCGATCAGCACCGCCGCAGATATGTCATCAGTCGAACTCCTGATCACTGCCGGCGAAAGTATCGCGCCCGAGCATTTTACCTGGTTTCAGACCAGAATGGGTCCGGGCAACAGCCCGGTCATCAACTACACCGGAGGTTCGGAGGCGTCCGGCGCGCTCCTGTCGAGCGTCGTGACACGACCAATTCCCTCCGGTTGCTTCAATGCGCGGTCCCCCGGAGTGGCCGTGGATGTTGTCAACGCCGAAGGCCATTCCATAATCGGGGAGGTCGGCGAACTTGCCGTCCGGGAGCCTTTCATCGGCATGACGCAGAGCTTCTGGCGCGACGACGAACGCTACCTCGACACGTATTGGAACACGCTCCCGGGTGTTTGGGTGCACGGCGATCTCGCGATCCGGGATGCAGACCGCAACTACGTCTTGGTTGGCCGCTCCGACGATACGCTGAAGGTCGCCGGAAAACGTGTTGGGCCCGCAGAGGTCGAGGAAATTGTCGTCGAGATCGACGGTGTCAACGAGGTTGCGGTGATCGGGGTTGACGATCCTGTGAAGGGACAGGCGATCGCAGTGTTCCTGACCGCCCCCAATGGCGCCGGTGAAGGACTGGTCGCAGAGGTCGGAAACCGTATTCGCGAAAGACTTGGTAAGCCATTCTCACCCAAGGCGGTCTATGTCGTTGCCGATCTCCCAAAAACGCGCAGTTCCAAGATCATGCGCCGTGTGGTCAGGTCGATTTATTCGGGGCAACCGGCGGGGGACGTTTCTTCGCTGGTCAATCCCGAGGCGATAGAGGCAATCCGTGCGGTCCTCGATCGCCAAAATAAAACACAGGGAGAATGAGTTCATGGATCTGATGTTGAAGGGGAAACGGGTTCTGATCACGGGGGCCTCGCAGGGCATCGGCGAGGGGTTGGCGGAAGTCTTTGCGGAAGAGGGCTGCGATCTTCATCTCGTCGCGCGACAGGTCGAAAGAATGCAGGCGCTGGCGACGCGGCTGAACGAGCGCTTCGGTGTCGATGTAAAGGTTCAGGGGACGGATTTCACGCAGCCCGGTTCCGTCGAGCAGATCGCGGCGGAAGCGGGCGATATAGACATCCTCGTCAACAACGCCGGCGCCATTCCCGCCGGGAACATCTGGCAAGTCGATGCCGAGGCGTGGCGCAGGGGCTGGGACGTGAAGGTCATGGGCTACATCGACATGACCCGGATTTTCTATGCCCGGATGAAGACGCAGGGGCATGGTGTGATCCTGAACAACATCGGCAATGGCGGAGAGAATTTCGATGCGCGCTACATTGCCGGCAGCACCGGCAATGCCGCACTCATGGCGTTCACCAGAGCTATCGGCGGGCCGAGCCTCGACGACAACATTCGGGTTATCGGCATCAATCCCGGGCCGGTCGCAACGGACCGCATCATCAAGGTGCTCAAGTTGCGTGCGCGGGAGCAGTTCGGCGACGAAAGCCGCTATGAGGAATTGATGGCCAATTATCCGATGGGTCGGGTCGCCAAGGTGCGGGAGATCGCAGACCTCTTCGCCTTTCTCGCGTCTGAACGCTCGGGCTACACCTCGGGCACAATCATAACGGTGGATGGCGGCATTACCTCCCGCCGTTCGATCGGGGGATGATATGATGAAAAATTATGAAAGTTTCGACAGCTTCGTTGTGGATCGGCCGGAGGAAGGCGTGTTGCGGGTCCTGCTGAACCGCCCCGACCGGCTGAATGCACTCGACCAGGAAGGCCATCGGCAACTCGCCGACATCTGGCGGGTCATCGCACGCGACGACGAGACGCGGGCAGTGCTCTTGGCCGCCGAAGGCCGGGCGTTTTCCGCTGGCGGCGATTTTGCGGTAGTCGAGGATCTGGCGGCCCGTCCCGAGGCGCGTGCGCGAATGTTTCGCGAAGCCCGGGATTTGGTCTTTGGTATAATCGACTGCCCCAAGCCCGTGGTGTCCGCGATCAAGGGGTCCGCAGTCGGTGCGGGGCTTGCAGCAGCGCTGCTGTCCGACATTCCGGTGGTGGCGAAATCGGCAAAGCTGGTGGATGGCCATGTGCGGCTTGGCGTAGCTGCGGGCGATCATGCCGCGATCATCTGGCCGCTGCTATGCGGCATGGCCAAGGCCAAGTACCACCTGCTCCTCAACGAGCCTGTCACGGGCGAGGCGGCCGAACGCATGGGGCTCGTTGCTTTATGCGTGGAGGATGACGCGCTCGAAGCTGAAACGTCGAAGATCGCCCGGCGGCTCGCCGCAGGATCGCCCTCGGCGCTGCAATGGACGAAACATTCGCTCAACAACTGGCTGCGGCTCGCAGGGCCCAGCTTTGACGCGTCACTGGCGCTCGAAATGCTCGGATTTGCCGGCGAGGATGTCGGCGAGGGCTTGCAGTCACTTCGAGAGCGCCGAGCCCCTTCATTTTCCAAGAAATCAGGAATGTAACGACGATGGGCCCTCAAGCCGAGTATTTTGACCTGCTAGCCAAAGGTCAGTTCCGTATCCAGCGCTGCGAAGACTGCACTGGCGCGGTCTTCTATCCACGTACACATTGCCCCGATTGCGGTGGTCCACTTGCCTGGATGGAGCCGGAGGGGACGGGCGTCGTCTATTCCGCAACGACCGTCCGTCGCATGCCGGAGGCTGGCGGGGACTACAATGTTGCGCTGGTCGATCTGAGCGAAGGGGTACGCCTGATGACGCGGATCGTGGGCTGCGATCCGCAGGAGGTTCGCATCGGCATGCCTGTGCGCTTTTCCGGAGTAGGTCCGACTGGCGACACGGTTCTCTATCGTCCGGAGGCTCAGCAATGAACCGCGATCTGCGTGGAAAGATTGCCATTGTCGGTGTTGGCCAGGCGGGGCTTGGAACAGCCGAGGGTTTCACGGAGTTTGAAATCCTCGCTCAGGCGGCGCATGCCGCCGTGGCTGATGCGGGATTGACAATGGCTGATATCGACGGGCTGACCACGGCAAGCGTTCTTACCCCGATGTGGGCGATGCCGGTGATCGAATATCTCGGGATTAGGCCGTCTTTCATAGATTCGACCACGCTCGGCGGGTCGAGCTTCGTGGCGCATATGATGCCCGCCATCCATGCCCTGAGTTCCGGCCAGTGCAATGCGGTTCTGGTCTGTTACGGCAGCACGCAAAGAACGTCATCGATCAGCCGCAAAGTGATCGCAGGCGTGCGGCGCGACTTCGATCCGCAACCCTATGAATATCCCTACGAGCCGCTCAATCCGCTCAGCACCTATGCCATGGCGGCGGCGCGGCACATGCATGAATACGGTACGACGCGCGAAAACCTTGCCGACGTCGTCCTCGCGGCCCGCGCCTGGGCCCGGCTCAACCCCGAAGCCTTGCGCCGCGATCCTTTGACGCGCGAGGAAGTGCTCGCCGCAAGGATGATCTCGGACCCATTGAGCGCGCTTGATTGCTGCATGGTGAACGATGGCGCGGCGGCCTATGTCATGGTCCGCGCCGATCGGGCGACGGATCTGCCGCATCCGCCAATCCATGTGCTCGGCAATGCCACGCGCGTCTATGGGCGGCAGGGGTCCTCCCTGCCGAGCCTGACCGAGACGGCTGCGGTGGAGTCGGGACGCGAAGCCTTCGAAATGGCCGGAGTCCTACCCAAGGATATCGACGTCGCCGAACTCTACGATGCGTTCTCGATCAACACGATTCTATTCCTCGAGGATCTCGGGTTTTGCCCGAAAGGCGAGGGCGGTCGCTTCGCCGCCGACGGGGGCATTGCGCCAGGCGGCCGGCTTCCCGTCAACACGAACGGTGGTGGGTTGTCTTGTATCCATCCCGGTATGTACGGAGCGTTCATAACGGTCGAGGCAGTCCGCCAGTTGCGCGGCGATTGCGGTGAACGCCAGGTCAAGGGAGCGGAGCTGGCCTTGGTGCACGGCAACGGAGGAACCATTTCAAGCCAGTCGACAGCAATACTCGGAACGGCGGCAACGCTGTGACAGCCGAATAAAAAACAGTCCGCCGGAGAAGCGGGCAATCTGGGAGGTATAATGCACAGAATAATCAATCATAGCGAAGGGAGGCTACGATGACCGGCCAATCCGTCGACTATATTCTCGAAACCAAGGGGCTTTGCAAAAGCTTTGGCGGTTTCCAAGCCGTGAAGGAGGTTAACCTACGGGTTGCTCGCGGCACGATACATGCAATGGTCGGGCCGAACGGCGCTGGCAAGACGACATGTTTTAACCTGATCACGCGGTTCCTGAGCGTCAGTCGCGGCGATATCGTGTTCAACGGAAAAAACGTGACGAAGCGCAGCGCTTCCCAGGTTGCGACCGACGGGCTGGTCCGGTCGTTTCAGATCTCGGCGGTCTTCCCGGATATGACTGTCATGGAAAACGTGCGCTTTGCTTTGCAGCAGCGCCGAATGCCGGCGATGAATTTCTGGAGCCCGGCGACGAGCTTATCGGTGCTGGAAGATGACGCCATGCAGCTGATCGACCAGGTCGGGCTGGTGGCTTTTGCGAACCATCGTGCCGCGACAATGCCCTATGGTCGCAAACGCGCATTGGAAATCGCCACGACGCTGGCGATGGAACCCGCAGTGATGCTTCTGGACGAGCCGACGGCGGGCATGGGTCATGAAGACATCGAGCGCATTGCCGAGGTAATCCGAAAGGCCGCCACCGGCCGCACCGTCTTGATGGTCGAGCATAACCTGCGCGTGGTTTCTGAACTTTCCGATCGCGTGACCGTGCTGGCGCGCGGACAGGTGCTGACCGAAGGCAGCTATGCCGAGGTTGCGAACGACCCGCGCGTGAAGGAGGCTTATCTTGGAACAACTGCCTGAAGGGATGTCCGTCAAGTCGGCTGCGCCGGTCGATCTGGAAGTCTCGAATCTCGAAGCGTGGTACGGCGAATCCCATGTGCTTCACGGGATGAACCTGACCGTGCGGAAAGGTGAACTCGTCACCCTGATGGGGCGCAATGGCGCCGGGAAGTCGACGACTCTCAATTGTATCAACGGGCTGGTTCGAAAACGAAAAGGAAGCATCCGATTCCGCGACAAGGATGTCCTGCGCGCCACGCCGGAAAAGATCGCCCGGCTGGGCCTGGCGACCTGCCCTGAAGACCGGGCGATCTTCGCTTCGCTGACCGTCGCCGAAAATCTTCATCTTCCGCCGCTCCTGAACGACCGCGGCATGTCGGATGAGGAAATCTTCGACCTGTTCCCGAACCTGCGCGAACGGCTCGGCACGGCCTCCGGCGCCAGGCTTTCGGGTGGTGAACAGCAGATGCTGGCAATCGGCCGGATTCTTCGCAGCGGAGCGGATTTTCTGTTGCTCGACGAGCCGACGGAAGGGCTTGCTCCAATCATCATCGACCAGATTGCCGCCACGTTGAAGCTCCTTCGCGCGCGCGGGTACACCGTGCTGCTGGTGGAACAGAATTTCCGTTTCGCCCAGTCGGTCGCCGACCGTCACTACATGGTCGATGAGGGTCGCATCGTCGATGAGTTCAGCAATGATCTCTCGGATCAGACGAAGAACAAGATCCAACAATATCTTAGCCTGTAGGGAGGGCGTGGTTTTGGAACATCTATCCATTCAACTTATCTCAGGCCAGCTCCTGATCGGGATCATCAATGGCTCGTTTTACGCGCTGCTGGCACTTGGGCTCGCGATCATCTTCGGGATGCTCGACATCGTCAATTTCATGCAGGGCGCGCTCTACATGCTGGGCGCGTTTCTGGCCTATATCATCAGCCAGTATCTCGGTATCGGCTATTGGGGGGCCCTGATCGTTTGTCCAATTCTCGTCGGCCTCTTTGGAATTGTGCTGGAGCGGGTCTTTTTTCGAGCGATTTATGACTTGGACCCAGTCTACGGCCTGCTTCTGACGTTCGGCCTCGCCATCATCGTCGAGGGTGTTTTCCGCATCATGTTCGGCTCCGCAGGTATTCCTTATGCGATCCCCGACAGTCTGCGCGGCGGCATCAATCTGGGTTTCGTCCTCGTCCCATATTATCGCGGCTGGGTCGTTCTGGTTTCACTCGTGGTTTGCCTCGGGACATGGCTTGCGATTGAAAAGACCCCGATCGGCGCGCGGCTGCGTGCTGCAACGGAAAACCCCGGCGCGGTGCGAACTTTCGGGATCAATGTCCCACTGATGGTAACCTGCACGTATGGCTTTGGGGTGGGACTTGCCGGTCTGGCCGGCGTCATGGCGGCGCCGATCTATTCGGTCAGCCCGCAAATGGGCACATCCATTCTGATCGTCACCTTTGCGGTGGTGGTGATCGGCGGACTCGGCTCCATCGCGGGCGCCATCGTTGCCGGTTACGGGCTCGGGATCATCGAAGGGCTGACCAAGGTCTTCTTTCCCGAAGCCTCCAGCACGGTCGTCTTCGTTGCGATGGCGGTCATCCTGCTACTGCGGCCCAAGGGCCTTTTCGGGAGAATGGCATGACAACGATAGTATCCCATACGACCGAAGCCAGGACGAAGAAGCGGCCGGTGAACCTTGGTCTGCTTGCCTTTCTCGCGATGGTGATCCTGCTCGCGGCTGCGCCTTTCCTTGTCTATCCGCTGTTAGTTATCCAGATCCTGTGTTTTGCCCTGTTCGCGTGTGCGTTTAACCTGTTGATGGGTTTTACCGGCCTGCTGTCTTTCGGACATGCCATGTTTTATGGTTGGTCGGCCTATATCGCCGGACATGTCGCGATCAAGTACGGTTTCACGCCTGAACTCGCCTTGCTCACGGGTGCAGGCAGTTCGGCTCTGCTCGGACTTGTGGTCGGCGGGCTGGCAATCCGCAGACAGGGCATTTATCTGGCCATGATAACGCTTGCCTTCGCGCAGATGATGTTCTTTCTCGCTGTACAGTTCCACGGATTAACCGGGGGCGAGGACGGTTTGCAGGGAATACCGCGCCACAAGGTTTTCGGCGTGATAGATATCAACTCGACCGACCGCGTTTATTGGTTCGCCTTTGCCGTCTTCCTGATCGCTTTCCTCGCTATCTGGCGGATTATCCGGTCCCCATTCGGCGAGACCCTGAAGGCGATCCGGGAAAACGAAGCCCGCGCGATCTCTCTGGGATGTGACACCGTGCGCTATAAACTTGTGGCATTCGTGCTTTCCGCCGGGTTTTCCGGCCTCGCGGGCAGTTTGAAGGCCATCTCGCTCCAACTAGCGACGCTGACCGATGTCGGCTGGCAGATTTCCGGCGAGGTCGTTCTGATGACGCTCGTTGGCGGCATAGGAACCGTCTTTGGTCCCGTTGTCGGAGCGGTCGTCGTGGTCGGGCTGGAACAGATGTTGTTGGGCTTTGATGACTGGATTCCTGTGATCTACGGGTCGGTCTTCGTGGCCTGCGTCATGTTCTTCCGCAAGGGCATCCTCGGCCAGATCCAGCGGGCGTTCCAGGAGAACTGAAGGAAAGGCCGTCGAAAAGAAGCGGGCCCGCTTGCGGGCCCGCTTTTGTATGTCTTGCCTGGCGTCGGTTACTCATCTCGCGACGGCGGCCTTCATTCTGGCGCGGGTCTCGCCATACCGATCGCTGACACGCTTGTCGGGTGAAATGGTGCCGCCGGAGCCGGCCTCTCCATGGGTTGGATAGTCGATGAAACCGGCCGCACCCCCGGTATAGAAGTTGTCCCGCTTCGGCTCGGTCAGGGCAATGCCGTCACGAAAGCGCTCCACCAGATCGGGATTGGAGATGAACGCGCGGCCATAGGCTATCAAATCCGCGCTTCCGCCGGTAATCAGTCGATTGCCCGACTCGCGGTCGTGATCCGTCGCCGAGATGATGGTGCCGGCGTAGAATTCGCGGAAATGCCGAGCCACGCCGTTCTGCGGCACTGGAAGCCCTTCCACCGGGTCGATCGGTTCCATCAGATGGATATAGGCGAGCTTTATACCGACGAGTTTTGATAGCAGCGCTTCGAAAAACGGCGTCGTCTCCGAGTCGGCGATTACGCCGGAATGGCCGTGATAAGCAGGGTTGAGGCGCACGCCGATCCGGCCCGCCGGCACGATCCGGTCCAGCCGCTCGATGACCTCCAGCAAAAAGCGCATCCGGTTATCGCGTGAGCCACCGTATTGATCCGTGCGCCTGTTGGTCGATTGCGCGAAGAACTGATGGAACAGGTAGCCGTTTGCCGCATGCAGCTCCACGCCGTCGAAGCCCGCAGCCATCGCATTTGCGGCCGCGATCTCGAAATCGGATATCGCCTGGTCAATTTCTGGCAGGCTCATTTCACGCGGTTTAACGGTTTCGGCAAAACCGTTTGGTGTGAACACCCGGTCGTTGGGGTTTATGGCCGAAGGCGCGTATGGCAGCTCGCCGCCGAGCAAATCCGGATGCGACATTGCTCCGACATGCCACAGCTGCGCGAATATCCGGCCTCCGTTTTCATGAACCGCGTTCGTGACGGCACGCCAGCCATCGGTCTGGGCAGTGGAATAAAGGCCTGGAACCTTAATATAGCCGACGGCGCGAGGGCTGACGAATATGCCCTCGGTGATGATGAGCCCTGCCGTGGCGCGTTGCGAATAGTAGGTCGCCATGATGTCGGTGGGAACGTTTCCGAGATTGTCGGCTCGACAGCGCGTCATGGGCGCCATCACCACGCGGTTCGGAAGTTGCAGGTCGCCGATTTTGTAGCCTCTGAGCAGCGTTTGGGTCATGCCGTGGCGGCTCCTTTCCTGTTTTGTGTTTTGATATCGAGAGGCCGCTCGGTCACCGCCGGGGCGTGAAATATTGGAACTCCGCCAGAATGCAGCCTTCCGGGCTGGCGAACGGACCGTGCGGCGTGCCCGGAGGGCGTCGGACAAAGTTCGAATCCTTCCCCTCGGAGCCATCTCTTCCGCCAAGGCTTCCCGACAGGCACAGCACCTCTTCCCAATATGGATGTTGAAGAACGTCATGCGTTCTTGCACCGCTGTCGAATCTGACGAGGCGCGTGCGGCTTCCTGTGCCTGCTACCTCATCTAGATCGTCGGCCAGCACCACCACCGACAGGCCTGGCATGC
>Ga0247813_10000323_pt1 | contig 51395 bp, 40 predicted proteins | sample UWRJL169409C1_FD_180719 | JGI IMG/M metagenome (GOLD analysis project Ga0247813, IMG submission 180719) | Plant litter microbial communities from Arlington Agricultural Research Station in Wisconsin, United States - UWRJ-L169-409C-1 | ecosystem: Environmental > Terrestrial > Plant litter >... | reverse complement strand
CCACCGAGAATCACAAGCCTCGGGTTGAGGGTGTTGACGGCATTGCGCAGGGCAACCGCGAGAAAGTCGAGCTGGCGGTCCACCTCCGCGCGCACGACGGGCGACGTCGAAGTCAGCAGCGCACGCTCGAGCTCGTCGGCGTCAGCGTCGGCGAGACCCAGGAGTGCGAGCAGGGGTGCGCGCTTGACCTCGGTTTCGAGGCATCCACTCGCTCCACAATGACACGGGATACCGAGGCTGTTGACAAGCGTGTGCCCGAGTTCGCCGGCGTACCCGGCGGCTCCTGAGAGCGGCTGCCCGCCCGCGATGACCCCGCCACCGATGCCGCTCGCGCCACCGTTGAGGTAGAGAAAGTCGCTGACCTCGCGCCCCTCGCCGAAAGTGCTCTCAGCGAGCGCGCCGAGGTGTGCGTCGTTTCCCGCGACCACCGAGTAGCCCGTGCGTTCCTCGAGCATGTCGGCGAGTGGCTCGTCGACCCAGGCGAGGTGCGGCGCGAGTCGTACGACCCCATCGGACTCGCGTACGAGGCCGGGGACCGCGACACCGATGCCGATTGTGCGGTAGTTCGAGTCGAGGTCGGCGCGGAGTGAATCGATCACGCCGCCGCACAGCTCGACCGCCTCGCGCGCGGTGAGCTCGCGTTCCGTCGGATACCGGGTCGCGCTGATGACGCCACCGCCGAGGCCCACGAGACCGATGGTCACGGCGTCGATCTCGGGGTTGATCGCAACGGCGACCGCGAGAGGATCGGGGCGCACAACCGGGCTCGGGCGTCCGACCTGGTTGCGCGAATTAGCTTCGCCCTCAATGACGAGCCGCCGCTCGACGAGTTCACCGACGAGCGCGGCGATGGTGGAGCGATTGAGACCCGTGAGCTTCGTGAGCTGGGCGCGCGACATCCCCCGCGAACGGTGCACGAGCGTGAGCACGACCGACAGGTTGTGCCTGCGCACATGGTCGTTGCTGTTGCCCCGCCCGCCCTGCGGCTCCGTCGCGAGGGTCATCGGGTGCTCCTATTCGGGGATGGCGTGCGACTCGATGAGTCGCGAGTACCAGTGCCCGCTGTCTTTGACAATGCGCTCCTGCGTCTCGTAGTTCACGTGCACGATGCCGAATCGCTTGGTGAAACCATAGCCCCACTCGAAGTTGTCGAGGAGCGACCAGACGAGGTAGCCACGCAGGTCGACGCCGCGCTGCATCGCGCGGTGAGCTGCGGTGAAGTGCCTACGCAGGTAGTCGGTGCGCTCTGCGTCATGCACAGCGCCCTCCTGCACTTCGTCGGCAAAGGCGGCGCCGTTCTCGGTGATCACGAGCGGGAGATTCGGAAACTGCTGACTCAAGTCGACGAGGAGTTCTTCGAGCCCATCGGGCGCGATGTTCCAGCCCATCGCGGTGTACGGGCCCTCCTGTTTCACGAACTCGACGCGCTCGCTGCCCGGCCACGCGGTTCCCGATGAGGGCTTGTGGCCGTCGTTGTTCTGGCGCTCGGCCTTGCCATCCCACATGCGCACGGTCGCCGTCGAGTAGTAGTTGACTCCGAGGAAGTCAATCGGCTGGTGGATGGTCTCGAGGTCGCCGTCGCGCACGAAGTCCCACTCGGTGATCTCGCGGGTGTCGTCGAGGAGATCCTCCGGGTAGGCGCCGGTGAGGAGCGGACCGGTGAACGCGCGGTTCGCGAGTGCATCGATGCGACGAATCGCCTCGTCGGAGCGGTGACCGCCATCCCGCAGCACGTGGAAGTTGAGCGTGACCGAGTAGGTGGCGTCGTTCGTGACAACCCGGCGCAGCTCCTGCAGTGCGAGGCCGTGACCGAGGTTGAGGTGGTGAACGGCCTGCAGGCTCGCGAGCTTCGACGTGACGCCTGGCGCGTGCGCTCCCGAGCCGTAGCCGAGGTAGGCGGAGCACCACGGCTCGTTCAGGGTCGTCCACGTCGCGACGCGGTCACCGAGCGCCTCACCCACGATCGACGCGTACTCCGCGAAGCGGTAGGCGGTGTCGCGGTTCGTCCAGCCGCCCTTGTCCTCGAGCGCCTGCGGGAGATCCCAGTGGTAGAGCGTCGCAATCGGCCGGATTCCGCGCGCGAGCAGACCGTCGACGAGACGCCCGTAGAAATCGAGCCCGGCCTTGTTGGCCGGGCCGGTGCCATCCGGCTGGATGCGCGGCCACGCGATCGAGAACCGGTAGGCCTCGAGGCCGAGCCGCTTCATGAGGTCAAGGTCCTCGTCGAGCCGGTGGTAGTGGTCGTCGGCAACGTCGCCCGTGTCACCGTTCGTCGTCTTGCCCGGCGTGTGACTGAACACGTCCCAGATGGATGGCCCGCGGCCGTCCTCGTGCGCTGCGCCCTCGATCTGGTACGACGCTGTCGCCGATCCGAGCAGGAAGTCCGTGGGGAACTCCAGCCCGGAGTCGCGGTAATCCGGGTTGCCTGCGTTGACCACTAGTTCGCCTCTCTCGCGGCCGCCGTGGCCGCTTCGCCTCCGACCGTGCGCACAGTGAAGGCACGATCGCTCGTTGAGGATACAGTCGCGCCGCCGTCAGCGCGCGTGACGGTGAACGTCGCCGCGGTGCCGTCGGGGGTGGTGACGGTGAGCTCGGTGTCATCCACGCCGCCCGGGTACACGTGCAGCTCGAGACCGTCGAGGTAGTCGTAGTCGGGGCGGTCGTCGCGCGCACCGACCGGGAGCACCGCACCGGGGCGCACGTAAAGCGGCAGCGTGTCGAAGCCGTGCGTCTCGCGCAGCCAGCGGCCGCCCTCGACTGCCTCGCCGGTGAAGTAATTGGTCCAGGTTCCCGCTGGGAGATAGAACTCGACCTCGCCCGTCGCTGAGAAGACCGGGGCGACGAGGAGGTCGCGCCCGAGCATGTACTGCCGATCGAGGTGGCCCACGGAGGGGTCGCGAGGGAAGGCCAGCTGCATGGGGCGCATGACAGGGAGCCCGGTCGCGGTCGCCTCGGCTCCCGCCGACGCGAGGTACGGCATGAGTCGGAGCTTGAGCTTCGTGAACGCACGCGTGACAGACACCGCGCTCTGCGGGTCGGATTCGTCGGTCGAGGTCGCCTCGTCGAAGAACCACGGCACCCGATACGAACTCGAACCGTGAAAACGCGAGTGGCTCGAGAGCAGCCCGAAGGCCGTCCAGCGCTTGAAGACTCCCGCGTCGGGGAGTCCCTCGAAGCCGCCGATGTCGTGACTCCAGAAACCGAAACCGCTGAGCGCGAGCGAGAGGCCGCCTCGCAGGGTCTCGGCCATCGACTCGAAGGTCGAGGTCGAGTCGCCGCCCCAGTGCACGGGCATCTTCTGGCCACCGACGGTTGCCGAGCGTGCGAACAGCACGGCCTCGCCCTCGCCGCGCTCCTCGACGAGGAGGTCGAATACCGCCTCGTTGTAGAGCTGGGTGTACCAGTTGTGCATGCGCTCTGGGCTCGAGCCGTCGAAGTAGTCGACCTCGAGCGGGATGCGCTCGCCGAAGTCGGTCTTGAAGCAGTCGACGCCCTGGTCGAGGAGGCGGCGCAGCCGGCCCTGGTACCACTCGACGGCGCCCGGGTTGGTGAAGTCCACGAGGCCCATGCCGGCCTGCCAGAGGTCCCACTGCCAGACGCTGCCATCGGGACGCTTGACGAGATACCCGAGGTCTTTGGCCTCTGCGAAGAGTGGCGAGCGCTGCCCGATGTACGGGTTGATCCACACGCAGACCTTGAGTCCACGCTCATGCAGGCGCGCGAGCATGCCCTCGGGATCGGGAAAGACCCGGGAGTCCCACTCGAAGTCGCTCCAGTTGAACTCGCGCATCCAGAAGCAGTCGAAGTGGAAGACGCTGAGCGGCAGGTCGCGCTCGGCCATTCCATCGATGAACCGCGTGACGGTCGCCTCGTCATAGTCGGTTGTGAAGCTCGTCGAAAGCCAGAGTCCGTACGACCACTCCGGCACGCGCGCGGGGCGCCCGGTGAGCTGCGTGTAGCGATCAAGGATCTGCGCGGGGGTGTCCCCGGCGATCACGAAGTACTCGAGCCGCTCGCCCGCGACGGAGAACTGCACGCGCTCGACCGTCTCCGACCCGATCTCGTACGAGACGTGACCGGGGTTGTTGACGAGCACCCCGTAGCCACGGTTGGTCAGGTAGAAGGGAACGTTCTTGTACGCCTGCTCACTGCTCGTTCCGCCGTCGGCGTTCCAGACGTCAACCGACTGCCCGTTCTTCACGAGCGGCCCGAAGCGCTCGCCCAAACCGTAGACGAGCTCACCGACGCCGAGCGAGAGCTGCTCGTGCACGAAGGTCGTCGAGGAGGGGGCGGATGTCGCGGCGCGCGCATTACCCACGATCCCGCTCGACACCTCAGCGCCGGGTGCCACCTGCAAGTAGCCCACGGACTTGTGTCCACTCGACGTGAGAACGCGGCCGTTCGACGAGAAGCTCAGGTTCCACGGGCTGCCGGCAGCGACAGTCGCCGAGAGGTCACCGCTCGTGAGCGTGCCGCCCTCGGCATCGACGGCGACCACGCCGTGACCCGGCTCTGCGCCGTCGAGGTCGAAGCCCGGTTCATCCACACCGCCCTGAAAATGCTCGATGGTCACGCCGATGATGCCGGGCAGTGGCGAGCGCAGGGTCACGGTGAGGGTCGGCCGGTTGAGGGTCGCGCCGCGCCCCACGATCGGCGCGGTCGGTGCCGTGACGACAAGCTCGTGCTCGCCGGGCACGATGTCGTAGGCCTCCTGTGCGAAGAGGGGCGTGACCCCCGGTCGCACCTGCCAGAAACCGTCGGTGAACTTCATTGCGTGGTGCCTTACGTGTTACTTGACCGCACCCGCGGTGATTCCGCGGGTGAGAGTGCGCTGGAAGATGAGGAAGAAGACGAGGGTGGGGATGACGCCGAGAAGCGCTGAGGCACTCGTCGTCGTGACATCCATGAGTCGATCGCCCTGCAGCACGCTGATCGCAACAGGAACCGTCTGGTTCGCGTTGTCGACGAGGAAGGTGAGCGGGATGAGGAACTCGTTCCAGGTCCAGATGAAGAAGAAGATGACGAGCACGCTCAGGGTCGGCCTGCTGATCGGCACGATGACGCGCCACAGCGTCGTCCAGCGGGATGCCCCGTCGAGAGCTGCTGCCTCGAGGATCTCCTTGGGGAAGGTGCCGTAGACCGATGAGAGCAGGTACGTGCCGAACGCGCTCTGGATCACCGTGAAGATGATGACGACTGCCCACGGGTTGTTGTACAGCCCGACCTGCTTGAACATGAAGTAGAGCGGGTACAGCAGTGCCTCCTGGGGCAGGAGGTTCGCGAGCAGGAAGGCCACGACGACCCAGGTGCGACCGCGCACGCGGCCGATGCCGATCGCGAACGCGTTGAGCACCGAGATGACGACCGCGAGGATCGCGACAGCGCCGGAGATCCAGATCGAGTTCCACAGCTTCTGCGGAAAGTTCACCCGCTCCCAGAACGCGACGATGCCATCGAAGTAGGCCTGGGTCGGGAGCGCGAGTGGTCCGCTCGTCGCGTAGTCGGCGGGCGACTTGAACGAGTTGATGAGAATGAGCACGAACGGGAAGGCGATGAGAATCGCCCCGAGAATGACGAGCACGAGGATGACGACATCGCTGAACTTGGGGCGGTTCATCCCTCCCCTGCGGCGCTGGGCGATGGCGGTCATGAACCGCTCCTTTCGGCTCGCTCGGATGCGTTCTGCGCCTTGATGAAGAGCACGGCGACGATGCCGATGAGAATGGTCAGGGCGGTGGCGATGGTCGCGCCGTAGCCGACCTGCTGGGACTGGAAGAACTCGCTGTACGCGTAGTAGCTCGGCACGAGCGTGCTCGTTCCGGGACCTCCGCGCGTGAGCACGAAGATCGGGCCGAAGACCTTGAGGGCGGCGATAGTGCAGGTGAGCGTCACGACGAAGATCTCCGGGCGGATCATCCCGAGTGTGATGGCCCGGAACCTCTGGAACCAGTTGGCACCGTCGAGTTCTGCCGCCTCATAGAGCTCGGGGTCGACGCGCTGCAGAGCTGCCATGAAGATGACGACCGGGTAGCCGAGCTGCACCCAGACGAGAACGACCATGATGCTCGCGAGCGCCGTGTCGGGGCTGCCGAGCCAGTTGTGGGCGAGGTCGCCGAGGCCGAGACCCGTGAGGATCTCGTTGAGCGCGCCGTTCTTGGGGCGCAGGATCCAGCCGATGACGATACCGGCGATAGCGACCGGCAGAATCTGGGGCAGGTAGAACGTGGCCCGCAGAAAGCTCGCGGTACGCCCGCCGAACTTCTTGCCGATGACGTCGAAGAGCACAGCTGCCAGGAGCAGGCCGAGCGTCGTCGGCACGAGCACCATGGCGATGATCATGAAGATCGAGTTGCGAAAAGAGGCCCAGAAGTCCTCGTCGCCCGCGAGTTCGATCCAGTTCTCGAAACCAATGAACTCAGGGGGGCGGATGCCTCGGTACTCGGTGAAGCTCAGGTAGATGTTCCACACCAGCGGGATGAGTATCACGATGGTGAGCAGGATGAGCCCGGGCAGCAGGTAGAGCCACCAGGTGGCCCGGCTCGTGCCGCTCTCGGGGAATCCGCTCTGCTCGGGAACCGGCTTGGCCTTCGGCGCTTTGGGCGGCTTCGCCGCGCGCACGAACGGTACTTGTGTTGCCATGGGATCGTCCTTTTTCGGTGTGTGCCGGGCGGGCCATCAGCCCGCCCGGCGCACGTCGATCAGCTGGTTAGCGGAAGTCCTTGGCGTAGGACTCGTACTCTTCCCCGAGGGAGTCGAGCACAGCGTTGGTGTCCTTCGTTCCGTTCACGAGTTCCTGCAGGTCGGCGACGATCTTGTCGTAGAAGGTCGGCGTGGGCCAGTCAGGGTAGAACGCGAGGCCATCCTTGGCGTTGATGTCGTTGAAGCCCTGGATGAGCTCCTGGCTCTTCTCGTCGGTGATGTCCTCGACGTTCGCAGCGACGGGGAGTCCGCCGTTGTTTCCGATGAGGGCTTGGATCTCGGGGCGCATCGTGATGTCGATGAACTTGTAGGCGAGATCCTTGCTGTTGGCGTTCTCCGGGACGACCCACATGTTGCCCGCGGAGCCGAGGTTGAGCTCGGACTCGGGGAACGGGAAGATGCCCCATTCGAAGTCGGTCGCCTCGGTGACGAAGCGTCCGTACCACCAGGAGCCGGAGAAGAACAGCGGGGACTCACCGTTGATGAAGGAGACTCCGGCGTCCTCGGCCTTGAGGCCCGAGGCATCCTGCGAGATGAAGCCCTTGTCAGTCCACTCGGTGAGGGTGTCAGTCGCGTTCGTCAGCGCGGGGCTGTGGAAGTCGACCTCGTTCTCGTAAAGCTGGTAGTCGTTGACCCAGTCTCGGTCCGACTCGCTCAGCGCGAGCTGGTACCAGAGCTGTCCGAGCGGGTACTCGAGTGCGGCTTCAGCGAGCGGCGTCGTTCCGTCATCGGCGAAAGCCTGCATGACCTCTTCGAGCTCGGCGCGGGTTGTCGGGATCTCGAGACCCTTCTCTGCGAAGGCATCCTTGTTGTAGTACATCGTGACGTACTCGCCGTAGTTCGGAACTCCGTACCACTCGCCGGAGCCCATGACGCCGTCTTCGCTGTAGCGTGCCGTGGTCTGGAGCGAGGGCGCGAGCTTCTCGTCCCAGCCGTACTCGGCGACCTGGTCGGTGATCGGGGTCAGGAGGCCCTGGCTCGCGAGGAGCCCTGCCGTCGCGTTGCCCTTGTTGTACTCGAGGATGTCGGGTGCTTCGTTCGAGTTGAGCACCTGGCTCGCCGTCGAACGAATCTGCTCGAAGCTCTTCGCCTCGAACTCGACCTTTGCCCCGGTCTCCTCTTCGAAGACCTTGATGGCCTCGGTCCACGCGATTCCCATGGCACTCGTCTCGCTCTCGAAGTGCCAGAGCGTGAGGGTGTTGTCGTCGGCGGCCGGAGCGTTGGAACATCCCGCGAGCACGAAGCTGGCGGCCGCGATTATCGCGGTGGATGCGATCCACTGTGAACGCATTGCAATCTCCCTTGATTGGTGTGGTGCATGTGTAGCGCGCCTTTCAGAGGCTCGCGGACACAAGCATCCGCATCCGAAATCAATTTGTCAAGTGTTGCAACAAATTACTTTTCCGGGGGTCAGGACAGCAGTTCCCGCATCGCCGCGACGGCCGCACCTCGCGCGTAGAGTCCGAAATCGAAGGGCGGACGCTCGATTCTCAGGGTCCGGGGATCCACCTGCTCGAGATATTCCGCGACCCCGGCTGTGAAACTCCCGGGTGCGAAATCCAGCATGTCGAGGCCCTCCCCCATGATCGAGATCATCTCGGGGTCGAAGGAGTTCACCGACTCTGCAACGACGGCGCCCAGCGCATATGCCGCACGTTCGAAGGCGGCGAGCGCCGTGGCATCCCCCGCCGCCGCGCGCTCGACCGCGAGCGGGTACTCGCCCTCCGCGACGCCCGAATTGAACTCGATCGACGGCATCGTCACAAAGCTGTGTACGCAGTCGACGTGACCGTTGTCGCACTCGCGACCCGTGCCGCCGACGCGAGAGTGACCGATGCGACCCGAGCGCCCGTGGGCACCCTCCATGAGCTCGTCATCGATCACGACGCCGCTGCCGATACCCGCTCCCAGGCCGTAGACCACGAGCGAGTCGAGCCCGACGCCGCTGCCGAACCAGTGGTGTGCCGCCGTGAGCGCGTGCACGTCGTTCGTGACGGTCGTCGGGATGCCGGTCTCTGCCTCGACGAGCGAACGCAGTGGTGTCGAGCCGCTCCAGCCGAGAAACGCGGAGCGCTCGAGGAGCTGCGTGCCGTCCCGCTTGAGCACGTCGCCGGCCAGCCCCACCCCGATCGCCGCGGGGAGCGCTCGGTCGGAGAGGAGTGCGCGTGCAACGTCGCCGATGAGACGCACGACGGCATCCACATCGCGGCTTTCGAGAGTGTGCGCCTCGGAGTGCACGACGCGCGCCGAGAGGTCGGTGACGACCGCGTAGAGGGTGTCACCGGTGAGTTTGATTCCGAGAAAGTGCGCGGCTTCTGAGCGCAGGTACAGCTGCTCGCCGGGCCGACCGCGCGCGTTCGTGAGTTCGACCTCGCCTTCGCCGATGAGACCGAGGTCGACGAGCTCGCGGGCGATGCGCGTGAGACTCGCACGCGACAGCCCGACGCGCTCGGCGAGGCGGATGCGGGACCGCGCCCCGTGCAGGAGAAGCTCGAGGAGCACGGCGCGCTCGGCGTCCGCGAGGTCGGGCCAGGGAACGCGCGGTGCGATTCCTTCTGCGGCGGTCATGGGGCGAGCCTACCTTTCTGGTCACTCCTCGGGCGGTCACCGCAGCGTTGCCACATGCCCCTTGCGCAATCGGGCCGGAGTGATATGTTGTGTTCGCAAACATTTCCGTGCAACGACGCCCAGGAGTTTCTCATGGCCTTGACCCCCACCCCAGAAGACAAGTTCTCGTTCGGTCTATGGACCATTGGATACAACGGGGCCGACCCCTTCGGCGGCCCGACCCGGCCGGCTCTCGACGTCGTTCACGCGGTCGAGAAGCTCGCGGAACTCGGCGCCTACGGCCTCACCTTCCACGATGACGACCTCTTCGCCTTCGGTTCGAGCGACGCCGACCGCCAGAAGCAGATCGACCGCCTCAAGGGCGCTCTCTCCGACACCGGACTTATCGTGCCGATGGTCACGACGAACCTCTTCAGCGCGCCTGTCTTCAAGGATGGCGGCTTCACCTCCAACGACCGCGACGTGCGCCGCTTCGCGCTGCGCAAGGTGTTCCGCCAGCTCGACCTCGGTGCAGAGCTCGGCGCCAAGACCTTCGTCATGTGGGGTGGACGCGAGGGTGCGGAGTACGACGCAGCCAAGGACATTCGCCAGGCCCTCGAGCGCTACCGTGAAGCCGTCAACCTCCTCGGCGACTACGTGACCGACAAGGGCTACGACATCCGCTTCGCGATCGAGCCGAAGCCCAACGAGCCGCGCGGTGACATCCTCCTGCCGACCCTCGGACACGCGATCGCGTTCATCGGCTCGCTCGAGCGCCCCGAGCTCGTGGGCCTCAACCCCGAGGTCGGACACGAGCAGATGGCGGGGCTCAACTTCGCCGCGGGAATCGCGCAGGCACTGTTCCACGACAAGCTCTTCCACATCGACCTCAACGGCCAGCGCGGAATCAAGTACGACCAGGACCTCGTGTTCGGCCACGGCGACCTGCACAACGCCTTCGCCCTCGTCGACCTGCTCGAAAACGGCGGCCCGGATGGCGGCCAGACCTACACCGGTCCCCGCCACTTCGACTACAAGCCCAGCCGCACCGAAGACGAGAAGGGCGTCTGGGACTCCGCAGCCGCCAACATGCAGACCTACCTCCTGCTCAAGGAGCGCGCCGCGGCCTTCCGTGCCGACCCCGAGGTTCAGGAGGCGCTGCAGGCAGCGAAGGTTCCCGAGCTGTCCGTTCCGACGCTGAACGACGGCGAGACGTACGACGACTTCCTCGCCGACCGCTCCGCATACGAGGACTTCAACACCGACGTGTACTACGGCGGCAAGGGCGGCGGCTTCGTGCGTCTCCAGCAGCTCGCGACCGAGCACCTGCTCGGAGCTCGCTAGTCCGCACCCCCGTTTCGCCCTGTTCTGCGGCCCGAATCTCGATTTCGGCCGCAGAACAGGGCAATTCGCGCATCCCGCTAGAAAGGCAGAGCCATGACCCTCGTCGCAGGCATCGACTCATCGACGCAGAGCTGCAAAGTGGTGATCCGCGACCTCGAGTCCGGCGCCACGGTGCGCACGGGACGCGCGTCGCACCCCGACGGCACCGAGGTCGACCCCGAGGCGTGGTGGGTCGCGCTGCAGGCAGCGCTCTCCGACGCCGGCGGTCTTGACGACGTCGCAGCGGTGTCCATCGCCGGGCAGCAGCACGGCATGGTCGTGATGGATGCAGCGGGCCGCGTCATCCGCCCCGCCCTCCTGTGGAACGACACACGTTCTGCTCCCGCGGCGGCAGCCCTCATCGCCGAGTTCGGAGCCGACGCTCTCGTCGAGCGCACCGGCTCGGTGCCCGTGGCGAGCTTCACCGCGACGAAGCTCCGCTGGCTGCGCGACGCAGAGCCGGAGAACGCCGCGAAGGTAGCGGCAATCGCGCTGCCCCACGACTGGCTGACCTGGAGGTTACGTGGATTCGGCCAAGCCAATCCTGACTTCACCGAGCTCGTCACCGACCGCTCCGACGCAAGCGGCACGAGCTACTTCAACCCCGCAATCGGCGAGTATGACCGGCAGATCTTCGAGGCGGCGCTCGGCCACGCGGCACTACTGCCGCGGGTAGCTGCTCCCGACGAGGCGCTCTCCGGCCCATGGGTCGTCGGCGCCGGCGCGGGTGACAACGCGGGTGCAGCACTCGGGCTCGGTGCATCCCCCGGCGACGTCGTCGTGAGTATCGGAACGAGTGGCACGGTCTTCGCAGTCTCACCCCACCCGGTGCGCGACGCTACAGTCGCCGGCTTCGCGGATGCGAGCGGCAACTTCCTCCCGCTCGTCGCAACCCTCAACGCCGCACGCATCCTCGACTCGGTGGCGAGCCTGCTCGGCGTCACGCACGGCGAGCTCGGCGAGCTCGCGCTCACTGCGGAGCCGGGTTCCGGCGGACTCGTGCTGCAGCCCTACTTCGAGGGCGAGCGCACGCCGAACCTTCCCGACGCGACAGCGAGCCTCTTCGGGCTGACCCTCGCGAGCACGACGCGCCCCAACCTCGCGCGCGCCGCGATCGAGGGGATGCTGTGCGCCCTCGCCGACGGTCTCGCAGCCCTCGAGCGTGCCGGCGTCGAGCCCGCGCGCATCCTCCTCATCGGCGGGGCCGCCCAGAATCCCGCGGTGCAGGCGATCGCGGCGCAGGTCTTCAGCGTGCCGGTCACCGTGCCAACGCCGGGAGAGTACGTTGCTGCGGGAGCTGCCCGCCAGGCGGCGTGGGCACTCACGGGCACGCTTCCGGAGTGGTCGATCGATACCGTGTCGAGCCCGCCCCCGGACTTCCGCGCGGTCATCAGGGAGCAGTACTCGGCCCGAAGCTAGAGCGACCAGCGACCTAGCTACGAGCGACCGGCGGCCAACTACCCTCGCGCGAGCGCAGGCCCGGTCGATTCCCGCACTACGAGGTGCGGCACGGGGTGCGGAGCTTCAGCGAGGGTACCGTCGAGAAGTAGCTCGAGCAGGGTGCTCATGACAGTGCGGCCGAGCTCCGCGAAGTCCTGGCGGATCGTGGTGAGCGGTGGCGAGAAGTGCTCCGCCTCCGGAATGTCATCGAAGCCGATAATGCTCACGTCGCCGGGAACCGAGATCCCCTGACGGATGAGCCCGTGGATCGCGCCAAGTGCCATCTGGTCGTTTGCGGCGAAGATCGCCGTGTAGGAGTCGTTGCCCGCGAGTCGCTCGACGGCGCGGAATCCACTGCCAGGGGTCCAGTCGCCCGCAAGAGGTTCGAGCGCGACGAGGCTGTTCTCCGAGAGCGCGGAGCGCCAGCCGCGCACCCGCTCAGCGGCATCCATCGAGTCCTCTGGACCGGCGATGTGCAGGATGTTGCGGTGCCCGAGCTCGATGAGGTGCCGGGTCGCGTCATACGCCCCGCGGAACTGGTCGATCGAGACGCTGTGCACGCCGACCCGACCGGAGCTCTCAACCGCGACGAGCGGAACCCCGAGTTCGATGCCCTGGATCGCCTCAAGCGCCCCGCGGTGCGCAGCGATGAGCACGATCGCCTCGACGTTCTGGCTCAGCAACTGCTCGACTGCCTGGCGCATCGATGGCGCGTCGGTCTCAAGCATGCTCGCAATGCTCACGAGGTAGCGCGCCTGTCTCGCCGCCTCGTTGAAACCGAGGAGCGTGCTGGATGGCCCGTAGTCCGGGCTCCCCGTCGTGATCAACCCGATCGTGCGTGACCTGCGGGTCACGAGCGAGCGGGCCGCCGTCGAAGGACGGTACCGCAGCTGCTTGATCGCGTCTTCGACCCTCTGGCGCGTGGCCGGTCGCACGTTGGGCAGGTTGTTGACCACGCGCGAGACCGTCTGGTGCGAGACACCCGCGAGGCGCGCAACATCGAAGATGTTCGCGGCTCGCGCCTTGTCATCAGTGTTCACGAGCTGTCGTCGCCCCCGGGTCGGTTCGCCCTCAGTTTATTGGCCAGCGCTAGTTTCGACGCGCCGTGAGAACTCGCTGCAGAACGATGAAGACCAGCAGGAGTGAGCCGATCACGATCTTCGTCCACCACGAGCTCAGGGTGCCCTCGAAACTGATGATGGTCTGGATGATTCCGAGAAGCAGAACACCGAGGAGCGAGCCGAGCACGAAACCGTAGCCGCCCGTGAGCAGGGTTCCCCCGATGACAACGGCGGCGATCGCGTCGAGCTCCATGCCGACAGCGGTGAGGCTGTAGCCGGAGAGTGTGTAGAAAGTGAAGAGCACGCCGGCGACAGCCGAGCAGAAGCCGCTGATCGCGTAGACGAGTACCTTCGTGCGCGAGACAGGAAGTCCCATGAGCATCGCCGAGTGCTCGCCGCCACCGATCGCGTAGACGGTGCGACCGGTGCGCGTGTAGTGCAGCACGATGAAGCCCACGATCACGACGATGATCGCGATGATGACGCTCGGCGTGATGTTGAGCCTGAACGCGAGCGGAATGCGCGTCTGCGCCATGGCTGTGAACCACGTGTCGGTGATTGAGATCGAGTTGAGGCTGATCACGTAGCACAGGCCCCGCGCCAGGAACATCGCCGCAAGGGTGACGATGAATGGCTGGATCTTAAAGTAGTGGATGACGAGCCCGCTCAGAAGGCCGAGGGTTGTTCCCGCGAGGAGCACCGTCGCGATCACGACGGCCGGGGGCCATCCATCCCGCGCCATGGACGCAGCGATCATCGTCGAGAGTGCGACGACAGAGCCTACCGAGAGGTCGATGCCACCCGTGATGATGACGAAGGTCATGCCCACGGCGAGCACGATGAGGAACGAGTTGTCGACGAACAGGTTGGCGATGTTCTGCGGCGACGCGAAGTTGCGGTAGCGCGACGTGCCGATGCCGAACATCACGATGAGCAGCACGAGAGTCACGAGCACGCTCGAGAAACGCGACGACGGGATGAAGCGCGCGACGCCGAGACGGTCGATCAGAGTCGAGGGAGCTGGGGTCGTGGTCATGCTGCAACTCCGGTCGGCTGTGCCGCGACGGGCGCGGGCTTTTTGCGGTTGAGACGGGCCTGCACGACGGGCGACTGCAGGAGGCACACGGCGATCACGACGAGGGCCTTGAAAACGAGGGTCACCTCGGCAGGGATACCCACGGTGTAGACGGTCGTCGTGAGGGTCTGGATGACGAAGGCCCCGATGAGGGTGCCGAGCAGCGAGTAGCGACCGCCGGCGAGACTCGTTCCGCCGATGACGACGGCGAGGATCGCATCCATCTCGATGTAGAGCCCCGCGCTGTTGGCGTCAGCCGCCGTCACGTTCGACGAGATCATGAGACCCGCGATCGCGGCACACACGGCACTGAAGACGTACACGGTCCAGATGATGCCGCGCGAGCGGATTCCGGCCAGCCGGGATGCCTCCGGGTTGATGCCCACCGATTCGATGAGGAGCCCGAGCGCCGTCTTGCGGGTGAGCACCGCGGCGATCGCGAACATCACCCCGGCGATGATGATCGACACCGGCAGGCCGAACCAATAGCCGGCGCCGATCACTTTGTACGGCGCCGACGACACCGTGATGATCTGGCCCTCGGTGATGAGCATCGCGATGCCGCGGCCCGCGGTCATCAGAATGAGCGTCGCGATGATCGGCTGGATGCCGAGCACCGAGACGAGGAAGCCGTTCCACGACCCGAGCACGAGCGAGAAGACGATGGAGACAGCGACGGCAGAGAGCACAGTGCCGACGCTGCCTGGTTCTGGGGAATCCGCGATGATCGTGCACGCGAGAGCTCCCGAGATCGCGACGACAGCACCGACCGAGAGGTCTATGCCGCGCGTTGCGATCACGAGTGTCATGCCGAGTGCGACGAGGATCGTCGGCGCTCCGTTGCGGAGGATGTCGATCACGCTGCCGAACAGGTGGCCGTCCTGGATGCGGATCGAGAAGAAGCCCGGCGCGACCGCGACGTTGAGAACGAGGAGCGCGACCAGTGTGACGATGGGCCAGAAGAGGCGGCTTCGGGTGAGGTTCAGGACCTTGTTCATGCTTCTGCTCCACTCGCGATGAGGCTCATGATCTGGCCCACGGTCAGGTCTTCGTTGGGGAGGTCGGCCACCTTGCGACGGTCACGCATGACCGCGATGCGGTGACTGAGGCGCAAAACCTCCTCGAGTTCGGCGGAGATGAAGACGACGCTCATTCCCTCGTCCGCCAGGTTCGAGACCAACTTCTGGATCTCGGCCTTCGCACCGACGTCGATGCCGCGCGTCGGTTCATCCAGTATCAGGAGCCGGGGAGCAACGGCGAGCCAGCGCGCGAGGAGAACCTTCTGCTGGTTGCCGCCGCTCAGGTTGCCGACAAGCGCGTCGGGGTTGGCAGGACGGATGTTGAGCGCCTGGATGTAGCTCTGCGCGAGCTCGTCCTGCCGCTTGCGGGAGATGCGGCGGAACCACCCGCGGTCGGCTTGCAGCGCGAGCACGATGTTGTCGCGCACGCTGAGGTCTTCGACAATGCCCTCCTTCTTGCGATCTTCGGAGGAGTAGGCGATACGTTCCCTGAGTGCGACGCGGGGAGTGCGGAGCTTGCGGCGCTGGCCACGGATGCTGATCTCGCCCGAGTCCGCGTAGTCGGCGCCGGTGAGCAGACGCGCGACCTCGGTGCGGCCGGAGCCGAGGAGTCCAGCGAGCCCGACGACCTCACCCTCTGCGATGCTCAGGTCGAACGGCTCGACGGATCCCTTGCGACCCACACCCACGGCTTCGAGGTACGGCTTCTCGGCGTTCTCCTCGACAAGACTCGTGCGGGACTTCGCCTCGAGGTCGTCGAGGGCCGCGAGCTCCTTGCCGATCATCTTGTGCACGAGTTCGATGCGCAGGATGTCGGTGGTGAGGTATTCCCCCACGAGCGAGCCGTTGCGCAGAACGGTGAGTCGATCGGAGATCTCGTAAACCTGGTCGAGGAAGTGGGAGACGAAGAGGATGGCGACGCCGTCCTGCTTGAGTCCGCGGATCACCCGGAACAGCTCGGCCACCTCGTCGGCGTCGAGGCTCGAGGTGGGCTCGTCGAGGATGAGCACTTTCGCGTGCACATCCGTTGCGCGCGCGATAGCGACGAGCTGCTGCACGGCAAGGGAATGCGAGTTGAGCTGGCTCGCGGGATCCACGTCGAGGTGGAGTCGCTGGAGGAGCTCTGCGGCCCGCTTGCGTGTTGCGCGCCAGTCGATCACGCCGAAACGGCGCGGTTCGCGGCCGAGCATGATGTTCTCGGCCACGGAAAGGTTGGGGAGGAGGTTGACCTCCTGGTAGACCGTGCTGATGCCCGCGGCCTGCGCTTGGGCCGGCCCGTTGATCACGAGCACCTCGCCGTCGAGGGTCATGGTTCCACTGTCGATGCCGTAGACGCCGGTAAGCGCCTTGATGAGGGTCGACTTGCCTGCACCGTTCTCACCCATGAGCGAGTGGACTTCGCCGGGGAACATCCGGAAGCTGACGGAGTCGAGGGCCTTCACACCGGGAAAGCTGATCGAGATGTCCGTCATTTCGACGATGGGCACCGCTGCCATGGTTCTACCTCTTCGTTGAGATTGTCGGTGGTGGAGCTTTGTAGACCAGATCGAGCTCGCCGAGATCTCTCGGCGAGCCCGATCCGGGATGTTGCCTAGTACTGACGGTCAGGAAGCGCGGCCTTGGCCTGCTCCTGGTCGAAGGTGGTCTCCTCCGTGACGATACGCTTCTCGACCTTCTCGCCCGCTGCGACTGCCGTGGCGATCTCGACGAGCTGCGGGCCGAGGAGCGGCGAGCACTCCACGATGAAGTTGATCTTGCCTTCGGCGAGAGCGGTCATGCCGTCCTTGACTGCGTCGACCGTGACGATCTTGATGTCTTCACCGGGAACGAGTCCAGCGGCCTCGATCGCCTCGATGGCACCGAGTCCCATGTCGTCGTTGTGTGCGTACACGAGGTCGATGTCAGGGTTCGCCTTGAGGAAGGCCTCCATGACCTGCTTGCCACCCGCGCGGGTGAAGTCGCCCGTCTGGCTCGCGATGATCTCGAACTTCGGGTCGGTGACCTTGTTACGGAAACCCTCGGCGCGGTCGTTGGCGGGTGCGGCACCGGTCGTGCCCTGGAGCTCGACGATGTTGACCTTGTCGGCGTCAGCGAACTCGGTGTTGACCCAGTCCCCTGCCTTCTCACCCTCGAGGATGAAGTCGGAACCGAGGAACGACTCGTAGAGCGACGTGTCGGCCGAGTCGACCGAGCGGTCGGTCAGGACGACGGGGATGCCAGCATCCTTCGCTTCGAGAAGAACCGTGTCCCAGCCGGACTCGACGACGGGCGAGAACGCGATGACGTCGACACCCTGCTGGATGTAGGAGCGGATCGCCTTGATCTGGTTCTCCTGCTTACCCTGCGCGTCGGAGAACTTGAGCTCGATGCCCGCGTCTTCGAACGCGCCCTGGATCGAGATCGTGTTGGCGGTGCGCCATCCGCTCTCCGCACCGACCTGGGAAAAACCGACGACCAGGTCGCCGTCTGCTCCGTCGCCGCCGGGAGCTGCTGTGTTCGCGCAACCGGAGAGAGCGACGAGGATCGCTCCGACCGCTGCGACACCAATGAGTTTCTTCATGTGACTAAACCTCCTTGTTCAGTGTTCCGGGGTCTTCGTGGTGATTGCTACACGAGGTGCGTCCGGCCGACCAGTCCATTCTGGTCACTTGGATGTTAGCGTTCACATTTCTGTCACAACAAGAGCTGAATGTTACGGTTCAGTAACGGAGGTTGTCAGAAACCCCGAGATTGCGGCAATTCTGCCGCGAACACATCGAAGTGATGTCGCACCCGACGCTCCCATAACGACTTCTCGTCCGCCCAATGTGAGGGTTATCACACGGGCGCCCCGCTCCTTGCGCCCCGCTGCACGCGGTTCACAACTCCTGCGATTCGTGCTGAACGAGCGGTGCCGACCCGAACCGCTGGCGGCACGAGCGCGTTCTGCAGGAGTTATGAACCAGAGCACCCGCTCGCGACGCACGCGACAGCGGGTACACGGATGCCCCGGGCGCAACGTGCGCCCGGGGCATCCAGTGAACCTGCTTAGCGGCCGCCTGCGCGACGCTTGTTGAAGACGTCGAAGGCGACGGCGAGAAGGAGCACGAAGCCCTTCACTGCCTGCTGCCAGTCGATACCGATGCCGAGGATCGACATACCGTTGTTGAGCACACCGATGATGAGACCACCGATGATCGCGCCGGCAATCGTGCCGACACCACCCTGAACGGCGGCACCACCGATGAAGGCAGCGGAGATGGCCTCGAGCTCGAAGCCGTCACCCGCCTTCGGGCCAGCGAGGTTGAGACGGGCGGTGAAGACGAGCCCGGCGAGAGCAGCGAGCACCCCCATGTTGACGAAGATGAAGAAGTCAACCTGCTTCGTCTTGACGCCCGACAGCTCGGCTGCGTGGCGGTTTCCACCGATCGCGTAGATGTGGCGCCCGAAGACGCTGCGGTTCGACACGATCCCGTAGATGAGCACGAGCACGGCGAGCACGATGAGCGTGATCGGGATGCCCTTGAACGAGGCGAGAGCCCAGGCGATCCAGAGGATTCCGGCGCTCACGAGTGCCATCTTCGCGATGAACCAGACGAGCGGCTCGACGTCCTGCGCGTACGCCTGGCGGCCACGGCGGGTGCGGATCTGCTGGATGACGAGTCCGACGATCGCGATGACACCGATGCCGAGGGTGAACGGGTCGATGTCGAACTTGCCGAAGACGTCGGTGAGGAAGCCGTTTCCCAGCGCGCGGAAGCCCTCGGGGAACGAACCGATGTTCGAGTTGCCGAGTACGACGAGTGCGAGTCCACGGAAGATGAGCATGCCGGCCAGGGTCACGATGAAGGCGGGAATGCCCACGTACGCGATCCAGAAGCCCTGCCACGCACCGACGAGCGCTCCGACGAGGAGGCCGGCGAAAATCGCCATCCACCACTCGAAGCCGAGGTCGCGGATGAGTACACCCGAAACGGCACCGACGAACGCTGCAACCGAACCGACCGAGAGGTCGATGTGGCCTGCGACGATCACGAGCACCATGCCGATCGCGAGGATCAGGATGTAACCGTTCTGCACGATGAGGTTGGAGATGTTCTGCGGGCGCAGGAGGATGCCGTCGGTGAGAACGGCGAAGAGCACGACGACGGCGATGAGGGCAAGGAAGATGCCGTTCTTGCCGAGGTCCTGCACGATGTGGGCGAAGGCGTCCTTGACGCCCGTGTTCGACGAGGGCTTGGCCTCGGCTCCGCCGGCTTTCTGGGTGGTGTCAGTCATTGGGGATTACTCCTTGTGAGTGCCGTGAGCCCGGGGGCTAGCGGGGCTTTTCCATGGTCATGAGCTTGATGAGGGATTCGGGGTTCGCTTCGGCGATCGGGAGTTCGCCCGTGATGCGTCCCTCGGAGAGTGCGTAGATGCGGTCGCAGATGCCGAGAAGCTCAGGCAGCTCGGAGGAGATCACGATGACGCCCTTGCCCTCGCTCGCGAGCTTGTTGATGATCGTGTAGATCTCGTACTTGGCACCGACGTCGATGCCGCGCGTGGGTTCGTCGAGGATGAGGACATCCGGGTTCGAGTACATCCACTTGCTCAGCACGACCTTCTGCTGGTTGCCGCCGGAGAGCTTGCCGGTCTTGGCGAGCACTGTCGGCGACTTGATGTTCATGCTCTTGCGGTACTCGTTGGCGACCTTGAACTCTTCGTTGTCGTCGACCAGGCCCAACTTCACCAGCTTCGACAGCGACGCAGCGGAGATGTTGCGCTTGATGTCGTCGATGAGGTTGAGACCGTACTGCTTACGATCCTCGGTGGCGTAGGCAAGACCGTTGTCGATCGCCTCGGCGACGGTGCGGGTCTTGATCTCCTTGCCATTCTTGAAGACCTTGCCCGAGATGCGCGATCCGTAGCTGCGACCGAACAGGCTCATGGCGAACTCGGTGCGACCGGCGCCCATGAGTCCTGCGATACCCACGATCTCACCGCGGCGCACGTTGAGGTTGACGTTGTCGACCGTGACGCGCGTGACATCCTGCGGGTGGTGTGCTGTCCAGTTCTCGACGCGCAGGATCTCCTCGCCGATGTGCGGCGTGTGATCCGGGTAACGATGCTCGAGGTCGCGACCGACCATGTCCTTGATGATGCGCTCTTCAGTGACATCATCCTTGGCGATCGTCTCGATGGTCTTGCCGTCACGGATGACGGTGACCGAGTCGGCGATCTTCTTGATCTCGTTGAGCTTGTGGCTGATGATGATCGACGTGATCCCCTGCTCCTTCAAGTGGATGATCAGGTCGAGCAGGTGAGCGCTGTCCTCGTCGTTGAGGGCTGCGGTCGGTTCATCCAGAATCAGAAGCTTGACGCGCTTGGAGAGCGCCTTCGCGATCTCGACGAGCTGCTGCTTGCCAACACCGATGTCCATGATCTTGGTGGTCGGGTTTTCCTTGAGACCCACGCGCGCGAGCAGTTTGGATGCCTCGAGGTTGGCCTTGTTCCAGTCGATGAGCCCGAACGCACCCTTGACCTCGTTATTGAGGAAGATGTTCTCGGCGATCGAGAGGTAGGGGCTCAGCGCGAGCTCCTGGTGAATGATGACGACGCCGACAGCTTCTGAGTCACGGATGTCCTTGAACTGGACCACCTCGTTCTCGAAGACGATGTCGCCGTCATAGGTGCCGATCGGGTATACACCCGAAAGCACCTTCATGAGCGTGGATTTGCCTGCACCGTTCTCGCCGCAGATTGCGTGGATCTCGCCACGGGCGACCTCGAGGGTCACGTCGGCGAGCGCCTTCACGCCTGGGAAGGTCTTGGTGATAGACCGCATTTCCAGAATGTTCGTGGTCACTGTAGGTGCCCGGCTTTCTTCACTTCGTTGTCAAATGGGGTACTGGTGGTGGGGAGTGCAGTACTCCCCACCACCAGCGGGTCGAGCGTCAGTCAGTCGTCAATGGCTGTATTAGCCGTTGACCTCTGCCTCGGTCCAGTAGCCCGTGTCGATGAGTGCGGACTGGATGTTGTCCTTCACGACGATGACCGGCTGGAGAAGGTACGAGGGAACGTCCTTCTTGTTGTTGTTGTAGGTGCTGGAGTCGTTCGTCTCGACCTCGTCGCCGTTGAGTGCTGCGATGGCCATTGCTGCGGCCTTCTTCGCGAGCTCGCGGGTGTCCTTGAAGATCGTGGCGTACTGCTCGCCGTTGTTGATTGCCTTGACCGAGTCGATCTCAGCGTCCTGGCCCGAGATGATGGGCCAGCCGTCGCCGAGGCTGTAGCCAGCGTCGGTGAGGGCCGAGATGATTCCACGGGAGATGCCGTCGTAGGGCGAGAGAACGCCGTTGACCTTGGAACCGTCAGAGTAGTTCGCAGTGAGGAGGTCCTCCATGCGGCTCTGAGCTTCTGCGCCATCCCAGCGGAGCGTTGCAGCCTGCTCGATGTCGACCTGGCCGCTCTTCACAACGATGGTTCCGTCGTCGATGAAGGGCTTGAGGACTTCCTGCGCTCCGTTGAAGAAGAAAAACGCGTTGTTGTCGTCGAGCGAGCCAGCGAACAGCTCGATGTTGAACGGGCCAGCGGGCGCGCCCTCGATCGGGGTGCCGTCGAGCTCCGTGAGGCCGAGGCCGTTGAGGAGCGACCATGCCTGCTGCTTGCCCACCAGGAAGTTGTCGAACGTCGCGTAGTAGTCGACGTTGTCCGTGTCCATGAGGAGGCGGTCGTAGGCGATGATCGGGATGCCGGCTTCGCCAGCGTCCGCGAGGATGTTGGTGAGCGTGGTTCCGTCGATCGAGGCGATGATCAGGGCTTCTGCACCCTTGGTGATCATGTTCTCGATCTGGCTGACCTGGGTGGGGATGTCGTCCTCTGCGTACTGGAGGTCGACCTTGTAGCCCTGCTCCTCGAGCGTCGCCTTGAGGGCGTCGCCGTCGGCGATCCAGCGCTCGGACGACTTGGTCGGCATTGCGATACCGATGAGGCCGCCTTCGCCGCCACCCTCGGTTCCGCTACCGGTCGAGCAGGCCGCGAGGCCCGTGACCATTACGCCTGCGGTGACAAGCGAGAGAAGTGCTCTCTTCTTCACTGTGTTTCCTTTCGATTGATGGACATCATTGTCTGTGGTGCTCACCCGGCCTCGTCCATGAAAGCCAGGTCCTGCCTCGGGCCGAAAGGCCGACCCGAGCAAGTTTTTTTAGTTGTTACAGCCCCTGTGCCAATCGGTAGTAGGCCGCTCCACCTCTCACGGATTCGTCGAATCCGCGAGACGTGGTGTTCTCGTCGATGACGAGAAGTTCGATGCCGGCGATGCGCGCGAAGTCTTCCCACGCTTCGATGCCGACCTGGTTGGTCATCACCGTATGGTGCGCGGCGCCGGCGGTTAGCCAGGCTGTCGCACTCGTGGTGAAGTCAGGGGCGGGCTTCCACACCGCGCGACCGACCGGCAGCTTCGGAAGCGAGGCGGGCGGCACGACGTTGGTGACGGCGTTCGCCACGAGACGAAAGCGCTCGCGCATGTCGCTCAGGGCGACGACGGTGGCGGGTCCGGCGTCTGCCGTGAACACGAGCCGCACGGGGTCTTCGCGACCACCGATGCCGAGTGGGTGGATCTCGAGGCTCGCACGCGCACTCGAGAGTGATGGGCTCACCTCGAGCATGTGCGCGCCGAGGATGAGCTCCTCGCCCGGGGTCATGTCGTAGGTGTAGTCCTCCATGAGCGAAGCACCACCGGGCAGACCGGCACCCATGACGGCGGCGATGTGCACGAGCACCGCGGTCTTCCAGTCACCCTCACCGCCGAATCCGTAGCCGTCGGCCATGAGGCGCTGCACCGCGAGACCGGGGAGCTGCTTGAGCCCGCCGAGGTCTTCGAAGCTGTCGGTGAAGGCGCCGAAGCCGCCCTCCTCGAGGAACGAGCGGAGGCCGATCTCGACTGCGGCGCCGTAGCGGAGGGATTCGTGACGGGCGGCTCCGGGGAGCAGCTCCGCTGCAACGTCGTAGGTCGCGATGTACTCCTCGACCAGGGCGTCGATATCGGGGGCGGATGCTGCATCCACTCGCTCGACGAGCTCGTTGACGCCCCACGTGTTCACGCTGACGCCGAGGCGGATCTCTGCCTCGGTCTTGTCGCCCTCAGTGACTGCGACATTGCGCATGTTGTCACCGAAGCGTGCGACTCTGAGACCCTGCGAGGCCTTCCATCCGGAGGCCGCGCGCGACCAGGTGCCGATGCTCGCCGTTGTGAGCGGGTTGCTGGCGTGACCGACGACGGTCTTGCGCGGCACACTCATGCGGCTGAGGATGTAGCCGTGCTCACGGTCACCGTGGGCTGCCTGGTTGAGGTTCATGAAGTCGAAGTCGATGTCTGCCCACGGGAGCGCGACGTTCGCCTGCGTGTGGAAGTGCAGCAACGGCTTGGCGAGTGCGTCGTAGCCGTGGATCCACATCTTCGAGGGGCTGAAGGTGTGCATCCAGGTGATGACGCCCACGACGTCATCAGAGGAGTTCGCGTCGATCATGGCGCGACGAATCGCGTCACTCGACTTGAGCACGGGCTTCCACACGATGGTGACCGGGATGTCGCTGCTGGCGTTGAGCTGGTCGACGACCGTCTGGGACTGCTCAGCGACCTGGCGCAGGGTGTCCTCGCCGTAGAGGTCCTGGCTGCCCGTGAGGAACCACACGACGTTGTCGGCGAGGTTCGGGACGATGGAGCGGGTCATGTCTGCGTCTTTCGTTTCAGAGTGCTTCTACAGCGGCGCGCTCAACGGCGAGGCCGGCCCGGTAGCTGTCGAGATAGGAGGCGAAGCCGGCGACGTCCGCGGGCTCGGGGGTGATCATGTCTGCTGCGGCGAGGTGCTCGTTGAGATAGTCAGTGAGGCTGTGTTCTGAACCCACGAACGCGGCGAGAACCGCGATGCCCCACGCTCCGCCCTCTGAGGCGCTCTCGGCTACTCCTACTGGAGCGTCGAGTGCGGCGGCGAGGAAACGCTGCGCGACCCCCGCCGTGCGGAACATACCGCCGTGCGCGTACATGCGCTCGAGCGCGACGTTCTCGTCGGCGAGCACCTGCATGCCGAGGGCGAGGGTTCCGAAAACTCCATAGAGCTGCGCTCGCATGGTGTTGGCGAGGTTGAGGGTGCTTCCGGGGGTGCGCACGAAGAGCGGGCGACCCTCGGTGAGCGCTGCGATCGGCTCACCCGCGAGGTAGTTGTAGGCGAGGAGTCCGCCAGCGTTCGGCTCCCCCGCGAGTGCCTCGGTGAAGAGGACGTTGTAGGCGGCGTCCGCGTCGAGCGTGAATCCTGCTGCCTCGGCGAACCGCTGGAACATTCCCACCCACGCGGCGAGCTCGCTCGCACCGTTGTTGCAGTGCACCATGGCGACCGGGTCGCCGGCGGGGGTCGTGACAACGTCGATTTCGTGGTGCGCGTGCTCGAGCGCGTTCTCGAGCACGATCATCGCGAAGATGCTCGTGCCCGCGCTGACGTTGCCGGTGCGCGGTGCAACGGCGTTGGTTGCAACCATGCCTGTTCCTGCGTCGCCCTCAGGCGGGCAGAGCACAGCGCCTGGCTGGAGGTTTCCGCTCGGATCAAGGAACTGGGCACCCTCGACGGTGAGCTCGCCAGCGTTCGCGCCGGCGACGAGCACCTCGGGGAGGATCTCGCGCAGCGGGCGACCGAGCGCCTCGAGGCGGTCGTAGCGTGCGAGGAAGTCGGCGTCGTAGTCACGTGCGACGGAGTCGATCGGGAAGACACCGGAGGCGTCACCGACACCGAGTACGCGGCGACCGGTCAGCTGCTCGTGCACGTGCCCCGCGAGAGTCGTGATGTGGCCGATGCTCGACACGTGGCTCTCGGCGTTGCGCACGGCCTGGTGCAGGTGCGCGATCGACCAACGCAGGGGGATGTTGACGCCGAACAGGCCCGAGAGCTCTGCCGCGGCATCCCCCGTGCTCGTGTTGCGCCAGGTGCGGAAGGGAACCAGCAGTTCGCCCGACTCGTCGAAGGCGAGGTAGCCATGCATCATCGCTGAGACACCGAGTGCCTTGACCGACCGGAGGGGCACACCGAACTCGCGCTGCACCGTGGCTGCGAGATCCGCGTAGGCGGCCTGGAGACCTGCCCAGACCGAGTCGAGGTCGTAGGTCCAGACGCCGTCGACGAGCTGGTTCTCCCACTCGTGGGACCCGCTCGCGAGAACGGTCGTCACGTCGTCGCCGATGAGACACGCCTTGATGCGGGTCGAGCCGAGCTCGATGCCGAGAGTCGCGCGCCCGGAACTGATGGTTTCGGCGCTCACGAGGCGGCCTGCCCATACACGTTCTGGTAGCGGTCGAAGAGTGCGTCGATCGACTCCTGCGGAATCGGGATGAGCGGCCCGCCCTGCTTGGCGAGGTGCACGGTGCGCGCGACGTCCTCGGCCATGACCGCGGCCTTCACGGCATCCTTCGCGTCTTTGCCGATCGTGAAGACGCCGTGGTTCTGCATGAGCACTGCGCGGGAGCGGTGACCGCTGAGCGTCTCGACGACGCCGACACCGATCGAGTCGTCGCCGATGATCGCGAATGGGCCGATCGGGATCGGCCCGCCGAACTCGTCGGCCATGGCCGTGATGACGCACGGGATCTCTTCGCCGCGAGCGGCCCATGCCGTTGCGTAGGTGGAGTGCGTGTGCACGACTCCTCCGACGGCGGGCATGTTGCGGTAGACGTACGCGTGCGCCGCGGTGTCGCTCGAGGGGCTGCGTTCCCAGCCGGGAGTGTTGGGGATGACGTTGCCGTCGAGATCGCACAGGATCATGTTCTCGGGAGCGAGGTCGTCATAGCTCACGCCGCTCGGCTTGATGACGAACAGGTCAGCGCCGGGAACGCGGCCGGAGATGTTGCCGCCGGTCCAGACGACGAGTTCGTAGCGCACGAGTTCTTCGTGCAGGCGGGCGACCTCGTCGCGCGTGCGGGCAATGGCAACCTGAACCTCAGGGCTGAGGTCGCTCATGCGTTGCTCCCGGAGAGGATGCCGAGGTCGACGGCTGCAACGATGCTCTCGTTGGCGGTCGGGCGGGATTCACTCAATCCAGGACTCCATTGTCTGTACTCAATTCGGGTGTGACGGTCGATGTGACCGTTCACATTTCGTGTCGCTATGTTACATGCGAAACGGTCACACGTGTCAAGCCGGGATGGTCACGACTCGGTAACCCCTGTGGGCGCGCGGGTGTAGGGCGGCGCGCCTCCCACCACGAGCCAGTGTGACAACCGTGAGCTAGAACGCAGGGGCTCACGGTCAACAAACCGCCGCACGGTTGCAGGTGCGGCCGCAGCCCCGTCACGCTCGTGCTGTCGACTGCCGCACGATGAGCTCGGGCGGGATCGGCTCGTGGCTCGCCTCGGTGCCCTGCAGGTCGGCGAGGATGATGTTGATAGCTCTGCGCCCGAGCTCGGCGAAGTTCTGGCGCACAGTCGTGAGCGGCGGGTAGAAGTGAGCCGCCTCTGGCACATCGTCGAAGCCCACGATCGAGATGTCGCCGGGCACATCCAGCCCGACTTCTCGACACGCGTGCATGAAGCCGAGCGCCATCTGGTCGTTGCCCGCAAAGACTGCCGTGAAGTCGCGGAAGCGCAGCAGCTCGAGCCCCGCGTAGTAGCCGAAGGACGCGCTCCAGTCACCCAGGATCGGCGCGCGCGTGCGCAGGTCGGCGGTAGTGATCTCCTCGAGGAACCCCTGCATGCGAGCTTCGGCCTCGATCCAGTCCTGCGGTCCGGAGATGTGCATGATCTCGGTGTGACCGAGGTCGATGAGGTGTCGCGTGGCCAGCCGCGCGCCAGCGATCTGGTCGACGGAGAGGCTGTGGCCCGCATTGCGCCCCGTCGCCTCGAGTGACACGAATGGCACGTCGATCGACAGCTCGTTGATCGCGTCATAAACCCGCACTTGCGGCGCGATAACCACGATCGCCTCAACCGACTGGCTCAGCAGGTAGGCGAGTCCGGAGCGAATGGATGCATAGTCGCCCGAGTTTATGTTGGTGATACTCAAGCGATAGCCGGCTTGGCGTGCAGACTGCTCAATCGAATTGATAGCCGTCGTTGGACCGTAGAAGGCATCGTTTTGCGCGGACAGTACTCCGATGGTGCGCGACCTGCTCGTGACGAGTGCACGAGCAGCCTGGTTCGGACGGTAACCCATCTCCTGGATGACGGAGAGCACGCGTTCCCGCGTTGACGGCTTGATGCTCGGGCTGTCGTTGAGCACGCGCGAGACAGTCTGGTAGGAGACTCCGGCCCGCGCTGCTACGTCGCGGATGTTCGGAGCGCGAACCTTTTCCGGCTCAATAGTCACGTGGTGCACCCGGCTTCATTGGCGTATGTGTACGGTCACATTCGATCGTGACCATTATGCCCCGCCTGCGTTGCACGGGAGCACGGGAGCACGGGAGCACGAAAGAGCCGGCCGGCCCCCTGAGGGACCGACCGGCTATTTTCCTGAAGAGGACGACCTACTTCTGCGTGAGCGGGAAGAGGGTCTCGTTGTCCTTGTAGACCTCAGCGGCGTTGTCTGCCGTGACGACGATCGGGTCGAGGTAGAAGGTAGGTACTTCCTTCGATCCGTTGTCGGCCGTTGCGTTGGTGGTTGCCTCAGCGCCGGTCGAGAGCTCGGTCACCATGTCGATCGCCTGAGCGACGAGCTTGCGGGTGTCCTTGTAGATGGTCATGTACTGCGTGCCGTCCATGATCAGCGGGATCGAGGCAGCCTCGGAGTCCTGACCGGTGATGACGATGTCACCCTGGCCAGCGTCTTCAACAGCCTGGAGGATGTAGCGAGCAAGGTTGTCGTTGGGTGCGAGCACGCCGTTGATGGTCTTGTTCTGGTAGCTGCCCTGAAGCAGGGTGTCCATGCGCTCCTGAGCGGTCGGGCCATCCCAGCCCTCGGTCGAGGTCTGCTCGACCGCAACTTCACCGGACTGAACGACGAGCGTCTTGTCGTCGATCAGCGGCTGGAGAACGCTCATTGCACCGTTGAAGAACACTGCAGCGTTGGGGTCAGTAGCAGCACCGGAGAAGAGCTCGATGTTGTACGGGCCCTCGCCCTGTGCCTTGAGGCCGTCAACCAGAGCCTGGCCCTGGAGCTCGCCGACCTTGTAGTTGTCGAATGCTGCGTAGTAGTCGACGTTCTCGGTCTCTTCGAGGAGGCGGTCGTAGGCGATGATCTTGACGCCCTGCTCAGCAGCTTCCTTGAGCTGTGCGCCGAGCGACTTGGAGTCGTAGGCACCGATGATGATGACCTTCGCGCCCTCTTCGATCATGGTGCTGATCTGAGCCTGCTGGTCGGGAGCCGGTGAAGTGGATCCGGCGTACTGAACGTTGGCCTCGAAGCCAGCGTCGGCGATTGCTGCCTCGAAGAGGCCACCAGCGATGGTCCAGTTCTCCGAGGTCTTGTCGGGAAGGGCTACACCAATGACGGATCCGGCTTCGAATCCGGCGTCGCCGTCGGCGGGGCCTTCCGAGCCTTCGCGCGGCGAGCAGCCCGAAAGGGCGAGCATTGCGACCGCGGCAACAGCCGTGGTCGTCATGACGAGTTTGCGCATGTGTGGGTTCACTTTCTTCGTTGATTGTGTTGGATTGTGATGCAACCTCTGCGGCGAACCGCAGGACCTACGCCCGAATCATGCGTTCGGGGTAGTGCTTTGGGGCCGAGACGAAGCCTCGGCGGGCGCGGACGGAGCAACCGCGGGGGTCTCCCCGAGGTCTCCGCCTGGCCGACGGAAGCGTGCGATGAGGGATGCCCCGCCGCCTCGCTTGCTCAGCACATCGAGCGCGACAGCGATCAACAGCACGAGGCCCTTGATGATCTGTACGCGGTCGGTGGAGACGTGGAGCAGCTGCAGTCCGTTGTTCAGGACAGCGATGACAAGTCCACCGATGATCGAGCCGATGACGGTACCGATACCACCCGAGACTGCCGCACCACCGATGAAGACTGCCGCGATCGCGTCGAGTTCCCAACCGGTTCCGTCGTTCGGTCCGGTGGCGAGTGAGCGCGAGACCGCAACGACACCGGCGACACCGGCGAGCATCGACATGTTCATCATGACGAAGAAGTTGATGCGCTTGATCTTCACACCCGAGAGCTCTGCAGCGTGCCAGTTGCCACCGACCGCGTAGATGTGACGACCGATGATCGTGTTGTTCGTGATGAAGGAGTAGAGCAGCACGAGGATGACGAGCAGGATGCCCGGCACCGGGAAGCTGGTTCCCACACGGCCGGTCGAGAACAGGTAGGTCGCGAAGATGATGACGACGACCATGACGCCGACCTTGACGACACTCACCCATAGGGGAGCGGATGCTGCGCCGATCTTGGCCTGGCGGGTACGCATGCGGTACTCGACGAACACGACAGCGAGAATCGCGAGCAGACCGAGAAGCAGGGTTCCGTTGCTGAACCCGATGTCGGGGCCGAAGTCCGGAATGTAGCCGCCACCGATGAAGCCGAAGTAGTCGGGGGTGGTGAGCGGGGTCGAGTTGCCGATGTACTGGTTGGCACCGCGGAAGATGAGCATGCCGGCGAGCGTCACGATGAAGGCGGGAACGCCGACGTAGGCGACCCAGAATCCCTGCCACGCACCGACCAGGGCTCCCAACCCGACACCGATGACCAACGCGAGCGCGATGATGATCGTCGCCTTGAGGCCCTCCTGGCTTTCGGGCATGACGATCACAGTGTCAAGCCACTTGATGATCATCACCGTGATGATGTTGACGAAGGCCGCAACGGATCCGACCGAGAGGTCGATGTGGCCCGCAACGATCACCATGACCATGCCCACCGCGAGGATGAGCACGTAGGCGTTCGCGCGAACGATGTTGATGACGTTGCCGGGCTCGAGCGTCTTTCCGCCGGTGAGCACCTCGAAGATGATGATGATCAGAACGAGAGCGCCGAGGATTCCGAACTGGCGGAGCCCCGACTGGCCGGAGCCGAACATCTTGGTGAGATCGCGGATGCCTCCGGACTTTTTCGCAGGCGCTGTTGTGTCGGTCATTATGCGGCGTCCTTCTTGGATCGGGTGGAGGTCATGCTCTTCATGAGTGTTTCGGGGTTGGCCTGATCAACAGTGAGTTCGTCGGTGATCTGGCCTTCGAAGATCGTGTAGATGCGGTCGGCGACGCCGAGGAGTTCGGGAAGCTCAGACGAGATGAGAATCACGCCCGCCCCTGTTGCCGCGAGCTCGCGAATGATCGTGTAGATCTCGGTCTTGGCGCCGACGTCGATACCGCGCGTCGGCTCGTCGAGGATGAGCAGCTCGGGATCGGTGAACATCCACTTGGCGAGAACCACCTTCTGCTGGTTGCCGCCCGAGAGCTTGTTGACGCCCTCGTCGACCGTGGGGGTCTTGATCCGCAGCTCGCCGCGGTATTCATCGGCAACAACGTGCTCCTGGAGGTCATCAACGACGCCGCGCTTGGCGATCTTCGTCAGCTTCGCCGAGACGATACTCGTCTTGATGTCGTCCAGCAGGTTCAGGCCGAGAGCCTTGCGATCCTCGCTCACGTACGCGATGCGGTGATCGATGGCGGCGGAAACATTCGGAAGCTTGATCTCCTTGCCGTCCATGAAGATCTGGCCCGAGAGCACGGTTCCATAGGACTGCCCGAAGAGGCTCATGGCGAGCTCGGTGCGACCGGCACCCATGAGGCCGGCGAAACCGACGACCTCACCGCGGCGCACGGTGAAGCTCGAGTTCTTGGCCACGAGGCGCTCGGCGACGAGCGGATGACGCACCGTCCAGTTGCGCACCTCGAAGAAGACCTCGCCGATGCCGGAGCCGTCGTGCTCCGGGTAGCGGTTCTCGAGAACGCGACCGACCATGCCGCGGATGATGCGGTCCTCGTCGACGTCACCACCGGAGACGTCGAGGGTCTCGATGACCTTGCCGTCACGGATGATCGTGATCGAGTCGGAGATCTGCTCGATCTCGTTGAGCTTGTGGGAGATCATGATTGACGAGACGCCCTTGCCTTTGAGGCCGAGGATCAGGTCGAGCAGGTGCTGCGAGTCGCCCTCGTTGAGGGCTGCGGTCGGCTCGTCGAGAATGAGGAGCTTGACGTTCTTGTTGAGTGCCTTGGCGATCTCGACGAGCTGCTGCTTGCCGACTCCCAGGCTCTTGATCTTGGTGTTGGGGTCGTCGGTCAGTCCGACACGCGCGAGAAGGTCGACGGCACGCAAGTGCGCCTCGCTCCAGTCGATGACGCCGCCGCGACCGGGCTCGTTGCCGAGGAAGATGTTCTCGGTGATGGAGAGCTCGGGAATGAGCGCGAGTTCCTGGTGGATAATGACGATTCCGGCGGCCTCGCTCGAGCGGATGTCCTTGAACTGCACTTCAGCGCCCTGATAGACGATGGAACCGGTGTAGCTGCCGTAGGGGTAGACACCCGAGAGCACCTTCATGAGCGTGGACTTACCCGCGCCGTTCTCACCGCAAATCGCGTGGATCTCGCCGGCTCGCACTGAGAGGCTGACGTTATCGAGGGCTTTGACTCCCGGGAACTCCTTGGTGATGGAGTTCATCTCCAGGATCGTTGGCCCGGTCTGCACAGCGTGCTCCAAAGCGTGACCTCCTCGTCATGGGGTAGTTGCGCGTCGCAGTCACAACTGCGAACGTTCCGAAGTTAGTCCTCGAATGCCTTGGCGTCAAATGTTGAACGCAACCGTTATCGAATCTTCAGATTTGCCGTCAAAACAGCGCGTTTGGCGTAAAGCAATAAATCCAATAGCGCGGATGCCACAACATATTCCGCACCGCGCCTCCCCACCATTGGGGCAGTCCTCGGTGCCGCGCGACCCCAATGAGCGGGTGCGGCGGCGTGTATCGTATGCGTGTGGCAAGCCGTAGCCCAACGCCGGGTTCTCAGACTTCACTGCGCGAAGCCAACCGCGCCCGAATAGTCGACTCCCTCAAGCATCACGGGCACCTGACGCAAGTGGAGTTGGCCGGCGCTACCGGTTTGTCTCCGGCCACCATCTCGAACATCGTCAAGGAACTCGCCACCTCGGGTGTCGTACTCACCACCGTCGCCTCCCGAAGCGGCCGCCGCGCCATCGAGGTCACGCTCGCCCGTCAGCTCGGACTCGTCGCCGGCCTCCACTTCTCTGCGCGTTACCTGCGCATCGCGATCTCCGACATCGGCCGCACAGTTGTTGCCGAGAACCACGTTCCCCTCGCACTCGACCACCGTCACGACAGTGAACTCAACCGCGCAGCACTCCTGCTGAGCGACATGGTCGAGTCGGTCAACGGCTCGATGCAGGACATCCTCGCGGTGGGGGTGGCGCTGCCCGTTCCGGTCGACTCGCGCACCGGGATGATCTCCACCCCCGGCATCATGCGGGGATGGGAGGGCATCGACGTCGCTGAAGAGCTCGGCAATCGCATCCAGTCGCCTGTCTATGTCGACAACGAGGCCAACCTCGGCGGCCTCGCCGAGCTACGCAGCGGGGCAGCGCGGGATTCGCGCGGCGCGGCCTTCATCCGGGTCGGACACAGCATCAGCGCGGGGCTGCTCATCGAGGGGCAGATCTTTCGCGGCACGAGCGGCAAAGCCGGCCAGATCGGGCATGTCACCATCGACGAGAACGGCCCGATCTGTCGGTGCGGCAGTCGCGGCTGCCTCGACACCCTGGCTGGCGGGCCCGCGCTTCTCGAGCTGTTCAGAGGCGACCCGGGGATGCAGCGCATCCGTGACCTGCTCGTGCGGGCCGAGAGCGGTGACGCGAGCGCACGGCGCGTGATCGCCGATGCCGGTCGTCACATCGGGATCGCGGCCGCGAGCCTGTGCAACCTGTTCGATCCCGAACTGCTCGTGATCGGCGGAGAGCTCGCGCTCGCCGGCGAGACGCTCCTCGCCCCGATGCGCCACGCGCTGGAGCGGTCGGTTCTCGCGCGGGCCGACGGCGGCGTTCCCGACATCGTGCAGGGCGAGCTCGGTGACCGCGCCGAACTGCTCGGTTGCCTCGCCCTCGCGATCGATCACGTCGGAGTCGACTCCGATCTGCGACAGATATCAGCAAACACCACGGCAAACGCAGCCACAGGACTGCGCGCATGACCACAGCACCCACACAGCACATTCGAGAGGCTATTCAATGACGAGCAACCTCGCTTTCCGTTTCCTTGTACTCGCGGCTGCCGCAACAGTCGCGCTCACCGGCTGCTCCGGCACACTCGGTGACCCTGGAGGCAACGGCAGCACCAAGATCGCACTCCTCCTGCCCGAGTCGAAGACCGCGCGTTACGAGAGCTTCGACCGACCGTACTTCGAGGCGAAACTCGCCACCCTCGGCGACTACGAGGTGCTTTACTCCAACGCCGACCAGGATGCCGCGAAGCAGCAGACGCAGGCCGAGGCGGCCCTCGTCTCCGGCGTCGCCGTGCTCGTGCTCGACCCCGTGGACTCTGCGGCTTCGGCGAGCATCGTCTCTGCAGCCAATGCCCAGGGCGTGCCGGTCATCGCCTACGACAGGTTCATCGAGGGCGGCAAGCTCGACTACTACATCTCCTTCGACAACGAGGAGATCGGCCGACTGCAGGGTGAAGCACTCGTCTCCAAGCTCGAGGAGGTGGGCGCGACCGGCGGCATCCTCATGCTCAATGGCTCCCCCACCGACGCGAACGCCGACGACTTCAAGAGTGGCGCCCACTCGGAGATCGACGGCAGCGACTACTCAGTGCTCGCCGAGTACGACACCCCCGACTGGAGCCCCGACAAGGCCCAGGAGTGGGTCGCCGGCCAGATCACGCTCAATGGCGGCAAGTTCTCCGCCGTCTACGCGGCCAACGACGGAACAGCCGGTGGCGCCATCGCGGCACTCAAGGCGGCCAACGTCTCTCCGCTGCCGATCGTGACCGGCCAGGACGCCGAGGTCTCCGCGCTCCAGCGCATCATCGCGGGTGACCAGTACGCGACAATCTACAAGGCGATGAAGGAACAGGCCGAGTTCGCGGCGGTCGTCGCCGACAAGCTCGCACGGGGAGAAGAGGTGACGAGTGACCTTGAAGTGGATGGCACCCCGACGACGCTTCTCGACGGCGTCATCGTCACCGTCGACAACATCATGACCACCGTCGTCGCCGACGGGATCTACACGATCGACGAGATCTGCACGCCCGCCTACGCGGCAGCGTGCGAAGCGGCGGGGATCAAGTAGCCTCCCATGGGTACTCAAAGGATCGGGACATGACGTTGACAGCAGGCAGGGCGGAGCGCACACACGCGCCCGAGCACATCCTCTCCCTCCGCGGGATCGGCAAGCGCTTCGGCGCGGTGCGCGCCCTCACCAACGTCGACCTTGACGTGTACGCGGGCGAGGTTGTCGCGATCGTCGGCGACAACGGCGCGGGCAAGTCGACTCTCGTCAAGATCCTCGCCGGGGTGCATCCACACGATGCCGGCACAGTCTTGTTCTACGGCGAAGAGCAGCATCTCGCCAACCCCACAGACTCGCGCGACCTCGGCATCGCCACCGTCTTCCAGGATCTCGCGCTCTCCGACAGCCTCGACGTCGTCTCGAATCTCTGGCTGGGCCGCGAACTCACCCGCGGGGGCGTGCTCGACGAGGTCGAGATGGAACAGCGGTCGTGGTCGCTCCTGCGTGAGCTGAGCGCGCGCGTGCCGTCAGTGCGCACGCCTGTCGCATCCCTCTCCGGTGGCCAGCGCCAGACCGTGGCCATCGCCCGCTCCCTCATCGGTGAGCCGAGCGTCGTGATCCTCGACGAGCCCACCGCTGCCCTCGGCATCGCGCAGACCGCCGAGGTTCTGAACCTCATTGAGCGGTTGCGGGAGCGTGGGCTCGGTGTCATCCTCATCAGCCACAATCTCGCCGACGTGCTCGCCGTCGCCGACCGCATCGTCGTGCTGCGACTCGGTCGCAATAACGGTGACTTTCGCGTCGCGGATGTCACGAGCGAACAGATCATCGCCGCTATCACGGGTGCAACAGACCACGGTCTGGCCAAGCGCGCTGCCGAGAAGTCCGCGACCCAGCCCGGAGCGGAGACCGACTCGTGAGCCCCACCACCCATGGCGACCCCTCCGTGCCGGCAGCCAAGGTCATTCACGATGACGAGCTGCGGTACGGATTTCGCAGCTCGGTGCGCTCGTTCGCCAATCGGGTGCGCACCGGGGATGTCGGTTCGCTGCCCGTGGTCGCCGGGCTCATTCTCATCTGGACGATCTTTCAGATCCTCAACCCCAACTTTCTCTCGAGCCGCAACCTCGTCAACCTGACGCTGCAGAGCGCCGCGGTCGGAACCATAGCCATCGGCATCGTGCTCGTGCTGCTTATCGGCGAGATCGACCTCTCGGTCGGATCGGTGAGCGGACTCTCTGCCGCCATTCTCGCTGTGCTCTTCGTGCAGACCGGATGGCCGATCGCCCTCGTTCTCGTCGTCGCGCTCGTGACCGGGGCGATGGTCGGGCTCGTCTACGGACTCCTCTATACGAGGTTCGGTGTGCCGAGCTTCGTCATCACTCTCGCCGGACTCCTCGGATTTCTCGGGCTGCAGCTGTTCGTGCTCGGCCGTCTCGGGTCGATCAACATTCCCGACAACACGTGGATCGTCGAGTTCCTCACCCAGACCTTCCTCTCCCCCGCGGTCTCCTACGTTGTCATCGCGATCGTGGTCGTCGTCTACGCCTGGCAGCTGCTCGCGCAGGCGCGACGCCGCACCGATGCCGGCCTCGCGGCCATGTCGCGCAACGTCATAGCGATGCGGGTCGGAGGGGTCGCCGTTGTCCTGGGGGCCGCCGCGTTCTACCTCAACCTGTCGCGCGGCGTGAGCATGAGCTTTCTCATCTTCCTCATCCTCGTCACGATCATGCACTTCGTCCTCACCCGCACCCGCTGGGGCCGCGCCGTCTACGCGGTCGGTGGCAGCGTCGAGGCGGCTCGTCGCGCTGGCATCCGCGTCAACCGCATCTATATCTCGGTGTTCGTGCTGTGCTCGACCTTCGCCGCGATGGGCGGGATCCTCGCTGCTGCCCGCCTGCAGGCCGCCAACCAGTCGAGCGGAGGCGGCGACGTCAACCTGAACGCGATCGCCGCCGCTGTCATCGGCGGAACGTCACTCTTCGGCGGACGCGGCTCAGCCTTCTCCGCACTGCTCGGTGTTCTCGTTGTCATGTCGATCTCCAACGGACTCGCGATCCTCAACCTCGAGGCCTACGTGCGCTACATGATCACCGGTGCCGTGTTGATTCTCGCCGTGATCCTCGACTCGCTGTCACGCCGCTCGCGCGCGGCGGCAGGGCGAGCGTAAACCTCAGACGATCGCGTAGGCGCGCACCGGGAAGGTGCCGAAGTCCGCGACCTTCGGGGGTGCTGCGCTGAACCGCGATCCACTCGGCGGCAGGCTCCCCAGGTTCGTCAGGTGCTCGACGACATGGATGCCCGCCTCGAGCAGAAGCGAGTGCGCGGGCCGCGCGCCCGCTGCATCCGCCGCGGTGTTATCGATGTTGAGCGAGTCGATACCCACGACCGTGGCGCCCTGTTCGACGAGGTAGCGCGTGCCCTCCTCGGTCAGGAAGGGAGCGTTCGAGCCGTATGCGGGCGTGCCGAAGTGCACATCGAAGCCGGTGTGCAGCAGGACCGCCTTGCCCGCAACATCCCGGTCGAAGAAAACGCTCGCCGGGATGCCGCGATCGCGCGAGTCCTGCAGGTGAAACACTTCGGCGGGCTGGTCGACGAGAGTGTCGAGATCGAGTCCGGCGAGGTCGGTGCCGCCCTCATAACGGTGGAACGGGCTGTCGAGGTAGGTTCCCGTGTTGCCGATCATCGTGATGATGTCCATCGTGAACTCGGTGCCGGGCGCATAGTTCTTCGCCGACGCCTCGCGCGTCATGTGCGGCGTGATGACGGGCGCGGGAAGACCCGGGTAGGTCACGAGCCCCGCGGAGATCGTGTGGCTGAGGTCGACGACCCGCCTCTCGGTTACCGGCGCGGTCTCGACCCCGCGTGAGCCGCGGTGCTGCTCTTCAACGATCTGCAGGTTCGTCAGCTCGATGGATGCGACGAGCGCGAGCCCGAGGTGCTGCACGAAGAGGCGCTCAACGTCGGCGTCGCGGGTGGGCAGGTCGAGCCGGAACCCGGAAGCCGTGAGCCCTCCCCCGTTGCTGAACTCAACTGTGGCGTCGAAGTGGGCGCGGTACTCGGTCATGCGGGTGTCCTTCTGTTGGAGTTGGTCTTGGCCAGTGTCACGATGAGGGCCGCGGCGGCGAGCACCGCGGGAATGAGGAGGTTGGCTCCGGCGAGCGCCACGAGTCCAGCCACGAGTACGACGGAGATGACAGCGAGCCACCAGCCGAGCGAGAACCGTTCGAGCAGCCGGAGCGCGGCGACCATTCCAAGGGCGTAGACCGCGACCATGCAGCTCGTGTGGATGAGGATGAACGGCGTCAGGTCGAGGTCGTTCATCACGAGCGCCGCGAGGTACGCGGCCGCGAGCACGGCCACGGCGAGGAGCGCCCTCCGGGGAACTCCGCCCGACTCCGCTCCCGCCCCGAGCCAGCGTGGCAGGTCGCCGTCGCGTCCTAGGGCCGCCCCGAGTTTGGCGAACGCTCCGAGGTAGGCGTTGAGCACGCCGAGGGCCACGACGGCTGCGATGACAGCGACAACAACGGGACCGATGCCTGGCGTGGTGGTCGCAACGAGGGCGACGAGCGGGACTGCACTCTCCCCCGCCCGGTCACCGAGCACCGCGATGGTCACCACCTGGAGCGCGAGGTAGGCGGCACCGACCACGACGATGGCGATCGCTGTCGCGAGCGGAATCGTTCGGCGCGGGTTACGGAACTCCCCGGCGATGTGGGTCACGGCCTCCCACCCGGCGAACGCCCAGACGAACAGGCTCACAGCGGCAACGACGCCCGCCCAACCGTGGGGCATGAAGGGTGTGAAGTTCGTTGCATCCGCCGCGGGACTTGCGAGAACGACCACGAGAACGACGATCATGACAAGAAGGCCGGTGAGCACGAGCTGCACGACGCCACTCACGCGCAAGCCGAACGCATTGGAGATGAACGGCGGGATCAGCAGGAGAATGGCCACGGCCACGACGACCTCGCGGCTCCCGCCGAAGATCGACACGACGTACGACGCCCCGAGGATCGCGACGACGGGGGTGCCGACGCGCACACCGAAGAAGAACCAGTAGCCGGCCATCCGAGCGGCGGTCGGGCCGAGCGCGCGGCGCACGTAGCTCGCGACGCCCCCGCTGTCTGGGAAGCGGCTCGCGAGGGCTGCGAAGGTTCCCGCGAGGGGAATGCTGAGCAGCAGCACCGCGACGACCGACAGAATGGATGCAGCACCCGCCGTCGTGGCCGCGAGCGCCGGCAGCACCAGGATGCCGGTGCCGAGCACAGCTGCAACGTACAGCGCCGACGCCTGCAGTAGCCCCACTCGGCCGTTGCTCACCTCTGCGCTCATGTGCCCGGTGCTGAGCTTCTCGCTCACCTGCCCAGTGTGTATCTTCTCGCTCACCTGCCCAGTGTGGCAGTGGCAGGATGACGCTGACTAGCGAAAAACCGCCACGCGGGTGCGACTTTGCGCCACTCTGAGGTGGAGCCGGGCTCGCGGCACCCCCAGCGTCTCGCCGCACCGCCACGTGGAGGTTCCGGGAGCGCTATCGGGCTCGCCGACGGAGTGGCACCCCACCTTCGCGCAGCAGCCGATCGAATCGTCGGGGTGACAGCGCGTCGTCCCATCCCCACCGTACGAATGCGCGTCCTGACTTCGCGCGGATCGCATCCTCGCGCGCCTTTTCACGAACCACCGCCTGCGCCGCGGTATCGCCCTTGAGGTATTTCGCGCGCGCGTACTTGGCGAATCCGTCGAACTCTCCGAACCGCTGCGCGCCCTCCCAGCCGAAATCGACGTCGTACTCGCCGCGGTACGTCGAGACATGAATCTGCAGCTCAGGCGCTTCGAACTGCAGCTGGTGCATCCGTACCCTGCTGAGCGACTCACCCGCGCTCGCCGACCGTCCATCCGCAAAGTTGATGGCCGTTTCGGCACGGCGGAACCCGTACCTCGGCGAGACCCGGTCGAGCTCCTCCGCGATGAGCTCACGCGTTGTCAGCCCCTCGTGCAGCGCACTATCGAGAACAGCTGTCGCAATCAGGAGAGTGGATGTCGCAGCCACATCCACGAGCGTTCGCTCAATTGCCGTCACCAGGACTCCGTCGATCACTCGAGTGGGAGGCACTGCGGCGGTGCGATGCGCCGTGAAGCCGGGCCGGGATGTTCCACCGTGAGCATCGAAGGCGAGAACGTGTGCACGATCCGGCCATGGGCCGATCACGGGAAGTCCGTGCATAGCCGCTGCGGACAGATGCGAGACAACGTGCTCCGGAGCAACTGCGGCCAACGCCCGCACCACGTTCCGGTGCCGTTGCAGCAGTCCCTCGGGAGTGGAGTCCGGGGGTCGCGCGTAGACACCACGCCGGACGATGTAGAGCGCCTTGCGCCTCAGCGCATCATCAACAGAAGAACGTGGAACCCCCAGCTCGCGCAAGCTTCGCGCGAATACGAGTCCGGCGCCCCGAAGTTCTGCGATCTCAATCCAGTTGTCCACGCAGCGAGCTTCGAGCATGTTGGGCTCACGTCGTGGGGGGTGAGCGCTATCGGTGCACAGAACACGTGCAACGGAGGCAGTGGAGGAGTCGCGGCACCCCGACCTCGTCGCGGAACCTCGACTTTCGGGCTCCGCGAGCGCGGAAAGGCTCCGCGACGTCGACTAGATGCGGTCGAGCGCCTCCAGCACGTCGTCGCGCAGGTCGTCGAGGTCTTCGATGCCGACCGAGAGGCGCACGATGTTGTCGGGCACCTCGAGGGAGGTTCCGCGCACCGATGCGTGCGTCATCTCCGAGGGGTAGCCGATGAGCGACTCGACGCCGCCGAGGGATTCCGCGAGCTGGAACAGCGACGTCGACTCCGCGAAAGCACGGGCAGCGGGGGCGCCACCGCGAAGACCGACCGAGATCATTCCGCCGAACGCCTTCATCTGGCGGGCGGCGAGTTCGTGGCCGGGGTGGTCAGGAAGTCCGGGGTAGTAGACGCGCTCGATCGCGGGGTGGCCGACGAGCGACTCTGCGATCGCCTGGGCGTTGGAGGAGTGGCGGTCGAGGCGCACGGCAAGAGTTTTGATTCCGCGCGTGGTGAGCCAGGCATCCATCGGGCCTGAGATCGCACCGACACCGAACTGGATGAACGCGACCTTCTCAGCGAGCTCTTCGGAGGCGAGTACGAGCGCACCACCGACGACGTCAGAGTGGCCGCCGAGGTACTTCGTGGTCGAGTGGACGACGACGTCGGCCCCGAGCGAGAGCGGCTGCTGCAGGTACGGCGACGCGAAGGTGTTGTCGACGACGACGGTGATGCCGAACTCGTGGCCGAGGGTTGCAAGTGCTTCGATGTCGGTGATCTTCATGAGCGGGTTCGAGGGGGTCTCGACCCACAGGATCTTGGTGACGCCGGGGCGGATGGCCTTGCGCACGACATCGAGGTCGCTCATCTCGACCGTGGTGAGCGAGATGCCCCACGGGATGTAGACGCGCGAGACGAGACGGTGGGTTCCGCCGTAGACGTCGTTGCCCATGACGATGTGGTCGCCGGGAGCGAGCAGCGACCTCAGGAGGGAGTCCTCTGCGGCAAGTCCGGAGCCGAAGGAGTACGCGGCGACTCCGCCCTCGAGCGCAGCGAGCTGGCCCTGCAGGGAGTCACGTGTCGGGTTTCCGCCGCGAGCGTACTCGTACCCTCCGCGGAAGTTGCCGATGCCGTCCTGCACGAACGTGGAGGTCAGGTAGAGCGGCGGCACGACGGCGCCCGTGGTCGGGTCGAAGGCCTGGCCCGCGGTGATTGCGCGCGTGCTGAAGCCGTAGTTCTTGGTCACGTGAAGCTTTCTATTCAGAGAGGAACGTCAGGAGGTCCTGACGGGTGAGCACAGCGGCGGGCTTGCCGTCGTTGGTGACGAGCAGCGCGTCGGCGGTGGCGAGGGCAGCGCGAGCTGCGGCAACCGATTCGTGCACACCGATCAAACCGAGCGGCTCCCCGACTAATTCCGCAACGGAGTCAGTCAATTGGGCGCGACCGGTGAACAGGCTGTCGAGCAGCGACCGCTCATCGACTGTTCCGATGACTTCACCCATGACGACGGGCGGCTCAGCGGTGAGCACCGGCACCTGCGACACGTCGTACTTCTTGAGAATGTCGATGGCGTCACGAATCGTGTCGGAGGGATGCACGTGCACGAGGGCGGGCAGCTCACCGGTCTTCGAGGCGATGATGTCGGCGACGGTCTTCTCCTCCGAGGGCTGCGCGAAGCCGTACGACGTCATCCACTTGTCGTTGAAGATCTTGCCGAGGTAGCCGCGGCCGCCATCGGGCAGGAGCACGACGACGACGGCCTCCGAAGGCAGGTCGGCTGCCGCCTTGAGCGCCGCAGCGACCGCGAGGCCGCTCGATCCGCCCACGAGAAGCCCCTCTTCTCGAGCGAGGCGACGGGTCAGGTCGAAGGACTCTGCATCGGATGCAGCGATGATCTGGTCGACAACGGTGGGGTCGTACGCGGTCGGCCAGAAGTCCTCGCCGACGCCCTCCACGAGGTAGGGACGCCCGGTGCCGCCGGAGTAGACACTGCCCTCCGGGTCTGCACCGATGATCTGCACCGCTCCACCGGAGACCTCCTTGAGGTACTTGCCCACACCCGAGATCGTGCCGCCGGTGCCGACGCCCGCGACGAAGTGGGTGATCTGGCCATCCGTGTCGCGCCAGATCTCTGGACCGGTCGTCTCGTAGTGACTGAGCGGACCGTTGACGTTGGAGTATTGGTTCGGTTTGAACGCGCCGGGTATCTCGCGGGCGAGGCGGTCGGACACGCTGTAGTACGACTCGGGGCTCGAGGGCTCAACCGCGGTCGGCGTCACGACGATCTCGGCGCCATAGGCGAGGAGCACGTTGCGCTTGTCTTCGCCGACCTTGTCGGGGAGAACGAACACGCAGCGGTAGCCGCGCTGCTGGGCGACGAGGGCGAGGCCGATGCCTGTGTTGCCCGACGTGGGTTCGACGATGGTACCGCCGGGCTTCAGGAGCCCGGCCTCTTCGGCCGCATCGATGATTCGGGTGGCGATGCGGTCTTTCGACGAGCCGCCCGGGTTGAGATATTCGATCTTCGCGAGCACTGTCGCGCGGATGCCTGTCGTCACGCTGTTGAGCTTGACGAGCGGCGTGTTGCCGATCAGATCGAGAACTGTGTTGGCGTAATCCATGGTGCGCCCAATCTACCAGCGGCGCTCCCGGGAGAATCGGGCGGGAATGCCGGGCGGATTCTCGGGTTTCATACGTGAGAATGTAAGCACAGCCCTCTGCCCGCGAGATCGACAGGACACCACGTGCCCAACACCCCTTCCTCCCCCAGCGTCAAGCAGCAGCGTGACGAACGCCGCGCCGAGAAGGTCGCAGCGCTCAAGCGCAAGAACGCCGTTGCGAAGCGCAACCGCCTGATCGGTATCTGGGGCGGAAGCGCCGCTGGCGCGCTGATCCTCGGCTTCGTCGTGTACCTCATCGTCATGTCGGCGATCCCGAAGCCCGAGGTCGTCATCGAGGGCCTCAAGACCTGGACACTCGAAGCCGGTAACCACGTGGATGCAGCTGCCGGCGTCGACCCCGCGAACCCGCCGCTCGTCGACTACGAGGCCGATTACGGCATGAACCCGCCCGCCGGTGGCAACCACTGGGCTGGCTGGCTGAACTGCGGAATCTACACGGAGGTTCAGCAGAACGAACGCGCCGTGCACGCTCTCGAGCACGGCGCCATCTGGGTGACCTACGACCCCGAGGCTCTGACCGCCGACGAGATCACCACTCTCCAGAACGAGGTGCCGAGCACCTACATGGTCGTTTCGCCGTACCCTGACCTTCCCGCCCCCGTCGTCGCTTCGGCCTGGGGTTACCAGGTGCAGCTTGACGGAGTCGACGACCCGGAGCTCGGTGCATTCATCGAGAAGTACCGCCAGTCGCCCGACGGCCCCGAATACGGCGCTGCCTGCACAGGAGCGATCGATGGCCCCGGCAAAATCGCCTAAGCCGCGCACCCTTGTCGCGATTGTCGTCGTCGCCGCACTCGCGGTCGGCGGCGCTTTCGCGATCGGTCGGCTGAGCGCTCCGGTCGCGACACCACCGACAACGACGAGCGCAGAGGCGGGGTTCGCTCGTGACATGCGCGAACACCACACGCAGGCTGTTGACATGTCGGTGACGCTGCGCGACGAGACAGATAACGAGGAGCTCCGCCTTCTCGCCTACGACATCATGATGACGCAGCAGAGCCAGGCCGGGCAGATGCTCGGCTGGCTCGCCGAGTGGGGTCTGCCGACGACGAGCACAGAGCCATCCATGACCTGGATGACGCGCCCGGCCCTCACCGGCGCCGAGTCGCACTCCCACGACTCGGGTTCGAGTCACACGCCCGGGGACCCGATGCCGGGCATGGCGACGGCGGAGCAGCTCGCGAAGCTCAAGACGCTCACGGGTGTCGAGGCGGAGAAGTTCTACCTCGAGCTCATGATCGCCCACCACAAGGGCGGTGTGGAGATGGCCGAGGCCGTGCTCGCCCGCAGCGACGAGCGCGTCGTCGTGCAGCTCGCGAAGGGAATCGTGAAGTCGCAGAACGCCGAGATCAAGCTCATGGAAGGGCTTCTGGCCAAGCGCGAGTAGTCCCTACGTCGTGCGCTGCTCCGCGAACAGTCTCGCGTAAACGCCGCCATGCGCGAGGAGCTCCGCGTGGGTTCCCTGCTCGACGAGGCGGCCAGCGTCGACCACGTAGATGCGGTCCGCTGCGACGACCGTCGACAAGCGGTGCGCAATGGCGATCGTTGTGCGGCCGTGTGCCGCGGCATCCAGTGCGCCCTGCACGAGCCTCTCGGAGATCGTGTCGAGCGCGCTCGTTGCCTCATCGAGGATGAGCACGGCCGGGTCTTTGAGCAACACGCGCGCGATGGCGATGCGCTGCTTCTCACCGCCCGACAGGCGGTAGCCGCGTTCTCCGACCACGGTGTCGTAGCCCGCGGGGAATGACGCAATCGTCTCGTGGATGTTCGCGGCCCGCGCCGCGGCCTCGAGCTCGTCGTCCGTGGCGTCGGGTTTGGCGTAGCGCAGGTTCTCGCCGATCGTGGCGTGGAACAGGTAGGTCTCCTGGCTCACGATTCCGATATTGCGCACGAGGGCGTCCTGCCCAAGCTCGCGCACGTCGGTGCCGGCGAACAGCACACGACCACTCGACACGTCGTGAAGTCGCGGGATCAGGTAGGAGACGGTGGTCTTTCCTGCGCCGGATGGCCCGACGAAGGCCACGTACTGGCCGGGCTCGATCTCGAGCGAAACTCCCTTGAGTGTCGCGGGGGTGTCGTCGCCGGCGTCCGGATACCGGAACACGACATCGTCGAACGCCACCTCCCCGAGTCGTGCGGCGTTTACCGGCACCGGGTCGACCGGGTCGACGATCGCGGGCTTGAGGTCGAGGTACTCGAAGATGCGGGCGAAGAGCGCTTGCGAGGTCTGCAGGTCGAGTGCGACGCGCAGGAGGCCCAGGAGAGGGAACATCAGGCGTGCCTGCACTGTCGTGAAGGCGACGATGGTTCCGGCGGTGACCGGGATCTCGTGCAGGATCAGCCACGCCGCGACGACGTAGATGACCGCGGGGATGATCGACAGGAAGATGTTGACCGTCGCGAAGAACCACTGGCCGCTCATCTGCTGGCGAACCTGCAACTCGACCTGGTTGTCGTTCTCCGCGGCATAGCGACCGGTCTCGGCCTGCTGCTGGTTGAAGCTCTTGGCGAGCAGGATGCCGCTCACGCTCAGAGCCTCCTGCGTGATCGCCGTCATGTCGCTCAGCGATTCCTGCGTCTTGGTCGCGATACGCGCCCGCACCTGGCCGACCCTGCGCTGTGCGATCACGAGCACCGGCAGCAGGATGACCGCGACGATCGTGAGCTGCCAGCTGAGCACGAGCATGCTCACGAACGCCGCGATCACGGTGACCGTGTTGCCGATGACGCTCGAGATCGTGTTGCTCAGAACGCCAGCCACACCTCCGACGTCATTCTGCAGGCGCGACTGGATGACACCGGTCTTCGTTCGCGTGAAGAATCCGAGTTCCATCGACTGCAGATGGCCGAAGAGTCGAATGCGGAGCGCCCCCATCACCGAATTGCCGACCGTCGCCGTCAGCCAGGTCTGCCAGACGCCGAGGGCCGCAGACGCCACCCACAGCAGCACCATGAACCCGACGAGTTCGAGAAGCACGGGAACGTTCGGCGTGCCATCGGCGGGAAACAGCCCCTGGTCGAACAACTGCTTGGTGAGCAGTGGCGGGAGGACGCTCAGCCCGGCACTCACGAGCACGAGCGTGATGGTGATCGCGAGCTGTCTGCGGTACGGCGCGAAGAGCTCGCCGATTCTCTTGAGCAGGTCAGGCACCCTCGGTGCCTTCGCGTTCTCCGCTCGGATCGCCTCGGCGTCGCCGCCGCCCATCATGCGGCCGCCGCCGCCCCCACGCATTCCGCTCACGTGTTCACTCTATGTGGCTCACGGTTTCGATACGGCCGCGGGCGGCCTACTCAACCAGCGGTGGTTGAGTAGGCGCGCCAGCGCCGTATCGAAACCGGCGAGCCAGCTAGCCCTTGGTCGACCCTGCGAGCAAGCCGCGCACGAAGAACCGCTGGAGTGCGAAGAACACGATGAGCGGAATCAGCATGGCGATGAACGCACCCGCGGGCAGCAGGTAGGCGTTCTGTCCGAACTCGCCCGTGAGTTCCGCGAGTGTTCTCGTGATCGGCGATGCCTTGCCGCTCGCGAAGATGAGGGCGACGAGGAGGTCGTTCCACACCCAAAGGAACTGGAAAATCGCGAAGCTCGCGATGGCCGGAACGGTGAGCGGCAGCACTATGCGGAAGAAGATCTGGCCGTGGCCGGCTCCATCCACGCGAGCGGCCTCGATGACCTCGCCGGGGATCTCCCTGATGAAGTTGTGCAGCAGGAAGATCGCCAGCGGGAGCGCGAAGATCGAGTGCGCGATCCAGACCTGAGTGAACAGGCCAGCCCCGCGGAATCCCTCGAAGAAGGTCTCGCCACCGATGACGATGCCCCGCGAGAAGAGCGAGAGCAACGGCACGAGGGTCATCTGCACGGGGACGATCTGCAGCGTGAACATGAGCACGAACAGGATGTCCTTGCCCTTGAAGTCGATCCACGCGAACGCATACGCGGCAAGCGAGGCGATCACCAGAGGGATGACCGTCGCCGGGAGCGAGATGGCCACCGAGTTGACGATCGACTGCACGAGGTCCGGGTTGGCGAGAACCGTCTGGTAGTTCTCGAGCGTGAAGTCCCACTTGACGAAGACTTCCCACCAGCCTGAACGGGTGATCTCACCCTGTGGGCGCAACGAGGTGATGAACAGACCGAAAGTCGGAATGGTCCACAACACCGCGATGATGAGCGACGCAATGGTCGCGCCCCGCGAGGTGAGGCGCTTTTTGGTGCGCTTGATGACGTTTCCGGTGTCCGCGAGTTCGACGGCACCCTTGCCGCTGTCGCCGACCGGGAGGTCGGCCGCAATCGTGCTGGTCATCGGATCTCCTTCTGCTTGCTGATCTGCCTCGCGTTGTACACGACGATGGGCAGCACGAGGATGAACAGGAGCACCGCGAAGGCCGACGAACGGCCGGTCTCGAACTTCTGCAGGAGGGTGACCATCTCGTTGGCGATGACGCCAGTGTCGGGATACGCGGTACCCATGGTGCGAACGATGTCGAACACTTTGAGCGACGCGATCGAGATCGTCGTCAGCACCACGATGAGCGAGCTTCGAATGCCCGGCAGGATGACATTGGTGAAGCTCTGCCAGGCATTCACTCCGTCGATCGATGCAGCTTCGATCTGCTCGGCCGGGACGTTCTTGATGGCTGCCGAGAGCACGACCATCGCGAAACCGGTCTGCACCCAGATGAGCACGACAATGAGCAGGAACGTGTTGAGCGGCACCTGCTGGAGCAGGTTCACCGGCTCGCCACCGAGGGCGACGATGATGCCGTTGATGATTCCGAACTGGTCGCCTTCGCCGCGATAGCCGTAGACGAAGCGCCAGATAATCGACGCCCCAACGAAGGAGATGGCCATCGGCATGAACACGAGGATCTTGAAGAACTTCTCGCCGCGTGACTTGTCAATGAAGTACGCGTAGGCAAGACCCGCGATCGTCGAAACCACGGGAACGACGAGCACCCAGAGAATCGTGTTGCGAATCACGACGAGGTTCTCGGGCTGGCTGAAGATCCAGATGAAGTTCTCGAAACCGACGAACTGCGGTGTCCGTGCGTTGTTGAAGAAGGAGAGAACGATCGTCTGGATGGTCGGGTAGATGAGTCCGACGATCACGAGCAGGAACGCGGGCGACAGGAACCCGACGAGCTGCAGAAGGTAGCCGCGGCCCGCCTTCGAGCGGTGATCGAGCAGGAAGAGCCCGGCTCCGAGTACCGACGCGATGATGGCGGCCCAGAAGACCGACCCGATCGCGATGAGGATGAGACCCGGCACGATAACGCAGACGGCGAGTCGGAGGATCGTGTAGTTGCGACCGGTGCGTGGGGCAACTTCGACGAAGAAGAGTACGAGTGCGACGGCGATGAGGAACACCGCGATGACGATGGGTATCTGAGCGAGGGGCGGGAGCGACCCGATCCAGCTGAGAAGGTCTTTCAGCATGAGTTGCCTTTCGAGTACGACAGTGGACGCGGCGGCAGTGGGAGGTAGCGGTGGGGCCGCGGAGGAAAAACCTCCGCGGCCCCACCGGGAGTCCGACTAGTTAGACGGCCAGCCCTTTTCAATCGACGCGAGAACGTCGTCGGTCGAGGATCCGTTGATCCAGTCAATCATTCCGGCCCAGAAGGTTCCCGAACCGACAGCACCGGGCATCAGGTCAGATGCGTCGAAGCGGAAGGTGGTGTTCGGGTCCTGGAGGATGGTGATCGCCTGGCTCAGGATGGCGCTCGACGCGTTGGCCGGGTCCAGTCCCTTGTTGGCCGAGATGACGCCACCGAGTGAGACGCGGCTGTTGGCCCAGTCAGCACTCGAGAGGTACTCCTGCACAGCGATGGTGTCCTCGTCGTTGGAGAACGCGGCGACGATCTCGCCACCGCCGGTGACTGCAGATGCTCCAGCCTCCTCAGCGGGGGTGATGAATGCCCAGACGTCTCCGTCTTCAGCGACCTTTCCGCCGGCGTCCGTGAGGAAGCCGTCGTAGAACGACGCCTGGTGGGTCATCGGGCACTTGCCGTCAACGACGGCCTGAGCGACATCCGCACCGAACGGGGTGCTGTTGATCGACTGCACGTCGCCGATGCCGGCGTTCACGTAGTCAGGGTTGAGCAGGATCGATCCGACGCTGTCGAAGGCCGACTTGATGGCCGGGTCAGTGAAGGGGATCTCGTGGTTGACCCACTGGTCGTAGACGTCGGTGCCGGCCTGGCGCAGAACGAGGTCTTCGACCCAGTCCGTTCCCGGCCAACCCGTTGCAGCGTCAGAGCCGAAGCCTGCACACCACGGCTTGGTGCCGGAGTCTGCGATGGTCTGCGTGAGGGTCATGAGCTCGTCCCACGTGGTGGGAACTTCCCAGCCGTTCTCGGCGAACTGCTTCGGCGAGTACCAGATGAAGCCCTTGACGCTCGCCATGAGCGGTGCACCGTAGAGGGTGTCATCGACCGTCGCGTAGCCAGCCCAGTCTTCCGACCAGTTGTCAGCGACGTTCTTGGCAACGCCCTCGGGAGCCGGCTGGATGTAGCCGCGGTCTGCGAGGTCGCCCATGAGGCCGGGCTGCGGGAAGATCGCGAGGTCAGGAGCGTCGCCGCCCTGGGCGCGAACGCCGATCTGAGCCTCGAACTCCTTGCTGGATTCGTACTGGATGTCGATGTCGTTCTCGGCCTCCCAGTCGGCCCAGGACTGCTCGAGGAGTTCGGCCTCGGTGTCGGCGATGGTTCCGTAGATCGTGACGACGCCGTCTGCCTCTCCGAAATCGCCGGGGCCGGTGGCCGGGGCGTCGGACGAGCAACCGGCAAGCGCAAGGCCCGCGATTGCGACGAGGGCGATGGGTGCTGTGATTCGGCGGTGCAGGATGTTCATTCATTCCTCCTCGTTGAGGGACTACCCAGCGCGTGACGCGGAGGGGATCCAGGGTGGTGCGAGTTGGCTCGGTTTCCGAACTGTAAGAACAGCGTTTAGGGAACCGATTCCACAACACAAGCTAAGGCACGTTCGGGGGTTATGCAAGCGCTTGGCACATAAACGATTACAACGATTCCACCAAGCCGCTAATTAGCTGAGAGCGCTCCCACGAAACGTGGCTGTCTCACATTCTGGAACATTGTGGAAACGGTTCCAGTGTGGGTATGATCTGACCTCGGTCCTGCACGCACAACCTCCCACTCACCAAAGAAGGTGAACCATGAGCGGAATAGCCGACGTCGCGCTCCGTGCCGGGGTGTCGAAGTCCACGGCTTCTCGCGCCCTGAGCGGTCGCGGGTACGTCTCAGACGAAACTCGCGAGAGGGTCGTGCAGGCTGCATCCGCCATGGGGTACGTCGTGTCGACGAATGCCGCGAGCCTCGTGACGGGGCAGACCCGCAACGTCGGGGTTGTCACTCCCTTCATCAATCGCTGGTTCTTCGCGGAGGTGCTCGAGGGCATCGAATCAGCCCTCATCGCCGCAGGATACGACCTCACCCTCTACCGCTTGAGCGCTGACGCCGAGCAACGCCGCAGGGTCTTCGACTACTTTCTCGTACGCAAGCGCGTTGATGCCGTGATCGCCGTGGGCATCGCCCTCACGCGCAAGGAGGTCGCGCTCCTGCACTCGCTCAAGAAGCCCATCGTCGGCATCGGCGGCGCAATCGAAGGCATCTCTACTCTCAGCATCAATGACATGGATGCCTCGCGCCTCGCCACCGAGCACATCATCGGCCTCGGGCACACCCGTGTCATGCACCTGGGCGGAGACCAGGACGAGCAGATGGATTTCAGCGTGCACGCCCAGCGACTTGCGGGCTTTCGGCAGGCGCTGGATGCCGCGGGCATCAGCCAGGACGACGACTTCCGCTCAACCGCTTTCAGCATCCCTGGTGGGTATGAGGTGGGGCTCGCGGTGCTCGCGGATCCCCGCAGCAGGCCGACCGCGGTCGTGGCTGGCTGCGATGAGATCGCGATCGGTGTAATTCTCGCCGCACGCCAGTTGGGCATCCAGATTCCGATGCAGTTGTCGGTGGTCGGTGTCGACGACCATGCACTCTCTGAGATGTTCGGTCTCACGACGCTGCGCCAGGAGCCGGGAACGCAGGGCGCTCTCGCTGTCGAGCTCATCCTCGGCGAGCTCGCAGACCCAGGGGAACATCACGTCTCGCGTGCGCTGCAGGTTCCCGTGACACTCCAGGTGCGGTCGTCGACGACTGCGCCACCCGCACCCTGAGAACGACAGAAGCCGTCGCCCCTTGCGGAACGACGGCTTCTGATCACAGCTCCCGAAGGAGCCTCAGAGTCTCGAGAGACTACTTGAGGGTGATGGTTGCGCCAGCCTCTTCGAGCTGAGCCTTTGCCTTCTCGGCGGTCTCCTTGTTGACACCCTCGAGCACGGGGCCCGGTGCGCCGTCAACAACAGCCTTGGCTTCGCCAAGACCGAGGTTCGTGAGTGCACGGACCTCCTTGATGACCTGGATCTTCTTCTCGCCAGCAGCCTCGAGGATGACGTCGAAGGAGTCCTTCTCCTCAACCTCTTCAGCAGCGGCAGCAGCGCCACCGGCAGCAGCAACTGCAACCGGAGCAGCAGCGGTAACTTCGAAGACCTCTTCGAACTTCTTGACGAACTCGCTGAGCTCGATGAGCGTGAGCTCCTTGAATGCCTCGATGAGGTCGTCGCTTGACAGCTTTGCCATGATTTTCTCCTTATGGATTTCTTACGTAACTAACCGCGGGTCAGGCAATGCCTAGTTCGCGGACTCCTGCTTCTCGCGCAGCGCTTCGACGGTGCGAACCGTCTTCGACAGCGGTGCGGTGAACAGATAGGCGGCGCCGAAGAGCGAGGCCTTGAAGGCGCCGGCAAGCTTGCCGA
>Ga0247813_10000322_pt1 | contig 51487 bp, 41 predicted proteins | sample UWRJL169409C1_FD_180719 | JGI IMG/M metagenome (GOLD analysis project Ga0247813, IMG submission 180719) | Plant litter microbial communities from Arlington Agricultural Research Station in Wisconsin, United States - UWRJ-L169-409C-1 | ecosystem: Environmental > Terrestrial > Plant litter >... | reverse complement strand
TATTTAGTTTATTGTTTTTGGCAAAATTATAACATTAAAATCAGATAATGTTATCAAAATGTTAAGAAAAGAACGATTTGCTTATTCTGTTGCACATTAAAATGATTTATTCTTTTTCTACTGTTTAAAAACATATTTTTTTGAATTTAATATACTGATTTTTGTTAAAAACGTAATAATGTTAATAGACTTGTAGTGATTGCCTTTCAAATAAATATAAGTTTTTTGTTAAAAGCACTTATTTATACGAAAAAACGCCTTAATTTGTGTTAAATTAAGGCGTTTGTTATTGTAAGATAGATCTTTAAGTTTTATTTATTTCTTAAAAAGTGATTCAATAAAAAGGATGTTGAACTATCATGTGTTTTAACCGTTTTGGTAGTTATCTCTTCTAAAATAGAATTTGCCAATTGTTTTCCTAATTCTACTCCCCACTGATCAAAACTAAAAATGTTCCAGATAACACCCTGAACAAAAATTTTGTGTTCGTAAAGTGCAATTAAAGAACCTAGAGATTTTGGAGTTAATTTTTCAATTAAGATTGTATTTGTTGGTTTGTTTCCTGTAAAAACTTTAAAAGGTCGTAAATAAGATGCCTTTTCTTCAGAAAGTCCTTGTTTGTCAAATTCTGCCTGAACCTGCTCTGCTGTTTTTCCACTCATTAGAGCTTCGGTCTGAGCAAAAAAGTTCGACATTAATTTATCATGATGATCTTTGTTTCCGTATAGTGGTTTTACGAATCCGATAAAATCAGTCGGGATGATTTTTGTTCCCTGATGAATCAGTTGAAAAAAAGCATGTTGAGAATTCGTTCCCGGTTCTCCCCAAATAATAGTTCCAGTTTGGTAGTTAATCGGTTTTCCGTCGCGGCCAACACTTTTACCATTACTTTCCATAGTTGCCTGTTGCAGGTACGGAGCTAATTTTTGTAAATATTGTGTGTAAGGAATTAAAGCTTCACTTTCGGCACCAAAAAAATTGTTATACCAAATGCTCAATAAGGCTAATGTTACCGGAATATTTTTGTCAAATTCTGCCGATTTAAAATGTTCATCCATTTCATTGGCACCTTTCAATAAATCATTATAATTGTCAAAACCAATTGCCAAAGCAATGCTTAAACCAACAGCGCTCCATAGTGAAAATCGTCCGCCAACCCAATCCCACATCGGGAAAACATTGTCAGGATTAATTCCAAATTCTGTAACTTTTTGAATGTTTGTAGAAACAGCCACAAAATGTTTGGCAATATCTTTTGTAGCCGTCCCGAATTCTCGGGATAAAAACCACTCTTTTATCGTTTCAGAATTTGACAGTGTTTCCTGAGTGGTAAAAGTTTTAGAAACAATCAGGAAAAGCGTAGTTTCAGGATTTAGTTTTTTGATTACTTCGTTTACGTGATCGCCATCAACGTTCGAAACAAAATGAACATTTAAATGGTTTTTATAAAATTGTAAAGCTTCAACCGCCATAACCGGTCCAAGATCTGAACCTCCAATTCCAATATTTACGATATCCGTAAAAGCTTTTCCTGTAAAACCTTTTCGTTCCCCTGAAATGACTTCGCTTGTAAATTTCTTGATTTTATTTTTTACCTCATAAACTTCCGGTATTACGTTTTCGCCATCCACTTTAATAATTGCAGACTCTGGCGCACGCAAAGCGGTATGTAAAACGGCTCTGTTTTCTGTTTGATTGATGATCTCTCCTCCAAAATAATCAGCAATTGCATTTTTTAATCCAATTGAATTCGCCAATTCTAATAAAAGAGAAATAGTTTCCTGACTAATATTATTTTTAGAATAATCAACTAAAAAGTCATTCCATTGTAAATTAAATTTTTCAACGCGGGCATTATCCTGTTGAAATAATTCTTGTATCGTAGTTTCGTGAATTGCGTTATAGTGGTTTTGCAGATTTTTCCACGCTTCAGTCCCGGTTGGGTTTGTTGTGTTTAAAGCCATTTTTTGTTTTATTGAAAGTTTGTTTATTGAAACACAAAAATACTCAAATTACTTTTAATAGCTTTAAGCTTCATAATTATATAACAATTAGTTGCGAAAACGTTTTTGTAAGATTATCAGTTTTGAATTCTTGTTGTTATTATAATGGCGCCATCATTTTCTTTTTCGTTGTATATTATCCGGCTGCTGTTTTTATTTAAAAAGTCTAAACTTATTATTTCAATTTTTTTGAGAGGCAATAATACGGTATCTTGTTTTTTATCGTAATGAAAAGGAATTCCGTCTATTACAATTAAAGGCGATTTATCAATTTGATTTTCTTCAAATGCCCGGTTAACTAAATCAAAGACAAAGTATTTATTCTGCTCTGCGTCATTTAGTAGAAAAGCCTGAGGTTTAGAACATCCTAACAATAATGTACACGAAACTACTGCTAAAATTCTTTTCATTAATTAATTGAGATTACGAAGAATGTTTTTTTTTAATTGAAATTGCTTACCAAAGCTTCCACCATGGTTTTTTATTGATCTCAATTTTTTTCTCCGTCTTATTGATTTCGATTCTTTTTGGTTCTTCGGTTGTAATAGTTGAGTCGTCAAAAAAAAGTTTACCCAAATCACTCATTCCAATTGGTGATTTTGTTCTTTCTGTCCAATTATCTGTTTGCAGTTGCGGAATTAAAGCTGAATCGATTTTATTAATAAATTTTTGTCTTGCCTTCTCGATTATTTCTTCTTCGAGATTTGAAGATGAATTTTTAAAAAGAGTTAGAGAATTTCCCGGAATATTAAGAAGGAAAATTTGTGTTTTGTCTTTGATTTTCTGAATATCCAGTACTTTAAAAAAAGAATTATCATCCAAAAGTGAATGACCGTTCTTTACAGAATCAGGATTGAATTTAGATAACTCCCTGGCGTCAGAACTTGCAATTAGATATCTGCAATTACCTGAAAGGCCTCCGCCAATAAAACTCATATCGGTAAAACCTTTTTCTTTGATGATTTGGCCAACTTTATAATTTGAAATTAATTCGTGAGATAAAGTAGTGTCTCTGTAAAATAGCTTTAAGTCTGAAAAAGTTTCATTGTAAATTGCTTTAAGACGAGCATTTTTCATGTTTCTCTGTTTTTTTTAAGAATTGAATTTAATAACGCCATTTTCTAACAATTGTTTTTCCAAATACATCTTCTGCAATTTCTTCCGTCCATTTGTCTACCTGTTCTTGTTTTACTTCTCCAAAAAGGTCAGTTTGAGCGAAAATTAAGCAGCCTTTAATATAGTCGTCGACATCCTCAAACATTTTAGTGATGTAAGGCCTTGTGTCGTGATCGTAATAATATATTTCTTTCGTTTCACTATGAAAGCAAAACATATTGCCATTTCCTAAATAATCACTAAATGAAATTAAATAGGGTAGTGCGATCTTATCTTCTTTTGTAAATTCCGGTCCATAAGGGTTGTCTTCTTTCCAAAGATCTTTGAGCCATATTATGTCTTCAAAATTTTGTAATTCTTCTCCAATGTCAGCAATTCCGAAAGTATTGTAGAAAATTTTTAATCCTTCTGGAAGTGTTGTTCCCAAACGATTTTCTAAAACATTTATTTCCTCTCCTGAAATAGGTTTTTCTAATTCATTGCTCCAGTTTTCAGCAAGAGACTCGATAATTATTTTTGATTTTTCTATCCAATCAGAATCTCCTATTTTTTCAAATGGAATAATGATATCCTCTTTCTTATTTATATCTATCATTAGTATTCCATTTTAGAAAAAAAAACATTACAAATTTCCAATACTGTCCAATTCCCTTTTTAAAGGTTCCATTTGTTTTAAGAAACGGGTTCTGTCACTTCCGGTTAAAGATTCTCCTGTTGGCAAATTTAAGCGAAGCGCATCAACCTGAACTCCGTTTTTCCAGAAACGGTAACAAACGTGCGGGCCAGAAGCTAATCCGGTACTTCCAACCAGACCAATTTTTTGTCCTTGTGTAACGCGTTGTCCACGTTTTACCAAGATTCTCGACATGTGTAAATATTGAGTAGAGTAGGTGCCGTTGTGTTTTACTTTTACGAAATTTCCGTTTCCTGCCGTGTATCCTGTCGCTTCTACAACTCCGGCTGCAGTGGTAGAAATTGGTGTTCCGGTGGGAGCAGCGTAATCTGTTCCTTTATGGGCTTTCCAGGTATGCTGCACCGGATGAAATCTGTTCATCGTAAATCTTGAAGTGATCCGGCTGAATTTTATTGGTGTCTTTAAGAAGAAGTTTTTAAGTGTTTTTCCTTCGTCATCATAATATTCTACTTTTCCTGAGAGTGTATCTTTTTCAAAAGGAAAAGCATAAATAATTTTTCCTTTATATTCAAAAAATGCCGCTTCAAGATCCTCAACACCATCATAAACTTTTCCGTTTATAAAGCGTTCGTTAAAAATTAATCCGTAACGGTCTCCTTTTTTTAATTTGAAAAAGTCAATCGACCATGAAAATACCTTTGTTATTCTGCCGGCAAGTGCCGTTTCTACATCTTCACCGCCTAATGTTTCAGAGAGTGAAGTTTTTAAAACGCCGCCAATTATCTTGCGTTTAAAGGTAACCGGTTTTATTTTTTTATAAGCTTTTGCAATACTATCTCTAAAATCAACAATATAATACGTTAAAGCATCTGGCTGATATATAAAAACTTCTAAATTATGGGTTTTGTTTTTTGAACGAAGAATAGTGTAGGGTTTGCTGTATCGAATGGTTCGTACATCAAATGAATCCTTTACCTGTTCAACAATATCATATACTTTTTTATTGCCAATATTTTGGTTTTGAATGATTGATCCAAAAGAATCTCCTTTTGTTATAGTATCCTGAACAACATTATAATCAGCGTAATTAAATCCAAATTCAATTTTTTTAGGTTTTGGTTTGGTGGTTATTTTAGTTTCTACTTTTTCAGCGGTTTTATTACATGAAAAAATAGAAAATAATACTATTATAATTACGAATGCTTTTTTCAAACTCTTAAATTTTTCGGGATTAAACTGTGGCTTCATTTCCCCAATTGGACAATTCTTCTTCGGTCCACAATTTAGGAAAAAAGATGCGTCTTTGAAATTTTGGATGCATATATTTTTGCCAATCGCTTCCGCCCGTCGCTTCACCATTTCCTTTTCCACTTTCTAGTATGTATTTTCTGGCAGTATTAAGATGCTGCATTACCCAGGTAATATTTACAGTTTGATCATAGTGGCGCATTGCCTGAATTAATTCCTCATTTTGCTGATCTGTTTCTGGCAGTTGGATAAATTTTTGCCAGATGTTTTTTGTTTTAAAAGATGACATTTGACGCAGAAACTGATCTTTGTATTTGTTTTCAAATTCCTGAAGCAAATATGATTTTTTTCCGGTTTGATAATCTTTTCCAGCTGCCTGCCAATACAAATGTTCGAAAGTAGTTTCAATATCTGTATTTTCGTCAAAACTTTCTTTATATCTGCGGTCAGTTAAATTGATCACATCAGTAGATGCAAATTCAATTAAGCGATATTGTGCACTTTGAAAACCACTTGCCGGAGTCAAAGTATTTCTGAATTTCATGTACTGATCGATTTCCATTCCGTTTTCCATTATACTAAACGAATTGGTAAGCATATCAAAATAACGTGTAATTCTCGATAATCTTTCGCTAAAAAAATCAACCTGAATATTTTGAGTTTCTGCAATTTGATCAATTTCCCATAAAATCATTTTAAAAATCAATTCATTAACCTGATGATACATGATAAAAACCATTTCGTCAGGAAGCGTCGTGCGCTGAATTTGCAAATTTAAAAGAGCATCGGTCTGAATATAATCCCAATACGTAATTGGTTTTGACCAAAGCAAACCTTCAAGCTGCACATCAGTTTTTTGATTAATAGCTTGAAATTTAAGGTCAATTTCTTTTAAAAGTGATTCAGAATGATCTGTGGTATTCATTATTTTTTTACTTTAAATGGATATTTTAATCCTTTATATTCGTCAAGATCTGCTTTAAGGGATCCTACTGCAAGATCTGCTTTTATTCTTACCGGAACTTTGTTGTTATCATCTGTTATCCAGAGCGTAACACTTTCTTTTTCTTTAAAAACTCTTCCTGTTTGTACCAATGGTTTAAAGACCATAGTAGAAACGGTTCCAAATTTAGTTGTAATATCCTGACGACCTATGTATTTTAACTTAAATTTTGTGATTTCTTCGTCAAAAAACATGTCGATAGAAATAGATTCGCCAGATTTTAATTTGTCAATGTTTGGATGGTTTCTCAAATAATAAAAAGAAGAAATAATATCCTGAACATCGCTTGTTAAAACAATTGTTTTTTCTGTTTTACGTTTGTAATCTTTTACTAAAACTCGGTTTTCATTTTGATTAAAAATACCTTCCTGATTTTTTGTATAACCGCCTTCGTCAATTTTACGAACATAGCGATAAGGTATTCCGGTAAGTTTGTCAAAATAGCTTTCGTAAAGATCTTCGACTTTAAAGAAAAATTTTGACATTCCGGTTGTGTAGCCTTTCCCTATAGCATGAAATACTTTTTTGTTGTTTACAGTAGCGTCTTTTACTTCGAGTGTGGCATAACCGGCATTTACGATTCCGTAGTGAATTCTAAATTTGAAGTATTCGCCAGTATCGAAAGCATCTTCTCTTTGGCTGTCAAAACTAAGTACGGTGAGGGCTAATATGATGAGAACTAATTTTTTCATAGTACAATATTTACATTTTATTATAAAGATAAATAAATGCAAATTCTATTCCAAATGTACTAAAACAAAAAAACTCAGTCAAAAATGACTGAGTTTTTATGCTATTAACTAACCAAAAAACTATAAATTATGAAATTTATATCAATTCGAAAGGAAACCACCCCTTTCTGATTTGCGAGTGCAAAGATAGATAGAAAGTTCAAAAAACAAATAGCAAAAGGTAAGTTTAACATAACATTTGCATAAAAAGCATCGTTTTACAGAGAATTCTTCGATTTAATGTAAAAATAATGCGATTTTACAAAGTTCCTCTCAATTCTTGTTCTCTCTCAATTGATTCAAAAAGTGCTTTAAAGTTCCCTGCGCCAAATCCCTTTGCACCCATTCTTTGAATAATTTCAAAAAATAATGTGGGTCTGTCCTGAACTGGCTTGGTAAATATTTGTAATAAGTAACCATCTTCATCGGCATCGACCATAATGGCTAATTTTTCAATTTCGTTGATATCTTCCTTCATCATGTCCATATGAACGCCCAATCTTTCAGGAATTGCTTCGTAATAAGCGTGTGGGGGAGCAGATAAAAATTCAACTCCGCGTGATTTCAATTGCGAAACTGTTTTGATAATATCATCCGTTGCAATGGCAATATGCTGTATTCCTGGTCCGCCATAAAAATCCAGATATTCTTCAATTTGAGATTTTTTCTTTCCTTCTGCCGGTTCATTGATAGGAAATTTAATTCTTCCGTTTCCGTTAGACATTACTTTACTCATCAAAGCAGAATATTCTGTAGTAATTTGTTTGTCATCAAATGATAAGAAATTCACAAACCCCATCACTTCTTCGTAGAATTTTACCCAGGTGTTCATTTCATTCCAGCCCACATTTCCAACCATGTGATCGATGTATTTCAAACCTGTTGGTTCCGGATTGTAATCTGATTTCCATTCTTTATACCCTGGAAGAAAAACTCCGTTGTAGTTTTTTCTTTCCACAAAAATGTGAACGGTTTCTCCGTAAGTATAAATCCCGGAACGAATTACTTGTCCAAATTCATCAGATTCAACAGTGGGTTCCATAAAAGAACGAGCACCGCGTTTTATGGTTTCTTCATAAGCACTTCTGGCATCTTCAACCCAAAGCGCAGCAACTTTTACGCCGTCGCCATGTTTTTTAAGATGTTCATGAATAGGGGAATCCTGACTTAAAGGCGTTGTCAAAACAATTCTGATTTTGTCCTGTTTCAAAACATACGATGTTTTATCTCTAACTCCGGTTTCTAATCCTGCATATGCTAATGACTGATATCCAAATGCAGTTTTATAATAATGCGCAGATTGTTTTGCGTTTCCTACGTAGAATTCTACATAATCGGTTCCTAATAATGGAAGGAAATCCTGGGCTCCTTCAAAGATTTTTTCTAAACCGTATTCTACTGATTTGATTTCTTTGCTCATGATTTTTTAATTAGAAAATGAATAAAATGAAAGTAGAAAACGTACTAATACATTGAAAATGTTTCATTTTTCATTTTGCTGTTTCTATAGTTTTGTTTAAAATATTTATTATTTCAGTAAGTTCATTTAGTAAGTCTTTGCAGTTTGGGTAATTTTTGCGTGTTGCACAAAAAGACAGCCAGTGTTGCGTTTCAGCTGCTTCTTTAATGGCTGTTTCTATTTTAGTAATAAAAACAGCTTCACTTTCGGCACTTTCAGATTCTTTAGTATTGGCTCCAATCGCTGTTCCACATTTTGATAATTGATTTCCAATTATAAACCTGTTTTGTTTGCGCAGCTCAGCAGTATAACTAATAATATTTACTGTAAAATTGAAAGTTTTGTTCAAAATGCTACTTTCTAAAGATTTCTCGTCTAAACTCATCATACTCAAATTAGATAATTATAGAATGGCTCAAGATAGTTTTTTGTGTTTAAAGAAAAAATAGTCTAAAAACTACAAAAAGGTGGTTTATAAAAAGATAGAATTGGCGTGTATAAAATTGATTCATTCGGCATTAGCTAATTACTCGCACCAGGACTTGTAATATTGGCCATCATCGAGACCCATTGCTTCTTCTGTAACCATTAATGGCCTAAAAGTGTCGACCATAACGGCCAGTTCCTGAGTTTCTTTGTGGCCAATGCTCCTCTCCATTGCTCCGGGTGCGGGACCATGCGGAATTCCTTTTGGATGCAAAGTGATATGGCCTTGTTCAATATTATTACGGCTCATGAAATCGCCATCAACATAATATAAAACTTCGTCTGAATCTATATTGCTGTGATTGTATGGCGCCGGAATTGCTTTCGGGTGATAATCATAAAGTCTTGGACAAAAAGAGCAAACAACAAAAGTTGCTGTTTCAAATGTTTGATGAACTGGAGGCGGTTGGTGAACACGGCCTGTAATAGGTTCAAAATTATGAATAGAAAATCCATACGGAAAATTATACCCGTCCCAACCCACAACGTCAAAAGGATGCGTGGCATAGACCACTTCGTGAATAATCCCTTCTTTTTTGATTTTAATTAAAAAATCACCTTTTTCATCATGTGTTTCCAATTCGTTGGGTAAAATAAAATCGCGTTCGCAAAATGGCGAATGTTCTAAATGCTGGCCCGATTGGTTTTTATAACGTTTTGGTGTATAAAAAGGTGCATAAGATTCGACATAAAACAGACGGTTTTCTTCTGTTTCAAATTCGATTTGATAAATGATACCCCTCGGAATAATTAAATAATCGCCATATTCAAAAGGAATATTTCCTAACATGGTTCTTAATTTTCCTTTTCCTTTATGAATGAAAAGCATCTCATCAGCATCGGCATTTTTGTAGAAATAATTTCTGAGTGATTCTTTGGGAGCGGCCAATCCAATAATACAGTCTTTGTTGACTAACATGGCTTTGCGACTGTCAAGAAAATCATTTTCTGGTTTCAATTCAAAACCTTTAAAAAGTAATGATTTTATATTTTTTCCAATTGCAATTTTTGGTTCAACCGAATAAGAATTTAAAATTTCTTTAACCTGAGTTGGTCTGTGAATATGATATGATAGTGACGAATGTCCGTGAAAACCTTCGGTACCAAACAATTGTTCGTAGTAAAAACCTCCGTTAGGTTTTTCGAATTGCGTGTGTCTCTTTTGAGGGAAATCTCCAAGTTTATGATATAATGGCATGCCTTTTCAATTAGATAATTTGTAAATTAGATAATTCGAAAAATTTGAATTGCGCAAAATAATCAGCTCAATCTTCTGGCTGAAAATGATCTCAATTCGTTGGTTTGTTATTCAGGATTTCTCTTGATTAGGAATTGAAGATAGTCTAATAAACCTGTCCATTTTGTTTTCATTACAGCAAATATCGTAATTTTTATTAATTTAAATTACAAACTACATTATTTATCTACGTAAAATTGAAGTATATGGTTTTTTAAATGCCAAAATAATGTAAAAGTCCTTAATATTATAAAATAATTCTGAGTTTTTAAATTAGAATGAAAACCCTATACTAAACCAGGTAAAACTTTCTGATGTTTCCGGAGACCAGGAATGTTTAATTTCAATTGGTCCAATGATAGTTTCTAAACCGTAACCGATTGCATAACCGGAATATTTAGGCATAGATATCCAGTCGACTGTTGTAAAAATATCGTCACCAAGATTGGCGTAATTGGCAGAAATATTAACGTGATTTTTTTTGAATAATTCATAATCAAGTGTTATTCCTGACTTTATATAGCTGTTTCCCGCAATACTTAAAAAATCATATCCGTAGAAATAATTAAAGTTATTAATTTTATTATAACCATATCCACCTAATATATAATCAAAAAACGGAACGCTGTCACTTCCGATATTAAATCCTGCATCGGCTTCAATTTTAAATGTCGCTTTTCTGAATAATCGGTCAACAAAGGCAATTTCTGCTTTTGCTGTAGAAAAAGGTTTAAATTGTTTTGTATAATCTGACGAGGCTAGATAAGTTTGCACTTCTGAAGAAAAATAAACTCCTGAATGCGGAAAATTTTTGTTGTCTAAAGAATCGTATTTCAAATATCCGAAAACACTAAAATAGTTGCTCTTTTCAATGATATTATCAGCATTGGAAAGAGTTGGCGAATTTATTTTTAAATATTTGTATTCAAGTCCTCCGCCCATTAAAAACTTCTGCACAAAAATAGTCTGAAAATAAGCCTGATTCGTAACATCCATAAAGTCAACATTAATAAGGCTTCCGGGACTTTCTGTGATTAAACTGCTGAAACTATTGGTTACATTTCGGTTAAACTGATTTAATCTGGAACGAAATCCAAAGCTAATGTTAAAGCCATTTTCAACATAATAATTAAAATCATATCTAAAATTATCGCCCAAAATAATGTCTAAAGATGTAACATCATTTTTTAAAAATGTTTTCTTGTGCGTAAGATTTAATAAAATAGCACTTTTGTAAAGACCGTCATAGTGCAGTCCCAGTTTTAAATAAGTTTGTGTTGGATTTTCTCTCAAAACCAGATCCAGATCGTCTTTATTTCCCGCTGGCTGTAAGCAATACGAAATGGCACTAAAGTTTTGCGTTCCGTCAAGATTGTTCATTCCGGCTTTTAAATCGTTATATGTAATGGTGCTTCCGGGTTTAAAACGCAATTTTCCGCGAATGTATTCTTTAGTATAATTGTCTAATTTGTCGCTGTTTATTTTATTTATTTCAAGCGTATCAGTACTAACTTTTAATTTTGGTTTTTTATAAAAATTAGTTTCATCTGTCAGCGTTTTAATTTTTTCGTAAACCGCAAAAGCCGCTTCTTCTCCTTTTCTGATAATTTCTTCTCCTTTATCAAACGAAATCACTCCATAATCGCGAATGTCAGGTTTTATATAAACATCCGTATCTTTTATTTTTTCTTTCATTTTATCAATCGACTGAAGATTGGTAATCTGAACTAAAATTCTGGTTGCGTTTTTCAGGTTTTTTCGATTTAATAAATCATCCTGAACATCAACCCCAATGATAATATCTGCGCCAAGATCGCGAACTTCTTTTATAGGATAATTGTTTACTACACCACCATCTACCAATAAATTTCCATCAATTTCAACTGGAGTAAATAACGAAGGAAAAGCAGCACTTGCCATCATTGCCTGAACCAGATTTCCTTTATTAAGTAACACTTCTTCGCCGGTTTCGATATTTGTTCCGATACATAAAAACGGAGTTGGAAGTTTATTGAAATCACGAACATGACGAACATTTCTGGTCAGACTGCTTAGTAAATTGTAATTGTACATTCCTTTTGAAAGTGCCTCTGGAATTCCAACTCTAAATTTGCTAAAAGGTAAAACGATAGCGTATAATTCATCATTTTTTTTGCCGTAAAAGTTTTTAGACGAACGCGGGATATAGTCGTTTATCAATTCGTCAAAATTGGTTTTTTTAAAAATCGAATCAATTTGAGACGCATTGTAACCAGAAGCATAAAGTCCGCCAATGATAGATCCCATACTAGTTCCGCCAATATAATCAATTTTAATTCCGGCTTCTTCAAGCACTTTTAAAACGCCTATGTGGGCAAAACCTTTTGCGCCGCCACCGCTCAAAACCAAACCTATTTTGGGTCTTTTTACATTTTCTTGTTTTTGCTCCTGAGAAAATCCGTGCAGCGAAATAAAAAGCAGAATCGCCAAAAATGCCAACTGCCTGCCCAATATGGAAATGGAAAAAGACGAGTAGCAAAACGCTGTTTTTTTCTGCAAAATTAGAGCGACTTTAGAAGCTCCCTTTTTTAAAGTAGAAAAAAAGCGTTTTGACCGAGTTTTTGAAATGAACTGCTGAAGTGGGCGCATAAAAAATAACTAGTTGGTTTTGTAAAAGTCGACAATTTTTTTGGCTTTTGATACTCCTACAACGTCAGATATTTCTTTTTCTGTAGCCAATTTTAATCTTTTAACACTTTTAAAATGTTTTATTAATGTGAGCATCGTTTTTTCGCCAATTCCGGGTATGCTTTCTACAGACGAATTGAGAGCGGCTTTGCTTCGTTTGTCACGGTGAAATGTGATTCCAAATCGATGCGCTTCGTTTCGTAGCTGCTGAATTACTTTTAAGGTTTCAGATTTTTTATCGAGATATAACGGAATCGAATCTCCCGGATAAAACAGTTCTTCGAGACGTTTTGCAATCCCGATAATAGCAATTTTTCCACGTAAACCGAGTTCGTCAATACTTTTTAAGGCTGCAGATAATTGTCCTTTTCCACCATCGATGATAATCAATTGTGGAAGCGGTTCATTTTCATCCAATAATCTTTTGTAGCGGCGATAAACAATTTCGGTCATCGAAGCAAAATCGTCAGGGCCTTCAACGGTTTTTACGTTAAAATGGCGGTAATCTTTTTTGCTGGCTTTTCCATCTTTAAAAACCACACAGGCTGCCACAGGATTTGTTCCCTGAATATTCGAGTTATCAAAACACTCAATATGGCGCGGTTCTACCGGCAAACGCAAATCTTTTTGCATTTGCGCCATAATACGATTTACGTGCCTGTCCGGATCTACAATTTGCAATTGTTTTAATTGCTCAATTCTGTAAAATTTGGCATTTCTAATTGATAAATCCAGAATTTGCTTTTTATCACCAAGCTGCGGAACTGTTGTTTTGATTTTTTCTCCCAAATCAATTTCAAACGGAACGATAACTTCTTTCGATAATAAATTAAAACGTTCCCGCATTTCTACAATTGCAAGTTCTAATAATTCTTCGTCAGTCTCGTCCAGTTTTTTCTTGATTTCCATTGTGTGAGAACGAATAATAGATCCGTGAGAAATTTGTAAAAAGTTTACGTAAGCTGCACTTTCATCCGATACAATCGAAAATACATCAATATTGGTAATCTTCGGATTTACAATTGTAGATCTCGATTGGTAATTCTCAAGAATTCCTATTTTTTCTTTTATTTTTTGTGCTTCTTCAAAATGCAGATTTTGCGCGTAATCATTCATTAAGCGTTTAAAATCTTTCATACTTTCTTTAAAATTGCCTTTCAGAATTTCGCGAATTGCATCAATTTGTCTTTGATAATCTTCAAAAGATTCATGACCTTCGCAGGGACCTTTGCAATTGCCAATATGATATTCGAGGCAAACTTTAAATTTGCCCGAATTAATATTCGACTGACTTAAATCGTAATTGCAGGTTCTTAACGGATACAATTCTTTGATTAAATCTAAAATCGTATGCACCATCTTGAAATTGGTATACGGACCAAAATATTCAGAACCGTCTTTTACCATTCTTCGGGTTAAGAATATTCGCGAAAAAGGTTCTTTTTTAATGCAGATCCACGGATAACTTTTATCATCGCGCAACAATACATTATAGCGCGGCTGAAGCGTTTTGATTAAATTATTCTCTAATAAAAGCGCATCAGTTTCTGTAGGAACAACAATATGTTTGATGGTTACAATTTTTCGAACCAGCACATTCGTTTTTCTTGTATCGTGAATTTTATTGAAATAAGAAGAAACCCTTTTTTTTAGATTTTTTGCTTTTCCAACATACAATATTTTGTCGTCTTTGTCATAATATTGATACACGCCGGGATTATCCGGCAAGGTTTGTATTTGAAGTTCTAAAGACGGTTTTTGCATTCTGTTTTTTGTTTCTGGAGATGTCTGAAAAGCGTTCCAAAAACCATTCCGATTTTCATTTGAAGCTTAACATTGATTTAGTTCCAAATTTACGAAATCAAAAGAATAATTTCTATATTTAGATTTTATAATTCATATGAAAAATAGCAAGCCCATGATTATTTTTGGCGAACCGGTTTTGCCAGGAGAACATAAAACAATCAACGTTGAAATTGCCCGGTTACACACAACTACAAAACTCAATATTCCTATTATTGTCCGTCGTTCAAAGCTTGACGGGCCGGTAGTTTTATTTTCTGCCGGAATTCACGGCGACGAAATTAACGGTGTGGAAATTGTGCGCCAGATTATCAGTAAAAAAATAAACAGGCCAACAACCGGTACGATTATTTGTATTCCGATTATAAATATTTATGGTTTTGTAAATAAATCCCGCGAATTTCCTGACGGACGCGATTTAAATCGTGTTTTTCCCGGAAGTAAAAAAGGATCTCTTGCCAGCCGTTTTGCATTTCATATCGTAGCCGAAATTTTGCCCATTATCGATTATGCAGTCGATTTTCATGCCGGCGGTGCCAGTAGATTTAACGCACCACAAATTAGAATAACTGAGAATAACAAAGAATTGAAACTTCTTGCTGATATTTTTAATGCGCCTTTTACACTTTATTCTAAAAATATAAACGGTTCTTTTAGAAATACATCCGAAAAAGCGAATGTTAAAATGCTGCTTTTTGAAGGAGGAAAATCATTAGACATCAATAATGTTATTGCAAATGAAGGTGTGATGGGAGTAAAGCGTTTGCTAAATTATCTGGGAATGCTTGACCCAAATTTAATTGTGGAAGAAGCTGAAAATCCTTCTATTTTTATTAAAAATTCGGTTTGGCTGCGCGCCAAATGTTCAGGTTTGCTGCACGATTATAATTTAATTGGCAAGTTTGTAACTAAGGGAACCATTTTGGCGATTATTACAGATCCGTTTGGTAAATTCGAACAAAAAGTAAAAGCACCGCACGAAGGATATGTAATTAATGCAAATCATTCGCCAATTGTTTATGAAGGCGATGCAATTTATCATATTTCTAAAAATAATCCTGGAGAAGAAGATGCCGACGAATAAAAAAGAATTACGATTAGAATACAAAAGTCTTCGAAAAAAACTTTCGACTGACGAAATTGAAGAAAAAAGTCTGGCTGTAGCCAATGAATTACTGCAGTTGCCTATTTGGGATAAAACCTATTATCATGTTTTTTTGCCAATAGAAGAACAAAAAGAAGTAAATACAGAATATATTTTGCATTTGCTTTCCGGAAAAGATAAAGAAATCGTGATCTCAAAAAGTGATTTTGATACCCGAAAAATGTCTCATTTTTTATTGACGGATAATACCAAAATCAAAAAAAACGAATATAATATTCCGGAACCTTTAAATGGTTTGCCTGTTCCGTCAGAAACTATTGAAGTGGTTTTTGTACCGCTTTTGGCTTTTGATATTTTTGGAAATCGTATTGGTTATGGAAAAGGTTTTTATGATAAATTTTTAGCAGAATGCAAACCTGAAACTATCAAAATTGGACTTTCATTCTTTGAAGCTGTAGATCAAATCGATGATGTCTTTGAATCAGATATAAAATTGGATTATTGCGTAACGCCTTTAAAAACGTATACTTTTTGATTTTTAGCAAATAAGTGATATAATAAAAATAACCTAAATTTCGAATTGACTAAAATAAATTTATATCACTTGCGGTCTAAAGAAAAATACTATTTCACTTCTTTAATTGTCAAAGCATCAATCCAGCCTTCAGTTCCGTCTGTTAATTCTATCTTTTTCCATTGGCCTAAAGTTTCTGTAACATAAACTTTTGCTCCTTCATGTAATAGGAAAATAGCTGATCCTGCTTTTTGAGGTTCGCTTCGTACTTCACTGACTTCTGAAAAAACAATTGCCGGACGATCATTATCATAATGATCTTTTTCAGAGATTCCCGCTGCAATGCTTAAACCTAAAGCAAGTAAAAGAACAAACATTCCAACGAAATAAATTCTTTTTGAAACCGTAAGCTGTGAAAAGTAATAACCGATAAAACTTAACAAGAATGCAAATGCAATTGCCACAGAAATTATTGCCCAGGTATTATAAGTAAAAATGCCTGTAAAATTCTGAACCAGTTTTGCAAAACCTACTTTTGGAACTTCTTTAATCTCGTCAATAGTTAATTTTTTGGCAAATTTTAAGTTGTTTAAAGTCTCAGCATCATTTGGTTTTAAAACCAAAGCCTTTTCATAATTGTAAATCGATGGGGCAACTTTGTTGAGTTTGTAGTAAGAATTTGCCAAATTAAAATACAACTCAGCCGATTGCTGTTTGTCTTCTTTGATCACATTTTCATATTCCTGAACTGCGTCCTGATATTGCGCTTTTTGGTAGAAAGCATTCCCTTTTTCAAAGCCATTTTGAGCAAAGAAAACCTGAGAGATTAATAAAAAGAGATATAATATATTTTTCATTTTCTAAAATATGTAAAGATTTTAAACTTTGCGAACTTAAATTCAACTCGATCTAAATCACTTTTCTTAGCGCACTTTGCGGTAAAATTAAATAGCGGTTAAAAAAACCTAAACGATTTGCTTTTCTAATTCCGAAATAATCAAAACAGCTTTGTCATAATCCTGCTGAATTGATGCGCTTGAAGCCGGAGCATAACGTGCATATTCGCAGTTTTCTGTCAATACAATAAAACTCTGAACCGTTTCAGGATTTGCATTTCTTGACAATAACAATTCGCGAATATTGTCTTTGCTCATTTCCGAAGTTTCAATATGTAATTTTGCTTTCAGGAAATTATGCATTGCTTTTTCCAGGGCAATATAAAACGGCTCTTTGTTATTAAGCTGTTTTTTGGCTTCAGATAAATATTTCTTAGCCAGTTTGTTGTTCATTTTGATTCTGTTTCCGGTAATGTCACTATCAATTGCTTCTTTTTTATTCTTAGCTAAGATAATAATCGGTAAAATCACGAACGGCAGGAACAATAAGATATAATATAGATTCGAACCGTAAAAATCATCTTTGGCAATTGAAACCAAATTGGTTTTTGATTTGATGTATTTAAATTGTTCTGTTTTCGAAATCACGTTTTTAGACGCACTTGCGGTTGCATTTGCTTCCGCCTGCATTGGCCCCTCCAGAACATCAATCATAATTTCCGGAGAAGTTATGGTTTTATAAGAACCTGTACTCAAATCGAAATATGAAAACTGCATTGGTTTGATAGCGTATTTTCCTTTATATTGTGGAATAATAGTATATTTATCTGAAATTTTTCCAGACATTCCGGATAATGTTGTAGTCACTTTTTCATCGTGAACCGGATCGTACATTTCAAGCGCATTTGGCACAACTGGTTTTGGCAACGTAAACAATTTCATATTTCCGCTTCCGCTCGCGCTTACAAAAAGATCCAGGCTTTCACCACTTTTTAAGGTTGTTCTTGATGGTGTAACCGTAAAATTGAACTTCCCAACTGCACCAGTAAATCCTTCCGGTTTAGTCGCTTCTGGAAGTGGTCGTACGTTAATTGTTTTTGCTCCCGCTGAAACAATTTTATTATCATCAGATAAAATCATTTGACCAAACATATCACGACGATTTGTTGGCAATTGAACACCAATATCCAATGAAAGTGGTTCAATCGTTAATCGACCTGATTTTTGCGGATATAAGATCGTTTTTTTTAGGACAACAAAATAACATCTTTGTCCCTGATAGGTTCCTTCTTCGATCTTTAATTGTTTGATGTCAATATTTTGATTCCAGAAATCATTGTATTTTGGTTTTGCCAGTTCTTTAAAACCCGTAACACCAATATTATTGAAATAAAGTTTATAAACGACCGTAATAGGCTCATTCAAATAAGGATTTGTTTTTGAAATTTCGGCAATAAGATTTAAAGTTTCACTTCCGGAACCTTGTGGTCTGTCATTAGGGTCTCTTTCTTCTGCAACAGCATTTGTGATAACAATTTTAATAGGTGCCGTTTTGTAGATTTGACCATTAAACTCAATGGTTGCCTGTTTAATTGTAGCTGTACCTTTTTGAATGGGCTGCAGTATAAATGAATATATTTTTTGAAAAGAGCTTCGTCCGTTTATCCAGGACTGGCTTACTTGCTGACTAGGTCCGGCAACAATTCTAAAACCGTCGAAATTTGGTCTTTCAAAGTTATCTCCATCAACATTCATCATAAAGTCAATACGAATTCTTTCGTTAAGTCCAAGCGTGTTTTTGCTTACTTTGGCTTCAAATTGAACTTGAGCCAGAAGCCCCTGAAAAGTGAATAGTAATAGAATTAAATATCTTTTCATTAAAATTGTTTAATCGTTTTTTTTTAGTTTAATCGTTAATAGGTTTAATCGTTTTTTTTACCGTTTTATTGTTTAATCGAAATTAACAGTTAAACAATCAACGATTAAACGATTCCACTTTATTTTACCAGTCTTTTTCTGTTTTTCTAGGATTTCCTTTTACTTTTTGAGCATTTACCTTGTCCTGAATTTTCTTTTCTTCGTTATTTACGGCATCTAATAAATTCTGAACACGGTCTTTTGAAATTCCGCCAGGCTGTGGCTTTGGCTCTCCTTTGTTGTCTGATTTATCATCTTTCTTCGGATCATTTTTACCATCTTTTTTATCCTTGTCTTTGTCGCCTTTGTCGTCTTTCTTGTCTTTATCTTTATCCTTGTCCTTATTTTTATCTTTGTCCTTGTCCTTATCTTTGTTTTTATCCTTGTCTTTGTCTTTATCCTTATTCTTGTCCTTATTTTTATCGTTTTTCGGAGGATTTTCTTTTAGTTTTTGTTTCGCGTACGCATAATTGTAACGTGTTTCATCATCTGTCGGATCATTACGCAAAGCCTGTTTGTAAGCTTCAACTGCCTGCGTATAATCTTTCTCTTTCATGAAAACATTCCCTAAGTTATGGTATGCCTTGTGTTTGTCAGCGTTTGATTTGGCATTTTTTATGGCTTTCGCGTAAGCCAGTTTAGCTTCAGACGCCTGATTTTGTCTGTAAATCGTATTTCCTAAGTTATAAGAAGCAACACCGCGTTTTGCAAATCTTGATTCCGAAATTCTATAATTTGCCTCAGCATCAACAAATTTATTCTGCTTATATTCTTCATTACCTTCAGGCAATGTTTTATCTTTTTCCTGAGCCGAAACCGCCAAGGAAACCGTTAGTAAAATATAAAGAAGTAAATTTTTCATTCTAATTTTTTTATTGTTTTTGTTCCGAATTATGTTGGAAACAATTATTTCTTTTCGTTAAATAAATTCAACTCTTTAATCCAGTTTGTTTTTCTTTCCAAAAGAAAAATGTCAATAAATAACAGTAAGAAACCAAAGCCAAGAAACCACTGAAACTGTGATTGAAAATCGGCCATTTGTGTTGCTTCAAATTCAGTTTTTTGAATGTTATTTAATGCATTTTTTATGTATTCTAAAACCTCTTTCGTATTTCCGCCATAAACATAACCGCCCTTTGTTGCCTTAGCGATCGATTTTAAGCCTTCCTGATTTAGTTTTGTAGTAACAGTTTGTCCATTTTGATCTTTTTGGTAATTTCTTATAATCCCATTTTCTCTTAACGGAATAGTTCCTCCTTTTTCAGTACCAATTCCAATTGTAATGATTTTCATTCCAATTTTATTAGCTTCTTCAGCTGCTGTCGAAGCACCTTCAGAATGATCTTCTCCATCAGAAATCAAAATCAGTAATTTGCTGGTTTTACTTTTTTCATCAAAATAAGTCGATGATAATCTAATTGCTTCGTCAAGCGAAGTTCCCTGAGATGAAACCATATCGGGCGTCATACTTTGCAGGAACATTTTTGCCACACTGTAATCTGATGTTATAGGTAAAACCGGGAAAGCACTTCCTGCATACGCTACGATTCCAATTCTGTCACTTCCAAGATTATTGATGATTTGCGACACCAATTGTTTACTTTTCTCTAATCGGCTTGGTGCAACATCTTCGGCAAGCATACTTTTAGAAACGTCGACTGCAAAAACGATATCAATACCTTCACGTTTTACCGTTTCCATCTTCGTACCAATCTTCGGATTTACCAAACCGATGATTAAACAGGCAAGTGCCAAAAGCAAAACCGATAATTTTAATACAGGTTTAAAAACAGAACTTTCGGGGCTCAGTTTTTTTACCATTTCAATATCACCAAATTCACGTTGTTTTTTTCTTTTCCAATATAAATTGAAAAAGAAAATACACACCACAACTGGCAGTAAGAATAAAAGGTATAAATATTTATTTTCGTCTAATTCCATTTTTTAATTCTAGTTTTCAGTTTTCACTCTCAGTTTTCAGTTGTTGACTGAATAACTGAGATTGAGACTAAAATTTATATAAAGCTTCTGTAAACTGTATTTCTTAAACCCACTTCCAGTAATAGCAAAAACGCTGCGAGTAAAACAAAAGGTCTGTATTTTTCGTCGTAATCGTAGAATTTTAATTCCTGGATTTCAGTAGTTTCCAATTTATTGATCGATTTATAAATTTCGGCTAATCGGTCATTACTGGTTGCTCTAAAATAAGTTCCGTCTGTTTTACGTGCAATACTTTTCATTAATCGCTCGTCGATTTCTACTTTTTGCATTTTAAATAAAAATCCGCCATTTGGTGCATATGCATAAGGAGATGAAGCCATTCCGTTACTTCCTAGTCCAATTGTGTACACTTTTATTCCGTATTGTTTTGCAATATCCGCAGCAGTTTCCGGCTCAATAAATCCGGCATTGTTGACACCATCTGTCAATAAAATAATAACACGGCTTTTTGCTTTACTGTCTTTCAGTCGGTTTACCGCAGTTGCCAGTCCCATTCCAATTCCGGTTCCATCCTGCAAAAGATTATCGTATTTGATTTCTTTTATTGCTTCCAGAATAATAGGTTTATCACTCGTTACCGGAGTTTTTGTATACGCTTCAGAAGCGTATAAAACCAGCCCGATTCTGTCATTTGGTCTTTCTTCAACGAAATCTGCCGCTACTCTTTTTAAAGCTTCCATACGATTTGGCTTTAAATCTTTTGCTAACATACTTCCCGAAACGTCAATTGCCATTACTATATCAATTCCCTTTGTTGTTTTGGTCTGATTACTAATGTCTACGGTTCTTGGACGTGCCAAAGCAACAATCAAAGAACATAAAGCAATAATCCTGAAAACATACAAACAAGGTTTTACTTTTGTCCAAAAAGACTCGCTGTTTTTAAAACCCTGAGTTGAACTCATTTTTAATGTAGCCGTCTGCTGGTTGCGTTTCCAGAAAAACCAGCCAATTGCAATTGGAATTAATAGAAACAACCAAAAAAATTCCGGATTTAAAAAAGTTATTTTATTCATTAGTTATTCGCTTTTCTAAGTTCAACAGAATTTAAAATTCGGGTTGTAATATCGTTTGCATAAGTGTCGCCTTCTTCATGCAGAATCATAATTTGCTGCAATCCCTGATCTTGCTTGAATAATAAAATTTCGTAATATGCTTTTGCGCTCGTTTTATCAACCGGATTTAAAATAGTCATTGTTCCATATCCTTTTAATCCCTGAACACCTTCATTGGTTTGAAAATCTTCTTGCTTTACAATGATATTTTGTCCGCCTTGTGCCTCTACAATTTTTAAAGCGCCTTCCAGCGTTTTTGCTAAATCTATTTCTACCGGATTTTTGTATTTACTTGTTGAAACCATGATGTAAAAATTATCAATCATGCTTCCGTATGTAAACATTTGCATTTCCTTAATCAAAGCCATGGCTTCTTTTGGTAATACTTTTTGCGCATCCATACGTTTTAAAACTTTGGGAGTTTCAATTACAACGCCCGGATTTCCGTATTCACTTTTGACCCATTCTCCTTCTAATAATTCTTTTGTCTTATGACCAATTACATTATCTTTTACAAATTTGAAGCCTTTGGTAACAACAAAAAATGTTGTTGTTGCTGCCAATAGAAAAACAACTGTACCAACTGCAATTGCTATACGTTTGTTGCGTTTTTTCTGTAATTGTAATTTGATTTGTTTTTGCCTTTGCGCTTCGTTTAATAATTGATCTTCTACTTCCTCCGGAACTTCTGTTGGAATTGCATTATCAAGCGTTAAAATTACTTTCTGAATTTTGTTTCTATCATCTGTAATTTCAAAATCCAGCGGTTTTGATTTAGCAAATTTCACTAAATCGGCCTGACGCAAAACGCGCTCTAAATTCTCAACCGTTTCAGGTGTTAAGGTCATCTTTTTCTTGGTAGAAGCAAGCCTTATTGCCTGAATCAATTCAGAAGTTGTACTTTCCATTGCAGGAATATGAATTGCTTCTTCAATATAATTACGTGCAATATCGGTCAGTTCACTATAGTATTCCTTAATTTCACCTTTTTGAACCAATTCTTTTGATTCCAGGTTATTCAATAAAGTTGTTGCTTTTTCGATAGGGGTTTTATAAACTTCTTCTTCGATTTTTTTCTTCTGATGCTTTTTTACATACCAATAAACAAAAGCACCAATAGCCAGAATTACAATTACAATCAAAATATAAATCCACCAATCATTATTGCTCTCAACACTTGAAATGTCTTTGATGTCGTACATTTTTTGCTGCATAGTGTCGACTTTTACATTTGCCACTTCAACACGTACAGAATCTGATAAATAAGGTTTTTTATCAATTAAAATTTTGATAGCCGGAATGGTATATTTTCCTGAATCAAATTGTGTTAAACCATATTTTTTTATCAGTTCATAAGTATCATTTTTCTTAACCGTATCAATTGGATAGGATTGAATTACTTCAAGCGGACCAATGTTTTTTAGTTTTGGGAAAACCACTTTAGATTTTGAACTCACAACCGTTTTAAGAGTTAACTTAAATTCGGCTCCAATTTTATTTTTTGTAGTATCAATGCTGGTCTCAATCTGCTTTTGCTGCGCAAAAATAGACGAGGAAAGTAAAAATAAAAATATGTAAAACTTTAATTTCATTTGATTTTGTTTTCAGATTTTAGTCTAAAACGTATGCTTAAATTGGAACGCGGATGACGCTGATTTAAGCGGATTTTATTTTGGATATTTATATTCTTAAAATCTAAGAAGCCTAAGAATCTTAACGTGACTTGAAATAACCTAATAATTTCGTCACGTAATTTTCATCTACTCTTGTGTTTACGACACCTGCACCTGATTTACTAAAAATATCTTTAAAATAATTCACTCTTTCCTGATAGTGTTTTTCGTAATTCATTCGCACTGACTTTGAACCAGTGTCCACCAATTGAACTTTTCCGGTTTCGGCGTCAAGCATGCTCACCATTCCTAAATTCGGGATTTTTTCTTCGCGGATATCGTAAACGCGAACACCGGTAATATCGTGTTTTTTTGAAGCAATTTTTAAGGTCTGCTCGTAATTCTCAGACATGAAATCAGAAATAACAAAAACGATCGCTTTCTTTTTTTGTGTTCCTGATAAAAATTTTAAAGCCGCTCCAACATCTGTTTTATTGCTTTTTGGTTCAAATTCGATCAATTCACGAATGATTCTTAAAACATGCGAACGTCCTTTCTTTGGTGGAATGTACAATTCGACATTATCAGAAAATAAGATTAAACCAATTTTATCATTATTTTGTGTAGCCGAAAAAGCCATCGTTGCCGCAATTTCGGTGACGATGTCTTTTTTAAACTGACTTTTTGAACCAAAACCCTCTGAGCCCGAAATATCAACCATTAACATCATGGTCAATTCGCGTTCTTCTTCAAAAACTTTTACGTGGGCTTCGTTATAGCGTGCGGTTACATTCCAGTCGATATTACGAATATCATCGCCATATTGGTATTGACGCACTTCGCTAAAAGTCATCCCGCGTCCTTTAAATGAAGAATGGTACTCTCCCGAAAAGATATGATTGCTCAGCCTTTTGGTTTTAATTTCTATTTTCCGTACTTTTTTTAAAAGCTCTTTTGTATCCATTTTTTATTAGTGTTCAGTGATCAGTTAGAAAGTGTTCAGTTTCGTTCAAATTCTAAAAGCTCTTCTGTCTTTTGTTAGTGTTCAGGGAATTAAAGCATCAGTTGTTACTGAATACTAAAATCTGAACACTGAGCACTTTTTTTAAGGTACTTCAATCTCGTTTACGATTTTGTTGATAATGTCTACAGAAGTAATATTTTCGGCTTCAGCCTCATACGTTATTCCAACTCTGTGACGTAAAACATCATGTACAACCGCACGAACATCTTCCGGAATTACATAACCGCGACGTTTGATAAAAGCATAACATTTTGCCGCATTGGCAAGGTTAATGCTTCCACGTGGGGATGCTCCAAAACTGATAAGAGGTTTTAAGTCCGCAAGTTTGTACTTCTCTGGGTAACGAGTAGCAAAGATGATATCTAAGATGTATTTTTCGATTTTTTCGTCCATGTAAACTTCACGAACAGCTTCCTGCGCACGCAAAATTTGTTCTACTGAAACGACAGGATTTACTTTTTCGTAAGATCCTTTTAAGTTTTGGCGAATTACGAAACGCTCTTCGTCAATTTTTGGGTAATCAATCACGGTTTTCAACATAAAACGATCCACTTGTGCTTCAGGAAGCTGGTATGTTCCTTCCTGCTCAACAGGGTTTTGAGTTGCAAGTACCAAAAACGGACGATCAAGTTTAAAAGTCGTGTCGCCAATAGTAACTTGTTTTTCCTGCATTGCCTCTAAAAGAGCCGACTGAACTTTGGCAGGAGCACGGTTAATCTCATCCGCAAGGACGAAATTAGCAAAAATAGGTCCTTTTTTTATAGAAAATTCGTTTGCTTTAATATTGTAAATCATCGTACCAACAACGTCGGCAGGTAATAAATCAGGAGTAAACTGAATACGGCTGAAAGATCCTTGCACCGCTTGCGACAAAGTATTAATGGCTAAAGTTTTGGCCAGACCCGGAACACCTTCCAGTAAAATGTGACCCTGACCCAAAAGTCCAATTAATAAACGTTCGACCATATGTTTCTGGCCCACAATAACTTTGTTCATTTCCATTGTAAGAAGGTCTATAAAAGCACTTTCTCTTTCAATTTTTTCATTTATCGCTCTAATGTCTAAAGTCGTTGTATTTTCTTCCATATAAATATTTTTAAAACCCTTTTTAAAACGCTGATTTTTATGTCTAACTTTTGAGAGTGCAAATTGAATATTTTTTGATAAGTAAGATGTTAAAGAATGGTTAAAACTTCGACGAAAGACTTAATTTTAAGGACGAATTGTGAATCTATTTTCATATTTTTAAGAACTTTGGTCAATATGTTTTATAAAAGCATATTTGATACCAAAAATAACGCAATAAAACCATGAGCAAAACAGCATTATCGCCCATAATTTCGGGCACTATGAATTGGGGAGTATGGGATAAAAACCTTACAACTAAGGAAATGGAAAACATGATACAAGTGTGTATCGAAAACAAAATTACGACCTTTGATCACGCCGATATTTACGGAGATTATACCACCGAAGCAGATTTTGGAAAAGCATTTCACAACAGTAAAATTTCACGCGATAAATTACAGTTAATTACCAAGTGCGGTATTCAGATGATAGCTGAAAAACGTCCGAATAATAAAATTAAATACTATGAATATTCGAAGGAATATATTATTTGGTCTGCCGAAGAATCTCTAAAGAAATTAAAAACAGATTTCATTGATGTTTTTTTATTACATAGGCCAAGTCCGTTAATGCATGCCGATGAAATTGCAGAAGCTGTTGAGAAATTAAAATCAGAGGGAAAAATTATAGATTTCGGACTTTCAAATTTCACTAGTTCTCAAACCGAATTAATTCGCCAAAAAACAGAAGTAAGTTTTAATCAGGTACAATTTTCGGCAACGAATTTTGAACCAATGATTGACGGAAGTCTGGATTATATGCAAACGCACAAAATTTGTCCCTTATCATGGAATCCGCTTGGAACTGTTTTTAGAGAAGATACCAAAAAGACGCGTCGTTTGAAAAAGCTACTTTCTGAGTTGGTTAAAAAATATAGTTTTGGTTCTGATACACTTTTATTAGCCTGGATTTTAAAGCATCCTGCTAAAGTTGTGCCAATTGCCGGAACGGTTAATATTGCCAGAATTCAATCCTTAATGAAAGCGGTTGAACTAGAAATGGATAAAGAAGACTGGTTTGCAATCTGGACAGAAAGTATGGGCAACGAAGTGGCTTAAGAAAAGTTTTTAGTGTCAGTTTTCAGTATTCGGAATAAATTTATTGTGATAATTATTTGCCACAGATTAAAATATTGAATGATTTTTCATTCTGTGAGAATCTTTTAATCTGTGACAAAAAAACAAATAAGAAAAGAATGAAAAAAACAGTTTTAATTACTGGAGCCACAAGCGGAATTGGAAAAGCAACCGCCCAAATAATGGCAAAAAATAACTATAAAATTATTCTTTGCGGAAGACGTAAAGAACGTTTAGAAGAACTCGAAAAAGAACTTTCGGCTTTTACGGAAGTATATTCCTTAAGTTTTGATGTTCGTGATAAGGAAGCCGTTTTTTCGGCTATCAATTCATTACCAAAAGATTTTTCGGAAATTGATGTTTTAATTAATAATGCCGGAAATGCGCATGGTTTAGACCCGATTCAAACCGGAGATTTAGACGATTGGGATGCGATGATTGATATTAATGTAAAAGGTCTTTTATATATTTCGAAAGCAGTTATTCCGCAAATGACTGCTCGAAAATCAGGACACATCATTAATATTGGTTCAACAGCTGCGAAGGAAGTTTACGCTAACGGAAATGTTTATTGCGGAACAAAACATGCAGTTGATGCTATTACGGCAGGAATGCGAATAGATTTGAATCCTTTTGGCATTCGCGTAGGCGCGATTCATCCCGGAATGGTAGCTACAGAATTTAGCGAAGTACGTTTTAAAGGCGATACGGAAAGAGCGTCGAATGTTTATAAGGGATTTGATCCTTTACAGGCAGAAGATATTGCAGATATTATTCATTTTGTGGTTTCAAGACCATATCATGTCAATATTGCTGATTTGATGGTCATGAGTACGGCGCAGGCTTCGTCGACAATTGTTAAAAGAGACTAACTTAGATTTTTTGACTAACTTAGACTTCTTAGATTTGAAGTTTGTGACCTATAAATCTAAGAAGTCTAAAAGTCTAAGCAAAGTCTAAGAATCTAAAAAAAAATGATAAACAAACGTCTTTTAATCAAAAACCTACTCGCTCATAACGACGAGAGCAGTTTTTATGATAAAAAAAGACAGTTGAATCTTCATACGCGTGAAGGAAAAGGGAAATTTCTAAAGCACATTTGCGCATTATCAAACTCAAACCCAACCAATAATTCGTATATCGTGGTTGGTGTTGAAGATCAGGATAATGAAATTGTTGGCGATGATTTCTTTGACGACAGCCGAATTCAAAATCTGGTCAACGCATTTTTAGAAAATCCACCTAAAATTCAATATGAAAATGTACCATTTCCCAATCTTCCAAAAGATAAAGTAATAGGTTTAGTAACGATTAAACCTAAAAATAAAATCTCTTATTTTAAAAAAGGAATTCATACTATTTTGCCCAATAGTGTATTTATAAGACGTGGCAGTAATTCAATGCCCGTTGAAGGCGAAGTGGAGAAGAATTACCAAAATACAGAAACAGTAATTGGAATTGAAAATAGTTCCCGAAATAGTATTCAGTACACTTTAAATGGCGTAATCGATTTTATGAATTTCAGGCATAAGGACATGTCGCCCAAATATCATGTTTTTAAAGAATTATTTGTGATTTGCTGGGCTGGAGTTCCCAACAAATCCAGGGATATGACCTTTTTATCCCGTGTTGATATCGAATTAATAAACGAGCAGATTAAACTTTTTTATTCGGCTCAGGATGTGGTTACGATTGTTTTTGATGATGACAGTTTTATCATAACAGAATATGTTCCGTTAGGATTAAATGATAAAACCAGTTATTACCCTTTAGAAGAGCAAACGATTCGTTTTTTTGATAACGGTTACTACAAAATCGATCGTAAAATGCTTTTTCAACCACCGGAGTTCAATAGACCAATGTTATATCATATTTATAATTCGAACACGGCTTTGCTTCAAAAACTGCAAAAAGGTGTTGTTTTATCTGATCGCGAATTAAAAGATTTAGAAAATCTTCCATCTACTTTTATGATTTGTTATTTGAATGGTTTTGAAGATGCCAGGCAAAAACTTATTGATTCGAAATTGCTTTTAAAACCTTTTCCGTATGTTTATTTGTCTTTTAAAGAAGCACTGCGGATTTTGAGAAAAATGAAGTATGATGTTCAGTGAAAGGTTCTAAATTTTACACAAAGTTTTCTTAGAGGCACACAGTAGTGCTTATGACTCAAAAATTTTTAATGATATTTCAAATATTTACTCACATGATCATAAGGAAACAGAATTTCTTTTGGCCCATCGGCGTACGAAGCGGCTTCATAAGAGTTGTAATATAAAAGTAAACCTTCTTTGGTATAAAATATATTTTGGGGTAAATTGAATTTGTCGTTCTCGAACATTAAACCTGTTGCGTTAATATTTGCTTTTGTTGGGATTTTATATTTTTTACGGAATTCTTTTTCGGCGAAAGCCTTAAATTCTTTTTCATTCTTGAAAATCTGGTCGCTAAAAATGGTTTTGCCAGTTGCTGTATGAAACAACAAAGATCTGTAACCCTGATAACCATGAGCACCGCCGGTAAAAGTGTAATGATCAATTTTTATGTTTAAAATCTGTTCCGATTGAAATTCAATATTTCCGATAATCTTAGCTTCCCAGCCAAATGTTTCACCCGGAAATTTTTTATGCATTTCTTCATACGATGCTATAAAAGAAGTAGCAAGCGCATTGTAATCATCAGTTTTTATTGGTTTTTCTCCAAAATAAACGATTTCATTTACCACAGAAAATACTTTTTTATTAATGCTGTCAGCAACGGTTTTACTGTTTTTTGCAATTGGGATTTCTATTGTTACTTTTGGGCAATCATCCGTACATGGTAAAGCAGATTCTTTTTCAAATGTCTCATTTTCAAATGAAAGTTCTTTATTGCAACTTGTCAATATTAAAAACAAAAAGACTAGAAAAGTGTACTGTTTCATATCTAAAGTGTTAATTATATACAAAGGTAAGGAGTTGTTTAAGGATTAAAATAATTAAAAGGTAAATTTGTATTCTAAAAGTAAGGCAAAAAAAAACAGAATCATACAAAATTAACAATGATTAAATGTAATAATGTAATTTTATGACATCAAATCTTTGCGAATTATAAATGATTCATAAAAAATAAAATAAATAAACAGCATATGAAATTTAATACAAAAGTAATTCATGGTGGTCAGCATCATGATCCAAGTACGGGAGCAGTGATGCCTCCGGTATATCAAACTTCAACTTATATTCAGACAAGTCCAGGACAGCCGTTAGGTGATTATGAATATAGCAGAGCGTCAAATCCAACCCGTACAGCATTAGAAAATGCATTGGCAAGTATTGAAAATGGTACACGCGGATTGGCTTTTTCGTCTGGATTAGCGGCTACAGATTGTATTTTAAGATCTTTCAAAGCCGGAGACGAGGTTATTGCAATGGATGATTTATACGGTGGTACTTACCGAATGTTTTCAAGAATTTACAAGGATTCAGGTATTAAATTTCACTTTGTAGATATGACTGATATTGCAAAACTGAAATCATTAATAAATGAAAACACAAAACTGGTTTGGGTTGAAACGCCAACAAATCCGTTAATGAAATTAGCAGATATTGCAGAAATTGCAAAAATCACTAAAGAGCATAAAATTTGGTTTGCTGTAGATAATACTTTTGCAACGCCTTATTTGCAAAAGCCACTGGATTTAGGAGCTGATATTGTAATGCATTCAGCTACGAAATATTTGGGAGGACATTCTGATGTTATTGCCGGTGCTTTAATTGTAAAAGATAAAGCTTTGGGCGAACAATTGCATTTTCAGCAATTTGCAACCGGCGCAACATTGGGGCCAATGGATAGTTTTTTGGTTTTGAGAGGAATAAAAACACTTTCCTTAAGAGTGCAGAGACATTGTGAAAACGGTGAAAAAGTGGTGGAATACTTGAGTAAACATCCAAAAATTAATACTGTTTATTATCCTGGATTGCCAAGTCATCCGTTTCATGAAATTGCAAAAAAACAAATGAAGGCTTTTGGCGGAATGGTTTCATTTACTTTTAAATCAGGCAAAAAAGAAGATTCTATTTCATTTTTAGAAAGATTAAAAGTTTTTACTTTGGCAGAATCTTTAGGCGGGGTAGAATCTTTGGCAAATCATCCGGCTTTGATGACACATGCTTCTATTCCCGCAGATAAAAGGGCAGAAGTTGGTATTACAGATGATTTGGTTCGATTAAGTGTTGGTATTGAAGATGCAGAAGATTTAATTGCCGATTTAGAACAGGCTCTGGCATAAAATTAAATTCTGAGATAAAAAAAATCCCAAGCTCCAATTTATTCAGGAATTTGGGATTTTTTATTTTGAAACTTTTTAGAACTAGAATTCTAAGTAGTAAATATATCCAAGGTTAAACAAAACCTGAGAATCGTTAGCTTTGTTTTCTTTGTAAATGTTTTTATTTGGATTTAATCCGTCAACCCAGTCAGAGTTAAAGCCTTGATAACGAATATCAAACATTAAGTCACTCATTTCAGTTAATTTGTAATGAACTCCAACTCCCGTTACTACAGATAACACAACTCCGTTTTCGTTAGAAAAACCATGTGGACGACCGTCAGAAGGAGTGATGTATTTTGCAAAAGTCGTCGCAGGAAGTCCTAATGGTCCTAATTTTGAAGAAGCTTCTGTAGAGTAATAACTTACCTGAAAACCTAAACTTAAATAAGGGCTAAAGCTTCCAACCGAGTTTTCAAAATCGTGAATTTTTATAAAAGAAAATTCCAATTGAGACCCAAGACCTATTAAGGTTGTGCTTCCTTTCATTGCTCTTAAATGCTGCACTAATCCTTTTTCTTTTTCTCTTTCAACCCATGCACCGTAATGTTGAAGATTGATTTTGCTAAACGATAATTCTGACCTGACCTTAAAATGTTCCGTAAAAAAACTTTCTCTGTTATTGTTTGCAGAAAAGTTAATAAAGTGCACTAATCCTACACCAAAACCAGAGTTTCCAACATTGGTTTCCATATCATGGCGTTCTCCATAATCGGATTGAAAAGATACAGGGCCGAATATTATTCCTACTTCTTGTGCTAAATCTGATTGGGCAGACAAAGTAGAAGTGATCGCAAAAAAGGCGAATAATGTGAGTACTATAGGTTTAAGCATGTTATTTGGGCTTTCAAATCTTGGCAAATATATAAAAAACAAGCACGATTCAAAATATAAAATTAACAGATTAAAAAATAAGTAACAAAATGCATAATTTGTTAACTTTAATATTGATGTTTTGTTTCAAATGGAACTGTCGCAAATGCTATCTTTAGGAATGTTTGAAAATTACATAATTCAATCTTTGGAATGAAAAAAAATAACATTCGGTTAGCATTTTGTTATATCTTTGTCTGTTAAAACGAAAACGTTTTCTTAAATATGTTTTCTTACTTATTGTGTTAAAAATTAAATATTTACTTGAATAATTTATTTTAAAATGGAACAAAAAATTAATGAGTTTATGGCTCTAGTTGAGTCAAAAAATCCAAACGAGCCAGAATTTCTTCAAGCTGTTAGGGAATTTGCAGAAACGGTAATTCCATTTATTGCAGAGCGAAAAAAATACGACGGAAAAAACCTACTCCTGAGAATTGCTGAGCCAGAACGTTCTATAATTTTTAGAGTTCCATGGGTAGATGACAAAGGAGAAATAATTGTAAACAGAGGTTTTAGAATTCAAATGAACTCTGCAATTGGTCCGTATAAAGGCGGAATTAGATTTCATCACACTGTAAATCTGTCTGTTTTAAAATTTCTTGCTTTCGAACAAGTATTTAAAAATAGTTTAACGACGCTGCCAATGGGTGGTGGAAAAGGTGGTTCTGATTTTGATCCGGAAGGAAAATCTGATGGGGAAATCATGCGTTTCTGTCAATCATTTATGACTGAATTATGCCGCCATATTGGTCCTGACTTAGATGTACCAGCCGGAGATATTGGTGTAGGAGCAAGAGAAATTGGATATTTATTTGGTCAGTATAAAAGAATCAGAAATGAATTTACAGGTGTTTTAACCGGTAAAGGTCTTGCTTACGGTGGTTCACTTATTAGACCTGAAGCTACAGGATATGGAGTTGTTTATTTTACAGATCAAATGTTGCGTACTATCGGACATGAAATTAAAGGGAAGACAGTGGCAATTTCAGGATTTGGAAATGTAGCTTGGGGAGTTGCCTTAAAAATAAATGAATTGGGTGGAAAAGTAGTCACTATTTCTGGTCCTGATGGATACATTTATGATGAAGAAGGAATTTCCGGCGAAAAAATAGAGCATATGGTAGAGATGAGAGCGACTGGTGATAACAGAGCCGAAGTGTATACTCAAAAATATCCAAAAGCTGTTTTTCATAAAGGAAAAAGTCCTTGGGAAGTAAAAGTGGATATTGCTATTCCGTGTGCTACTCAAAATGAATTAACCGGAGAAGATGCTAAAAAACTTATAGATAATGGTGTTTTATGTGTAACGGAAGCTGCAAATATGCCCTCTACATTAGATGCGATTAAGTTATTCTTAGATAATAAAGTTTTATTTGCACCAGGAAAAGCTGCAAATGCTGGTGGTGTTGCCGCATCTGGTCTTGAAATGACACAAAACTCAATTCGTTTAAACTGGACAAGTGAAGAAGTTGATCTGAGATTAAAAGATATTATGGTTGGTATTCATAACCAATGTAAAACATACGGAATGGGCGAAGATGGCTATGTAAACTATGTAAAAGGAGCGAACATTGCAGGATTTGTTAAAGTTGCCGACGCTATGCTTGCGCAGGGTGTAGTCTAGTATATTTAATAAAAATTAAGAAATGCCTTCATTTGTCGAAAGATAAATCGAAGGCATTTTTATTTAGAACATGTGTTTTGACTAATATTCAATTTGAATAAAGCTTAATTTTTTTGAATCTATTAATAGTTCAAAAAAAGCAACTTATTAAAGTAGAACAAAAATCAAATAGTTTCGTTTGTAGTATATTTGTCTATTCGAATACTTTATAATATGAAGAAAAGATTTCTGTATATTTTGTTTTTGTTTTTGATGCAATTTAGTTTTGCACAAAACGCTTTATCATGGCAGGGTTATTTTTCGTTTAACGAAATAAAAGATATTGCAGAAACTTCGACAACAGTTTTTGCAGCTTCAGAAAATGCATTATTTTCTAAAAACAGTGTTTCAAATGCAATTAAAACCACAACTACAGTTGATGGACTTTCAGGCCAGACTATCTCGGCTTTATATCATAGTGAAAAATTCAAAAAAACGATTATAGGTTACGAAAACGGGATGATTATTGTCGTTAATGAAACTGATGGAAGCATAGTAAAAAAAGTAGACATTATTAATAAACAACTATCAGCCAGCATTAAAAAAGTAAATCATTTTATGGAATATAATGGATTAATTTATGTTTCATGCGATTTTGGCATTGTGCAGTTTAATTTAACTACATCGCAATTCGGCGATACATATTTTATTGGCGATAATGGCGTTGAGATTAGTGTAAAACAAACTGCCTTTTTTAACGGATTTATTTTTGCCGCAACTTCAAGCGGTATCAGAAGAGCCAGTAGCACTAATCCTAATTTGGTAGATTTTAGCCAATGGTCAGTTGTAAACTCTGGCGATTGGTCCAGTATTGAAACTTTAGACACAGAACTTATTGCGATTAATTCTGTTGGATATATGCACCGATTCAATTCAAATAATTTTATTGGTTTTTTGCAGCTACCGCAGCCCGCTGCAGATATGAGAGCCATAAACAATAATTTATTTGTTACAACTCCAAATTCAGTTTTTGTTTATAATAAGCAATTGGTTTTAAATCGTCAAATTACAAATACTCAGATTCAGGCAAATCCGGTAAGTTTTACCTGTTCGACCGCTGTTGGAGAAATTATTTACATCGGAACAAAGGAAAACGGATTGTTTTCGACTACGCTTTCAGGAAATGCTGCTTTTGAAAATAGTACGCCAGACGGTCCTGTGCGAAATAATATTTTTTCGTTAGATGTAAGCCCAAATTCAGTTTGGACGGTCTATGGCGATTATGACTCATCTTACAATCCTTATCCATTAGACAGTTATGGTATTAGTAAGTATACTTCTACAGGGTGGTTAAATATTCCGTATGAAGAGGTTTTTGATGCAAAATCAATGACCAGGGTAATTGTAAACCCAAATAATGAGAAACAAGTATATGCAAGTTCTTTTTTTTCAGGTTTATTGAAATTGGAAAGTAATGTTCCAACGGTTTTGTATAATGAAGAAAATAGTAGCCTTGAAAGTTTAAAAGTCGAAAACTATAATGTTACTGATATTCGGGTAAATGCCACGGCTTTTGATAAATCCGGAAATCTCTGGATGACAAACAGTAGAGTTAAAAACGGTTTAAAAGTTTTAAAACCCAATGCTCAATGGGGGAGTTATTCACTTGCTACTATTCTTAGTAATGCGCAGGATAGTGATTATGGAAGTCTTGTCATTGATAAAAATGGAGTTAAATGGCTTGGTACAAATCGTGATGGAGTAATTGGTTTTAACGAAACTACAAATACATTTAAAAAAATAACTTTTGGAGCTGATGTTGGAAATTTACCAGTTGCAGATGTTCGTGCATTGGCGGTCGATACCAAAAATCAATTGTGGATTGGTACAACAAAAGGCTTAAGGGTTTTGTCAAACACAAGCAGTTTTCAATCAGAAAGTCAGTTAAAGGCAAATTCGATTATTATTATCGACGATAATTTAGCGCAGGAATTATTATATGAACAATTTATTACTTCGATTGTAGTAGACGGAGCAAACAATAAATGGATTGGAACTTCAGATTCGGGAGTTTTTATGGTTTCGCCAAATGGCCAGGAAACCAAATATCATTTTACAATAAGCAATTCGCCTTTGCCCAGTAACGCCATCAACGACATTAAAATTAATACTGTAACCGGTGAAGTTTTTATAGCTACCAATAAAGGACTAATTTCTTTTGGAGGAATTGCAACGGGTGCCAACGAAGACTTAAATAATGTATATGTATTTCCAAATCCGGTGCGACCTGAATTTACAGGAACGGTAAAAATTGCCGGTTTACTTGATAAAGCAAACGTCAAAATTACGGATATCACAGGAAGTTTAGTCTACGAAGCCACTTCGGCAGGAGGAACACTTGAGTGGGATACTACTGCGTTTGGAAGATACAAAGTAGCTTCGGGCGTGTATATGATTTTTATTTCTGCTCAGGATGGAGGCGAAACAAAGGTTAAAAAAGTAATGATTATTAGATAGTCGAAAGTCCAAAGTTGAAAGTCCAAAGTTGAAAGTTGAAAGTCCAGAGTCCAAAATCTAAGAAGTCTAATAATCTAAATCCAAAATCTAAAATTGTTAGTTAAAACCAAAGCGATCGTTATTTCAGCCATAAAATTTCAGGAGAAAAGTCTGATTGTAAAATGTTTTACCCTCTCAAACGGACTAAAATCTTATTTTCTGCGTGACGCTTTTTCTAGCAGAAAAACCAGTCAGAAGATTGCTTATTTCCAGCCATTTTCAATTTTAGAAATTGAGGCCGTTCACAAAAACAAAGGAACTTTAGAAAATTTCAAAGAAATTAAAACAGCAGTTCCTTTTCAAACCATCCATACTGATATTGTAAAAAGTACAATCGTGATGTTTCTGTCAGAAATGCTACATTATTCAATTCAGGAAGAAGAAAAAAACGAATTATTGTTTGATTTCTTAGAAAACGCTTTAATCTGGTTTGACCATCATGACGAGGTTTCAAATTTTCATTTAATTCTACTTTTAGAAGCCACAAAATATTTGGGTTTTTATCCGGATGTTTCCGAAGATAATTTGCCTTATTTTGAAATGAACGAAGGCATCTTTACTCTTTTTCATGGTTTAAATGCCTTAACGGAGCACGAAACAAATCTGTTTAAAAAATTAATTGACCTGAAATTTGACAACGATCAAAAGGTATTTCATGTGGTTGAAAGGCAACTCTTACTAAAAGTATTAATTGACTACTATAGTTTTCATTTAGAGGGATTTAAGCGACCAAAATCACTAGATGTTTTGAGGGAAATTTTTTCTTAATTAAATTATAAATTATATATATTCGCAAACGATTAGTGAGATCAAAAAATTTGCCAATACTTAATTTAATAAACTAATAACTATGAAGAAAATTACTTTTTCGATTATTTTACTTTTCCTGGTTGCCTTTTCGGTGACTGCCCAGAGAAAATATGATGAAATAATCACCACAGAAAACAACGTTCAGGATATTGTTCAAAATGAAATAACAGGAATTGTTGTTTTTAAAGAAGACGGAACTATAAAAGGTTTAGACCCGGAAACAAAAAAAGTTGTATGGACTTTGACAAAAGAAGATTTTGGAACAATTACTTCAAAAGATATTTTAACAGATCCTGAATTTGGAAATATGTTCAAAGAAAAAAGAGACTTAACAACCGTTTCTGGAAGTCCTTATGTTGAAGCTTACATCAATTCAAAGTATTTAATTATCAATACAGATACTGGAAAAGTAGTTTACAATTCATCAAAAGAATCCTTCTTTGTATTCCAATCAGATTTTATTCCTGAAACAAATGAATATCTTCTTACTTTAAAAAAAGATGGAGATATGGCAATTGCCTTATTGGATATGGCAACAGGAGAACTTAAATGGACTACAACTGTTGACAAAGCAAAAGCAATGATTAGTTTTTCTTTGAAACTATCTGCAAATACTAATAAAGCAAAAATTAACGGTAACACAGTTTATTATTTACTTTACGGTAATTTGTATTCTTTTGATAAAGAGTCTGGAAAATTAAACTGGAAAGCAGCAGAAGAATATACAAAATTCTATGAAACACAAAACGATAAAAATATTGTTGTAGTTAACGCTGCAGGTTTGTTTTCTAATAAACAATATTTAAATGTTTTAAGCACAGAGGACGGAAAAAGTATCTGGAAAGAATCTATTAAAACTAAACAGGTTGTTTATTTAGAAGATTGGGGAACAAAATTATTAGTTGCTCACAATAGTGGTTTTAACTTTTTTGACTTAAAAACAGGCGAAAAAATCTGGAAAAAAGATGCGCGTGGAGATGGTTTGAAAAGAGTAATTCCTATTGAACAGGATTTCTTGTACGTAGCAGAAAATGAAATGATGTTAATCAATAAAGATGGAGAAAAACTTTGGAAAAAATTCATCGAAATTTCTGATGACAAAGAAGATCCAATTTACTACTTAGGAAAAGTTGGCGAAAAAGTAATGTACTTAACTGGTACATACGGAAACATGGTTGATTATAAAACAGGAGTTAAACTTTGGAAACGTAACATCAATTTTGATAAAAGCCGTCCGGTTTTACCAACTTACGACGAAGCAACAAATTCATACTTAGTTTACAACGACGAAAAATTATACAAATTTGATCCAAGCATCAGCGATAAGCCGGAGCCGTTTGCTAAAGTAAATATCAAAAAAGAAAAAGAATTAAACAGCATCGAATTATTTCCTTGGGGAGTTGTTCTTTCCGGACCGGTTGAGGTTATGGGAGTTAATTTAGACGGAACTGTAAAATACCACCACGTATATACACAACCAGGTGAAGGAACAAGACGTTTACTTAAAAGTGCTGCAATTGCAGGTAGTATTGGTTTAGGAGTGGGTTCTGCAGTAAGTGCTGTACAAGCTTCTGAGTTAACAATGACTTACCGTGATTCTAGCGGAAACATGAGATCTACTGTTCTTAAAGAAGAAGACAAGTCAAAAATGAATCAGGCTAAGAATATGGCCGGAGCGTCAGCAGCATTAGGAGTTGTAGCGGCTAAATTTGACAAACGTTTCAATGCAATGAAACAAAACAGAGATTACTCTTATATTTTTGCAAAAGCAGATACAGGAGAAAAAATCCTGGTTAAAGTAAATAAAGCTGACGGAGTTGAAGTTGATAAAATTATCTTCAACAACAATAAGCCTCTTTATGAAATAGATCCTGCGACACAAAACATTTTTTATGTTTCGGATAAATCTATCCAAATCTTCAATAAGAAATAATAATTAATACAGATAAGCCATCAGGATTTGATTCTGATGGCTTTTTTTTTGCCTATGAAAAAAACACTACTCTTTATTGTTTTGCTTGCCATTACCGCAATGCAGGCACAAGAAAAAATAAGTTCAAGAAAGAAGAAATTTTTTATACCAACAATTCGATATTCTGAGTTTCCCATTCTGGATAATGCTTTAACGCAGACTACTTTTTATCAAATGGATAAAGAGTTGATACAAGAGGAAATTATTTTAAAGAAAAAATATTTTAATATAGATGGTTTTATAAAAGATCCTGCAAACGGAAAATTAAAAATTTACCTAACTATTGCATTGCCGAAGTTTAATGCAACAAAAGTAGATAGTACGTTTGATAAAAAAAGAAATAGCTGGCAATTTCAGGTATACTCTAATTATGATGTACGAATAAAAGTGGATGCTAAGTGTGGCGATAAAATGTTATTTACTCAGGATTTTAATAGTATCGAATCACACATTGTAGGAGGCTCGTACGAAAAAGGCGGCGTAAAACTTGCTGTAGAATTAAGTAATAAAAGAAGTGCACAAGCCGAAAAAAACAACGATTATTCTGCAGAAGAGTTAGGAATTGATCATGTAATATATAGTTCTGTCGACAGAATTCAGAATTATCTAAATTATAAATTAGGATATTACGTAGATGAAGCAAAAGAAAGATTTGAATTTGTAACATCAAAAGGACATTCTGAATACAATCAAATGTTAGCATTTGAGAACGAAATTACAGCTCAGATGGAAAAAGTAACTCTTGAAAAGGGTTTAGATGAAAAGCTGCTAACGCCACATTTACAATATCTGGAAAGCCTGTTGGTGAAATACCCGCCTTCTCCTGTAAATGAAAATATCCGATTTATCGTAACAAACAATTTAGCAGAAACCTATTTTATACTCGAAAACAAAGAAAAAGCATTAATGTATGCCAATTTGCTTGTTGAAAATGACAAACAGGATTCAAGAGGATCTTCGATTATCAAAAGAGTTAATAATGGCTATTTTGCCGATAAAAAAATAAGAAGCCACACCACACGTTTTGCGGATCTTAAAAAATTAGGACTTAAGATTGCCGAAGAAAAAGAAGAAAGCCGATTGGCTTTCTTTGAAAAAATTCAGCAACAGGATGCAGAATGGGAAATTGAAAAAGCAAATCGTGAAGCCCGTTTAGAGAAAGCTAAAATGCAAAGATTTAATATGCTTGACTCGATTCCGTATCAGCTAAACGCTAATTTACTGGCAAAAGTCGTGGATAATTTGGGAGGAAGCGAAGCATTAAAAAAAGTTGAAAAAGCACATTTGTTTTCGAAACTAAAAGTGGAAGGAAATAATGTTCCTCAAACAGAAGAAAAATGGGCTACAAACTCGAATTATCTCCTTAGAAAAAAAGTACCTGAAAGTTATTACGAAATCGTAAACGGAGCCGAAGCATGGAGTCACGACGATCGCGAAAGCGGATTGAATGCAAAATGGGCAAAATTACCTACTTACGATTATACTAATTTGTCTAAAAACGTTGATTTAATAAATTTCCTTACCGATTTAAGATTGGATTTGTGGAATAACTTTGAAGTTTTGCCAGATGAAATGTATGAAGGAAAACTATGTTATCATTTAAATTATTTTGAAAAAACATTAAGTACCGGTAACAGAACAATTCCTAAAACAGATTATCACGTTTTTATCGATAAAGAAAATTTCAATATCGTTTCGACTGAAAAAACGGAATATGATAATGGAAACAAAAGTTTCTTCGAGAAAAAGCTTTTTGGAGATTATCGTCCGATAGTAGCATTAAATTCGGGAAAAATTCCATTTAAGATTAATTATGAAATTGAAGATTTTAACGGAGAAACTATTTTTCAGGAACAAAGAGAAAAGGTAGAAGTAAATCCTGTTTTCGGAAATAGAATTTTCATGAAAGAAGTATATTTCGGCGGATTTAAATAATAGTTACCATCGTATTAAGAACAATTAGAATTGATTAGTTTTTGGTTTATTTGCTCAGCATTTTGAGAATAATACCGGAAAGTAATCAATTTTTTTGTTTTTGTATCCATTATCTCAACAAAAGTTTGTGAAATTTCGAGAAATTGGCGGTCAATAATTCAAAATTTCTTACTTTCGCACCTCGTTTAAGAAAAGGATAAAATGAGTACAAAATTTACTGAATACAAAGGACTTGACTTGCCAACAGTAGCGTCAGAAGTTCTTGATTTTTGGAAGAAAGAAAATATATTTGAAAAAAGTGTAACAACCCGCGAAGGTGCTGAGCCTTATGTGTTTTTTGAAGGCCCGCCTTCAGCAAACGGATTGCCGGGAATTCACCACGTGATGGCACGTGCGATTAAGGATATTTTTTGCAGATACAAAACTCAAAAAGGTTTTCAGGTAAAAAGAAAAGCAGGTTGGGATACGCACGGTTTGCCTGTAGAATTGGGTACTGAAAAAGAGCTTGGAATTACAAAAGAAGATATTGGCAAAACCATTTCTATAGAAGAATATAACGAAGCGTGTAAAAAAACCGTAATGCGTTATACCGACGTGTGGAATGATTTGACCGAAAAAATGGGATATTGGGTAGATATGGAAGATCCATATGTGACTTATAAACCAAAATACATGGAATCGGTTTGGTGGCTTTTAAAACAAATCTACGATAAAGGTTTGTTGTACAAGGGATACACGATTCAGCCGTATTCTCCAAAAGCAGGAACTGGATTGTCTTCTCACGAAGTAAATCAGCCTGGAGCTTATAGAGATGTTACAGATACTACGATTGTAGCACAATTCAAAACTTTACCGGAAACTTTACCAAGCTTTTTACAAGGTTTTGGAGATATTCACATTTTGGCCTGGACGACTACACCATGGACATTACCATCTAATACTGCTTTGACAGTTGGGCCAAAGATCGATTATGTTTTAGTAAAAACATTCAATCAATATACTTTTGAACCTGTAAATGTTGTTTTGGCTAAAAATTTGGTTGGAAAACAATTTGGAAAAGGATTTTTTGCCAGTGAAGATGAGGCTGATTTCGACAAAGTAAAAAATGGTGACAAACAGCTTCCGTATAAAATCTTAGCAGAAGCAAAAGGTGTGGATTTAGTTGAAATTCGTTACGAACAATTATTACCATACGTATTGCCTTATCAAAATGCCGAAAACGCATTTAGAGTAATTGCCGGAGATTTCGTTACTACCGAAGACGGAACGGGAATTGTACACACTGCCCCAACTTTTGGTGCAGATGATGCCAAAGTTTCAAAGGAAGCAGTTCCTGAAATACCGCCAATGTTGGTTTTAGACGAAAACGGAACAGCAGTTCCTTTAGTAGATTTACAAGGAAAATTCACTTCACATTTAGGTGATTTGGCCGGTAAATATGTGAAAAACGAATATTATGATGCAGGTCAGGCGCCAGAGCGTTCTGTAGATGTTGAAATTGCTATTCGATTAAAAGAAGAAAATAAAGCCTTTAAGGTTGAAAAATACGTACATAGTTATCCACACAGTTGGAGAACTGATGAACCGTTGTTATATTATCCACTAGATTCATGGTTTATTAAAGTAACCGATGTAAAAGATAGAATGTTCGACCTGAACGAAACTATCAATTGGAAACCTAAGTCTACTGGTGAGGGACGTTTTGGAAACTGGCTTAAAAACGCCAACGACTGGAATTTATCTCGTTCTAGATATTGGGGAATTCCGTTGCCAATTTGGAGAACTGAAGATAAAAAAGAAGAAGTTCTTATTGGTTCTGTTGAAGAATTATACAATGCGATCGAGAAATCTATCGAAGCAGGTTTTCAAAAGGAAAATCCGTTTAAAGGTTTTGAAATCGGAAATATGTCTGAATCTAATTATGATTTAATCGATTTACACAAAAATGTCGTAGATCAAATTACTTTAGTTTCGGCTTCAGGCCAGCCAATGAAACGTGAGAGCGATTTAATTGATGTTTGGTTTGATTCGGGAGCAATGCCTTATGCACAGTGGCATTACCCTTTCGAAAACAAAGACAAAATTGACGAGAATAAAGATTTTCCGGCTGATTTCATTGCAGAAGGTGTCGATCAGACTCGTGGCTGGTTTTATACGCTGCATGCAATAGGAACTTTAGTTTTCGATAAAGTAGCTTATAAAAACGTAGTTTCGAATGGTTTGGTTTTGGATAAAGACGGAATAAAAATGTCTAAGAGTAAAGGAAATACTATAGACCCTTTTAAAACCATTGAAGAATATGGTCCTGATGCTACACGTTGGTATATGATTATGAACGCAAATCCTTGGGATAACCTTAAATTTGATTTGGATGGAATTGCTGAGGTACGTCGTAAATTCTTCGGAACTTTATACAACACTTACTCATTCTTCTCATTATATGCCAATATTGATGGATTTAAATATGCTGAAGCGGAAATTCCGTTAAACGAAAGACCGGAAATCGATCAGTGGATTATGTCTGAACTTCATACGCTAATAAAATTTGTTGACGAATGTTATGCAGATTATGAGCCAACAAAAGCCACAAGAGCTATTTCTGAATTTGTTCAGGAAAACTTAAGTAACTGGTACGTTCGTTTATGCCGTCGTCGTTTCTGGAAAGGTGAATATGCTCATGATAAAATTGCGGCTTACCAAACACTTTATACTTGTTTGTTAACGATCAGTAAATTAAGCGCTCCGGTCGCTCCTTTTTTCATGGATAAATTGTACCGGGATTTGACAAGTTCGACACAAACTGAGCAATTTGCCAGTGTTCACTTGGCTGAATTTCCAAAATTTGTCGAAAACTTTGTTAATAAAACGTTAGAAAGCAAAATGCAGAAGGCGCAAACCATCTCATCTTTGGTTTTATCATTGCGTAAAAAGGAAATGATAAAAGTACGTCAACCTTTGCAAAAGGTAATGATTCCGGTACTTGACGAAAATCAAAGAGTAGAAATCGAAGCGATTTCTGACCTGGTAAAAGCCGAAGTAAACGTCAAAGAAATTGAACTTTTAGACGATGCTTCAGGTATTTTAGTAAAGCAGATTAAACCTAATTTTAAAGCTCTTGGACCACGTTTTGGTAAAGATATGGGTTTGATTTCCAAGGAAATACAAGGTTTTTCTCCGGATCAGATCAATGAACTGGACAAGAAGGGAACGCTGGATATTGTAATTGCAGGAAATAATGTAACTTTATCATTAGAAGATGTCGAAATAACATCTCAGGATATCGAAGGATGGCTGGTTGCAAATTCAAACGGAATTACAGTAGCGCTTGACATTACAATCTCTGAGGAATTGAAAAACGAAGGAATCGCGAGAGAATTAGTAAACAGAATTCAGAATATCCGTAAAGATTCAGGATTTGAAGTTACTGATAAAATTAAGGTTCAAATAAAAAGAAGCGGTTTATTAGAAGAGGCCATTCTTAAAAATGAAGACTATATTAAGTCTGAGACATTAACAGATGATTTGGTTTTTGTAGACGCTTTAGAAAACGGCACAGAAATTGAATTTGATGATATTAAAACAGTGATATTAATTTCAAAATAATAGAAATAACATGATAGATGAAATTACAAGATACTCTGACGCTGATTTAGCGGAGTTCAAAGAAATAATTCAAAATAAAATACAAAAAGCACAAGCCGATCTGGATTTAATAAAAAGTGCTTACATGAATGATTTGAATAACGGAACAGATGATACTTCGCCAACTTTCAAGGCTTTTGAAGAAGGAAGTGAAACAATGTCTAAAGAAGCAAACTCGCAGTTGGCTATCAGACAGGAAAAATTCATTCGTGATCTTAAAAATGCATTATTCCGTGTAGAAAATAAAACTTACGGTATTTGTAAAGTAACAGGTAAATTAATCAGCAAAGAAAGGCTGAAAATTGTACCTCATGCTACAATGAGTATCGAAGCTAAAAATCTTCAACGATAATATAACAACGCTCCTTTTAGGGGCGTTTTTTGTATTATATAAAATTACAATTGATTTTGAAAGATAAGGCTGCTTTGCGTAAGTCAGGTAGTATTTTAATTGGAAGGAATCGCAATATGAAACAATTTAGAACTATCTCTTGACTAAAGGATAGTTCTAAATTATCTTGGCTGGTTAGGCCAGGTTTTTCTCTAAATCTAATTTATGTTTTCTTAAAACTGCTCTTGTCATTCCTAAATTGGCTTTAGAAGCATCTGCTGCAAGATAAATCATGAATTTCTTGTTTGGAGAAATGTCAATAATGTGAATTTGATTCGAAAGTGTAATCAAAATATCTTCAATATCCTGATTTAAATTTAAGGCTTTTACAGCGCTTAATTTAGCCTTTACTACTTCAAGATTGTAAGCTGCAGCAAGCTCCGGATCAAAAGACGGATCAATAGTCAGATTTCCAAAACTTAATCCTGATTCAATTTCAGTTACAGCTACGGCGATAAAGCCGTTTACGTTGGTTTTCATTTCATTTAAAAACACATTTAAAAAGTCATTGCTCATAGTTAGTGGGGTTTGTTGTTAATAGATTTATGTTTATTTTAAAAGGGAATTTTTACTAAGTTCAGTCGAAAGTTCATCTGTATTTCGCATTAGCAAACCAAGGTTACTTCCATCTTTAGAAAAAGCAATTACAAAATTTGAACTGTTGATTTTGTTTCCAATCACAACACCTTCAGAGGTTTTCAAAAATAATTGCTTTAGTGTTCCTTTTTCTAAATCAGTTAGAAATTTTTCGCTCATTGATAAAATTGCTGCAATCATTGCGGCAACACTGTCGCCATAATCTACATGTAGGGAAGTGATTAGTTTTCCTTTTCCGTTTAAAATTAAAGCAGACGTAGATTTAGTAGTAGTTAAAAAGGTGTTTAGGGTAGAGGTGATTTCATTCATTGATGTAGTGGTATTTGGATAGTTGTTAAAAATAATAGGTATCAACAACTTATTCGAAATAAATATGACTATTTACTTTAAACAAGTGTTAATTTTATTAACAAATATAAATTAATTTCTGTATTATTGTAATAACAAACCGTTAATTATTTTATTTTTCACTATAAAAAACTTACATATGGCTAAAGTGTTGAAATTCAAAGACGTGAACTCAGATGTTGAAAATAGGATGAAAGACTTCGAGAAAATAAGAACTAGATTAAAATCTCAAATCGATAAAGATTTGAGTAAGAGGGCAAACGCAGGTAAGGAAGGTAAAGGTTTGCTTAAATCAATTTCAGGTTTTTTTGCCGATTCCCCCAAAACAGCGGTTAAAAAATAGAAATATATTTTGTTTAACTAATCGTTTAGTTTGAAAAGTTTTACCGCAAAAGAATTAACGTTCCATAAGGAGCGTTTTTTTTGATTAAATTGTTACTTTTGCGCATAAAAATTCATAAAATGTCATTACGAAAAGCGTATTTCCTTATATTTTTAGTTTTACTTGTTGATCAGATTTCAAAAATCTATGTAAAAACCAACTTTATTCTAGGTGAAGAAGTAGAAGTTTTTAATTGGTTTAAAATTCATTTTATTGAAAATGAGGGAATGGCATGGGGAACAAAAATCCCTGGAGAATACGGAAAATTAATTTTGACTGTGTTTAGAATTTTCGCAGTATTCGGAATTGCGTACTGGCTTGCCGATTCAATTAAAAAACGTCATTCGAATTATTTGATTGTTTCTATTGCCCTTATTTTAGCAGGTGCTGCCGGAAATATTGTTGATTCTGTTTTCTATGGAGTTATTTTTGATGACAGCTCAAATAATTTAGCAACACTTTTTTCTCCTGAACCATACGGAACCTGGTTTCATGGTTTAGTGGTAGATATGTTTTATTTTCCTATTTGGGAAGGAAATCTTCCAGCCTGGATTCCATTTTTTGGGGGCAAACACTTTATGTTTTTTAATGCGATTTTTAACATTGCAGATATGGCAATTTCTACAGGCGTTGGTATTTTGTTGTTTTTTAATAAAAGAGCATTTCCAAAAACCACATAATTATTTAAAAATTCCAATTCCGTAACGTCTGGACAAATTCCAGATTCCAATATTTAAAGTGTTGACTGCACACAGATATTGGAATCTGGAATTTTAAATTATTGGAATTTCATCTTATTGATTTAATATTTATTGTACTATTTTTACAAATACTAAAGTCAAACTTATGCAAAGTCCGTCTTTTTCTATTTATGATGCATCTGCAGGTTCAGGAAAGACCTATACTTTGGTTAAGGAATATCTTAAAATAATTCTTTCTTCCCCAAAAAACGATGCTTATCGGCATATTTTGGCGATTACTTTTACAAATAAGGCCGTTCATGAAATGAAAAGCCGTATAGTAGGAAGTTTATCTGAATTTACAAAAGACGAACCTTCAGCGAAAGCCATGGATTTAATGGAAGATTTGTCCCGCCACACCGGACTTTCTATAATTAAAATCAAAACCAAATCTCAGAGTATCATTAAGCACCTGATTCATAATTATGCTGCATTTGATATTTCTACCATTGATAAGTTTACCCATAAAGTAATTCGTGCTTTTGCGCATGATTTGAATTTGCCAATGACTTTTGAGGTGACTTTAGATACTGAAAATTTATTAGTCGAAGCTGTTGACGCGATTATTGCGCAAGCCGGTCAGGATGAAACGCTGACAAAGCTGCTCATTGATTTTACAATGGAAAAAACCGACGATGATAAAAGTTGGGATGTTTCGCGTGAAATTCTTGAAACCGGAAGATTGGTTCTGAACGAAAATAATCGTAATGAAATCTCTCATTTTCACGATACCTCTATTGAAGAATTTGTCGCCATAAAAAAGAAAATGTCAATTTTATGTGGTGATCTGGAAAAAGAAAATGCTGAATTTGCAGTAGAAACTTTGTGTTTGATTGATAAAAACGGAATTGATTTAAAATCATTTTCGAGAGGTACTTTTCCAAATCATTTAGAAAGTATTCGTGACGGAAAATTCAATCCAAGAAACAAAACTTTTCATGAATTTGATGATATTGCAATCAATAAAACAGCAAAAGACAAGGCTTTAATTGAAAATATAATTCCTGAATTACTTCAAATTTTAGATAAGATCTATAAAAATTTTGAGAAAAGGGATTTCTATAAAGCTTTCCTGAAAAACATAACGCCACTTTCGTTGCTAAATACGGTTAGTAATGAATTGGCAAAAATCCAGTCTGAACAAAATATTTTATCTATTTCAGAATTCAATGCCATTATTCATCGCGAAATTCAAAATCAGCCTGCACCTTTTATTTATGAAAGAATGGGAGAGCGATATCGCCATTTTTTTATAGATGAATTTCAGGATACTTCTGAAATGCAATGGCAAAATTTAATTCCCTTAATTGATAATGCGCTTGCGGGTCAGGATGATCTTGGCAATAAAGGAACATTAATGATTGTAGGAGACCCCAAACAATCTATTTATCGCTGGCGAGGCGGAAAAGCAGAGCAGTTTATTGAACTGGGGAAAGATATAAATCCTTTTAGTAATCCAGAGAAAGTAATTGAGCATTTAGATACAAATTATAGGAGTTACAGCGAAGTAATTGATTTTAATAATGCCTTTTTTAAGTTGATTTCTACTGAATTTTCAAATGAAGATTATAAAGATTTATACGAAAATCACAGTCATCAAAATTCAAATTCAAAAAAAGGCGGTTACGTTAATATTTCCTTTCTTCCAATAATTGAAAAAAATGAATTTGCAGATGATGAAGAAGTGGTAGAAAAATCAGATTTATATGTTCTGGCTACTTTAAACACTATTCAAAATGTACTTCGTGAAGGTTTTGAATACAAAGATATTGTGATCCTGACCCGGAAAAGAGATCAGGGAATTGCGGTTGCGAATTATTTAACAGAACAGAGTATTCCGATTTTATCATCAGAAACTTTAATGATTCAAAATGCTACAGAAGTCCGTTTGATTATTCATTTGCTTAAATATCTCAACAATAGTATTGATTTAGAAGCAAAAGCAAATTTTTTGCATTTTTTGGCGAATACAAAAGAAACCGGAATGCCAATTCATGATTTTATAGCGCAGGGAATGGCGCAAAAGATTGAAAATGATTTCGAAAAATGGCTTTTAACTTTCGATGTTTCGCTTTCTTTCGAAGACATTAGGAAGAAATCATTGTATGAAGCTGTGGAAATCATCATTTCTAAATTTGTTCTTCCGTCAGAAGGAAATGCATATGTTCAATATTTTCTAGATATTGTTTTAGAAAGAGATATTCGAAATCAGGCCGGTATTGCTGACTTTTTAGGATACTGGGACAAAAATGCGCATAAATTTAGTATTCCGTCACCGGAAGGAAATAATGCAGTTCGAATTATGACCATTCATAAATCAAAAGGTTTGGAATTTCCGGTTGTCATTATGCCTTTTGCAGAAGAAGATTATAATAGAAAGCCAAAAGATAAATTATGGCTGAATGCCGAAGATTCAGATCTTGGTATTCCAAAAGCTTTAATTGATAATAGTAGTGCTGTTGAAGGTTTTGGAGAAAGCGCTTCAGCCATTTTTAATTTAAAAAAACAAGAAGAATTACTCGATAATATTAATGTTTTGTATGTTGCATTAACGCGTGCGGAAGAGCAATTATATGTGATTTCTCAATCTGTTAAAGAGAGAAAAGATGGTGAATTTCCAAATAATATGGCATCTTTCTTTATTAAATATTTTTTGAGCAAAGGAATTTTTGATCCTGAAAAAACAGAATATGGCTTTGGAAATAGAAAAAGGCTTTCTCCATTGAGTAAGACATTAGATTTAATCAAAATAATTCCAGTTGTTTCAGAAGTTCTCAATCCGAAAAACATTAAAATTGCGCAACGCGAATCCTTAATGTGGGGAACGCATCAGCAAGAAGCAATTTCATATGGTAACATAATCCATGAAATACTCGCTTTTGTAAAAGACAAATCAGATATTGATCTGGCGGTTACAAAGGCACTAGAGAATGGTTTGATTACTTTTGAACAAGTTGAAAAAGTGCTGAAAACTCTTCAGGAAATTGTAAATCATCCCGAATTGATTATTTGTTTTGATGGAAAAAACAGTATTCTCAATGAGCAAACAATAGTACAAAAAGAAGGTAAAATTTTGAAACCTGACCGAATTGTTTTAACTCCAAACAAAGAAGCTTATTTGCTAGATTATAAAACTGGAGTTATAAATTCAAAATATACAAGGCAAATTCAAGAATATCAGGATGCAATTGAGGATTTAGGATACAAAGTGTTAAAAAGAGCATTGGTATATATTGGATCCGAAATCGATGTGGTAAATTTGTGATAAAATTAATCAGAAATTAACAAGTTAGAAGTTTTAACTTGTTAATATTTAACATATTAAATAAATAAGGGATGTACGGTAAAATAAAGGAGTATTTGCAAAGCGAGCTGCAAACAATTGAAGAGAATGGAATTTTCAAAAAAGAAAGAATTATAACGTCGGCTCAGGATGCTGAAATAATAATCTCAACAGGAGAGAAGGTTTTGAATTTTTGTGCTAATAACTACTTGGGGCTTTCGTCACATCCTGAAGTGGTTCAGGCGGCTAAAGACGCGATGGATACACATGGCTTTGGGATGTCATCAGTTCGTTTTATATGCGGCACACAAGATATTCATAAAACATTAGAAAAAAAGATTGCAGAATTTTACGGCACAGAAGATACTATTCTTTATGCCGCTGCATTTGATGCAAATGGTGGTGTTTTTGAACCTTTATTAGGAGAAAATGACGCCATTATTTCAGATAGCCTAAATCACGCGTCGATTATTGATGGTGTTCGTTTGTGTAAAGCAGCACGTTATCGCTATGAGAATAGTAATATGGAAGATTTAGAGCAGCAATTAATTAAGGCAAATGAGTCTGGAGCCCGTTTCAAATTAATTGTTACTGATGGTGTTTTCTCTATGGATGGTGTTGTAGCGCCTTTAGATAAAATTTGCGACTTGGCAGACAAATATGATGCGATGGTGATGGTAGATGAATGTCATGCGGCCGGATTTATTGGGGCAACAGGAAAGGGTACACTTGAAGCAAAGGGAGTTATGGGAAGGGTTGATATTATAACCGGAACTCTAGGAAAAGCATTAGGTGGCGCAATGGGTGGATATACTACGGCTAAAAAAGAAATTATAGAGTTATTGCGCCAGCGTTCACGTCCTTATTTGTTTTCTAATTCTCTTGCGCCTGCAATTGTTGGGGCTTCTATAAAGGTTTTCGAACTTTTAGAAAATGATACTTCTCTAAGAGATAAATTGGAATGGAATACGAATTATTTTAAAGCAGGATTGAAAAAAGCTGGTTTTGATATTATAGATGGAGATTCTGCAATTGTACCGGTTATGTTATATGATGCGAAATTATCGCAAACCATGGCTAATGAATTACTTAAGGAAGGTGTGTATGTAATTGGCTTTTTCTTCCCAGTTGTGCCAAAAGAAAAAGCGAGAATAAGAGTACAGTTGTCCGCCGCGCACACCAAAGATCACTTAGACAGAGCAATAGCTGCATTTACAGTTGTCGGTAAAATGTTAAAAGTTATATAATTTCCATATACGGTAATTTTTGTAGGTTTTTTTTAACATTTCATTTTGTATTTAAAAATTTTGGTGTTACTTTTGTCTGTAATTAACTAAATTGTAATTAAAAAAATTAAGTATGAAACATCTTAACAAACTTTTAGTTG
>Ga0247813_10000321_pt1 | contig 51792 bp, 42 predicted proteins | sample UWRJL169409C1_FD_180719 | JGI IMG/M metagenome (GOLD analysis project Ga0247813, IMG submission 180719) | Plant litter microbial communities from Arlington Agricultural Research Station in Wisconsin, United States - UWRJ-L169-409C-1 | ecosystem: Environmental > Terrestrial > Plant litter >... | reverse complement strand
TTCTTTCAAGGCGGCATCCACCACCGGAACGATATTCTGCATATGTGCCCTGCTGGCCAGTTCGGGTACCACTCCGCCATATTGGGCATGCACTTTTTGCGTAGCAATGATATTTGACAAGATGCGCCCATCGCGGCAGACCGAAGCGGCCGTTTCGTCGCAGGAAGATTCTATAGCTAAAATAGTGACCAAGAGAATTAAGAATTAGAATGCAAAGATAAACAATGTGCACATAAGCTTCTGCTTCATTAAAGGTTATAATAACCAGCCAAATGGCGCCAGCATGCGGTAGTCTTCTCAATAGTAGTCTTCTAATCGGTGGTCTTCTCATCGGTGGTCTTCTCATCGGTAGTCTTCTCAATGGTAGTCTTCTCATCGGTAGTCTTCTCCCCAGTAGTCTTCTCATCAGTAATCTTCTTCCCGGTTATCAACCCCTCATCATCCCAATCACCGCATTATTAAATCTTAATTATTAATTCTTAATTGCCCCGTATTATTACGGTCTTGTAACTGTTTTTCCCTACATTCGCAGACAAAAAACTACTGCATGAGACGTAATGTTACACTTGTCCTCATCCTGTTCCTATGTATATCAACGAGTTCGGTAAAGGCTCAGTTTAACCTGATAGTTAATGAGTTATCTCAGGGTACTAATGGTTCCAAAGAGTTTGTTGAACTGTTGGTGGTGGGTACCCGTACCTGTATGGACAGTACCGCCGATCTGCGCAACTGGATCTTCGATGATCATAATGGATGGTATGCCGGTGCCGGTTCTGGTATCGCCGCAGGGCACTATCGCTTTTCGAATAGTACCAATTGGGAAAAAGTGCCTTATGGGTCCATCATCCTGATCTACAACAATGCCGACAGGAATACTAAAATACCTGCCGGAACGGACGATCCGACTGATGCCAACAAGGATTACAAATATCAATTACCGATCACCAATGCATTGATACAACAGAACGATGCAACGCCGGTGACGCCATCATCCCCCTCTTATACTTATCCTACAACCGGATATGGTACCAGTTCGGATTGGGTATCTATCGGGCTTGCCAACAGCGGCGATGGGATTATTATTGTAAACCCGGCCAACAGGGGAGTCGCACATTTCTCCATCGTATTCGGATTAGGTGCCGGTGGAGGAGCTTTCCAGGTGCCTACAGTGCAGAAACCAAATGTGGATGGCGGATCTAATTTATATTTAAGCAACGATCTTTATACCAATGCAGCCAGCTGGATCATTGGCGATGCAGGGACTGCGGACGAAACCCCGGGAACTCCCAATACTACGGCCAATGCCACCTGGATCAACAGCATGAGGGTGCAGGCATCTTTGCCGGGAAGTGTTTCGGGTAACATTACACAGCCTACCTGCGCTACTCCAACGGGTACGATCACTGTTACAGGCCCAACGGGAACGGGTTATACCTACAGCATCAACGGGACGACTTTCCAGGCGAGCCCGGTATTCGCCGGCCTTGCTCCGGGATCATATACTATTACAGTGAAAAACGCGGACGGATGTTCGGTTACGGCAACGATCACTATCAACCCGGTTCCGGGTGCACCTGCTGCGCCAGCATTTACACTTACCCAACCAACCTGTACTACCCCGACCGGTACAATCACTATCACAGCGCCAACCGGCACGGGCCTGACTTATAGCATCAATGGAACCACTTTCCAGGCGGGAACAACTTTTACAGGGGTAACTCCAGGGACTTATACTGTCACCGTACGAAACGCGGCCGGATGTAATTCTACCGCCAATGCTGTAATCAATGCTGTTCCGGGTGCACCTGCCGCGGCAACAGCTACGGTAACGCAGCCGACCTGTACCACACCAACCGGTACGATCACGATTACTGCCCCAACCGGAACAGGATTGGAATACAGTATCAATGGAACCACTTTCCAGACGACCACCACTTTTGCAGGCCTTGCGCCCAATACATATACCATCACTGTGCGTAATGCAGCCGGTTGTACTTCTACCGCTACCGCATCGGTAAATGCCGTTCCATCGGTGCCAGCCGCGGCAACAGCTACGGTAACCCAGCCGACCTGTACCACACCAACCGGTACGATCACGATTACTGCCCCAACCGGAACAGGATTGGAATACAGTATCAATGGAACCACTTTCCAGACAACGACAACTTTTGCAGGCCTTGCACCCAATACATATACCATCACTGTGCGTAATGCAGCCGGTTGTACTTCTACCGCTACCGCAACGGTAAATGCCGTTCCATCAGCGCCAGCTGCAGCAACAGCTACGGTAACGCAGCCGACCTGTACCACACCAACCGGAACAATCACCATTACCGCTCCAACAGGAACAGGACTGGAATACAGTATCAATGGAACCACTTTTCAGACAACGACAACTTTTGCAGGCCTTGCACCGAATACATATACCATCACTGTGCGTAATGCAGCGGGTTGTACTTCTACCGCTACCGCAACGGTAAATGCCGTTCCATCAGCGCCAGCTGCAGCAACAGCTACGGTAACGCAGCCGACCTGTACCACACCAACCGGAACGATCACCATTACCACTCCAACAGGAACAGGATTGGAATATAGTATCAATGGAACCACTTTCCAGACAACGACAACTTTTGCAGGCCTTGCGCCCAATACATATACCATCACTGTGCGTAATGCAGCAGGTTGTACTTCTACCGCTACCGCAACGGTGAATGCTGTTCCGGCAAGCCCATCTGCTCCGATAGTGACCACGCCGGTTACTTATTGCCTCAATGCGACCGCAGTTGCATTGACCGCAACCGGTACCAATCTGTTGTGGTATACTGCAGCAAGTGGCGGTACAGGATCTGGCACTGCCCCTGTACCTGCAACCACTGCAGCCGGAAGCATCAATTATTATGTATCTCAATCGAATGGCGGATGTGAGAGCCCGCGTGCAATGATCACCGTAACGGTAACCGATATCAACGTTGCGGCCATCACCGGTAATACCAGCATTTGCGCAGCAGGAGCCAACACCACTACACTTGCCAATACCACCACCGGCGGTACCTGGAGCAGCAGCAATACGGCTGTCGCGACAGTAAGCAACGCCGGCGTTGTAACCGGATTAAGCGCCGGAACAACTACCATCAGCTATTCAGTAACCAGCGGCAGTTGTACAAAAGCTGTTACAGCAGTTGTTACTGTAAATGATTTCACTTTGAATCTTACTTCTTCCGCTACCACCGTGCCACAGGGCAATGCATTTACCCTGAGCACATCGGCCGCTACCAATTACCAGGTAACTGCATGGTTGCCGCTGGCGACATTTACCAACCAGGCAGCATTAACACAAACATTAATAGCTTCCGCAAATGCAACTTACAGCGCAGTGGCATTATCAGCTGCAGGTTGTATCGATACTGCTTCAATAACAATCACGGTATCCGCACCCGAAAAACACGAAGTGTTTGTACCGAATGTTTTCTCGCCGAATGGTGATGGTAAAAACGATATCCTCAAAGTATATAGCACTACTTTGAAAAGCATGGAGTTCAGCATCTTCAACCAATGGGGCGAAATGATCTTCCGCACCACCAATATCAACGGTGGTTGGGATGGTACGTCGAAAGGCAAATTACAACCGGGTACGGTTTATATCTATGTACTTAAAGCAGTGATGGTCGACAACAGCATCATCAACAAAAAAGGTTCAGTTACTTTATTAAGATAAGCAAATGAAAAAATTATACAGCCTGCTGGCTACACTCGCATTCACAGCATTGCTGGCACCAGCCGCAAAATGCCAGGTGGATCCGCATACATCACAATATTATATGTACCCGTTGTACCTCAATCCGGCGATGGCAGGATTGATCGATGGCGATTACAGGGTAGCAGCCACTTACCGCAACCAATGGGCCACCATCACCGATGCATTTTCTACAACGGGTCTTACAGCCGATATCAACACCGATAAGAACATGAACTTCGGTGTGAATATTCTCAATCAATCTGCCGGAGATGCAGGTTATAATTACCTGACCGGTTATGCTTCACTTGCTTATACCGGGTTGCGTTTTGGTAAAGGGGAATACCAGCGTATTTCTCTCGGCATGCAGGTTGGGTTTATCAACCGCCGGGTGAATGCTTCCAAATTCAAATTTGGCGACCAATGGAATCCCATCACCGGGTACAACCCGGGGAATGCTACCGCGGACGTTTTGAAAACTTCCAATGTTTCTTCTTTCGATGCAGGAGCAGGCGCATTTTATTACGATGCTACCCCGGATAAAAAAGTAAATTTTTATGGAGGTGCAGCAGTGTTTCACCTGACCAAACCAAAGGATCCGTTCCTGGCATCCGGCGAAGGCGCTGTGATCCCCATGCGGTATTCTTTTCACGCAGGTGCGAATATCAAATTATCTTCTTCAGTAAGTATGGTGCCTAATGTATTGTACATGAAACAAGGTACAGCTGAAGAAAAAATGGCGGGAGCTTATTTCCAGTTGAAAGCTAGCGCCAATGTGGATGTGTTGGCGGGCGCCAATTATCGTATCGATGATGCGGTAACACCATTCGCAGGTATCACTTATAACGGCCTCACACTCGGATTGAGTTATGATGCCAATACTTCAAAACTGGGCAATCAGATAAAAAATGCCAACAGTTTTGAATTCACTCTGTCGTTCATCAAAAAAAATCCGGCAAAAGTGGAGAAAGGGTATTTACAGTGTGGAAGATTGTAAAACCGATACTAGATGCTTGATACTGGATACTGGATACTGGATGCTTGATACTGGATGCTAGACATCGTAGCGAAGAATAGTGAAATTCATCCGGAAAGAATATCCAGCAACCAGCATCCAGTACCCAGCAACCAATTAAAAAAACATTTATCAGTCTTATAATAGTATGATGAAAAGATATAAAAAAACAATTTCAGCTTTATTTTTCCTGATGGTAGTATCTGCCTCCGGCGAATTGAAAGCGCAGGTTAAAATATTGCAGGAGGCAGAGAAAGCCTGGTATCAGGCAGATCATTTTAATGCGGCAAAACTTTACCTGTTATACCTTACGGGTAAAGGTGATAGTTTGCTGAAAGGGGATTTTAATCCGTATGCGCATGCTACCGGGGCTAAATCAAAAAAAGTGACGTATGCCACTGATGTTCCCGGAAGGGCAACCTGGCGCCTGGCAGAAAGTTACCGCCTGATGCATGATTATGCCAATGCCCGTGACTGGTATAAAAAAACGGCAGAAGAACATGGCGCTGAATTTCCGCTGGCGCAATACTGGTATGCTGTATCGCTTCGTGCTGAAGAAAATTATGTATTGGCAGAACAGGTGATGGATAGCTTCGCGACTAATTACAAAGAAAAAGATGCTTATACGGCTGCTGCCGCGAAAGAGTTGAAAAACCTGCAGTTCATCAACAGCCAGTTGAAAAAAGGTTTTACCGATGCGTTTAAAGTAGCAAGATTTGAAGGGACCGGATTGACATCGAAAGGGAATTTTGCGCCGGTGGCGGTAGACCAGCAAACATTCATTTTTACCGGTGTGCATACGGATAGTGCTGTCTTGAATAAAAAGAAGGGCAATCCTTACCTGCATCGTTTGTATCGATCCACGCCGTCGAATGAAGCGGGCAAACAAGCTGTTCTGATCAATATTGACGGGGCCAATGCTTCCCTGCACCAGGGAACCGCGGCATTTGTGCCCGGGGGAAAAGACGTTTTCTTCACACAATGGGAAAAGAAAAATGGAAAGACCTATGCTGCTATCTGGCATGCATCCAACACAAATGGTGCCTGGGGCAATGCGGCGATCGTACCGTCATTGAACCGTGAAGGATCCAATTCGATGCAGCCTTTTGTCTCGGCGGATGGTAAATACCTGCTGTTCTCTTCCGACAGGCCGGGTGGCAGTGGCGGATACGATCTCTGGTATGCTTTGCTGGATGGCGGAGTTGCCATAAAAGATACCGCATTGAACATGGGCCGTGTGATCAATACTAACGCTGACGAACAAACGCCTTTTTATGCGCAGGGAATCAACCGCCTGGTATTTTCTACCAATGGCCGTACCGGTATGGGTGGCTACGATCTGTTCAGTGCCAAAGGAACGATTGACAAATGGAGCGAACCGGTGAACATGGGTTACCCGATCAACTCGGTTAAAGACGATCAGTATTATTACAGCAGCAGCAGTTCTGATATTTTCAGCGAAGCATGGTTCAGTTCCGACAGGGGCTCGGATTGCTGCCTGGAATTATACACGGCAAAGCAGGAGCCACGCAACAAAACATTGGTGGGAATATTACTCGATTGCGGTACCGGCAAACCACTTTCACGTGGGATGATCTATGTGAAAGATCCGGTGACCGGACAAAAAACAGATTCTACTTTTACCGATCGCGATGGTAAATATATATTGCCGATAGGCCTGCGCGACAGCCTGCAATTGCTGGCAGAACGCAAGGCTTACAACAGCAATACGTCTTCTGTATCTGTTGCGGCACTTTCGCTGATAGATGACCTGAACGACGTATTGACGAATGCGGATATTTGTCTGCAGGCAGAACCGGTAGAAGCCGAACCAAGGATCATCCGCGACCGTGTGATCTATTTTGATTTTGATAAACAGAACCTGAAACCAGCCGCGGTATCCGAACTGGATTCGATGGTGATCACCCTGAATGAATTCCCGGCAGCGATCTTTGAAGTAGGTGGTTATACGGATGAGGCAGGATCGGATGACTACAATATCAAACTTGGCCTGAGGCGTGCGAATGCAGCTGCGGCTTACCTGAAAGCTCATGGCATCAGTGCGGACCGTATTGTGATCAAAAGCTACGGTAAACTGATCAGCGATAAAAATATGAGTAAGGAAGAAGCGGGCAGGTGGAATAGGAAAGTGAGGATGGTGATATTATCGGGGCGATAAAACAAATAAGAAATTAAAAATAAGGAATAAGGAAGTTAAGTTCGCACGGAGCGTAATGACTTCTTTATTCCTTATTTTTTTGTAAAATAGTCGAGAATAAGAAAATATTTCAAGCCATTCGACCTCATACTTTCTTATTCCTTATTTCAAATTCTTTGTTCCTTATTTAGTTTGTGATAAGTCACATACGATATCATTAACACTGCTAATACTATGATAGGGAAGAAGGCAAAAAAGTTAGCTCCAGTCATCACATAATGGCTGATGGCGGCAAACACGAAGTCGAAGAAAAAACCAGCATACACCCATTCTTTAAGTCTTGGGAATTTGGGTACCATCAGGATAATTGCTCCCAATACCTTAAATACTACTAGGGCTATCCCGAAATAAGCGGGGTAGCCGAGGTCGCTGATACCTTTTTTGCCTTCTTCCGATTGAGAGAAAAGAGCGGGCATTACGCCTTCGAATAAGAAGATCAGGGTTGGTGCTGATCCAGTAGATGATCTTAGTTGATTTCATTTGCTTTTAGTTTTATAAGACAAAGATATTTTTCTGGGGGAGAATTCAAAGGGTTGAAATGGACGGATTTAGGGGCAAATAGGAAATATCAATGAGGAATATAAAATAAGAAATACAAAATAAGAAAGTAGGGTTGTATGGAATGAAATCACTTTCTTATTCCTTATTTTATATTCCTTATTCCTTATTTCTTATTCTGTTTCAGCTTAGCAGTCTGAATGCTTTTCAGGAATATAGCCATCAGTTGATTGCACTCGTTCAAAGCATTTATACACTCGTTATTGATCAGCAGCGGTTTTTCCATAATAATTCTGAGATTGACACGTGTTTCCCGGATTTCTTTGAGTACAAGTTTTAATTTATGGATAAAATCAGCCGGAGATTCCGCAGCTTGCGCCTCGCCGTATATTAACGCCGTTGCAGTACAGCTCTTCGATAATTGAAAAGACAGATTTTGTCCGGCTTTAGTTAAGGGAAGAAGGTCGCATATCCTTAGGCAACAACATGCAAACTTAATCAGTCGATCTTCCAGATCATATTTCTTCTGTTCCATAATCCAAGGTCGAACAGATAAGTTGAATCGCATGGGGTTTTTCAACAGACACTCATGTTATTTTCACCGGGAAAATAAGGAATATAAAATAAGGAACAAGAAAGAAATATAAAATAAGGAATAAACAAGTGGCTTTCGTGAGACATTCCACTTCCTTATTTAATATTCCTTATTTAATATTCCTTATTTGGTATTTCTTATTTCAACTTCTTATCGCTGTCACCGGATCCATTTTCGCGGCTCTCGAAGCCGGAATGATGCCGGCCAATACACCTACCACCAGGCAGATGATGATCGTAGCCATGAGCATCGGCAAGGAAATGAACACAGGGAAATTGGCTAATTTGGAAATGATAATGGTGGCTATGTAAACGAATAACAACCCGAAAGCACCGCCAAGGATACAGAGCAAAGCCGCTTCGAGCAGGAATTCGAAAAGGATGCTGGAACTTTTGGCGCCGATCGCTTTTTTGAGCCCGATAATGGGCGTGCGCTCCTTTACCGTTACAAACATGATATTGGCGATACTGAACAAACCAACGATCAGGCTGATGCCGCCGATGATCGAACCCACCACATTCAATACACTGAAGAACGAAGAAATGGAATTGCTGAAAGCCTCCACACTGTTGAGGGAAAAATTATCTTCCTGCGTAGGGCTGAGGCGGCGGACCTGCCGCATGATGCCTTTCAGTTCGCTCGACAAGGCATCGGTGGAAACCCCTTTTTTTCCCTTGGCAATAAGAATAGGATTGGAATTATCTTCCTGAAAAACCTGCTTGCAAAACTTATACGGCAACATGATGCAATTATCATAATCCCAGCCGATGAAATTTTTCCCTTCTTTTTTGATCACACCTACCACCGTAGCTTGTTTGCCTTTGATCTCCACTTTCTTGCCGATGGCTCTTTCCGGTGAACCAAACAGATCTTCGGCATTGGTATACCCGATCAGGCAGACATTAGTGCCCTGCGTAAATTCGGATGCGGAGAAATAACGCCCCACTTCAAATTTGAGCGGTTGTATCACGTCCTGTGCTTCGATGATGCCGTATACAGATGCCCCTTGTATGAGGTCGTCGCCATGAGAAATGCTGCCACTGGTCTGCATGAGAAAAGCGATATCTTCCAATAACTCCGACCGGCTTTTTACCAATCCGGCTTCTTCATATTTCATGGTTGGCCTCGCCCTCATTTTCCAGAAAGGCTGGTTGGGGCCGCCGCTGTAATCCCATTTGTCGATGTAGATAGTATTGCTGCCCAGGCTGTTCACTTGCGCCTGGATATTCAGTTCGATACTGTTTACAAACGCCAGTACGCCAATGATACAGAAAATGCCAAATGCCACACCAGTAAGGCTGAGCGCCGTACGCAGCTTATTTACTTTAAGCTCCTTGATGGATAGTTTCAGGGAGTTGCCGAGAATGTTGAACATTGACATAACCAAAAGTAAGCAATAAGGAATAAGAAATAATAAATAAGGAAGGGGGAATTCCGTTATTATTTGAATGGTATTCAATCCGAAAGTACTGCTTTCTTATTCCTTATTTCTCGGTTCCTTATTTCTTATTTATCTTGCGCCCTTTATGAAGTACATCAACGAGATCAATAAACGCAAGACATTCGCCATTATCAGTCACCCGGATGCGGGCAAGACCACGCTTACCGAAAAATTCCTGCTTTTTGGTGGCGCTATACAAACGGCCGGTGCGGTAAAAAGTAATAAGATCAAGAAGCACGCTACCAGTGATTTCATGGAAATAGAGCGCCAGCGTGGTATCTCCGTGGCTACTTCAGTAATGACTTTCGAATATGAGGGCCACCTGATCAATCTGCTGGATACTCCCGGGCATAAAGATTTTGCGGAAGATACTTATCGCACGCTTACGGCAGTGGATAGCGTAGTGCTGGTGATCGACAGCGTGAACGGGGTGGAAGACCAGACCCGCCGGTTAATGGAAGTGATCGCGATGCGCAAAACGCCGGTGATCGTTTTTATCAATAAAATGGATCGGGATGGTAAGAACAGGTTTGATCTGCTGGAAGAGATCGAGAAGGAATTAAAGATCAATCTTCATCCTATGACCGTGCCGATCAACAGCGGGAAGGAATTCAAAGGCGTATATGACCTCCACGAAAAAAGCCTAGTTTTATTTACCGCAGGCACAAAACAGAATGATGATAATGTTCTGGAAATAAATGACTTGAATGACGGTATTTTAAATACTAAAGTAGGTCAGAAAGATGCTGATACTTTAAGAGAAGATGTGGAACTGATAGACGGGGTTTACGGAGAGTTAAATGAAGAAGATTATCTTTCCGGGGTAACCGCTCCGGTGTTTTTCGGCAGTGCCGTTAATAATTTCGGGGTAAAAGAAATGCTGGATACGTTCATACGCATAGCTCCAACACCCAGGCCGAGGCATACTACCAAGCGGGACGTGTTGCCCCAGGAAGATAAATTCAGCGGGTTTATATTCAAGATACACGCTAACCTGGATCCAAAGCACCGCGACAGGATCGCCTTTCTCAGGGTGTGCAGCGGTAAGTTTGCCCGAAACACTTATTACCACCATGTACGGAATGAAAAAGATGTGCGTTTCAGCAATCCCTACAGTTTTCTTGCCCGTCAGAAAGATGTGATCGAAGAAGCTTTTCCGGGTGATGTAGTAGGTTTATTTGATACCGGTAACTTCAAAATAGGGGACACATTAACCGAAGGGGAAGATTTTTACTTTACCGGAATTCCGAGTTTTTCACCTGAGATATTTAAAGAGGTGATCAATAAGGATCCGTTGAAAACTAAGCAGTTGGAAAAAGGATTGATGCAGTTGACTGACGAAGGGGTAGCACAGCTATTTACCCAGTTTGGCGGAAATAAAAAGATCATCGGTTGCGTAGGTGAACTTCAGTTTGAGGTGATCCAATATCGCCTCCTGCAGGAATATGGGGCATCGGTACAGATGAACAGCCTGCCGTTCTTCAAAGCTTGTTGGCTGACCAGTAAGGATCCTAAGAAGCTGGAAGATTTTGTAAAATACAAACAGGCAAATATCGCCGAAGACAAAGATGGCCACCTGGTATACCTGGCTCAAAGCGAATGGTTCTTAAATACTGAAAGGACAAATAACCCCGATATCGAGTTTCATTTTACCAGTGAAATACATAAGTAATTAATAATTAAGAATGAAGGAAACTTCGGATTTCCTAATAACATTCCTTAATTTTATAACATTTACAAGATGGATACATCTGTCTCGGTGACAAAAACATATGCCGATGCCGAGTCAGATAAAAAGTTTGCAAAAGATGTTCCGCTAGATGAGAGGCTACGTGAGGCCTGGTACCTGACATGTATGGCCTACGGAATTGATCCATTGAATCCACCCAAAATGGATAAAACCGTGTTTTCTGTCCGTAAACATTCTTTATAATGCCCAATATTTTTAATGAGGATTTTCGGGATTTTCTGAAAACACTTAACGATCACAAAGTCGATTATCTGCTTGTGGGAGGCTATGCGGTAATACTACACGGATATAGGAGAACCACGGGCATTCCACCAGTGAGTATTGACCTCATGAAAGAAGTTAAAGGGCTGGACTTAAGGAGGCAGCACAAACTGCTGAGATATTTGTATCTTAATTATACTGCTATAACTTTACGATTTTCTTCACCGTTTTATCGCTGCCAGTCTGGATATTGATCCAATACGTACCTGCCGGTAAGGAACGGATATCCAGCAAAATCGGATTGCCGGGAATGACATTCACCCTGCTGATGGAGATCATTTTACCCATGGAGTTGATGGTGCTCACAGATGCCATTCCCGAGTAATTATTCACCTGCAATTTGATCGTTTCCCTTGCAGGGTTAGGGTAGATGCTGGTGTAAACGGCATTATTGATGATCTTTGCATTTTTTACCGACGAGTATTTTTGATTCCCATCCAGGGTGGCGATACGTATCCGGTAGTTGTACAGGATATTTGGTACGGCTGTAACATCTGTAAAAGAGTAATTATTCGTTCCGGCCCTGTGGTTTGGTAAAGTTTCACCCAATATTGTATAGTCGGTGCTTCCCGCTACTGCTCTTTCAATGATGTATTTTGTCACATCAGATTCCTCGCTGGTATTCCAGGAAAGGTTGATATTCTCATTGTTGATCACTGAAGTGGTGAACTGTGTGAGGTTTACCGCTAGCACGGAACAACCGCTGTATAGATTGACTTCATTTTGCGTCAGCGCCCTGTCGTAGATCCTGATCTCGTCGAGATCGCCATTAAGCCAGTATGGATAATTCACATGATTCATCCTGCCGATATAAAGGTCGTAGGAGTTGCTGAATGTGGAGGCAGTTGCCGGGCGGCTATCACGCAATACGCAATTCACATAGATCTTCTCGGTTACGCCATCATTCGTCCATACTACATCATACCATTGGTTCAGTTGTACGAATACATTGTAAGCGCGGGACAAGAAACCCCTGAACTCAACTCTTGAGCTGCTGGGTGTGGAACAACCATATTCGATATCGGCAAATCGCAGGAAATAATCTCCCAGCAGATAATCATCATCGCCTTTGAAAAGGATGGCGTTATTGTAGCAGGTACCTGTATAAAATCCTGTAGGCCTTACCCGTGCTGCCAGCGAAATATTCACGCCCATGTTGAGCGTAGAGCTGTTCAGCACCCGCATATAGGTATTCGTACCGTTGAAATGATAAGCACTATTGGGGTTGCCAAATTTATCGCTGGTCAATGTAGCATTGTTGAATACGGGATTGTTGCCATTGCCGCTTGCATCATTCGCATTACCGTTGAAAGGATAATAAGCACGTAATCCAAGGGATAGATCTTGTGCAAATGCGCTTCCTGACATGAGTAGGAGTCCAATGAGTAACTTTTTCATTTAAACAGGTATTAAATTATATTAGTGTCTTAAGATATTCTGCAGCTTCGATCATGTAGCGCAGATATCTGGTGTTCTTGCTTAACTGCGGCACTCTACAGAATGATTATTTTACTTACTGTTTTGTCACGTGATGTTTGTACATGGATCCAGTAATTCCCAGCGGAGAGGGCCTTTATATCGATCATAACAATATTTCCACTGGTGATAGTTACTTTTTCAGTCTTCACCACTTTTCCCATTGCGTCGGTAACGCTTACGGATGCATTTCCTGTGTAGTTATTTACCTGCAGTCTTATCACTTCTCTGGCAGGATTGGGATATATGTTAGTGTAAACTGCATTATTGACGATCTTTGCGTTACGAACCGGGGAATACTTTTGTGCCCCATCCGCTGTAGCGATCCGTATACGGTAATTATATAAAGTATTCGGCACAGCTGTTCTGTCGGTAAATGAATAAGCTTTTTTACCCGGCCTGTTTTCCGGGGCAATTTCTCCAATTGCTTTATATTCGTTACTTTCTGCAAAAGTTCTTTCTACAATATATTTGATTATACCCGATTCTTCAGCAGTATTCCAGGAAAGTAGAATTTTTTCATTATCAACCACGGAAGTCATGAAGTCTGTCAGGCGCACCGGTAAGATGGAACAGCCACTATAAAGATTTACTTCAGCTACCGTAAGCGCCCGGTCATAAATCCTGACCTCATCCAGATCACCATTCAGCCAGAAAGGATATTGTACGTTGTTCATTTTTCCCATATACAGGTCTAATGAGTTGGAAAAGGAAGCAGGGGCAGGGCCTGTGCCTTGCAAGACACAGTTTACGTAAATCTTGCTGGTAGTCCCATCGCAGGTCCAAACCACGTCATACCACTGGTTCAGGGAAACATATGGTTGAGCAGCAATGGTATTAATGCCATAGAATTGTTCAGTAGCAGTGGTGGGGTTGCCGGTGCAACCTGTTACCTGGTCTGAAAAACGTAGAGAATAAATTCCGCTTTCCTGATCATATTCCCCTTTTGTTACCATCATATTATTATAACAAAATCCTGTGTAAAAGCCTGTTGGCCTTACCCGGGCGGCAATCGAAATAGTATTTGCCATATTCAGCGAAGCACTGCTGGGTACCTGTATATAAGTGCTCGTGCCGTTGAAATGATATGCACTATTAGCATTTCCATTTTTATCACTGGTAAGAGCAGCATTGTTGAATACAGGATTGTTACCGTTGCCACTTGCATCATTGGCATTACCATTGAATGGGTAGTATGCCTGCAAACCCAGGGAAAGATCTTGTGTGTAGCCTGCGGTAGAAATGATAAGCGCCAGAATTAGTAAAAATATTCTCATACTGATAATTTGAACGAATGTATTTAATTACATAAAATACGCAACTAACAATCTCATAACTGTTCAGTTTTTCCGATAAGTGTAGTTAATAGAAGCTAATGCTAAATTCCTGTATAACTATGTGGGGTGATCGACTTCAGCTCTTTTTTCAGCGCAGCGCTCACTTTCAGCTTACTGATAAATTCATGCATCGCTTTTTTATCGATCGCATTTTTACCTCTCGTCAGCTCTTTTAAAGCTTCATAAGGCTGCGGATAATTTTCGCGGCGTAATACAGTTTGAATAGCCTCCGCTACTACAGCCCAATTGTTTTCGAGGTCTGCCTTTAATTTTACTTCATGTAGAATAAGCTTGTTCAATCCTTTTTCAATAGCTGCGATGGACAGGATGGTATGGGCCACCGGCACGCCGATGTTCCGGAGAACGGTGCTATCGGTCAGATCCCGTTGAAGACGGGAAATGGGTAATTTTCCGGAAAGATGCTCCAGCAATGCATTGGCGATACCCAGGTTTCCTTCGGCATTTTCAAAGTCGATCGGGTTCACTTTGTGGGGCATGGCGCTGCTGCCCACTTCTCCTTTTTTGGTTTGCTGCTTGAAATAATCCATGCTGATGTAAGTCCAGATATCGCGGCAGAGATCTACCAGAATATTGTTCATACGTTTGATCGCGTCAAAATGTGCGGCAAGGGTATCGTAGTGCTCAATCTGTGTAGTATATTGCTGGCGCTGCAACCCAAGCCTTTCTTCCACAAATTCATTGGCGAATTTCACCCAGTTGTATTTCGGGTAGGATACATGATGTGCATTGAAATTGCCGGTAGCGCCGCCAAATTTTGCGCTGAAAGGGATATAACTGAATAATTGTATCTGGTTTTCGAGCCTTTCTACAAATACCATCAGTTCTTTTCCAAGCCGTGTAGGCGAAGCAGCCTGGCCGTGGGTACGGGCCAGCATGGGCACATGCGCCCAGTTTTCTGCCAGTTTATGTAAATGCTGCTGCAGGTTGAGGATGGCAGGAAGATATCCCATTTCTATGCTGTCTTTCCAAAGCAGCGGCACGGCGGTATTATTGATATCCTGCGAAGTGAGCCCGAAATGCACCCATTCTTTCACATTGCCGGCGCCCAGCCCTTCGAGTTTATTTTTGAGAAAATATTCCACTGCTTTTACATCGTGGTTGGTGACAGATTCCGTTTTTTTGATCTCCAATGCATCCGCTTCGCTGAAATCATCTACCAACTGGCGCAACTGGGCGGCCAGTTTTACCCCTGATTTGAAAAATTTCTTTTCGCCCAGCAGGATGAAATATTCCACTTCTACTTTCAACCGGTATTTGATCAGCGCATATTCGGAAAAATATTCAGCCAGCTGATTGGTGGTTTTATTATAGCGGCCGTCGATCGGCGAGATGGCGGTAAGCGGAGATAGTTGCATATTATTTATTGGGATTAAAGTAATTTTGCTGCGAAATTAATCTAAAGCAATTGGAAAGAAAAATAAGGGTGGGAGCGGTGAGTTACCTGAATACCAAACCGCTGGTGTATGGATTTGAAAAAGGGGCGATGAAAGACGATATCGATCTGTTGTTCGATTACCCCGCAAAAGTAGCGGCCATGCTGCTCAACGATGAGATTGACGTGGGGCTTATACCTGTGGCTGTGTTGCCAAAGATGGAAGAGTATTACATCATTTCAGATTTTTGTATCGGCGCCAGCCAATCTGTGGCAAGTGTTTGCCTTTTCAGCCAGGTGCCGCTCAATGAGATCACGCATATCCTGGTGGATTATCAAAGCCGTACTTCCGCGGCGCTCATGAAAACCCTGCTGAAGCATTACTGGAAAATATCACCCGAACTGATCGACACAAAAGCCGGGTACCAGCAAGGCATTCAGGGAACTACTGCCGGGCTGGTGATCGGCGACCGTGCATTGAAACAGCGCCCGCATTCCAGCTATATATACGACCTCGCCGATGAATGGCGCGCTTTTACGGGACTGCCTTTTTTATTTGCAGCCTGGGTTGCCAACAAAAAATTACCTGAAGATCTTATCCCGCAGTTCAATACCGCTACCGGCGAAGGATTGCAGCATATCGATGAGATCGTTGCCGCGAACCCGTTTCCTGAATACGACCTCAAAGAGTATTACGAAAAGAACATCGATTATAAGCTGGATGGTAAGAAAAAGGAAGCGCTGGCTTTATTCCTGCAATACGTGAAGGAGGTTTCGTAAAGGATGAATACTGATCTTTAGGAAAAATAAAATTACCTGCCTAACCGCTTTAGCAATCCATTCACTACCGGTTTTACATCGGGAGAAATATTCCTGAAATATACGCCCAATCCGAAAATGGCGGTAAAAGATGCTGTGGAAAATATCAGTCCCAGCCAACCCTGCATATCTCTGAAGATGAAGTATACGGCCAGGTAAGCGAGGATGGTGATGCCGATGATCTCCAGTGTTTTCTTGTTGAAAGGCTGCATGTGGAATTTTTTCCAGAGGAACCAGAAGCGTACAAAATTATATACTGCAAAGGAGATCAGATTGCCTAATGCCGGTCCGTAAATACCATAACTGATCGTAAGGAAATAACTAAGCGGAATGATCATTGCGGTCAGGAGCAGGCTGGTCCATAATTCAAATCTCCAGTAAATGGAAGTGCCGATGATCTGGCCGTTGACGCCGGTACCCATTTCAATGGTAGCGACGATGCCCAGTATGAAGAAAACCCATTTGCCCAGCAAATAATCGGGGTTCATTTTAAAGGTCAGGATCGCATTATCAAAATTCAGCCATATACATATGAATACGAACAGAGAGAATGTAAGCAGGTTGATCGATGACCGGTGGTATATCCTGTTGATCTCTTTGATGTTTTTATCTTTCCACGACCGGGCCAGTATGGGGATCGTGATGGCCAGCAGGCTGCGGAAAGGCGCCTGCATCACTGATACCAGGTAAGTGGAAAACCCGAAGATCCCTACTTTATCGAGATCCTGTTTGGAAGCCAGTACCAGTGTATCGATCACGCTGCGGAGCACGCCCACAATGATCACGATGAAGGTGAGCGACAGCAGGGCGAAGATCTTTTTCCTGAATTTTTTGGAAACATTACTGAGGCGAAAGCTAAGCCAGAGTTCACCTTTAGTGTGCAGGTAAAAACCCAGTATCAGCACGATCACTGCATATTGGATGGCGAACAACCCGATGAACTGGTGAAAGTTGATGAAACCGAATACTTTAAGGAGGATGATCACCAATACATATACCCGCAACACGGTTTCCTTGAGCAGGCTGGTAAGTACGCCGCGATTGAACCCGTAAGCATACGCTTCCAGGATATTGTAAAGCAGGATAAAAAACGCGAAGGGTATGATGTAATAAAAATATTCGATGAGCAGCGGTGAGTTGTAAAACTTCTGGACCATGATGGGCTTGAGCGCATACAATGAAACAGAGGTAAGTAAAAAACCTGCGATGGCGATGTAAAGCGCCAGTCCGAGAAGGTCGTTCCGTTTTTTTTGCAGGTTATCCGCGTAGTACGGAAAAAATTTTACAATAAGATTGGTGGATCCCAGGGTTGAAAAAGCGCAGACCAGGATGGCGATGTCGAGCATCGACCGGGTGAGCCCGTATTGTGTAGGTGAAAACCAGGTCTTGTGCGTGAAAAGATACGTGCTTACCGCACCGATGAAGAAACCTACATAGATCCAGGAAGCTGCTTTTAAACTTTTTTTTCTGATTCCCGACATGTAAGTTTAATTGATGGCGCCATTAAAGATAAATTCAGGAAGCTGGTGTTGGCGGGAGACCGGGCAGATCAAAAAGTTGAATGAATCACTTCTTGAAAGCGTACCAACTTTCTGGTAACCCGCTTCTTCCGATATATTGAAAAAAATATATTTTTCGGGACTAAAAAAACGACTCAGCTTTTCGGCTACTTCGCCGGTGAGGATCTCGATGAAAAGGATCGGCTGAAATTTTTCCAGCAATGCCCCCATGCCTTCAATTACAGCAGGCTCATGACTTTCAACATCGATCTTCATCAGGTCGATTGCCCGGATATTATTGTTGGTGATAAAATCGTCCAGCCTTACTGTTTCAATTTCCTTGAAAATGACTTTCAGGTCTTTTTTTAGATGCGTCATGTGTTCCATATGCCCGCTGTCCAGGCTCGATTCGTATAGATTACCCGAATCCAGCGTTTGTATCTTTGCCATCCCGCTTTTGTCGGAAGCGGCTTTACACAGTGGGGTAATGTTGGAAAAGGCATTCAACTGTATATTATTTTGTAACATATCATATATAAAAGGAACAGGCTCAAAACAAAATATCTTTGCCGCAGGATTCACAGAAGCGGCTATCAGGCTGAACACACCGGTATTGGCACCCACATCCACAATAGTTCCGGAATTTTTTGCCAGCGCTTTCCACCCGCGGGTAGAATATTTTTCCCAGCCTTCGATGCCATGCCAGAACAGGATCTGTTCTATTCCATCTCCATTATTTTGAATATAAAAACTGTTTTTTTCATCAACCTGCACCTTTATCTTTCCCTTGAATTTTAAATGTCGCGTAATATTTTCGCCCGGGTGAAATAATCGAAGTACTTTGAACAATTGATTTTTAAATGGAAGAATGGAATAAATGCCCTGAAGTGCTCTTTTTAACATGCGTACCGTTTTCTGATGTTTATTAAGTATAAAGGTATTTGATTATTGGGATAAATCGGTGCTCAGGGCAAAGCTACTGCAAGCCGACTGGTTTTTTTTGAGTAGATTTGCTGCCGTTCATTCAGGAAAGCAGCAGAAGTAATTTTATGAATAAAATATTCAAGGGGATCGCATACAGGCTCAGGCGGCATCAGGTGGCGGAAAATAATCCCTACCAGTTGACTGTTCTAAAAGAGATCATTTTAAAACATCAGGAACCATCGGGTATCCGCAATATCCGGATCGGCCGGCATCGCCTGTTTTACGAAAATCCGCTGGAACTTTACCATTCCTACAAAGAGATCTTCCTGCAGGAAATATACGACTTCGTTGCTCTGTCGTCCACGCCAACGATCATAGACTGTGGCGCAAATATGGGCATCGGTGTCTGTTATTTTAGCGACAAATATCCTGGCGCAAGGATCATCGCATTTGAACCTGACAGCAAAAATTTTGAATTGCTTAAAAGAAATGTTCCTGCAACGGCAAACATCACCTTGAATAATCAGGCTGTCTGGATAGACAATGGAGCCATTCATTTTGAACAGACCGGAACATTGTCGAGCAAAATAGCGGGAGAGGGTAATGAAGGTGGTTCAGGCATCAGTGTACCCTGTGTACGGCTGGCAGATCAACTTACGGAAAAAGTGGACATGCTGAAGATCGATATCGAAGGGGCAGAATATGAAGTGCTGAAAGATTGCATTCCATATTTAAACAATGTGGCAAATATGTTTGTAGAATACCACGGTACGGTAGACGATACCGGCCGGTTGACAGAATTGCTCGACATCATGAAGAATGCCGGCTTTTGCGTATATATCAAAATGGCGAACGATCTTTTTGCAAAACCTTTCATCGAAAAACGACCGCCTGTGCCGGGCTTCGAAGTGCAACTAAATATATTCTGTTACCGTGATTGACCTTGCCAACAATAAACAACCGCAATATGTGTAATATAGCTGGCGTAGTAGTGATATACAACCCGGAAGACAGGCAGGAAGTGGAAAAAAATATCCTCAGTTATCTGCCGCACCTCGGCAGGCTTTTTATGGTGGACAATTCCAATCAGCCTGCGATGGACACCATGATTTTTGAAGATAAAGGTTACACGAACATACATTACATAACGAATAATGCCAATCGCGGAATTGCAGCAGCGCTGAACCAGGGTGCAAAGGCCGCTTCTGACGAACAATATCAATGGTTGCTGACCATGGACCAGGATAGTTTTTTTCAGGAGCCGGACATCACGCATTATATGGAGCAGGTGAGGAGTGTTCTTTGCAATGATACCTCCGTCGGCATCATTTCACCGAATCATTCACGACAGATAAATGTACCGGCTTTCAAAGAGGATGTTCATGCCGTCACTTCGGGATGTATCATACAGTTGAATGCCTGGCGGCAAACCGGTGGCTTCGATGAACGGCTGTTCATCGATGAAGTTGATGCAGATTATAATTTCAAAAACAGTATGGCCGGTTACCGGATGGTGCAATGCTCGCAGGTGATGCTGCAGCATAAACTCGGAGAAAAAAAACGGACCGGGCTTTTCAATTTATTTTTTGTAAAAGAGCGGACGATACACAATCCACTCAGGATCTATTATATGGTGAGGAACTACAAATATATCCGTAAGCGCTACCGAAAATATTTTCCGGAAATATATGAATGGCGGGATAAAGAATTTTTGGCCGACCTTAAAAATAACCTGTTCTTTTCCGGTAACTTCATGAAAGGAACTTTTTACGCTGTTAAAGGCTGGATGGATTACCTCAACAATAAATTTTATTCAATTTCCGGTAAGGATAATATTTCATGAATGATCAATACGATATATCAGTAGCCTGGCGGATCTATCCGCGGGTATCCAAAGTGCCGATCCTGTACGCCGATGATAAATTACGGATGGTGCGCATCAGCCTGCTTTCTTTTAAAGAATGTACCAAAGGACTCAAGATCGCCTATTATTTTTTACTCGATGGCTGTCCTCCGGAATATACAGCGCTGTTGCAGGAATTATTCGCCGGAGAAAAGATGACCATCATCGAAACGCCTTCGTTGGGCAACCTCAACACTTTTGCGAAGCAGATAGAAATACTCACCACACAGGATGACGCGGAACTTGTGTATTTTGCAGAAGACGATTATTTGTACCGGCCGGGATCATTCAAAAATATTTTTGAGCTGGTAAAAAACAAGGAAGCGGATTTCGCCAGCGCTTATCTCCACAATGACGTATTTACACATCCTATACACCGGCACAAACGAATGGTGAAATATTCCGGTAGCCAGTTTTGGTTATCTGCCAATTCCACCTGCCTGACTTTTCTTACGAGCAAGGCAACGTTGCAGGAAACAAAGAATGTTTTTCTTACCTATCAGAAAGGAAATAACGATTGTGCCTTATGGCTGGTGCTTACCAAAACTCATATTTTCAACCCGTTTGCCTGGCTGAGATTTATGGGCGATAAGGAGTGTTTTGGAATATTAAAGATGTCTGTGAAATACAGTTTCAACTATTACTTTACAACCCGGCGATACTCTTTATGGATGCCTTATACAGCCATTTGCACGCACCTGGAAACCGGAAAAGAAAGTCCGGGTACCGACTGGATCGAGGTAGCAAAAGTGGTGGAAAAAGCTGATACCAGGCGATAATAAATGAATTGCCATCCGCAATTAAAACTATTCTTTGCCTTTATAAAAGGCAGATCTTAACCTGTTTTTTATTTTGAAAATAAAATGTCCTATACTGAATAGCACCGATCTTTTTTCTTCTTCCATATAACCAACAGTAAGATTTCCCACTCTTGTACTAAAAGGTTCTGTAATGATTCTTTTTTCTATCACGACAATAGAATCATACACATGGATTGCATAAATTTGTTCTTTAAGGGAATAGTTTTTTATATACGTTTTTTTTCCGGCATACCATAAGTGCATCACGTCCAGCAGATTTTTTATATATTCAATATATGTGCCTTTTCTTTTCATTCCACCACCAGCAGTATACCAATAGGATGTATGATTATCCTCACACAAATAGAGGCCATTATTACTAATTTTTGAAAAAAGAGTTTCAAACGTAACGATCTGTTGCCTCATAGTATGACCGCCATCATCAATCAATATATCAAGGGTGGGAATTTCCGCTTTCACTTTTTCCAAAAAGACTTTGTCTTCCTGTGAACCGATAAATATCCTGACATTTTCAGATTCAAAATTTTTACACTTAGGATTGATATCGATACCATAATAGTGTAGTTTTTCGCCAAAAAATTTCTTCCATAAATCAATGGAGCCACCTTGCGAAACGCCAATTTCCATTACATGCACTTCTTTACCTGCATAAGGTGTAAAATAACGGTCGTATATTTCGAAATAGTGGTCCCATTTATGAAGAAGGTTGCCTGAATGGTTTTCAAATATTTCACGTGTTGAAGGCATATCTGTTGGTAAAATTTTAGAATGAGTATCTTTATAAAATGCGTAAGTTACGGAGGTTTTTTTTTAGAGAACTTTAAAATAAATATTTATCAATAGAAAAAAAAGTAATCTTTACATTTATTCATGAAGCGGCTCATTTCCATTTGTATACCGGCATATAAGAACACGGATTACCTGCAGGTTTTGTTGGAGTCTGTCGCCATCCAGTCTTTCAAAGATTACGAAGTGGTCGTGTCCGATGATAGCCCGGGTGATGAAGTGGAGGTCTTATGCAGGAAATATGCTGAAGATTTTTCTCTGATATATCATAAAAATATTCCCGCAAAAGGTTCGCCTGCCAACTGGAATGCAGGTATCTGCATGGCCACGGGGCAATGGATCAAGATCATGCACGACGATGATTGGTTCTCCTCCCCGGATAGCCTGAACGGTTTTGCAAAAGCCGCTGCCGCCCACCCAGAAGCTTCCTTCCTGTTTTCGGGCTTCAATCATTTTGAAGATGGAAGGATGAAGGAACGGCACATCATCGGTAAGCACACAGAAGAAAAATTGCGGAGATCACCGCTATGCCTTTTTAGTAAAAATTATATCGGCCATCCGAGTACGACGATGATCAAAAATGAATTGAGGGAATGGTACGATGAAAAAGTGAAATGGGTGGTTGATTTTGAATTTTACATCCGCTGTCTCCGTCATCAACAATTTCATTTCATCGCAGAGCCATTGGTTAATATCGGGATCAACAACGAACAGATCACCAAAGCCGTTTTCAGAAATCCTGCAGTAGAGATTCCGGAAAATATTTACCTGCTGAATACACTCGGGGTCGAAGTGCTGAGAGACATGACGGTGTATGATTATTACTGGCGAATGTTCCGCAATCTTGGCATCCGCTCGGTAAAAACTGTGGAAGCGCACCTGGGCGATAATACCCTGCCCGCGGCATTGATTTCAATGTTGCATTTCCAGTTGCGCATTCCGCCGGGTATTTTAAAGCAGGGTATCTTCTCAAAACCCCTGATGGCTTTGTCCTATTTTACCAATAACAAAAAGCAATGATCAACCGGTGAAAGCGAAATTAAACATAGCTGTCAATTGCTGGATATTGCGCAACAAAGCAGTAGATGGCATCGGTATTTTCACCATCGAAACTTTCCGGCAGATGATCTCGGATCACCCGGAGATAGATTTTATGTTGCTGTGCGATAAGAATTTTACAGAGGATTATTTCGATTTCCCGAATACAAAAAAGTATTTTATTTTTCCCCCGTACCGGCATCCTTTACTTTACGTATTCTATATGGAAGTGGTGCTCGGATTGTTCCTGCGCAGGCACCGGCCGGATATTTTTGTGGGTGTGGATGGCTTCCTCTGTCTCAGCAGCAAGACCCGCCAGTTACCCGTGATCCATGATCTCAATTTCGAACATTCACCCAAAGATCTTCCATTCAGGAACCGGGTATATTATCGTACATTTTTCAAAAGGTTTGCCCGCAAAGCAACCCGTATCGCTACAGTATCGGAGTACAGTAAAAAGGATATTGTGCAATTATATGGTATCGATCCGGGAAAAATAGACGTTATTTCGCTTGGTATCAAAACTATTTTTTCGCCCCTGGCGATGGATCAGCAGGAAAAAGTACGGCAACGTTTTACCGGTGGCGAAAATTATTTTCTTTTTGTCGGCTCCATGCATCCGCGAAAAAATATCCTGCGGCTCATGGCGGCTTTCGAACTTTTTAAGGCCAGCACCGGCAGCAGTTTTAAACTGATGCTGGCGGGGAATATTCTTTGGGATGATACAGACATCAAAGCCCAACTGGAAAAGATGCTGCACAAAGATGCGGTTGTTTTTACCGGCAGGCTCACTGATGCCGACCTGCAGGATGTGATGGGATCGGCGTTCTGCCTTAGCTTCGTTCCACTGTTTGAAGGGTTCGGCCTGCCGATCGTTGAAGCTTTCCAGGCAGGCATCCCGGTCATCTGCAGCAACATCACTTCCATGCCTGAAGTAGCTGCCGACGCGGCTTTGCTGGTAGATCCATATGATGTGGAAGAGATCGCCGCTGCCATGAAAAAAATAACAACAGAAGACACGTTGCGTGTCGGATTGGTAGCTAAAGGAAAGGAGCGGGCAGGCATGTTCACATGGAAAAAAACTGCCGGGCTTTTATTCGAAAGCATCCTTAAAACCATCGGCTGAGGTAGTATTATTTTTCAGCTCTGATAACAGCAGCTGCTTTTGCAGCAATGTTACCCCAATAAAAATGTTCGAAAAATGCGGGCTTGGTTTCGGTATCCGGATCACTATCCATGATAGCTTTCGCAAACGCATTCCAATCCGTATCTTCCACTACAGATAATTTTTTTCCGGCAACGGATGGAGTTACACCTGTCGCGCCGGTGATACTGCTTACGCAGGAAACGCCTGCCGCCAGGGCTTCTACGAGTTTTGTCTTGATGCCCCCTCCACTGTTTACCGGGTTGATGAAAATATCTGCACCATAAAAATATTCATCGATATCATGTACAAAACCTGCATAAAGGATATTGTTTTTTTCAAATGCCTTTAGTTGATTGTACCGTTCGGGCAAGTTCTTGCCGCAGATGATGATCCTGTAGTCGAAGGCCGGATCTGCCATCAATATGGGATTGATATGTTGTAAGATGTCATCTACCGCGGCAGTGTTGGGCTGATAATCGAGCGTGCCGTTGAAAAGAAGGATACGGGCTGTTTGCGGAATGGAATGCCGCAGTCGCAAAGCTTTTTCAGCTGTGTGTTTTTGTTCTTTCGATGGTGGTTCAGAGCGTACGGTGCCATACGTTGCTACATGGCAACTCTGAGGCTTAAGCCTGAATTTTGCTATCGCGAAATCCTGGTCTTCTTCTGTTATAAAAAAACTGGTATCGGCCTGTCGGTGAACAAATTTTTCGTAGTGCCATAATATCCGCCACCACCAGCGGCCGGTGCTTTTAAAACGCAGGGCTTCGATGTTGTGTGAATGCACCATCAGTTTAACACCGGTAGTTTTTTTCAGCAATATACCCAGCCATCCGAAATAGGGATGCTCCATCAACAGATGGGTAGTCCCGTTCTTTCTGAAAAGCCTGTTTAATTTGAAATAAAGAAATGGGTTGATATACCTCGTGATACTATCGGGTAACAGCGGAAGAAAACCATATGGGGTGCCCGGCGGTACCTCGTTATTCCTGGTAGATACGATGGTAACGGGCACCAGCGGCGCCACATGCTGATAAAACAGGGCAATAGCTTTTTGTCCGCCCATTTTTGGTGGCGAAAACCTGTAAGGTACCAGCGCTGTGATATGTATGGTATTGTTCGTCACAAAAAACGAATGCAGGGAATTGCTGTGCAATCCCCTGCATTGCCTTATTGAAAATGATATTACTGTTTGCTTCTTTTCCTCACTTCAAGTCCGATACCTGCCACGAAAAGCAATGCTACGATCCAGCAGGCGAAGTTGCTCACGTTTTTGCTGGCATAAAAAATTGCCGGCTCAAACTTGAATTCGATGGTATGTTTTCCGGCCGGTACAGGCAAAGCCCTCAGCACATAATCCGCTTTAACGATATCCACTTTTTTACCGTCGATATAAGCATCCCAGTCTTTGTAAAAGATCTCGCTGAAAACTGCCAGGTTGCTGGTGGCGGAATTCGATTCATACGTAATGAAGTCGTTATCGAATTTTGTCATCCTGATCACAGAATTGCTATCTGCGGCAACTACTCCGTTAAGAGCTGCTTTATATTTCTGATCAATTATCGCCGTGTCACGTGGGTTAAAGTGGTCCATAGCTTTCATTTCGGCGACAGGCCCGTTCACGTAGGTGATGGCTTTTACAAACCATGCATTCCCCAAAGCATCCGGATTTGTCATCGCAACGGGCCCTTTTTCGGTAGACTGGATCACGTACTTCGTATTCAGCATGTTCAGCACCGCAAGGTTTGGTGTTTGCCCCGACAACTGGTAGTTGGTCAGGTCATCGTAAATACCCAGTTTCGCTGCATGATAACCACCTATGGATTTATGATAATAGGAGGTCTTGGCATTTTCAAATGCATTGCCGCCACTCAGATCGTATACCCTGAAGTTCGGATCCTTATCCTGCAGGATCTGTTTGTCGGCATTCGTCATCGGGAATTCCTGCTCTTCATAGAGTTCTTTGGAATCGAAACTTTTGGCATTCAGATATTTGAAACCGAAAGAGAGCTGGTCGATCAATACCAACAAGATCAATCCTGCAAACAGGATATTGCTGTTCAATTTCTTTTTTACATAAAGCGTCAGCAATGCTGCAGCGAGTAGTACAAATATGAAGGAACGGATGATATCGCTTAAAAACACCGCAGCCCTGTCTTTTTCCAATGCCCTTACAAATTCCCTGGAAGCCTGCTGTGCACTGGCATCGCCGCGGAAATTGGCTACCATGCCTTCATACACCTGGTTATCCCTTTGCGGCGCATAAGCTTCCCCAAGTTCATACAACTTCTGTTGCAGCTGAGGATCTTTGGCATTGTATAATTCATTGAATTTATTAGTACGTAACCTGTTCTCATTGGTGAAATCGGAACTTGCATAAAAAGCGATCGCCAGCACAAATACTGCGGCAGTGGCGAATAATCCGTTCTTATATTTTTTCCACGCATCTGCCGTATCATTTTCGGCCAACTTGTTCACCAGGAGCGCAGCCAGCAGCGGGAACAACAACTGCGGAATATACAACGCCATGGTAGGCACCCTGAATTTATTGTAAAGCGGGAAATGGTCGAACATGAAATAGTTGAACCCGGAAAGGTTGTGCCCAAGCGCCAGAAGAATGCCCAGCAGGCTCGCAGCGAATATCCACCACTTGTGGCGGTTGTCGAGGTAAAACATGCCCACGATGAACAGGAAACATATTACTGCACCAAGATACACAGGGCCATTGGTAAATGGCTGCTGCCCCCAATATAACTGAGAACTGGCATAACCTGCAGCCTGATCGCCGGCCCCTAATTTTTCACTTAAGAACTTGACTGAATTAGCATTTTCTTCCAGCAAAGGAAATTGATAGATTTCTCCATCCCTCTGGGCCTGGTGGTTGCCGTAACCCATTACACCCGGAAACATGAGGGTCATCGTTTCGGCTTTGCCATAACTCCATTGAAAAGCGTAATCTTTTGAAAGGCCGGTTGTTTTACCATCCACCACCTTATCTTTTTTATTGGCAGCACCATCCATTACCAGCTGGCCGCCACGTTTGGATTCCTTGGCATAATCGTAGGTCGGGAACAAAACGATGGCATTTGCGGCAACGCCGAGAATGCCTGCCAATACCAGCAATGAAAGGCTTTTCAGCAGGTGTGGCACTTCTTTTACCCTGATAAAATAAATGATATAACTGATGCTCATGATGAGCAATACGAGGAAAAGGTAATAACTGATCTGCTGATGGTTCTGCACGATCTCCAGGGAAGTGAAGAGCGCCGCGAGGCTGAATCCTAAAAGATATTTCCTGTTGAAGATGAGAATACATGCACCCAGTACTGCCGGAGCATACCCCATTGCCAGCATCTGTGTATTGTGCCCAGCAGTGATGATGATGGGGGAGAAACTGCAATATGCATAAGCCACCGCACCCAGGATACCTGCCCATGGCTTCACCCTGATGCACAGGCAAAGGATATAAAACCCAATGCAGGCCAGGAAGAAAAAGTTCATCGGCTGAGGCAGCCAGAGTTGAAAAGCATGATCCAGAAAACCTACCGGCGACCAGGCACCTTCCATGGCGATCTGGTAACCCGGCATACCGCTGAACATGTTGGAAACCCATAATGGCAAATGCCCGTGCTCAGCCTTGTATTCTATCGACTGATGGCTCATACCGTGCCAGCCGGTAATATCAGACTGCTTTAAAACAACCCCACTTTCCAATCCCGGTTTGCAGAATATAGCCGCTACAACGAGGAATACTACTACTGCGATCAGGTGCGGAGCAAGTTTCTTAAAACTTATATTTTTCATCGATACCTTTTTAAGTGTGGCAAATTTAGGGGGAAAAAGTCAATGGTGAATAGGTGAATAGTGAAAGGTTAAAGCTCGTTGTTCTATAATTGTCGGGAAGGTTTGTTGATCTGCAGGAAACCCTGCCGGTTTAAAAATGCAGAGAACTGTAATGACCTTTGAAGATTCACCATTCACCCGTTCACCATTCACCTATTCACCATTCACTTATTGACTTTGTAAGTTTTGGAGATTATCCAGATCGTTTTTCGAATTCTTTCTTTTCAGCAGCGCCATATCAAATTTGCCAAATCGCCAGTTGAAATTGAGGCGTACCACTTGCGGATCGCGGCGGCGGCTGTTGTCTTGTACAAAGCCCAGCCCTTCGGCATAGGTGCTATAAACCCGGGAACGAAACAGATCCGACCATTGCAGGGTGAGGGAAGCGGAGTTATTTTTACCGAATTCTTTTTTGATCGCCAGGTCGGCGCCATAGTAAGGTTTGATATACCCCTGGGCAGTCGTTTGTACACTTCCAAAACCAGATCCACCTCCGCTGCCACCACGCGGGCTCCCGGCGGGAAGGATCGTTTTGCCCTGGTAATCCCCGGATACCTGAATACTATAATTCTCCGCCAGGCGGAAACCCATATTCATTTTTCCAAACCAGCTGAATCGTTTGTTATTGGTAGTATTGGAAAGATTATCGGCTTTGATATTTACATGGAATAAATTAAGATTGGAAGTGAGGTCCCACCAGTTGGTGATCCTGTTGCGGCCGGTGATCTCCAGGCCAAACGTAGTGCTGTTGCGGGCATTTGCATAGCTGGTATACCTCGCAGGTTTCATCGGGTTGATCGTAGCATCGATGAACTGGTATCGGGTGATGAGATCTTCCGTCAGTTTACCATACAAACTCACCAGAAGTGAATTGCCTTTGGAGTATTGGGAGTTGTAGGCCATTTCAGCAAGGTGAGTAAATTCCGGTTTCAGATTCGGGTTGCCGACAGTAAGATTCAGCGAATCGGAAAAATCGACAAATGGTACCAACTGGAAAAAGTTCGGACGATTTACTTTGCGGGAATAATTCAGCTGCAATTCTTCGCGTTCCGTAAACTTGTAGCTGACAAAAGCGCTCGGAAAAAAACTCAAAGGATAGCTGTTGGAAAACGATTGGTTACGTGAAATATAACGCCCCTTGTATTCTGAGCTTTCCACCCTTAAGCCAAGCTGATAGCTTATTTTATTGATCTGCTGCGACCACGATGCATATCCTGCCAGCACCATGTCGGTGTAATTGTAACGCACACCGATTGCGGGTAACAACATATAAGTACCCATGCCCACGTTTTCGATATAATTATCATTCCAGTTGTTGTAATCCCTGAAAGCCGCCCTGAGACCGAATTCTATTTTCTCTGTTTCGGTAAAAGGATCTACATAATCCGTCTGCACGGTAAACAACCTGGAATGCCCGCCACCCGTAGCACGCTGTGCACCCTGCGCAGGTTTTGGATAGTATAAAGAATCGAAAAGGTAGTTGTTATAATCGGAGGTATTATAATTTTCGCTGTAGTTGAAATTCCCATCAATGGTCAGTTCCCTGTCCTGACGGGCAAAATTGTGTTTGAAGCCCAATGCCGTTCCGTAATTGCGGAAACCGGCTTTCACGCCCAGCGTACGCAGCGCCCGTTCTTTGAACACCGTATTGGTGAGCGAATCACGATAAATATTGAATATATCACGTACGCGGAACTTTCCATCGGCAACGTTCCCGCTTATTGACAAAGTATTCCTGTTATCTATAAGATAATCCAGGCCGATGCGGCCAAACCCGAACCTGGAACGGTTTATCGGATTATTGATCTGGGAATAATGTGCCAATCCATTAAAAAGGGTATCTGTGCGATCCGTATTTACATAGGTTACGGATTTGCGGTATGCATAATTGCCTCCGGCAAAAAAGTTGATCTTTTTCTGCTTGATGTTGATATCGCCACCAACTCCCGGTTTGCCGCGGCTGTCGATATTTGCCCGCAGGTTTCCATTGTAGCCATTGCGCCGGTTCTTTTTCAAAACGATGTTGAGGATCCCGCTTCCACCTCCGCTGGCGTCATATTTTGCCGAAGGATTGGTCATTATCTCTACATAAGCTACCTGGTCGGCAGGGATCTGATCCAATGTGAGGGTAGTAGGGCGGCCATCTACAAATATCTGTGGGGTTGAATTACGCATGGTCACATTGCCGTCGATATCCACATTTACCGAAGGTACATTTTTCATGATGTCGATGGCAGTACCGCCGGAAGCGCTGAGGTCTTTTTCAACGTTGTAGACCTTTTTGTCGAGGCTCATCTGCAGGAGATTTTTCGACACCTGTACGGTCACGTTATCAAGCTGTTGCGCATCCTGCGAAAGCTGGATATTACCCAGGTCTTTGATGGACGTTTTGCCGAAGACAACTTTATCTTCCCAAACCTTATAACCTACTGCAGAGATACGCAGGCGTAACTGCCCCTGGGAAGGAAGGTTCTCGATGTTGAATTCCCCTTTTTTATCAGTAAGCTGAGTGGACAGGACGAGTTCGTTCTTTTTACGGTTATTGCTGTCGGGTACGGTCTGGATCACTTGTACCGAAGCTCCATCGATCGATCTGGAGGAAGCTTTATCGATCAATTTACCGTATAATACCCCGGTATTGACAGCTTGCTGGCGGGCAGCAGGTTGCGCCAGAGCGATAAAGCCGCAAAGCAGGAGCATGGTTAGTAAAATGGTCGCAACAGGTATCCTCATAATGGCTGCGGAACGGTGTGCTGTTCCTGGTTGTCTATTTTTTCAACAATAATATAAAAAATACCTGTAATATGCCTGTCAGAAGCCCTATGGAGGCGCCTAAAAGCTTAAATCTTATCAATTGCCTGCCAACTTTTTCTTCAAAAGCTTCGGCAAGTTTTTGTACCGGCATGGTTTTGATCTTATCAGCCACCATCTTTTGCGGTTGCATTTCCGCCAGGGCGATGCCTGCGTAATTGCGGATGAGCACCGGGAACAAGATTTCCACTTCCGTCATAAATGCTGCTTTGAACTTTGCCAGTGTCTTGTCTCCCATGAACTTATACAACAACGGAAACGCTTCCTGTATCTTTTCCTTTAAAAAAATATCCACATGAATTTCTATTTCTGGTTGCAGCTTTTGCATGATCTCCGGAGAAGAAATGCTTTTGGAAATATTTTCTTCGTTCAAAAAGGAATTGGTGATGGAAGATGCTATGGCATCGGCCAGTTGTTGCCGGTGCGCAGGAATAATTCCCTGTACTCGTATACCGGCAATTTTTTTTTCTTGTAAGGGGTAAAAAAGCGTAGTAATCAAAATCGCCGCTATGAACCATCCACTGGCCGTGGAAAGCACTATGAGCAAGATTATTAGGGTAGCGGGCATTTGAATTTATTGGGCAGCAAAAGTAAACTTTTTTTCAATCTTTTTAAATGTAATTTTGTGCGACACAAGTTTTTATATATTTTTGCAACCCAAGAATAAAAACGGTAGTCGTAGCTCAGTTGGTTAGAGCATCAGATTGTGATTCTGAGGGTCGGGGGTTCGAGCCCCCTCGATTACCCAAAAAGGGAAATCCCTGCTGAAAGGCGGGGATTTTTATTTGCCGGATGCCGGATGCTGGTTACTGGTTACCGGATGCTGGATGCTAGATACTGGATACTAGATGGTGGATGTTGGTTTCTGGATACTTCGCTGTTGCTGGTGCTTTCACCTCTGTTCTATAGGAACAGCATATTCGTAGAAAATTTTCAATGCAGATCATCTGCGTGCCGTAAGTACGCTTTGTGCGTGGCACCACGCCATACTAACGGTCTTGTTCTTGTGGACAAGAAGATCTCTTTCATTTACCATTGCTCTGTTCGGACCAACAAATAATCGGCAGGAACGCTATAATGCTGGTGATATCATTAATAACGCCTGATCCAGCATCCATATCCAGCATCCAGTAACCAGCATCGGTAACCAGTATCCAGCATCCGTTATTCCCCTATAAAATACCCCTTCCCATTCAAATTCTGTTAATAAAATACCATTTATCCCTATAATTTCTGTTTAACAAAACATTATTGAGCCAGTTACGTTGTTATCAACTGAAAAGGTCTTTTTTCCGTTATTTTTACAGTATGCAAAAAATTGCAGGTTTTATTATGAGTAAAAAATTCATCCCCGTAATACTGGTGCTAACCGGTGCAAGTTTTTTCATTGCGTTCAAGTCGCAGGGAAAGAACGATAACGAAGACAACCCGAAGGTGCGTTACTCGAAGATCTTACGCAACGTAGGCGTATTACTTGAAGAAGGGCATTTCAGTCCTAAGAAGATCGACGATGCTTTCAGTAAAACCGTTTTTGACGAATTTATCAAAGACCTGGATGGCGATAAAAAAGTGTTGCTGCAAAGCGATATCGATGAGCTGAAAAAATACCAGTTCAAGATTGATGATGAGATACATGGTGCGCCACTGGAATCTTTTTACGCGATCAATGAAATATATCAGAAACGTCAGAACGAGTCTTCAGAATTTTACAAAGACATCCTTTCAAGACCATTTGATTTTAATGCAGAGGAGACCCTGGTGCTTGACCCGGAAAAAACGGTGTTCCCTGCATCAGATGCTGCAAGAAAAGAAGTATGGAGAAAATACCTGAAATACCTTGTGCTGGATAAATTTGTTTCCATGCAGAATGATAGGGACAAGAACAAAGGCAAAGCCGATTTTAAAGTGAAGGCTGATAGTACACTTGAAAGGGAAGCCCGTGAATCGGTTCGCAAGCAGATGGAACGTTCATTCACCACCATCCGCAACAGGGAAACCAACGATTATAATTTCAGCACATTCGTGAATGCCATTACCGGCACCATGGATCCGCATACCAACTATTTCCCGCCGATCGATCTTCGTTCTTTCAACGAGTCGATGAAGGGTAGCTTCTTTGGTATCGGTGCGGTGATCAAGGAAGAAGATGGCAAGATAAAGATCGGCGCTTTACAGACAGGTATGCCTGCCTGGAAAAGTGGGGAGATAAAAGAAAATGACGAGTTGCTGAAAGTGGCGCAAGGTGATCAGGAACCAGTGGATGTGACCGGTTATGCGGTACAGGATGCGGTGAAACTGATCCGCGGTGCGGAAAAAGGTTCTATCGTAAAACTCACGCTTCGCAAAATTGATGGAAGCATAAAAGTGGTAGCTTTGAAAAGGGACGATATCAGGCTGGATGAAACATTCGCCAAATCTGTCATCATTAAAGGCGAACACAAGATCGGATATATCTATCTGCCTGAATTTTACGCTGATTTCGAAAAGCCAGGTGGTGCACGTTGTGCAGAAGACGTAAAGAAAGAGATCGAAAAACTGAAAGCTGAAAAAGTGGAAGGTATCATGCTGGATCTTCGTGGAAACGGCGGCGGTTCCTTGTACGATGTGGTTCAGATGGCTGGTTTGTTCATCGAAGATGGGCCTATCTGCCAGGTAAAAGGAAGGGATGAAAGGGCACAGGTGCTTCGCGATAAGGACAAAAATGTATTGTATGATGGTCCGTTTGCCGTGATGGTAGATGAAACCAGCGCTTCTGCTTCTGAAATTTTCGCGGCAGCAATACAGGATTACAAACGGGGGGTGATCATCGGTAGCACGTCCACTTATGGTAAAGGAACGGTACAGCGCAACATTCCGTTGAACCCGACCAGCAATAACAATCCTTTCGCAACTTCAAAAGAGGAAGATCTTGGCACGGTAAAACTTACCCTGCAGAAATTCTACAGGATCAATGGTGATGCAACACAGCAGCGTGGGGTAGTGCCTGATATCATCCTGCCGGATAAATTGGAATTCTTCAAGATCAGGGAAAAGGATAATCCGAATGCATTGAAATATGATGAGATCGAAAAAACGGATTACAAAACCTGGACAAGCACCTACAGCGAACAGAGCATTGTAAATACAGCGAATAGCGAAGCCAATACCAGCACTACTTTTGGCAAGATCAGAAGTAATATGGAATGGCTGGATAAAAATGCCGACAGGGAATATTCATTGAATATCACCAAATACAAAGCGGATCAGAAAGCGGTAAGGGATGTGTATAAACAAGTAGATGAATTGTACAAATTGCCAAAGCCATTGGATGTGAAAAATCTGGTTGCTGATACGATGGGTATTAACAAGACCAAAGAAAAGATCGAACGCAATAAGGATTTTGTGAAAAAAGTAAGCGGCGATATCTATATCGATGAAACGGTAAAAGTGTTGAATAAGATGATCGTTCAGACCAACATCGCAAAAGCGAATGGCACAGAAGTTCCGGCGAATTAAGATTAAAAAGATAACAAAAGTAAAATGCCTCATCATTACGACGAGGCATTTTTTTTGTGAGCAAAAGAAAGGATCACAGATTTCAAAGTGATGAAGGAGATTACGCAAATTATTTTTACTTCGTAAAAACGAAAATGCAGTTTATAAAAAGTTGAACTATTTTATAAACTGCATTTCATTTTGCGACAGCAAAATAATCTGTGTAATCTTTTTATCCATTTAAAATCTGTGATCCTGTATCCGCTTCAATCTCCGCCCACATTCTTAATTCTTAATTGATCAGGTATCTCTCTTCAATAATATTCTTATGATGATTCAAATGCCCCACCATCACAAACCCCATCGCTTTTGCCGTGCAGGGTTTACCGTTTCCGGTGCCGGGAGAGGTGAGCATTTCTTCGGTGAAATTTTCAAATAATAGTATAGAAGCAGCTCTTACGATTTTCAATTCTTCGCAAAGGCTTTTCCAGCTACGGCTATTGGCTTTTGAATTTCTGGCATAATCATCTTCTTCAAATCCCGGAACAGATTGTGGTTCTTTTCGGGCGAATGCCAGTGCCCTGAAACAAAAGATCCTTTCGGCATCGATGATGTGTTGCAACATTTCCTTCAGCGTCCATTTCCCTTCAGCGTAGGAATATATGGATCCTTCTTCGCTGATGGCGTCGAAATAACGATCGATAACGGGCTGCTGTGCTTTGATGGCAGCAATGAGGTCTTCTTCGGGTACCAGTTTGATGTAGTTGTCGAAATGTGGGGCGTAGCTATCCGGTAGTGGCTTGGACATGATGAATGTTTTGGCAAAAATAGGCAGTTTCTCTCTTTGAGTTGTCAACTGCCCTGAGTTGACAACTCAGGGTAGTTGACAACTCAAAGCCCCGGGTAAGACCTCGGGGCTTTGAGTTGAAGTTATTTTGGCGCTTACGCTGCTTTCGCTTTTTTAAATGTTGGTTTTGGAAGCACTGTTTTCTTAACAGGAGCTTTCACCAATGAACTGGCGTATTTCACTGCTTCGTATGCATTGATGATACCCGCTGTTCTGGCAAGTTCGCTGAACTCCACCATATCTTTTGTGCCCGGCTGCAAAACCTTGTCCTGCGGAACCTGTGCCGATTTTTCGATCGCCTGTTTCAACTGCTGCGGAGTAAGCGTGGGAAAGTGTTCCAGCAACAACGCCGCCACACCTGCTACCACCGGGCAAGCCATACTGGTACCATTTGCATTGCCATAATTCGATACCCCCGGAATAGTGGAGTAAATCCCCACGCCTGGCGCAAAAATATCCACTTCATTTTTTCCGTAGTTACTGAATTTAGCTGCCAGACCACCATTCTTCGGATCGCCGCTGGCACCAACATTGATCACGTTAGTAGCACGGCCTTTACCATCGGCATAAACCGGGTTAGGATAGCTTGGTTCAACATCCACATTTTTATTATCGTTTCCCGCTGCTTTTACCAGCAAAACCCCTTTTGATTCTGCATACCTGAACGCATCATCCACCCATTTTTTATTCGGAGAAAAATCCTTTCCAAAGCTCATGCTGATGATCCTGGCACCATTGTCTACCGCATAACGGATCGCGTTCGCCACATCCTTATCGTGTTCATCGCCATCGGGAACGGCACGCACCATCATGATACGGACATTATCTGCAACACCATCAACACCTTTATTGTTATTGCGGATGGCGCCGATGATACCGGCACAATGCGTTCCGTGAAACGGAGTGCCTGTCATCACATCATTGTTGCCATAAAAACGATCGTTGATATTTGTTTCATCATCTTTTACGATATCTTTCCTGAAAGCAGGCGGAGGAGTGTTGGCTGCTTCTGCTTTGCGCAACTCGCCATTCATTTCGCCGATCAGTTGTGCATTGGTGATATCGTAACTGTCATTGGCTTTTGAAATACCGATCATCATTGATTTTACAAAGATACCTTCCATTGTTTTCGGCGAATAATTCTTCAGGTCATTACCATTGTATTCGGCTTTGCCCAATTCTTTCTGTATAACGGAATCTCCGATGATGAACCGTGGTAGCATCTGCTTCATCGCATATACTTCACGTTCGTCAACATCGCCGGTTACTACCGTACGGGCAAGCACATACATATCGTATTCTGCTTTTGCATCACCGGTAAGGCCGGAGCCATCCTTGCCTTCATACTTCGATTTGAGCGCATAATAGACCCTCGCCGCTTCAAAACTGTCTTCCTTCACATTGCGGCCGTCTTTGCCACCAAGGAAATTCCAGCCATATACATCGTCGATATAACCGTTATGGTCATCATCAATACCATTGCCCGGGATTTCTTTTGGATTCCTCCACAGGATGGCTTTAAGGTCTTCCTGTGTAGTATCGATACCGCCATCTATCACCGCAACGGTGATGGTTTTACTCTTGATATTTTTTTCTTTTAGGAATTCGTAAGCCTTATCCAGGCTGATCCCATGATAACCGGTAGTGGTCTGATCCATCAGATGCCAGCCATTGGGTACAGTTTCTTTTTTAACATTTGGTTGGGCAAATGCCATGGAATGGCAAACAATTGCACCCAGCAAAACAGCCGAAAATTTAATCATCATGCTTTTTATTAGTAATCAACGAAAATAGTTCCACATCTGCGAAATGGCGCTACCAACGGCCATTATTAGGATTTATTTTACAAATCAAACCTGATTCCCTGCGCCAAAGGCAGTTTATCGGTGTAATTAATGGTATTGGTCTGACGGCGCATGTATACTTTCCAGGCATCGCTTCCGCTTTCCCTTCCGCCGCCGGTTTCTTTTTCTCCGCCAAAAGCACCGCCGATCTCTGCTCCGCTTGTGCCGATGTTTACATTAGCGATACCGCAGTCACTCCCGCTGGCAGATAAAAATGCTTCCGCTTCGCGAAGATTGTTGGTGATCACTGATGAAGAAAGGCCTTGTGGAACGCCATTCTGCATCGCCAAAGCTTCTTCCATCGTTTTGTATTTCATGATGTAAAGGATCGGGGCAAATGTTTCGTGCTGCACGATCTCGTAGCTGTTTTTTGCTTCCGCGATACATGGTTTTACATAACAACCACTTTCATATCCTTTGCCTTTCAATACACCACCTTCCACGATGAAATTACCACCTTCGGCTTTACATTTTTCAATCGCCGCCAGGTACATGGATACTGCATCTTTATCGATCAATGGGCCGACATGGTTTTTTTCGAGCAAAGGGTTCCCGATCTTCAGCTGGCCATAAGCATGCACCAACAGGTCTTTGAATTTGTTGTAAATTTTTTCGTGAATGATCAGCCTGCGGGTAGTGGTGCAACGCTGACCGGCTGTACCAACCGCACCAAATGCGGCGGCAGTGATAGCGATCCCAAGATCTGCCTCTTTGGAAATGATGATGGAATTGTTACCACCCAGTTCCAGCAAACTACGACCAAGCCTTTCAGCAACGGTTGATGCAACAGCTTTACCCATTCGGGTGCTGCCCGTGGCAGAAACCAATGGGATGCGGCTATCGGCACTCATCCATTCGCCTGTTTCACGTCCGCCGATGATGAGCCCGCTTACTCCTTCCGGAACATTATTTTTCTTGAATACCTGCTGAACGATCTTCTGGCAGGCAATACCGCACAAAGGCGTTTTTTCACTTGGCTTCCATATAGCTACATCGCCGCAAACCCACGCCAGCATGCTGTTCCAGCTCCATACCGCTACCGGGAAATTGAATGCTGAAATTATACCTACGATCCCCAGCGGATGATATTGTTCATACATCCTGTGGCCTGGCCTTTCGCTATGCATGGTAAGCCCGTGCAATTGGCGGGAAAGCCCTACCGCGAAATCACATATGTCGATCATTTCCTGCACTTCGCCCAGACCTTCCTGCAGGCTTTTGCCCATTTCATAACTCACCAGTTTGCCGAGTGCGGCTTTATTTTTTCTCAGTTCATCCCCCACCTGGCGAACGATCTCACCACGTTTTGGCGCAGGCCATGAACGCCATTCTAAAAAAGCTTCCTGTGCTTTTGTTACTACAGTGTCGTAAGCAGCCCTGTCGGTGCCCTTTACTGTGCCAATGATCTCTCCATCAACAGGAGAATAAGAAGTGATTTTTTCACCGGTTGTTTTAAGCCAGTTGCTGCCGGTAGATGCCCCTTGTGAAGAAGCCTGAATGCCCAGGACTTTGAGAATATCTTTCATATAGAAGTCGTTTATTTTCGGGGTGCAAGGTAAGGATTTTGGGTTTAAAAGGGTAGTCTACTCCCCGGTAGTCTACCCCGCGGTAGTCAACCCGCCGGTAGTCAACCCGAATAAAACGTATTTTTGATCATTCTCAAAAACGACTATGAAATATTCTTTACTACTATTCATCTTTTTATTGAATGTTACCGGCATTTTTGCGCAGCAAGATCTAACGGCTAAACAATTGATCAGAAATGCCGACAGCCTTTACCAGGCAAAAGATTACAAAACTGCAGCGGATATATATGGTCAGGCTGCGGAAGCAGCCGATTTCAAATCGCAGAAATCTTCTGCTATGTATAATATGGCCTGTTGCTTCGCCCTTGCAGGCGATACGGCCAATGCCTTTCGCGTACTGCAAATCGCCATTATGGAAGGGTATGACAATAAATCGCACATATTACAGGATGACGACCTGAAATCTTTGCGTGGCCTGCCTTTGTGGGATTTTACAATGGCATTTTTGAAAGATAAACCCGCACCAAATTCAGATCCGGGAAAAGCAAAATTTGTAACAGAAGATATTCATCGTTTCTGGAATGCATACGATCAGGCACTTAAATACCCCGCAGGTGATGTAAAAGGCGTTTTCAGATCTTATTATTTCACGCCGGCAAGTGTGGGGATGGACGATTATATGTCACTCAAAGTAAATAGCATTGATGCATTTGTGGCGCATATCCTCTCTAAACCCAGGTTTTATGCGGCCATCCGTGCAAACACTTATAAGGTTGATGGCTTCAAAAAGGATTTCAAAAAATCTTTCCAGGCTTTCAAAAAGATCTATCCTGCGGCTGTTTTTCCTGATGTATATTTTGTGATTGGCGCACTGACGAGTGCCGGAACCGTATCTGATGCAGGATTGCTGATCGGCGTGAACCAGATCGCCCTATCGGATGATACTCCTTTGGAAGAATTGAGTTTCAGCCAACGTACCAGGATGAATAAGATCAGCTATATGCCTGCTATCATTGCGCATGAGCTCATCCATTTTCAGCAAAATGGAATGAAAAGTGATACTACCACCTTGTCCTATTGCATCAAAGAAGGCATGGCGGATTTCATCGGCGAACTCATCAGTGGGAGCAATGCAAATCCGAATTTATATGCCTGGGCAAAAGGAAAAGAAAAGCTCATCTGGCAAAGGTTCCAGGCTGATATGTTCGAAAACCGTTATGCTAACTGGATAGCGAATGGCAACCAGGCTACCGCCGATAACCTTCCCGACCAGGGTTACTGGATAGGGTACCAGATCTGCAAAGCATACTATGATCGGGCGGCGAACAAAAAGAATGCTATTAATGATATGTTGCACATAAAGGATTACAAACAATTCCTGGAGCAAAGTGGTTGGGAAAAGAAGTTGCAGGATTTCTGATAAACAATCGCTTACATTTACTTTTGAAAAAATATTTACATTATGAATATGAAAGCAACCTGGTTACGTATACACGAACGCTCACTCACGCGTGGACAAAGACTGGCGGATAAAATAGCCAGTGTGATGGGCTCGTGGAATTTTATCATCTGGCAATCCGTTTTTGTGTTATGCTGGATGACGTTCAACGTGATCGGTTTCGTGCGGCACTGGGATGCGTATCCGTTCATACTACTAAATCTTATTTTCAGTACGCAGGCGGCTTATGCTGCACCCATCATCATGATGGCACAAAACCGGCAGGCAGACCGCGATCGTGTACAGGCGCAGGCAGACTACGATACCAATACCGAAGCAAAAAAAGAAATTGAAGCATTGCAATTGCATCTGAGCTACCTCGAAACAGAAAAACTTGATAAGATCATCAGAATGCTGGAAGAGATGAAGCGCAACGGCTAATGGATAATGCTGTAATGGATAATGAATAATGGTATAACTGATTATAGAAATTATCTTGAGTTGAAGGTGTAATTATCCATTATAAAATTATTCATTATAAAACAGCATACTTAAAAATTCACCCCTAAACCACCGGTGATCCAACTGCCGGGCATGCGGCTTCCCAACAGATCCACATACTGCACATTCCCGATGTTGTTCACGCTGACGAATGCGTTGGCTATTTTATAAGTGTACGTTATTTTCGTATTCACCACCCAATATTGCCTGGTAACGACGGAGCCGATGCCTGGTGCCGATTGCGGCCCACGCTCCTTGAAAATACTATTCAGGGTGATCCCTAAATTTTTATATCGGTAGGCTAGGGTCTGTTGCAGCAACGTTTTTGCATGTGAGATAATGTAAAATGACCCCGATGCTCCGGGTGCTTTCGAATGTAAAAAAGTGGCCGTAGCATTTACAGAAAAATTGCTGTTGCCCGAAAAGTTACAGGCATAATAAGCTTCCATTTCTACGCCACTGGTGCGGACTGATTTGATATTTCTTGCCAGCGCAAAAGTTCCTGTCGGGCTCAGGTTATCCTTCCGTGGCATTTCACTGTAAGGGGTAGTCACAAAATCGATCACATCATTTTGATCACGATAAAAGTATGCCGTTGAAAAACGGAAACTCTTCAATAACAGGTCTGCACCTGCTTCGTAACTCCACGAACGTTCTGCAGTAAGGTCAGGGTTTCCAACGCTGCCGCCGGTTACCAGAGCCTTATTGTAGTTATTATAACGTTCGGTAAAATCTGCGCTGCGGATGGCCCTTCCCGCATTCGCTTTCAGGTTTATCCTGCCAATACGGTAAGCGATATTTGCCTGGGGCAAAAATTCAGTGCCGTAATTATAATCGTGAACCAGCCTGATACCGGGGCTCAACGTCAGTTGTTTTTGTTTGTAAACGAGAGAAGAAAATGCCGCCAGGTTATTATTGTTGTGGTCGCCACGATCATTGGATGTGATCTTTTTTATTTCCGATAAAACACCAGCATTGTAACTGAATGTTTCCGAGACTTTATGCTGATGGATGAATTGAATGCTTAACAGGTCGCTCTTGTTTTTATTAGCCGGTGATAATTTATTGTAGAGGTATTCATCCGAACTTTTTTTGTAAGCCACATCCAGTTCATTGGTACTTTTTCCTTTGCTGTAGCGGAGTTTCAGGTGGTTCCACCAACTGTTCACTTGTTCCGTAGCAGTATCACTGGCGAATGTGGTATAAAAATTTTGCGCAGCAAAATCACGGGTATCATAACTGCTGTGCAGCATGAGTTTCCATTGTTCATTGAGACTGATAGCCATATTTGCCGAGTACGTATTGTTGTGAAAATAACCACGGTTATTTCCTCTCAATAATTGTCCATCCGCATTGTTGCTCAGCAGGCCTAATGAATAATGCACCTTCTTGTTATTATGTTCGAATCCTGCATGGGCGCTGAGGTATCCATATTCGCCTGCGGCAACGGATGCATTCGTTTTGCTGTATTTTTCCGTGCTGGAGGATGCAAATGTTTTGCTGATGATGTTGATCACACCACCCACCGCTTCCGAGCCGTAAGTGGCAGCTGCCGGGCCTTTCAGTATTTCAATACGATCTATCTGTGATGGAACAATGGGCATGTACGCCGAAAAATGCCCCGTTATCGGATCGTTGATCTTGATACCATCCAGCAATACCAGTACCTGTTGAAAAGTGCCGCCACGAATTACAATGTCGGCCTGTGCTCCGGAAGGCCCACGTTGCTGCACTTCTACCGAACCTGCATATTTTAATAATTCGTCTAAAGAACTTACCGGCAATTTTTCAATCGTGCTACCCGGAATGATGGTGATATTTCGGCCTGTTTCGGAAATACGTTGTGCAGTGCGTGAACTGGTAATGCTTACCGGATCAAGGTCTAGGGTGGATTGGGCGTAAGAGATGCTAACGGAAACAGATAAGATTATAAGCAGTAAAAGTCTCATTTGGAAATTTGTTAGATGTCAGATGTCAGTTGTCAGCAGTTCTTTCACAGGCACGTTACATGCTGACAACTCACATCTGACAACTTGTTTTAGTATTGTTCTGATTCGTTCGGGAAGTCGTTGCTTTTTACATCCTTCACATATTGTTGTACGGCACCGGTGATCTGTTCATACATATTAAGATATTGACGCAAAAATCTTGGTTTGAATTCCACGTTTATGCCCAGCATATCGTGCATCACCAAAACCTGTCCATCGCAGGCGCCGCCGGCACCGATGCCAATGGTAGGAATGGAAAGCGATCGAGAAACTTCTGCTGCCAGTTCCGCGGGAATTTTTTCGAGCACGATCGCAAAACATCCGGCTTCCTGCAGGAGCAATGCATCTTTCTTCAGTTTTTCAGCTTCTGCTTCTTCTTTGGCCCGTACCGCATAGGTGCCGAATTTGTAAATGCTTTGTGGTGTCAATCCTAAATGCCCCATCACCGGGATGCCCGTATCCACAATACGTTTGATAGATTCCACCACTTCCTGTCCGCCTTCGAGTTTGATCGAATGCCCGCCTGTTTCTTTCATGATGCGGATGGCTGAATGAAGCGCTTCTTTGGAATTTCCCTGGTAAGAACCGAAGGGAAGATCCACCACCACAAAGCAGCGGTCGATCCCACGTACCACAGAAGCGGCATGATAGATCATCTGGTCGAGCGTGATAGGCAAAGTGGTTTCGTGGCCGGCCATCACATTGCTGGCGCTATCACCAACGAGAATGATGTCGATGCCCGCGGCATCAAATATTTTTGCAAAAGAATAATCGTATGCGGTGATCATGGAGATCTTTTCACCGGAATCTTTCATCTTCTGAAGAATGTTGGTAGTGATTTTTTTTACTTCTTTGTGGATGGACATGGCTCGTTTTATTATTGGTTAAATAGACCGAAATGGAGATGGCTCTGCATTAGAATAAAACAAATCCCGGCGATTGCGGGTGTAAAAGTAATTAATAATTGATAATGGATAATTGATAATTAAAAATTTTTGATCGGGGATAGTACTTTATTGAAGTGTGGGATTGGTGCCGTTCTAATGCCTGAATATTATCCGCAGAACAGGAGTTGGCTCAGTGGTATTATTTTTAACTGCATATAGGATCACTTCTTTAATATCATTGAATACGACCTCTTTGGAAGGATTATAATACCATTCCTGGATCAGCATCATTTTGGAAAAAATTGCCGGAGATAAAAGGGCCGGAACCGGTTTGGTATCCGTTAAAGACCCGAAAGCATCATATCCAGGGACATCAATTGCATAGCCCAAAAGGTTTGCGTTGATCTCGCTGATCCCGATTTTTTTTCCAGAGTCAATGCGATAAATATCTGCATTGTCGGAAGCCAATACAGGCCATAATGCTGTAGCCAAATTTTGCCGATACCATTGCTTAATCATATCAGCTTGTACGGACGAATCGGTCAAAATTCTATTGGTTATTCCCAGTGATACCGCCTTTCTCCGGATACGTTTGCTGACTGTTTCTGCGATGTTATAGTATGCATTAAAAACCAGTGAATTTTCGAGATACAACCCAGAAGAAGTGATGATCTTTTTTTTGGGAGATATCCAGGAAACATGGGATAAAAGCTTATCGTTTTTTATGTAAAGAAATTGCTCTACAAATAACCGGTCATTGGTGGTGCTATCGAATGCGATACTGCTAAAAAGTTCGCTGGGTCTTGTAAGCGTATCTTTGATGAGATTACCCAGAATGTCGTATAATGGTACACTCAGTACCCGATCAGCGCCGCCATAATATAATTGTTTTTTGCTTAAAACATTTTCTTTTACATATCCATGATTGTTAAAACCTGGATGTACTACTTTAATCAGACCATCGTATGCTTGTTGTCTTATTATCAGACTTATATTTGGAGAGTTGAAATGTAGTATTGTTTTGTTCTGTAGAAATTTTGTTTTCGGAGTCTGGGCATTTGCAACGATTCCCAAAAAAGCATGAAGTATATATTCAGCAAGGATTTCATATAATTATTTTATTTTTTTATTGCCTTTTTTGACCTTCATTGTTGCAGCTTTATCGAATGTGATACCCCAAAAATATTTTAAGCCATTTTGTTTTCCATTCGAATCATACGTATACAAAATTGGTATTAATGCAATGACTTTGGAATATAACTTTTCATTTTTAAAATCGAAATAAATATCCTGGATCAGTTCAAATTGATGCAAACTCCAATAGTCGAATGGATTAGGAAAAGACTTGAATCCAATCGTATTGCCTATTGTATCATACAATGGAACCTCTACTAAAGGATTTTGATAAAATTCTATCGAATCACTTTTTAGATAATTTTTATTCGGCAAAAAATCGTCTTTTGTATCATAAGCTTTTATAAATCCATTTTTTATTTCTTTGTATAAAAAAGGGCCTAAGGAATAATTTGTTTTAGATAAAATGAGGCTTTTATTATTATAAGGGAAAGTTTTAAAATTTAGAAGATTACTGGTTCTCGCTATAAAAACAGCACTGGAAGGCTGCGCATTATTATTATTTTTAAATGCCACAGGTTCTCCTACATAATCAATAGTATTATCCGATTCATAAAATTGTTTTTTATAAATCAGCGGTTGTATTAACACATTTTCTACAAACAACTGATGATCCTTGTAATAAATCAATTGTTTTACACGAAAGAATGAAATTTTGTTTGATCCAAAACATCTATCACAATCTGCCGCTTCACGTTGATAAATATAATTCTGGCTTAAGGCAACATCAAATCTCCAGTTTTTCTCTAATTGATCCTTAGGTGATAATTTTGTCAACCTTTCCTGCAAAGTATTTTTAGGCGTAGTCTTTTTAAACACAGCAAAACCTACAGAATCTTCTTCATAAGTTGTTACTGTACCTTCCCTTGATTTCCTTAAATAGAAAAGTTGTATGTTGAAATTTGGATTTACCGGCGTCAGGTCTAAAATAGAATGATAAACAGCTGACCATTTAATGGCAGTGTCGGTCTGCAAAAAATTACCATATTCCAGCCTCTGCGAAAAAGCTGAGAAACCAATAATCAGGAAAAATAATAAGGCTACAATATTTTTAGAAAATCGCATAGGGTGTATTTAGCAAACGTAGATCTCACGTAAAACCTCCAACTAAATGTTAAGATTCCGGTCCAGAAAATTATTATTAATTATTAATTCTTAATTTTTAATTCTTTCCAAAGGTGCTGTATCAAGCCATCCGCCAATCCGATCTTCGGCACATAAATTTCTGCCGCATTTGCCCAGCGCATCACGTTGATGTAAATGGAAAGCGCCGGTACGATCACATCTGCACGATCCGCACGCAGGTTGAATTTCACGATCCTTTCTTCTAAAGGCACCGCACCGAGTTCGCGGTAAAAATCGCGGAGCAGTTCGAAGGGTAGTGGACGCCCATCTTTCTTTTTACTCAAAGAAAAGATCTTATTGATATTTCCGCCGCTGCCGATCGCTACTACTTCTTTATGCCCTTTGGTAACGGCTTTGATAGTGTTCTTCAACTCTTCCCACTCCACTTCCATCACCATGTTTTTAAGGAGGCGTATGGTGCCGATGTTGAAGGATTTTTTAAAAACAAGGATGCCATTGCTGAAAAAAGAAATTTCGGTGCTACCTCCGCCCACATCAATGTACATGTAGCTGTGGTCGCGATCCATATTTTCGGCTACATGATTTTCATAAATGAGATTGGCTTCCATGTCGCCGGTAATGATCTCGATCTGTATACCCGTAGAGGCTTTTACTTTATCAATGATGTCTTTGGAATTGCCTGCATCACGCATGGCGCTTGTTGCGTAAGCTTTCACGGCTTCTACTTTATATGCATTCATCATATGCTTGAAGCCCTGCATGGTCTCAAGAAACATTCCCATTCTTTCAGTAGAAATATTTTTTTGCTCAAATACATCAAAGCCTAACCGGAGCGGTATCCTGAACAGGTTCAGCTTGTTAAAAACTGCTTTACCTTCGGCATCTTTCTGCACGTCCGTTATCAATAACCTGGCGGCATTGCTGCCTATATCAATTGCTGCGAGTATCAAATCATAAATGTTTAGCTAACTCAAATTACGGAAAGTTTTTAAGAAGTAGAGAGTTGCGGGTGGCGAGTGAAACGTTGCGGGTGTCTCAGGAGGGTGGCTATTAAAAATGTTTTGGAGGGTTAGTTTTGGGACATTGTTTTAACGGCGGAGGACAAGAGTGAGCAGAGGTGTAATATTTGTCTCTGCGTAAACTCTGCTCTCTCTCGTTCTCCGCGGTGAACTTCGCAAACGATCGATCACCCGTTACCCGTCACTCGTAACCACCTGAGCAGGCTGCACCGACTTTCGATACAAATAATTATACAACTCTACCTGGGAGCGGATCTTCGGGCTATTCCGTGGATTGACCATGTGATTGGAAAGATTATTATCAAGTATCCTCGCTTTCACATTGTCGCTTAATTGTATGTTGATGATGTCGATCATTTCCTGCTTCATTTCTTTGTCCAAAATAGGGCAGGCGGCTTCTATGCGGTGATCGATGTTGCGGATCATCCAGTCTGCAGAAGAGATGAACACTTTTTGATTTCCGCCATTGTGAAAGATCATCACTCTCGCATGTTCCAGATATTCATCCACAATACTGATAGCCTGAATGTGTTTTTTGAATTTTTTACTTTCGGTAAACATGCAGCAGATGCCCCGTATGATCAGTTTTATTTTTACGCCGGCACGGGCTGCTTCATCCAGTTTTTCTATCAGGGCTTTATCGCTGAGAGAATTTACTTTTAAAACGATGGCGCCATGTTTTTTTGCAGAGGCGTTTTTGATCTCCCTGTCGATGAGGGAATATAACTGCCTGCGCATACCATTCGGGCAAACCATCAGGGTATTGCATGATTTGAGTATGTCGATCCCCGTTTTTGGGTGTTCAAGAAAAGTGAAGATCCTGTTTACATCCGCCATGATCTGCCTGTTGGATGTCAGCAGGCAATGATCCCCATAAACCATCGCGGTTTTTTCATTGAGGTTACCGGTGCTCACAAATCCGTAATGCGTGGTAATATTGTTGACACGGCGTTTGATCAAACATAACTTTGCATGCACCTTAAGGTTGGGGACACCGAGTAATACTTTCACACCGGCATCTTCCAGCTGTGATTTCCATTCAATGTTGGCCTCCTCGTCGAAGCGTGCCCTGAGTTCCAGCATTACCGTCACGTGCTTGCCATTCCGTACTGCGTTGGTCAATGCATTGATGATCTTGGATCGCGAAGCAAGGCGGTAACAGGTGACTTTTATATTCACCACATGCGGATCAATGGCGGCTTCCCGCAAAAGATCGATCATGCTGTTGAAAGAGTGGTAAGGGAAATTGAGCAACACATCTTTTTCCAGGACTACAGAAGTCACACTGCTGGCATTGGCCAGCAGAGGATGTGTAAAAGATTTTTTTCGCTGATTTTTTTGCCCCGCAAACACATCGGGAAAATTCATGAAATCTTTGAAGTTGTGGATGCGCCCACCCGGAACGATATTTTCATTGTTCGAGAGCCCCAGTCTTTTCAACAGGTACGCCAGCAGAGAAATGTCGATTTCTTTATCGAACACAAATCTCACCGGTTTCCCTTTCTTCCTGTTCTTGAGCCCTTTTTCTATTTTTTGTATCAATGAGGTCGATACATCGTTATCGATGTCTATTTCCGCGTCACGGGTTACTTTGATCACATGAGATGAAAATGTATCGTAGCCAAAAAACGAAAAGATATTCGGCAGGCAAAAACGGATCACATCTTCCAGCAGGATGATATTATGTTCATCTGACCTGGAAGGTAATTTTACAAATCGTGGAAGGTGCCTGACGGGAATGGATACCAGCGCAAATCGTTCGGCGATGCTGTTGTCTTTTTTAGAAAGTTTGCAGGCGAGGTAAATTGATTTATCATTCAGTACAGGAAAAGCCTGCAGGCTCTCGATCATCAGCGGCACGATATAACTTCTTACTTCTTCATTGAAAAAATCGAGCACGAATTTCTGTTGGGCCGCAGTCAGCTTTTTTTCATTGATGAGCAGGATATTCTGCTTTTTCATTTCACGCAGAATGTCTTTCCAGGTTTCTTCAAACTCTGATTGCTGCTGCATTACGATCTCCTGGATGTTTTTGAGGATATTCGCCGGATCGTCTTCGAGATGCATTTTCGCTTTGCTTCCCAGCTCGATCATTTTCCGCAAAGCGGCTACGCGTACCCGAAAGAACTCATCGAGGTTGTTGGAAAATATACCCAGGAATTTGATACGTTCTTTTAGCGGGACAGTAGTATCGGCAGCTTCCTGCAATACACGATGGTTAAAGGAAAGCCAGCTGATATCCCTGACAATTGTTTTTTTCTTAAGCAAAACGGGTGATTATTTTTAATAAAAATAGCTGTTCTGAGAGCAGCCGGTAAAATTTGAATATTAAGTTAGTATTAATAAGTGAATGGGTCAATAGGTCAATGTGTAAATTAACTTTTATGAGAACGGTCATTGCGAGGGACGAAGCAAATATCCTGATCATTATCGCGATGCTGTCAGGAGATTCCCGCGCTACGCTCGCTATGACGATCCTGGTTGACTATTCACCCATTGACTCATTGACTCATTGACTCATTCACTCATTGACGCATCTTCTCAATGATCCCTGTCGTGGAGATACCTTCCACAATCTGCGCCCTTTTCACTTCGCCGCCTGCGGCCATCACTTCTTTGGCGCCAACGATCTGTTCGAGTGTATAATCGCCGCCTTTCACTAATACGTCGGGAAGGATGGAAGTAATAAGTTCGTACGGTGTATCCGTATCAAATACGATCACGGCATCGGTCATCACCAGGCTGGCGAGCAGCAAAGCGCGGGCTGCTTCGGCATTTACCGGCCTGCTTTCGCCTTTGAGCCTTTTTACGGAGGCATCAGAATTTACGCCTACGATCAATACATCGCCATACGAAGCGGCTTCTGAAAGTGAAGCGATATGGCCTTCGTGAAGGATATCAAATACACCGTTAGTGAAAACGATCTTTTTATTTTTCAGTTTCCACCGTTTCAGTTCACGTTGCAGATCCTCCGGGGAGAATATCTTTTCCGGTATCGCTTTTGTCGATCTCATGGATAGTATTTTTTTGTGTAGACAATAATATGATCAGTGCGGTAAGCCCCACTATTAATATGATCCCTGTACTCACACCCCATATCAGCCAGCCGAATGCTTTGCCCATCGGTCTGGAAATTTCGTACAGCACCAATGTTTTCATTACGAAAAATGGAAATGAACCTATGCCCCCGGGTGTGGCGATCATGGCCAGGGTAGCGAGAGCAAGTACCGAGCAGGCTGCATTGAGCCCCAGGTGGGCTGTGCCGGCGATGGCGTAAAAACCAACGTAGATCTGCAACAGGTACATGCTCCAGATGAAAACGGTATGTGCCAGGAACATCGTCCTGTGCCGGAGGTTGCGGATAGCGCTAAAACCATCGCCGATGCCTTTAAAAAAATTACTGATCGTAATGATCGCCTTATTGCCGGGATGTTTTTTCAGTAAATATTTTACCCAGTAAATGATAAGGATGATTCCGAGAATGAAAATGGCGATCTTGGCCCAGATCGGGAAAACGCTTCCTGAACCGATCTTCTTCAATTCATTTTTTACAAAATTGCCTACCACGTTTATCTGTATCAAAACCGTTATCACTATGAAGATGATATAACAGATAAAATCAAACGTTCGTTCTACAAGGATGGTTCCTACAAGTTTGTCTGTTTTGAGATGCTCACGTTTTGCCAGCATGGTGCATTTCAATATTTCGCCCAATCTCGGTACGGCGGAATTGGCAAGATAACCGACCATGGTAACGCCGAATACGCTGGAAAGTCTGGGTTTATATCCCAGCGGTTCCATCAGTAGTTTCCAACGCATGGATCGGCTGATATGGCTGAGCAGACTCATGATGATCACCGGTATCACCAGCCAGTAATTAGCGGACGAAAGCGCCTGCCGGAATTCATGGGCCTCTTTGTCCGTCATCGAACTCAGCTGCCATACTACCAATGCCAGCCCGCCGCCCAGGAAGATGATGTATTGGAGGATGGAGAAGATTCGTTTGCGCATGAAATGCAAATTACGAAGAACCAATTACGAATTGTCAATTACGAATTACGAATTATGCCGATGGGGGCGAATGACGAATGACGAATGACGAATGACCACCGACCACCGACCACCGACCACCGACCATCGACAACCGACCACTGACGACCAGAGCTTCGAAGTTTTCACCATTGACCATTCACCTATTCACCTATTGACTCATTCACCCATTCACCTCGATATTATCAATCAATCTGACTTCGTTCAAAAATGCGGCTACCAGTGCCACCAGGTTTTGCTGCCCGTCCCATTTTTCCACCGGTTGCAGGGTAGCAGCATCGGCGATGGCGACATAATCGACTTTGTAACCGGCGCCGGTGAGTTGTTGTTCCGCTTGCTGCCGGATAGTTTCAACGGAGCCGGGCTGAAGATTTTCTTTGATGTAAAACAAAGCTTTGCTGATGGCGAGTGCGGTAATGCGTTCCTGCCCGTTGAGGCGCATGTTGCGGCTGCTCATGGCGAGCCCGTCTTTTTCACGGATGGTAGGGCAAATGAGCAATGTGGTGTGATGACCTTTCAGGTCGATCATTTTACGGATGACCATGCATTGCTGGTAATCTTTTTGTCCAAGGAATAAATGGTCCGGATTTACGCCGGCCAGCAATTTATCCACGATCTGGCACACCCCCTGGAAATGCCCGGGGCGGTATTTGCCTTCAAGGATGGTTTCGAGAAAGCCGAGATCGTAGTGTT